>Ga0172367_10008554_pt1 | contig 11418 bp, 11 predicted proteins | sample Lak10m_FD_114542 | JGI IMG/M metagenome (GOLD analysis project Ga0172367, IMG submission 114542) | Freshwater microbial communities from Kabuno Bay, South-Kivu, Congo - kab_022012_10m | ecosystem: Environmental > Aquatic > Freshwater > Lake | place: Democratic Republic of the Congo: South-Kivu...
AGGCGCATGCCGCTGATGGACGGCGATCAGGCGACCCGCGCAATCCGCAAGCTGCCAGGCGGCGACAAGGTCAAAATCGTCGCGGTGACGGCGTCGGTGTTCGTCGAGCAACGCGAGGAACTATTCAAATCCGGCATGGATGACTTCGTACGCAAACCCTATCGCTTCCACGAAATCTACGATTGTCTGGTTAGGCAATTAGGCGTCAAATTCGTTTACGAGGGCAGCAACCAAACGGAGCCGCCCGTCTTCGCATTGATGCCCGACATGTTGCTGGAATTGCCGGCGGAGTTGCGCCAACGTCTGAAAGACGCGCTGGAAAGCTTGGAAAAAGAGCGTATCGCCGCGGTCATCGCGGAAATCGCTAGCCGCGATGAAAAATTGGGCAAGACGCTCTCCCATCTCGCAGATAACTTCGACTACCCCGCCATCCTCAGGGCGATGGTGGCTTTGGGCTCGGCCGAGGCGATTTGAAAAAGCAACCTGTCTTGTTGATCGGCTGATTGCCGGGCGGGCTATTCAACCCGCTCGGCAACGCTTGGTTGTTGGCGTGTCGGATAAAACGTTAAGCTCTGGCTTACAAACCCCGCTTGCTCAGAAAAGTAAATAGTCGCCGCGAATCCTTGCATTTTAGTATCCTAGCCGGCCTATTCCGTATTCGATCTCTGCTCATGACGCACTACCAACTCTACGCTACCACGCCGAAGGCGCTGGAAGGCATTCTGGCCAACGAAATCAAGGCGCTGGGCGGGCTGAACGTCCGCGAGAAAATGGCCGGGGTGGCGTTCGAGGGCGATCTGGCGTTGGCCTACCGGGTTTGCCTGTGGTCGCGGGTTGCCAATCGGGTGTTTTTGCCGTTGAGCAGTTTCGAGGTCAAATCCCAACAGGATTTGTACGACGGTGTCAAACGCATCAATTGGTTCGAGCATATGCAGCCGGAAGACAGTCTGGCGGTATCGTTCAGCAGCAAGAACAGCCCTGCCATCAACAACACCCATTTCGGCGCGCAAAAGGTCAAGGATGCCATCGTCGACCAGATGCGGGCCAAGTTCAACAAGCGCCCCAGCGTCGATACCGATCGGCCCAATATCCGCATCAACGTCTATCTGCATAACGATCTGGCGCAGTTGAGTCTGGATTTGTCCGGCGAGAGTCTGCACAAACGCGGCTTTCGCGACATCAGCATCGCCGCGCCGATCAAGGAAAACCTGGCGGCGGCGATTTTGCTGCGCGCCGGCTGGCCGAAAATTGCCGAGCAGGGCGGTAGTTTGCTCGATCCGATGTGCGGTTCCGGCACACTATTATTGGAAGCTGCCTTGATTGCCGCCGACATTGCTCCAGGCTTGCAGCGCGACTATTTCGGCTTTCTGGGCTGGAAAAAGCACGATGCCGGTTTGTGGCAAAGTTTACTCGACGAAGCCCGGCAACGCCGCGAAGTCGGTCTGACCAAGTTGCCGGTGATCGTCGGTTTCGACCAAGATCGCCGCACCGTCGCCACCGCGGTGCAGCATGTCGATAACGCCGGGTTGTCCGGCAAGATTCATGTCGAAAAACGCGACATCGCCGATGCCTCGGCGGCGGAAAGCTGGCCGAAAGGTTTGATCGCCTGCAATCCGCCCTACGGTGAACGCTTGGGCGACGAAGCTGAGATGGCGACGCTGTATCGCCAGTTTGGCGAGGTATTGAAACAACGCTTCGCCGGTTGGCAGGCGGCGATGATCATCAGCAACCCCGAACTGGGGTTTCGTTTGGGCGTGCGGTCGCAAAAGCCGATCACCATGTTCAACGGTGCATTGGAGTGCAAATTGCTGCGCTTCAATATCGAGGAACAAGCCTTTTTTGAGCCGAAAGCCAAGTCGCAACAAGAGCGGGCTGAGTCGATCTGGCGCCGCGCCCAAAGCGAGCAGCAGGACGAGGCGGCGGCAATGTTCGGCAACCGCTTGCGCAAAAATCTTAAAAAACTGGCGAAATGGCTCAAGCAAAACCAGGTGCATTGCTACCGGCTCTACGACGCCGATTTGCCGGAATACGCGGTGGCGGTCGATGTTTACCAAGGCGAGAAAACCTGGGTCAACGTCCAGGAATACGAGTCGCCGAAAACTATCGATCCGGCCAAGGCTAATCAACGCCTGGCAGGAGCGATGGCGGAAATTCCTAAAGTTTTGGAAATCCCGGCAAACCAAGTGTTTCTGAAAGTTCGCCGCCGGCAGAAGAATCTCGATCAATACGAAAAACAGGCCGATTCCGGCAACTTTCATATCGTCGAAGAAGCTGGCTGCAAGTTCTGGGTCAATTTCGAAGATTATCTGGACACTGGGTTGTTCCTAGACCACCGGCCGATTCGTTGTCTGCTTCAGCAGCAGGCCAAGGGCAAGCGCTTTCTAAACCTGTTTGCCTACACCGGCAGCGCCACAGTGCATGCTGCGGTCGGCGGCGCGGCCTCGTCGCTCACGGTCGATATGTCCAACACCTATCTGGACTGGGCCAAACGCAATTTCGAACTCAACGGCATACGCGGCGACCACAAACTGGTGCGCGCCGATTGCCCGAAATGGCTGGCGGAACAAGCGGCGTTGAAAAACAAGCCGCAATTCGACTTGATCTTTCTCGATCCGCCAACCTTTTCCAATTCCAAGAAAATGGACGAAGCCTTCGACATTCAAAACGATCACGTGGCTTTGTTGAAAAACGCCGCCGCGTTGCTGGCGCCGGGTGGCGTATTGTATTTTTCGACCAATTTCCGCCGCTTCAAACTCGACCGCGAGGCTTTGGCCGCTTTGACTATCGAAGACATCGGCGCATCGACCATCCCAGAAGATTTTGCCCGCGATCAAAAGATTCATTATTGCTGGAGGATTAGCCGATGAGCGAGTGTTTGCACATCATCGTCAAAGGCCGGGTGCAGGGCGTGTATTTTCGCGTCTACACCCAAAAACAGGCTGTGAAGTTGGGCGTCAGGGGCTTCGTACGCAACCTGGCCAACGGCGACGTCGAAATCGTCGCCGGTGGCGCGCCCGATGTCATGCAACAGTTTCTGGCCTGGTGTCGGAGAGGACCGATTTTGGCCAAGGTCGAGGAATTGGTGGTTAATCCGCATTTGCCGGAGCAAGTCTTGGTGGGCTTCGAGATTTTGTGAGGCGCCGTCGGCAGGGCTCGACAAACGCTGCACCAGCACCGCGGTGGCTGCCAACGGGGCCTTATGGCGCAGCAGCCCCGGTTCTCGCCGGCCGATTCGCCTGCACATCGTCAGAATCTTGACGATTCACCGGGGCGGAAAATTTTTGCCGCCTGTTGCCGCACTACGGTTTTTTGACGCTGTGAACAGCGCTGTAAACCGCTATCTCAATGAAATTTCATCACTAAATTGATCTGGCATGTCTTCTGCTTTGTTTTTTGCAAAGCGTTTAGGAGGCAAGTATGGCCATCAATTTCAACACAGCACTGGGTGTTCATCCGCAGGCATTGATGCTGCGCGAAAAGCGTAGCGAAATTCTTGCCGCCAATCTGGCGAATGCCGATACCCCCGACTACAAGGCGCGCGATCTTGATTTTCAAGCGCTGCTGGAGCAAAAGCTTGGCGGCGGTTCGGGTCGCCCCGGGCTCAATCAAACCCGCGAAGGCCATATGGCCGGCAAGAACGATGTGTTGGGGGCCGAGTTGTTATACCGCAACCCCATGCAGGCGTCTCTCGACGGTAATACGGTCGAGGAACACATCGAGCAAGCCAAGTATGCCCAGAATGCCGTGCAATACCAGGCCAGCTTGCGTTTTATTAGTGATGACTTTTCAGGGCTGATGACAGCCATACGAGGATCTTGATCATGGCGACGATGAATATTTTCAATATTGCCGGCAGCGGCATGAATGCGCAGAACCTCAGGCTCAATCTGGTGGCCAGTAATATCGCCAACGCCAACAGCGTCAGCAGCAGCGTCGGCGAGGTTTACAAGTCCAGGCAGCCAGTTTTTGCGACGGAGTTGAAAAACGCACTCGACAAAAACACCACCGGTAGCGGGGTCGATGTGTTGGGTGTGGTGGAAAGCCAGGTGCCGCCGGTTATGGAATATGCGCCTAATCATCCGATGGCGGATGAATTGGGTTACATCTATAAGCCCAACGTCAATACGGTCGAGGAGATGGCCAACATGATGTCGGCGTCGCGGTCTTATCAAAACAATACTGAAGTGCTGAATACCGCGAAGAGCTTGATGCTGCAAACCTTGAAAATGGGACAGTGAGGATAGGTCATGGCTACTAATAGCGCGATAGATACCTTTAAAAGTCTTGGGCTGTCGACGGTGGATAGCGCGTCCACAAAACCCACGGCCAAACAGAATCTGGGTCAGGAACAGTTTTTGAAATTACTGACGACCCAATTGACTCATCAAGATCCGATGAAGCCGATGGAAAGCGGCGACTTTCTCGGCCAGATGGCCCAATTCAGTACCGTATCCGGCATTCAGGACTTGCAGGCTTCGTTCAAGAGTTTTGCCGATTCGGTGACCTCCGGGCAAGCCTTACAAGCAGCTGGGTTGGTGGGGCATTATGTTTCCGCGCCCGGCGAGCAAGCGCTGTTGTCGTTCGATGCGGCCAAGCATGCCAATGGCAGCATTTACGGCAGTTTCGATTTGCCCAGCAGTTCTCCGGACGTCACGATCAAAATTATCGATCCGCAAACCAGCGATGTCGTTTGGAGCAAGGACCTTGGGACCTTGCCGGCCGGTAATCATAACTTCGATTGGAACGGGGTCGATGCCAACGGTGCGCCGGCCAATCCCGGCGTCTACAAGGTACAGGTCGAAGCCAAGATCGACAACGTCAATACCGTGCTGGCTACCGATGTTTTGTCTCAAGTCGAAAGTGTCACGATGGGTACGGGTAGTTCCGGGATGAAGGTTAATTTACTCGGGCTGGATTCCATTCCGTTCAACAAAATCAAACAAATTCTATAACAGGAGATCGTCATGGCCTTCACAACAGCACTCAGCGGCTTGAATGCCGCATCCAACAATCTGGCGGTGACCGGCAACAATATCGCCAACGCCAACACCGTGGGATTCAAGCGATCACGTTCAGAATTTGCGGACGTCTATGCGTCCAGCATCAGCGGGGTCAGTAATATCACGCCGGGTTCAGGGGTTGGGGTGGCTAATGTCGCCCAACAATTCAACCAAGGCAATTTGACCTTCACCGATAACAATCTGGACTTGGCGATCAGCGGCGAGGGCTTTTTTATCGTGGCGAAGACGCCGACCGAGGTCACCGATGTCACTTATACCCGCGACGGCGAGTTCAAGCTCGATCGGGACGGCTACATGGTGAATAACCAGGGCAGAGCCTTGATGGTTTACAGGCCCAACGGTCCGGCGATCAGCGATGGATTCAGTACCGGTATTACCCAACCGGTACAGATCAACACCTTGACCGGGTTGCCGAGTGCAACCTCGCAAGTGCAACTGGCCGTCAATCTGGATGCCAACCAAAAAATTCCTTCGGTCACGCCTTTTGACCGTACCAACCCCAACAGTTATAACAGCCAGACTTCGACGACCGTCTACGATTCGTTGGGCTCGGCGCATTTTTTGACCACCTATTATGTCAAGGGCGCCTCGACCTCGGCTTCTACGCAGTGGAGTGTTTACCATTATATGAGTGAACCGGATACGCCTACCGCGATGACGCCGGTCAGTGCCGGCACCTATGGCAATACGATTACGCCGCCGGCCTTGCCTACCGATTTGCCAACCCCTGCGGTGATGACCTTCGACTCCAGCGGCAAGCTGATAAATCCTCTCACCGGGCGTTTTTCGTTAAGCGTTTACACCATGGTACCGGCAACCGGTGCCGCGCCTATCGATGTTCAATCGATGGATTTCTTCGGCTCCACCCAGGTGCAGGAAAAATTCAGCGTCAACAATCAACAACAAAACGGTATGCCTGCCGGCCGTTTGACCGGTATCGCCATCGATAAGGAAGGCATCATCTTCGCCCGTTTCAGTAACGGCGCTTCGCAGAGTGTCGGTAAGGTGGCGTTGGCGCGTTTTCCCAACAATAACGGCTTGTCGAAATTAGGCGACACCATGTGGGGACAAACCTCCAATTCCGGCGACCCGATTCGTGGCGAAGCCGGCGCCAACAGCTTCGGAACCATTCAATCCGGCGCGCTGGAGGCCTCCAATGTCGACCTTTCCGCACAGTTGGTGAACTTGATCGTCGCTCAACAGCACTATCAGGCCAATGCGCAAACCATCACCACCGAAAACAGCAATATGCAAACCATCTTGCAGATTCGGTAATCCGCTAACGGAGTACGGCCATGGATCGTAGTCTTTTCATCGCGATGAATGGCGCCAAGCAGACGCTGCTGGCGCAAACCGCCAACGCCAATAATTTGGCGAATAGCCAGACCACCGGCTTTAAATCCGACTTGGAGCAATTTCGTTCCATGCAGGCTTTCGGTCCGGGCTTTCCGACTCGGGTGTATGCGATGACGGAAAGGCCGGGGACCGTTATGGCCTCCGGTACCTTGGAGACCACCGGCCGGGATCTCGATATTGCCATCAATGGCGACGGCTGGTTTGCCGTTCAGGCGCCCGATGGCAGCGAAGCCTACACCCGTGCCGGCGACTTGCGGGTGACGCCGGAAGGCTTGCTGGTCAACGGCGGCGGACAAAAATTCCTTAATGAAAACGGGCAGCCGATAGCCATTCCGCCGGCCAATAAAATCGAAATCGGCCGTGACGGCACCATTAGCATCATTCCTCAAGGCTCCAACTATACCGCCATGGTGGCGCTGGACCGGCTGAAACTGGTCAACCCCGGCGACGATGCGCTGGAAAAACGCGAAGACGGCTTGATGCACTTAAAACAAGCCGGCGGACCGCCGGTGCCTGCCGATGCCAATATCAACGTGCTGCAAGGCACGCTGGAAGGCAGCAACGTCAACACCATGGCGGCGATGGTCGAGTTGATCGAGCTGTCGCGTAATTTCGAATTGCAAAGCAAAGTCATGAAAAATGCCGATGACAATGCCGGCGCCACTGCCAAGTTGATGCAGATGGCATAAATACTGCTTCATTACTGACAAGACAAAAAATTGTCAGTCAGGAGGCAGTTATGACAGAACGAGCATTATGGGTGGCCAAATCAGGCCTGGATGCCCAACAAACCCGAATGGCGGTGATTTCCAACAATCTCGCCAACGTCAATACCACCGGTTTCAAGAAGGCCCGGCCTATTTTCGAAGATCTGATGTACCAAAACGTCAGACAGGCTGGTGCCCAATCGACCCAGAACACCCAGTTGCCGACCGGTTTACAGCTCGGTACCGGGGTCAGAACCGTCGCCACCGAAAAACTCCATACCCAGGGCAACATCCAGCAAACCGAAAACTCGCTGGACATCGCCATCAGCGGCCGCGGCTATTTGCAAATCCTGATGCCCAATGGCGAAATCAACTATACCCGCGACGGTTCCTTCAAAATGGACTCCACCGGCCAGATTGTGACTTCCGGGGGGTTGCCGCTGGAACCGGCGGTGACCGTGCCGTCCGATGCCGTCAGTTTTACCGTGGGCCGGGACGGCGTCATCACCGTGCAACAGCCGGGCAGTCCTGCGGCGGTGCAAATCGGTCAGCTGCAGTTGGCCGATTTCATCAACCCATCCGGTTTGACGCCGATAGGGGAAAATCTTTTCCGGCAAACTGTTGCCAGCGGCGATCCGATTATCGGCAATCCCGGCGACAACGAATTGGGTACCACCCAGCAAGGCGCATTGGAGACTTCCAACGTCAACGTGGTGGAAGAATTGGTCAATATGATCGAAACCCAGCGGGCTTACGAAATGAACTCCAAGGCCATTTCCACCACCGACCAGATGTTGTCGTTCGTGACCCAGCAAATGTAAGGGGATGATGATGAACAAATTAATGCTGATAACCATCATGGCCGGCCTGTTAGCCGCCTGCGACACCTTGCCCAAGCGCGACCCGGATTTTGCGCCGGTGCAACCCGCCGACTTACGTCCGCCGCTGCAGAACAATGGCGCCATTTATCAGTCCGGTTACGACATGCGCTTGTTCGAGGACTATTCCGCCCGCCGCGTCGGTGACATCTTGACCATCAAACTAACTGAAGCCACGGCGTCCAAGAAAAAAGCGGATGCCAGCGAATCCAAACAAAGCAATGTGTCGGTGACGGCACCGACCCTGTTCGGCATGGCCAGCAAGGCCGTGTTGGGCCACAGCCTAGAAACCGAATTCAACGCCAACCGCACCTTTCAAGGCCAGGGCGATGCGCAACAAAGCAACAGTTTGACCGGCAACATCAGCGTCACTGTGGTGGAAGTCTTACCCAACGGCAACCTGAAAGTCCGCGGCGAAAAACGGGTGACCTTGAACGATGGCGACGAATTTGTCCGGGTGTCCGGCATCGTCAGGCCGTTTGACATCGATACTACCAATAGCCTGCCGTCGTCGAAACTGGCCGACGCCACCATCATGTATACCGGCGAAGGCGCAGGAGCCGACACGTCCAAGGTGGGCTGGATTGGCAGAGTTCTGCTGAGTCCGCTGTTTCCCTTCTAAGTTGAGCTGGCGATGCATTCGAGGAGAACAAAATGAACAAGATAATGATGATCTTATTATGTGTGCTGGCGCTGCCGGCCAATGCCGAGCGGATCAAGGACATTGCCACCATCAATGGCGTGCGCAGCAACCAATTGGTGGGCTACGGCTTGGTGGTGGGTTTGGATAAATCCGGCGACAAGACCACCTTTACCGGTCAAACCCTGCGTAACTTGATGGGCAAATACGGCCTGACCTTGCCGCCAGGGGTCGATCCGAAATCCAAAAACATTGCTGCGGTCAGCATTACCGCGGATTTGCCAGCCTTCGCCAAACCGGGTCAAAAAATTGACATTACCGTGTCGTCGATAGGCGATGCCAAAAGCTTGCGCGGCGGTTCGTTGTTGATGAGCCCCTTACGAGGTGCCGACGGCAAAGTCTATGCCGTGGCGCAAGGTAATTTAGTGGTTAACGGTCTCAGCGCCGGCGGCCAGGATGGCTCGAAAATTACCGTCAACAGTCCATTGGTGGGCCGCATTCCCAATGGGGCGACGGTGGAGCAAACCGTGCCGACCTCGTTCGAATCCGGTAACGAGCTGGTGTTCAACTTGAATAGCGCGGACTTCACCACCGCCAATCGCATGGTCGAGTCCATCAATAAGTTATTGGGAGAGGGCACGGCCTCCGCGATCGATGCCACCTCGGTTAGCGTGCGTTCGCCGGCCGATGTCGGCCAAAAAGTCAGCTTCGCGGCGATGCTGGAAAACATCGAAGTCTCGCCCGACGATGCTCCGGCCAAGGTCATCATCAATTCGCGCACCGGTACAGTGATTATCAACAGCAAGGTGAAAGTGCAGCCGGCTGCGGTATCGCACGGCAGTTTGACGGTGACGATCAGCGAAGATCCTCAAGTTAGCCAGCCGGGAGCCTTTTCCGCCGGACAAACCGCCGTGACACCGCAGTCGAATGTCTCGGTTAAAGAAGAGAAGAACCACATGTTCGTGTTCAATCCCGGTGTGTCGCTGGATGAGATAGTAAAAGCAGTCAATAGTGTCGGCGCCGCGCCCAGCGATTTGGTGGCGATACTCGAAGCGTTGAAATCGGCCGGTTCCTTGCGTGCCGAGTTGATGGTTATTTAACGGCATGCCGGTTGTGAGTCTCGGCAGCGGTTTAGGGAGGGTGTGATGTTAAACGTCGACGAAGCCAAAGTGTATACAGACTTCAATGGCCTCGCCAAGTTGAAGCAGGGCGCGCGCGATAAATCACCGGAAGCCGTCAAGGAAGTGGCGAAACAGTTCGAATCGTTGTTTTTGAACATGGTGATGAAAAGCATGCGCCAGGCCAAACTGGCCGAGGGCATGCTGGATAGCCAGCATAGCGAGTTTTATCAAGAGATGTATGACCAACAAATGGCCCTGCAGCTGGCCGGAAAACCCGGTATCGGTTTGGCAGATGTCATTGCCAAACAACTGGCGCCGGAAGCAAAAACCAACAATGGTGACAAGATGGCATTGGGGGATTATTTGAATCGCGCGGCGGGCGCAAAAACGAAAGCCAGCTTGCCGCTGCCGGCAAAAGCGGCCGACAAACATATTCAGCCCTTGGATGAATCGGGTTTGAATCGCTTGCAACAAAGTCTGGAGCGGCTGCAACAAGCTCAGCAAGCCAACGAGGCGCGCTGGCAAGCCTTGGAGAACGACTGGGCCGATCAAGCCAGTGGTAGCGGTCAGGCCTCGGCCAGCAAGGCCGCGTTCGTCAACGAATTATTGCCGCAAGCCCGGCAGGCGGCCAAAGAGTTGGGCGTCGACGCCAATCTGCTGTTAGCGCAAGCGGCGCTGGAAACCGGTTGGGGGCAATCGGTGATCAAAAATAGCCAAGGTGACAGCAGCTTCAATTTGTTCAATATCAAGGCAGATCGCAGCTGGCAAGGCAAGCAGACCAAAGTCGCAACGTTGGAATTCGACGGCGGTGTCGCGCAAAAAGTCACGGCAGGCTTCAGAGCCTATGGCTCCTACCAAGACAGTTTCGACGATTATGTCCGCTTCATAAAATCCAATCCACGCTATAGCGAAGCGCTGAAGCAAGCAGGCAACCCCGACGATTACATTCGCGAGCTGCAAGCCGCCGGCTATGCCACCGACCCACGCTATGCGGAGAAAGTCATGAGTATTTATCGTAGCCAAACCGCCGGGCAATCGGCGATTAACGCAGGCTAAGGAGGCATGGTATGTCGGTAGGCATCTTAAATACGGCATTATCCGGGCTAGCCGCCTTCCAACGTTCGCTGGAAACCACCAGCAACAACATCGCCAACGTCAACACCGACGGCTATAGCCGGCAACGCGCGGAATTGTCGACTCGGCAGGAGAGCTACAACAGTTTCGGCTATGTCGGCAACGGCGTGAACGTTACCAATATCGCGCGCAGCTACGACCAGTTCATCAATAATCAGGTGCGGGCCAGTACTTCGGCCTTTAATGACGTCGATGCCTTTCATTCGCTGGCATCGCGTATCGACAATATCATCGCCGATGATGCTACCGGTCTGGCGCCGGCCTTACAGTCGTTTTTCGAGACGGCGCATGGGGTCGCCGACGATCCGACCTCGATCCCGATGCGGCAGTCGATGTTGAGCGAAGCAGACATCCTGACACAAAACTTCAACACCATGGGCCAGCGGTTTGTCGACTTGCGCGACCAAGTCAATAAGGATATGCAAGGCATGATCGGCGATTTAAACGACTTCGCCAAATCGATTGCCGAGTTGAATGGTCAGATCGTCTCGCAAATCGGTACTTCCGGCGGCATGCAAATGCCTAATGAATTGATGGATCAGCGCGACGAGTTGTTAAGGA
>Ga0172367_10008555_pt1 | contig 11418 bp, 10 predicted proteins | sample Lak10m_FD_114542 | JGI IMG/M metagenome (GOLD analysis project Ga0172367, IMG submission 114542) | Freshwater microbial communities from Kabuno Bay, South-Kivu, Congo - kab_022012_10m | ecosystem: Environmental > Aquatic > Freshwater > Lake | place: Democratic Republic of the Congo: South-Kivu...
CAAGCAAGCAAGCAAGCAAGCAAGCAAGCAAGCAAGCAAGCAAGCAAGCAAGCAAGCAAGCAAGCAAGCAAAAAATTGTGCTGTTGATTTAGCGCAAGTCAAGTTTTTTGTCTTAAATTATTTCACCAAACCCGTTGATACGTTGAGTGTCAGCGGGTTTTTTATTGTCTGGAGAAAAATTATGTATAAATTTTTATTAACGTTTTTTGTGCTAATCAGCACACCAAGTTTTGCTTTTGAAATTAAACCTGAAGCCCACAATTCTATGGAATGGAATAAAAATCCAGACCTTAAAAGAGAAATAGATAAAAATTGTGAGGACGATACTTGTTACAAAGTTTTTTCTGCAATGCCAGTGCATGAAATTATCACTGCCGAAGCAACAAAAAGTTTTTGTAAACACTATGAAAAAACTGAAAGTTTTCGCCTGTGGGGACTTTTTAATAACGAGTGTAATAACCTTAAGCAGGAGGATCACGCATACTCATCAAACGATCCTCTAATATCAGGCGTAGAATTTAACGATGATCCAACAGGCATATTAAGAAGAGATCATTACATGTTTTTTAATGATTATCCTAATGCCAGACTTTTTGAAAAAACACTCAAAAAAATAGGTACATTAACAAACAGTTCACATTATGGTGAATCGCAGTTTTTACATGCTATGGCATCACTTGGTGATGAAAAACCAACATTGACTCAAAAAAGGATTATTGATTATGTTGCAGAAAATTTTAACTTAGCACGAGAAATAGATTTAAAAATTAAATCAGCTGATTTTTATGCGTTAGAAAAAATTAAAAACGCGACAATTTCCAACAATGATACTTATAAATTTTTAACTGGCTATGAAGGCGAATGTGAATATGATGATTTCATTGAAAACAATAACACTATTCCGCGTAAAGGAATGAATGTTTTTAAATTATTACAACGCTGTGGTCAATTGGGTTATGGAGAATATCCAAATAAAGATGAATTTAATAAAGCCACCTGTTCTGAAAAAATAACATCACAAAGTAGAACTACAGGATTACTTTTACTTGGTTCTGCACTTCATGTAATTCAAGATTCTTATTCAACCTCTCATACCAAAAGAGATGACAAAACTAGGAATATCATCAAGTTTTATCACTATCCAAATAATTACTATGAATTAAGTCCACCACTTCATTGTGAACATGATCAATTTGCCATTCAAAATCAAGATGCCATTCAAACAGCAACCGAAAAATCGCGTGATTTTTTAATTCAATTTGCAGAAATGGATTGTGATTCATCCGAAGGAGAGGCAAACACTTGTAAAGATAAAATTAAGACATGGTTGAAAACCAACATTTTTGATTTGGAGGTAAAGTAAATGGATTTTTTTACCTCTCTTGAATCTTATATTGATTATTTGCACTGCTTGAAAAATAAAGGCGGACTAGAGCCAGAAGACTATCCAACTTTTGAAAAATGGTTGCAACAAATAGCAGATGATATTGCTAATGGCAAATTATCTGCTCAAGACATAGAAGCTATTCGCAATGCTTTTGGCAATGCAATGATGACAACAAAAACATTGCAAGGTCATGTATTTTTAAAACCACATGGACATGCTGGAGATTTTGAAATTATCGATAAAATTTATTGCCATCATGTTGCAGAAAAAAAACATTTTGCAGAATGGGATTTATATTTTCATTCAACAGCCGCAGTACAAGCAGTCAGAAATAGAAAAACGTATTTTATTGAATTACTCAAATCACTTGAAACTACACGTTTAAATTCGCAAGCAGAAAAATTCGACATCTTAAATATCGCATCGGGTTCAGGGCGTGATATGCAAGAGTTTTTCCTAACTTGTCCTGTAAATGGCTTGTTTTTCGATTGCTTAGACCAAGATAAAGAGGCAATCGATTTTGCTAAAGATTTGTGCAGTGATTGGCTTTCTCAGATTCATTTTAAAAAAGCGAATGCACTTAGATTTTCAACCGATAAAAAATATCGTCTTATTTGGTCAGCAGGTTTATTTGATTATTTCAACGACAAAACCTTTAAATTTTTGCTGAAACGTTATTTTTTAATGCTAGAAAAAAACGGGGAAATGGTTATTGGGAATTTTTCAGAAAATAATCCTAGTCGCACTTATATGGAATTAGGTGAATGGTTTTTAAATCATCGAAGCCCTGAAACATTGATTGCATTGGCACAACAATGCAATTTACCTGCATCATCAATTACTGTAAGACAAGAACCTTTAGGTGTTAATTTATTTTTGCACATTAAAAAATAACATTTGATTTGCTTGTTGATAAAAAAGGCGAGAGAAATCTCGCCTTTTTTGTTTGTGCTAGAATTTTGTTTTTGGATTTTTTGAGGAAGTAATCATGTACGCAGAAAAATTAAAACAATTTGAAAATGTTGAAAACTTAGGAGGTAAAGCGTGGCAACACGCCGTGAATTGTGATTTGTTAGAACAGGTAAAATTCAAAGATTGCTCAATGCACTGCTTTCACTTTCAGCAATTGTTTGAATTATTGCTAAAACACATTCTTGAAACTCGTAGTGAATTTGGCGCGTATCCATTGATTCATAAGTTAGATAGATTGCTCAAACAGGCTGTAAAAGAAACAGATTTGAAGGTTGAAGAAGTAAAATATCACGATGCGCTAATTGCTTTAACCGTTTGTGCAGAGGCATATCGCTATAACTTTTTGTTGAATTGTGAAACCTACAAAGAAACGTTAAAACACCTAACGCCATTACTTGACGAATTGACTGAATTTGTCAAAAGCTAACAGTTAATAAAAAAGGCGAGAGAAATCTCGCCTTTTTTGTTTGTGAGTGTTTAGACACAACAAACCGCACGAATTTGTGTGTTCAATAGTGATGCTCTTAATTTGCAGTTAACGCTAACGCTGTTTGATAAATCGGTTTCTTTTTGCCGCCCGTAATTTCAACGGTTAAATTGACCGCTTTTTTGACGCTGCATTCCGCGAGTAATAATTTCAAAATCCGTTCTTGTTCTGGTGTGATTGTGTTATCTGAAACATCGATTTTTTCTGCCCCTTCAACGATGACGACAAATTCGCCTTTTCGCATATTGGCATCTTTTGCGACGAGTTCAACCATTTCAGCAAGTGGCAATTTCACAATCGTTTCATGCAATTTTGTTAATTCTCGTGCAATCACAACCCCGCGTTCAACGGGTAAAACAGCTGCCATATCTTGCAAACAATCTAAAATCCGATGGCATGATTCATAAAAAACCCATGTTGTTGAAATTTCAGCACGTTGCGAAAAAAACGTTTTTCGCGCTGACGAAGTTCGTGGCGCAAAACCTTCAAACGTAAAAGGCGTAATCGCAACACCAGCTACCGAAAGTGCGGCAATTAAAGCACACGCGCCCACAATTGGCACAACCGTTAAATTTGCCTGCTGAACCGCTTTCACAACAGGCATTCCTGGGTCACTGATTAGTGGCGTGCCTGCATCGGAAACGAGCGCAATCGATAAACCTGACTTTAATTTTTCAATGATTTCCGCGCTAGCTTTTTCTTCATTATGTTGATGCAAAGCAATCACTTTATTGCTGATTCCGTAATGCTGTAACAGCATTTTGACGTGACGGGTATCTTCAGCGGCGATTAAATCAACAGATTTGAGCGTTTCAATAGCGCGAAAGGTGATGTCAGCTAAATTACCAATTGGCGTTGCAACAACGTATAACTTCCCTGTATCTTTCATAATTTTTGCGCGGTAACGAGCGCGTTCACCGCCGTGCGATTTGAAAGTTCAACTTTCGTAAAACCCGCGTCGCGCAATTGTTGCAACGCAATCGATTCACGCATGACGTGATTTTCAGATTCATCATTGAACAAATGAATAATCCAGTGTTGCAGCAAATCTAATTTATTTTCGGCAATCAAAATGCGGAAATACTCAGCCACTTCTTTTTGCGTTTCAAACGTATGCGCTGAAATATCATCGAGCGCGTAACGGTCGCCGTTAATAAAAATGCCACCTGTTTTTAAAACGCGAAACATCTCATTCACCACTTGAGTGCGATAACTGCGTTCAAAATTATGAAAAGTGTACGCACTGGCAATGGCATCAACGCTGGCATTCGGTAAATTTTGCAATGCTGTCAGCGCGTCGTTTGGTGAAAATGCCAACTTTTGCATTTCAATCCATTTTGCGAGAGATTTTTTAGCTTGTTCTTGCATCACAGGTTCATTATCAACGCTTAGAATTTGCAGATTTTCACAAGCATTTAACAGTGCAAAAGTGGTAATGCCAGTTCCGCCTCCTAATTCGACCACAGTTAAAGTTTCGTTTTTAGTTTTTGCATAATTTTCAAGCGTTTCGCCAACTAAATGACTCATTTTGACTGCCAAAGGACAAATTAAATTGAGCATTTCGTAATTTTCACCAATTACGCCTGAAAAAAGTGCATCGTATTGATTAGCCATTTTTTAATCCTTTCTTTTTGCTTCATAAGTGGCGAGTTGCTCAGGTGTCGCTTCTGTTTGAAATTTGGTTTTCCATTCGCTATAAGGCATTCCATAAATGATTTCACGCGCTTGTTCGTAATCGAGTTCAACACCATTTTCTTGCGCGGCGGCGGCGTACCATTTTGCAAGGCAATTACGGCAAAAATCGCCTGCAATCATCAACTCGATATTTTGAACTTCGGTGTGCGTTTGCAAATGCGAAACCAAACGACGAAATGCCGCCGCTTCCAATTCTGTTTTTTGTGAAGGAGACATGATTTTTCCTGTGTAATTAAAAGTTTTAAGTAAGAGTATTTTAGCAGAATTCGAGTATTTAATTTTTCAATAAGTTGGCGTAAATCGTGCTTTCAAGTCTTTCGCAATAACACAATTTACACGAGGATTTTATGAACAATCACAATTACGCAACATCGCTTGCAACGGCGTTGTTGATTTTTTCTCAAGTTACCAATGCAGATTTTGGTTTTGAAAAACCGATTGAAGATGCCCTTAAATTCGGTGACGGTGGCGCGGTGAAATTTGATTTTAACTATCGCTATGAAAACGTAGACCGTGACGCGGGAACAGATAGAACCGCAAATGCCAATACGATTCGTACCCGAATTGGTGTACTTTCGCCGAAATTTTATGGTTTTCAAGGTTTTGCTGAATATGAAGGCACGCACGCCATGCAAAACGATTACAACGATGGACGCAATAATAATCCTGCTTTTGCAACGGTTGCAGACCCCGCGCAAAATGAACTTAATCAATTGTGGATTAGTTACAGCGCGTTTGACACCGTAATTAAAGGCGGACGGCAACGCATTAAACTTGATGATGCCCGTTTTATTGGTAACGTGGTTTGGCGGCAATTGGAAACCACTTTTGATGCCGTTTTGGTCACAAATAACTCACTGAAAAACCTAACGGTAAACGCGGGTTATCTTGGTAACGTGCAAACATTTTTTTCAACGACTGAAAACATTGATGCGCCGATTTTGAACGTGAATTACAAATTGGGCGATTACGGTAATGTTATTGGTTACGGCTATTGGCTAGATTATCGTGAACCTGAAAATGCGGCAAAATCTAGTCAAACTTACGGTTTGCGTTTAGATGGTGCAACGCCAAAAATGTATGAGCATTACAAATTACTTTACACCGCAGAATGGAGTTATCAGCAAGATTATCAGCACAGTCCTGTTGAATATGAAGCGCATCGTTTTAATTTCATGGGCGGTTTAAATGCGTATTTTATGACGTTTCAAGGCGCAGTTGAGCAGTTAAACGGCAGTGGTAGAAATCAGCGTTTTAGTACACCATTAGGAACAAATCATGCGTTTCAAGGTTTTGCAGACTTATTTTTAACAACACCTGATAACGGAATTCGTGATGTCTTTGCAACAGCTAGCGCGAAATTATTGGACGATAGTTTGACGGTTTCTGCGGTTTATCATGATTTCACCGATGACACAGGTAATCAAAGTTATGGTGATGAATGGGATTTCCAAGCGATGAAAAAATTTGGCAAACATTATTCTGTGCTTGCCAAATATGCGAATTACAGCGCGGAGTCTTTTGGAACAGACACACAAAAAATTTGGGTTCAAGGCAACGTTAGTTTTTAATTTTCATGTCTGGGCAGGTTTTTATGCCTGCCTTTCATTGCTAATTTTCGTTGGTAGCGGTTGTGTTGCTACTTGGCACACGCCGCTTACCAACATTTTTCTTGTCACGGTGGCGAATTTTTATTTTTTCAGGTTTAGCTTTTTTGTCGTCAGTTTTCTTTTTCCCGCCAACCGATTTACCAGAAGTCTTGAGTTTTTTAGGACCTTGAAATTTTCCCGCTAATTCTTTGATGTTGCGGCGAATAAAACTTTGTCGCAAAAACCGCTCGATACTTTTCATCAAATTCCATTCGGTGTGTTTCACGAGCGTAATCGTCAAACCTGTTTCGTCGCTACGTCCCGTGCGTCCGATTCGGTGAATGTAGTTAATTCCATTGCGCGGCACTTCAAAGTTAATCACCAGTTGAATGCCTTTAATATCAAGCCCTCTCGCTGCTAAATCGGTAGCAATCAGCACGTTCACCACGCCTTCACGATAAAGTTTCATCACTCGCTGACGTTCTTTTTGATCCATTTCGCCATGTAACACAATGGCACGAACACCTGTGGCGCGAAGCGGATCACAAAGCGCGTCGGCTTGTGCGCGACTGTTTGAAAAAACCAGAGCTTTCTCAAAAGTTTCATTTTGCAACAGCCACGCGAGTAACTTTTGTTTGTGCGCGTTGTCATCGGCTAAAACAATTTGCTGCTCAATATGCGGCAATTCATCGCGCAAGGTATTGAGAGCGACCAGTTCATATTTACCTAAAACTTTTTCCGCCATTTTCAACACGCCTTCGTGTGTGAGCGTGGCTGAAAAAAGCAACGTTTGCCGACTGCTGTTGCAATGCCGCGCAATCGTCAAAACGTCCTCGCTAAAGCCCATATCAAGCATTCGATCAGCTTCATCAAGAATGAGCGTTTCCAAATCATCAAACGGCGCGGTGTCGAGAGTCAATAATTCTAAAACTCGTCCAGGCGTTGCAATGACAATCGCGGTACTTTTGCGGAGTAAATTTTGTTGTTTTTTGAAATCTTCGCCACCTGTAATTAAACCTGCTTTAAGCGATGTTCCTTCGAGCAATTGTTGGCATTGCAAAAAAATTTGTTGCGCCAGTTCGCGTGTTGGCACTAAAACTAACGCTCGTGTGCCTGCGTAGTAATTTGGATTTGTGAGTAAATTGTGCAAAGTTGGCAACAAAAATGCGAGCGTTTTACCGCTGCCTGTTTTCGCGCTAACAAGTAAATTTTTACCTTCCAAACATTGCGGAATGGTGCGTTGTTGCACAGGTGTTGGCGCAGTAAAACCGTTTTGATCTAAGGTTTTTTGCAGGGCGGTATGCAAGTTAAAAGTTGAAAAATCTGTCAAAACAGTCGTGGAAATTTCAGTGGTTTCAGTCATAACAGTGGAATTTAAAGTGGAAAATAAATCTACATTTTGCATGGTATTAGCTTAATTTTTCAGCAGACAAACCCGCAAATTCAAACAATAGCTCTACTTCTTTAGTGGTTAATTCATAGTTTTTGCCCATTCTCAAACCATCTGGTAACACTACAGGTCCATAACGCACGCGCATTAAACGACTAACTACCACATTTTGCGCTTCCCAAAGTCTTCGAACTAAACGATTACGCCCCTCACTCACCACAACGTGATACCACTTATTTGCGCCTTCACCACCCATAAAATAAATTTGGTCAAATTTTGCAACACCATCTTCTAATTGCACGCCTTGTTTGAGAAGTTCTAATTTTTCTTCAGGCACATCGCCCAAAATTCGCACTGCATATTCACGCTCAACTTCGGTTGATGGGTGCATCAATTTATTGGCAAGTTCACCGTTATTGGTAATCAGCAAAAGTCCAGAAGTATTCACGTCAAGCCGTCCGATTGAAATCCAACGCGACGTATCCAATTTCGGTAAATTCGCAAAAATCGTAGGGCGACCTTGCGGATCATTTCGGGTTACAATTTCCCCCGTCGGTTTGTGATAAAGCAACACGCGGGTAGGTTGAATGGCAAATTTTTCCCAATTCACCACCCGATCATTGAGTTGCAAATAATCCCCTGTTTTTAAATGCGTGCCGTGTGTGACTAAATTGCCGTTAATTTTTAAACGCCCTTCATCAATCCAGCGTTCAACTTCACGCCGTGAAGCAATGCCACCGCGAGCTAATACTTTTTGGATGCGTTCACCCGTAGCGGGCGTTACAACATCTACTTGGTTAGTTTCAGTAAGTTTTGTTTTTGAGGGAGATTTATTGTTATGACTAGATTGAAATTTTTTTGGAGACGATTTTTCGTCTTTAAAATTATTTTTTTTGAGTTGTTTTGTTTTCACGGATTTCCTTGAAGAATGTTGTACGATTAGCATCGTTCGTAGGTGATTTTTGAACTAATCGTTTCATTCTAACTGAAATTTTTGCAGAGTTATTTTATTGTGAACAAATTAACAAACATTTTCTTAAAAGCAGCAACGCTTTTATGTGCAGCCAATATCCCACTTTCTCACGGCGCAGAAGGCGGAAGCAGCCAGTATTTACCTGGTTTTTATGGTGATTTTGGTATGGGAATCACGCCTGAATCAGGAACCTATTTGAGTAATTTTTTCGGCTACAACTGGGCAGAAAATCAAGATTATGAAAGCTCGTTACTATTTGAATTACCTGGAATTATGCACGTCACCGAACAAAAAGTATTAGGCGGCACTTATTGGTTTGGCTTTTTCCCGTATGCGTTGCGAAATACGTTCATCGATAAAACGGGTGGCAGCAGACGTGAATTAGAAGGTGCAGGTGCAGGCGATATGTACGGCGTACCCGCTTTGCTATCGTGGAAATGGAAAGAACTTTCTTTTTTAGCATTTGAAGGCATTGTTGTGCCAACAGGTTCATATAGTTCAGATAGACTTTTAAACTCTGGGCGTAATGCGTGGACATTTGACCAAAATTTTGCCATTACTTGGTCGCCTGATGATGGAAAATATGATTTGTCGCTGAATTTTGGTTACATGGTCAATACGGAAAATAAATCAACTCAATATCGTACAGGCGATGAAGTTCACATTGATTATTCAGCGGGTTATTACATTTTGCCTGAATTAGGCGTTGGTGTGACGGGTTCTTATTATCGACAAGTTACGCCTGATTCGGGTTTAGGCGTGCCAGCCGATGCGATTGAAGGTGAATATAGCAGCATTGGCCCAGTGGTAAATTACACGCTCAAAATGGGTGAGCGTGATGTAACATTCACCGCAAAATGGCTACATGAATACGATGTGAACAATCATATTCCAGGGGATTACGCCATTTTGCGGACGAATTTGAAGTTCTAATGCAAATTGAAATGCAAGAAGACGTGGCTACCTTGATTTAGCTCACTTTCAATGCGAATTTCGCCATCAAGTAAGGTCATAATTTCTTTTGCCAGTGACAAACCCAATCCCGCACCTGGCACGTTGCCGCTTTTATCAACTCGATAAAAACGCTCAAACACACGCGGGATTTCTTCTTCACTCAAACCTAAACCTGCATCAATCACTTCAATTTCGACAAATTTAGAATCCTCACTTTGATGCAGTGCAATTTGCACCTCACCACCATCAGGTGAGTATTTATAAGCGTTATCTAAAATACAATGCAACACGCGCTTAAATTTCTCTTTGTCTATATTCAAAACAATTTCATTTTCAGCTGGCGCGTAAATCACTGACGTGCGATTTTCAGGAATCGTAAATTCTTCAACCGCTTCATCGAGTAATTCATTGAGCGCGTGAGGTTCAATTACAAAATCCGTGCCTGCACGTTCTTCAATACGGCTTAAATCGAGTAATTCACTAATCATGGTAATCAGCCAGGTTGATTGCTCGTGAACCATATCAATAATTTCAGGCTGCATTTCGAGTGGAATCATGCCACCTTTGAGCAATTCGGTGTAACCGTGAATCGTTGAAAGTGGCGTGCGAAGTTCATGCGTGGCGTGCATTAAAAATTCCGTTTTAATCCGATTCGCGGCTTCTTCTTTTGTGACATCATGCAGGAAATAGAGCTTGCCAAGTAATTCCCCCGAAGGCAGATAAATTTCACGCATTCCACACAATAAACTGGCTTGACGTGGACGAATTAACTCAACGCGATACAATTTTTCAGCATTTTCAAACGCACAAATTGGTTCATTGGCTTGTGTTGAAAGGATTTGCCAAAATTGCTGATTAGAAAGTTGCAAAATTTCTTTCGTTGGCAAACCGATAAATTCACTAATTACTTTATTGACCAGCAAAATTTGATGTTCTGCGCTGACTAGCAAATAACCGCTCGGACTGACATCAAACACCATTTGTAATTGTTCACTGCGTTGTTGTAACTGCGCGGCGGCAATTTCACGGGCGCGTTTTGCCGATTCTAATTGATTTCCCATGTCTAAAATGCCCGTCGCTGTTGAATCCAATTCTTGCACCGCAAAATCGTAATTTGATGAAATTTGTTTGCCTTGTGCAATTTGTGAAACCATCTCATCCATATTGTGCAGTGGCTCAGAAAGCGAAAAACTCATTTTTTTCGATTGACGATAAAGCATCGTGAAAAATACGCTATAAAACGCCAGCATCCCCGCAATCATTAGCCAAGCAATGTTATTTAACCTTGCAGAAAGTGCATTACTCGGTTCAAAAATGGTTTGCATTGGCACAACAACCAGCAATTTCCAATTCGTTTCAGGCACCGTTGCCCACGCTAAAATCGAATCTTGGGTAAGTTTAGTGTAACTAAAATCGCTGGTTGAATTTTTCAGTGATTGAGCAATATCAGGTTTTTTCAAATACAAGTTGTAGTCATCAGTGCGAAACGTATCCTGCTTGATAGCTTCAGTGTATTCGGAATCCGTCATGTTATGAATGTTCCAATCGTTTTCACCGACATCTGGCAATGCCAAAATTACGCCGCTTTTATCCATCAAAACGCCGTAACCATTCCAAGGAATTTGCAACGCTTTTACTTCATCGACAATCGTTTTAATCGTAATATCAACACCGACCACACCTTCCAAAAAGTCAGAATTTGTCAAACTATAAACAGGCGCGGCGGCTGTCGTCATCCAACCTTGCCCAGCAGGGTCAATGTAAGCATCTGTCCAAACGACACCGCGTGTTGGATTGTGTTTTAAATCTGCTTCGTAATAAAAATTATAAGAAGGAATATCCATTTTCGGCGGATATTGCGAAATCACATCAAAATATGGATAAATCCGATTCAGTGAATCGAAAGTATTGAAATATGACTGCCCAATTAACGAAAACGCTTCTTTTACCGCAATTAACGCAGGGTCAAGC
>Ga0172367_10008556_pt1 | contig 11417 bp, 4 predicted proteins | sample Lak10m_FD_114542 | JGI IMG/M metagenome (GOLD analysis project Ga0172367, IMG submission 114542) | Freshwater microbial communities from Kabuno Bay, South-Kivu, Congo - kab_022012_10m | ecosystem: Environmental > Aquatic > Freshwater > Lake | place: Democratic Republic of the Congo: South-Kivu...
AGAACTAGAGTAATATTTGCATTTGCCAAAGCTTCCTGAGAGTTAATGCCGCTACAGGCAATGATTAGCACCTGCTGGTTCATTTTTTGTAAGGTGCGAATGGCAGTGATGCCATCCATTTCCGGCATCATAATATCCATTAAAACCACGCTGATATCCTGTTTGTACTGGGCATAAAGTGCGATCGCTTCAATGCCATTACTAGCCGTGAGAGTTTTATAATTGTATTTTTCCAAAGCAATTTTTGCAATCTCACGAATTTCAGCTTCATCATCCACAAATAAAATTAGTTCTCCCTTTCCGGGAAATATTTGCAAATTGTTTCCGTCAAGTGATTGAGTGACTTCCACCGCAGGTAAGAACAGCTCAAATTTACTGCCTTGTTCGACTGTGCTAGATACACTCATAAAACCACCGTGGCTTTTAATAATTCCCAGGACTGTTGACAAGCCCAATCCTGTACCTTTGCCGACTTCTTTAGTGGTAAAAAAGGGATCAAAAATTTTATCTAATATTTCTGGTGGTATACCTATTCCTGTATCGCCAACATTCATCACAACATAAGGGCCTACTTTGGCATTAAGATTCATTCGGGCATAGGCTTCATCAATAAACATATTTTTTGTAGAAATGGTGATTCTACCACCTTCTGGCATGGCATCACGGGCATTAACTACGAGGTTCATTAGCACTTGATGCAGTTGTGTCGCATCTCCAAAAACAGCCCACAAGTCTTCTGGTATGCTGATGGCAAATTCAATAGATTTGGAAAATGTTTGCTTGGCTATCTGAGTAATTTCAGCAATTAGGTGTTTGAGTTGAACTATCGTGCGCTCTCCTTTAAATCCGCGCGCAAAAGACAAGACTTGTTTAACTAAAGCTGCTCCACGTTTGCTGTTGCTTTCGATAATCGCTAGTAGGTGGTGATAATGTTCTGTATCTTGAGGTAATCTGACCTGTAGCAGTTGAGATGCGGCCAAAATTGGTGTCAAGATATTATTCAAGTCATGAGCAATTCCACCTGCTAAAGTGCCAAGGCTTTCCAATCGTTGCGCGCGGAAAAACTGCTCCTCAAGTTGTTTTTTTTCTGTAATGTCAGTATCAACAGAAAGAATGGATTTTGGTTTTCCTGCTGCATCATACATCAGCGTCCAACGGCTTTCTACAACAATTTCTTTCCCAGATTTAGTAAATTTACGTAACTCACCTTGCCATGATCCAGATTGAATGACAGTTTTGAGAGCTCCTTTGATCTGCGGCGAAATGTCTTTGTAAAAAAGATCTTGGGGGTTTTTACCTAAAGCCTCTTTTGCCTGCCAACCATAAATACGTTCTGCACCTTGATTCCAGAATAAGATTTTGCTTTGGAAATCTATAACTAAAATTGCATCAGTGGCAATATCAAGTAAGGCGGCTTGCTCGCGAATTTTCTCTTGTGCTTGTTTGCGTTCAGTAATGTCAGAAAAAGAAGCGACTGTGGCATAAGGAACAGGGTCATTGTCGTGAAACAACGGCTGGGAATTGATGGAAATCCAAGTTAGTTGTCCATTGGGCTGATAAACTCCCATGACCACATTCGAGCAGGGTTGGCCTGTACGTAAAGTGAGCATTGCTGGATGCATTTCACCGGGGAATGGAGATCCATCTTCTTGAATGTTCTGCCAGCTGGGGTCGTCAAAGGTGGAGTTGAGCATCTGGTCAAAAGTGCGCCCCAAAATTCTTTTAGCACTAGCATTACAAGTAAGTATACAGCCATTAGCATCTTGTAGAACGATGCCCTCCTGCATGGTAGCAACCACTGAACGATAACGTTCTTCGCTGGCTCGCAGTGCTGCTTCTGCCTGTTTGCGTTCGTCGATGCGCCTAGTTGTACCAATCAACCGTATTGGCTGACCCAGTTCGTTAAAAAATACTTTACCTTTTTCACTGAGCCAGTGAATACTGCCATCAAGCCAAACAATGCGAAATTCACATTTATATTCATTTGTTTCCTCAATACTGCGGGCTATCACCTCAGACAAGGATTCCCGGTCTTCCGGATGAACCAATTTAAAACATTCGTCTATTGTTTCAGAATCAAGACCACCGGGCAAACCATAAATCAGCGCCATATTGGCAGAGCATACTACTTTATTGGTGAGAAAATCCCAATCCCAAATACCCATTTCAGTGGCTTCTAGGGCTAAACTGAGTCTTGCCTCACTCTCCCGCAGTGACTCTTCTATTTGCTTGCGTTCGGTGATATCTCTACCAACAGCCTGCAATTCAACTATCTCTGCGCTTTCATTTTTAATTGCTGTTGCATTCCTTTGCACCCAACGTATACCTTTCACTGTCAACAAACGTTGCTCACCAGTGATTAAGTGATGGGGTGGAGATATCAAGTTGATGATATTTTCCATGATTTTGGGCAAGTCATCTGGGTGGAAAAACTGAAACATCGACTCACCAAGTAACTGGTCTAATTGCTGATTCAACGCTTGACAGACTACTGTATTAGCAAAAGTAACTCGTCCCTGCAAATCTAGACGGATAATCAAATCTGTTTGAGTTTCTACTAGCTGGCGATAAAGTTTCTCGCTTTGCCTCAATGACTCTTCGATACGTTGGCGTTCAGTGATTTCCTGTTGCAAAAGCTGGTTCGCTATCATAAGTTCGTTTGTACGTTCCACTACCCCGATTTGTAACTCATCGCTGGCTCGGCATAATGCTGCTTGTGCTTGTTTGCCGGCGCTAATATCACAAATTAACCAGCGCCAACCCACCTCCTTACCCTGTGAATCATATATTGCAGCAGCTCTCACACTAGCTGGGAAAGAGAGGCCACTCCTTGGCTGAAGGTGAATTTCCCAGTCCTCTATCTGCTGTAAAGTCTGTAGTTGAGTTATAAAATCTTGGCGGTCTTGTTCGGTGATAAACAGAACTAATGGTTTGCCCACCAGATAATTTTGTTCTCCACATAGCAGGGTAGCTGCTGCATGGTTAGCTTCTTGAATAACACCTGTGCCATCGGTCACTAAATAACCATGAGGAGCGAACTCAAATAAATCTTGATAACGCTGACGCTCTAACTCTGCAATTTCTCGGGCTAGCCCCAGTTGTTCGTTTTGTTGGCGCAGCTGTTCTTCCACCACTTGAAGTTCTTCGAGGGTGTGCTGAAGTTCTTTATTAACTTGAATGAGTTCAATCATTTGTATGTCGAACCATTTTTTCAAATCACCGTGAGTTGGGCAGCGTATTACGTCTGCTGGCTGTGCATTTGACGGACGTAGTTCGACAAGACTAACAATATTTACAAGATCAAAGGTTTTAAGCAACGTAGTTTCGGTTACGAGTCCGACTAATTGCCCCTGTGGATCTAAAATCGGCAGATGGCGAATTTGATGTTGACGCAATAGTGACCAAGCTGTAGAGATATCCTGGGAATTAGATTCTGTCAGGGTAATAACTGGCTTCACCATCACTTCAGTAATTTTTACCTGAGATAAATTTATGCCTTTAGCTATAACTCTAACTACATCAGTAGTAGTAAAAATACCCAAGAGATTGCCTTGCTCTACAACCAAAACACAAGTACTAGATTGACGATTTTCTGTCCCGTCAACTAACCAATCATTAGAATTGGTTGGTAACGAATTAATACTTCGTTCTTGACTCATTAAAATAATGGCATCGACTACATAACTATCAGGGCGAATTGTTAATGGACATTGATCAATAGCATGATATAAATTAGGCAAATCAATTAACTGATTGTTGAATCTCATAGTTAATTCATCAATTTTCATTATCTAATTGACATAAGAACTACATAGCCAAAGACATACTGAGAAAGTTGTTGATCACCAGGGAGTATTCAAGTTGAGAAGCCTATAAATGAGATTTATAGAATATAAAAATGCTTGGATCAGAAAAACTTTGTAGTCGCTATAGCCCAGGTGAGTCTACAACCGGGGCTGTTGAGGAAATTTTTGTAGTTCTCAAACCTATTGTATGGTTGAATTAGCCATAGATGATCTTTTAACTGAAGAGATTACACTAAATTAATGCTCAGACTCTTGAGTGCTAAACCATACCATGACTAAGCCAAGTATTTATTTAGACTTTCATGAAAATTACCGTTATTTTTCCAATGTCCATTACAAAAAGAGTTTTTACATTAATTACTTGCTCAAATATGCAGCTAAAAAGTTTTACTTGATACCTGATTTCAGCCCCGTAAATTGCTCCGGGTAGGGAAATTTTGCCAAAATTATTGACATTTTAAAATCGTGAGAAAAACTAATCTTGGGGCTGCTCAACCCCCAAGAACCTGTAAATTCCTTTAGAACTTTCTTCATCATCTCATATTTCTACAGAAATACAAATCCAGTGATTAATAAATACTCCCATGAACTCAGTGTGTTTTAGTGACTGCTGTGTTGCTTTGTATTGTTAATTAGAATAATTTCTGAACTAATAAAAGCCACAACTAGTGATACGATGCAACTGCCAAATATTAATTTCAACGTAGTCCTATTCACTCTACCAAAAGCAGCACAAGCACTACTCCATCCAGCAGATTTATGCCAACTTTATGATTTTGGTGTGATGAAAATCTAGACGTTAATGAATCAAAGTATCGATTGACATTGTTCCACCAGACTAAATAACGACGTTTTGCACCTTGGTACTTAACCCGATCTATCGCTGGTAGGTGAGACTCATTCATATTTGAAATCAGCAACGTCAAAATTCAGTGAGCGGAAGGTAAACTAGCGGACATTAAGCTAAACAGAGGAAGCAAGAAGCATACGTATATTTGCACTGGAATTTTTCCCAGAAAACAGGAGTAAAAGCAAAAGAGGTGTAAGTTTCCTCCCTCTATAATCTTGGTATACAATTATAGGTTTACTCGTTTACTCATACAAACTTTCGATACAAACTCTTGTATATTAACTATGGTAACAGAGGAATTACTGAAATGGATAAAATTGTGATCAATGACACAACTTTGCGTGACGGTGATCAAGCTGCTGGTGTAGCCTTTAACTTAAACGAGAAAATAGCGATCGCTCGGTTACTTGATGCAATGGGAGTTGATGAGTTAGAAATCGGGATTCCTGCAATGGGTGAAGTAGAACAACATGCCATAACAACAATTGTTGGCTTAGGTTTACAAGCTAAACTACTGGGTTGGAACCGCGCCGTAATATCAGATATTCAGGCTTGTATAGATTGTGGTTTACAGCGAGTACATATATCTATTCCTGTGTCTGCAATTCAAATTAATGCTAAATTTCAGGGAAAATGGGAGGTGGTTTTAAAGAAACTGCGAGATAGTATCAGCTTTGCCCTGGATCATGGACTGTTTGTTTCCGTAGGCGCAGAAGATTCATCTAGAGCAGAAGAAAAATTTTTGTTGGATGTAGCGCTTTACGCTCAAGAATGTGGTGCATCACGGTTTCGCTTTTGTGACACAGTAGGGATTCTTGATCCTTTCAATACTTATGTAAAAGTTAGACAATTGGTGACAGCATTATCCATACCCATAGAAATGCACACCCACAATGATTTTGGTTTGGCAACTGCTAACACTCTAGCCGGGATCAAAGCTGGTTCTTTATCAGTGAATACAACAGTCAATGGTTTAGGTGAAAGAGCAGGAAATGCCGCTTTAGAAGAAGTCGTCATGGCTCTCAAACGCATCTATAATAATAATGTAACTATTGACACTTCTCGATTAGTGGAAATATCGAGACTTGTAGCATCAGCATCAGGGTACAATGTACAGCCTTGGAAAGCTATTGTGGGTGAAAATAGTTTTGCTCACGAATCAGGTATCCATGCTCATGGTGTATTGAAAAATCCTCACACCTACGAGCCCTTCCCCCCGGAAGAAGTGGGCGGGGAAAGGCGTTTAGTGCTTGGTAAGCATTCTGGTAGGCATTTATTGTCTAACCTGCTAGAACAACAAGGCATTTTTCTTAACCCAGAAGCAACTCAGTCAATGTTGGATGCGGTGCGACAGGCGTCAGTAGAAAAAAAACGTAGTCTAACTACCCAAGAACTTTTGCATTTAGCAGAAGTATACCACCATAGTCATGTTAGTTAGTAAATTACCCGCCACGTGGGGTATCTTCAAAACGCTACACGAAAGTGTACTCATATTTTGAGGTTATCCAACCTATAAAAATTTAAGAGGGGTATTGGGGAGGCCGTGCTTTGGACGCTTTCCCCAACTTGTTAGGCAAGATCCTCTTATGGAGGTAGCAACTCTGGTTTGTAGCTACTGTTGATAGTCAGCACCAGAACCATATTTCCAAGCATCAATCAAACGATGCCAAGAATATTGTTTTTTGCTGGGTTTATTCTTGAGCCATGTTTCTAACATGGGACTGAGTTTAAACAAGGCAGTGTAAATACTCAAATTGCCGTAATGCACTATCCAATCAAGCAAATTTGGTAAACCCACTTGTGGAATGATTTTGGCAACTAATCCTGGATGAGATAACCCAGTTTTTAACAGTGTTTGTGTCAGTGCCGAAAATTGCACGACATCTTGCAAAAATGGTTTTAAGACTGGTGTACCCAGTTTTTGCATTTCCTCAAATACAACTGAAAGTAGTTGATTAATTTGATCTGGGGGGATTTGCTGATTTACACCCACACTCATGGCCTTTTGAAACAACCAAGTAACTCTGAGATTGGGCTGATAAGGTTGCACCAAGGCTAGGGCATTTGCTGATAACTGATTGCTTTGCAGTGCCTCATCAATAGCAAATGTTAACCGCTTGAGGTGACGTAGCATGGCTCCAAACCCACCAAAACTCAACGGAGATTGACCACCACTGCTGTCTCCCACAGTTAAAAGGCGATTCCAAGGAGTTTTGAGTGGGCTTTGGCGATAGGTAGGAAAGAAGCCAAATAGAGCGCGTTGAAACTGCAATTGGTTTAATTCCACACCTTGATATTCTGGCAGCAATCGCAGATATTCCTCAAACAATGCTTGTAAACTTAAACGTCCTGGTTCTGCATCCATGTAGGTAAATAAGTAAGTAGTTCTACCATCCCTAGCTGGGAAGGCTTCCCAAAAGTACTGACATTGATTTTCTAAAGATGTGAATGAAAATAACAAGTCTCCAGAAGTATTTGTGGGAAAACCTTGGGCACAACTTCCTACCACCAAGCACAAAGCATCTGGTTTCTTTCCCTGACGTGCTTGGCGGCTGATGGGAGAAAAATGTCCCATTGCGTCGATTAACAACCTAGTTTTGTATTGGTTATTAACTATAATTCCTTCTGGATGAACTATTGCTTCAGTAAATGGTGTATTTTCTAATAATGTTCCCCCACTAGCAGTAAATCTGGTTTTTAATCTATCTAGTAGATAAACTGGATCTACGCCAATATTTAAAACATCCTCTACCCAGATTTCTCTACCACCAGTAAAGCTAACTCGTGCGGGATTATATTTAGTTGCCATCGCCTGTTGTAATTCTTGAGTAGTTAGCAAGTTTAATTCCACAAATACTTCTAATTCTGGGCGAGAAATATTCCACTCTTGTTTTCTACCCCGTAGAATTCCCCGTTCCATCAAGGCCACCCGCAGCCCCTTCACCGCTAAGGCGCAACCAATTAAAATCCCTAAAGTACCACCACAGACCACCACATCCAAGTCTACACTATCTAATGGTTGTTGACTTTCTTTAACCACCGTAGGGATTGGTGCTGTGTTTTCTCTTAAATATCTTAGCAGACGATCATTTTGATGCAAAGCTTCTAAAACATCGCCTGGTAGTTCGGAGAGAATTTTTTCAGTTAAAGATGGGGACATATTCAGTTAATGCCAAAAGATTACTAGTATTAATCCTATCTTTGACAGGTTTGATATTGTCATTTATCATACCAATTCTTGAGAATAGCTTGCGTGGCGTAGCCATAGATGTGTCGAATTAGCTGGCGAATAAATAAACTACTGCTTTATATAAAAAATGAATTATTTGCGTACCTAGTCAAGCCAGAGTTGTTATAAGAATTTTATGAACACCCAAAAATATATATAGGGTGAGCTTCTTATCTTTATAAGCACATCAGCAACAAGTTTCTGACTATTTAAATATATCCTCAGGTAGATATTGAAAATATTTACTTGTTTTAAATATAAACAACAGTATTAAATAAGAGAGGTGTGCAATATATATTTTTTCGTTTTTGTTTCTTATCTATAGCTATTTTTGACATTTTTTTATATACTCCAAGAAACATATTTTCTTTGATGAAGAATGTTGTATAACGGAATTTATTTGGAGAACCATAGCTAGGAAATTTGTTTTTTATTGCATTACGTCATCTAAGTAAATATTAAATCTAGGATATTAGTATGAAAATTGCGTTCATAGTGGGAGAATTTCCTGTTGTATCAGAAACTTTTATTCTCAATCAAATTACCGGATTAATTGAGCGTGGTCATCAAGTTGATATTTATGCTAATCCACCTAATGACACTTATAAATTCCATCCAGACGTAGAAAAGTATGACTTGTTATCTCATACATACTATTCACCAAAACTGCCCCAAAATTACTTATTGCGGCTCTTAAAAGCGATAGGACTAATCCTGAAAAATTTCAAAAAAGCTCCTATGGTTGTGCTGCGATCGCTGAATATTTTCAAATATGCTAGAAGAGCAGCTTCTTTGCGGTTGTTATATTCAGTAATGCAGCTATTAGATGCTCAACCTTATGATATTATCCATTGCCAATTCGGAATATTAGGTTTAGAAGGAATGATTTTGCGAGACATTGGTGCTATCAAAGGTAAACTAATTACAACATTTAGAGGTTACGATATCAGTTGGTTTGTAAAGAAGCATGGAGAGCATATTTATGATTCATTATTTGCTGAAGGAGATTTTTTTATGGCAAACTGTGAGTATTTCCGGAAAAGAGCCATCCAACTAGGCTGTAATCCCCAAAAGCTGGTTGTTCATGGTTCGGGAATAGACAGTAGTTTGTTTCCATTTAAAATCAGACAACCTCAAGCAAGTCGTAAAATTCGTATTGCTACAACAGGCCGTCTCATTGAAAAAAAAGGGATTGAATACGCTATTCGTGCAGTTGCCAAGGTGGCGAAATTTCACCCAAACATTGAGTATAACATCATTGGGGATGGCTTATTAAAGCGAGAATTACAAAAGTTAATTGATTCATTAAAAATTAGTGATAAAGTCCAGCTTTTGGGTTGGAAAAACCAGCCAGAAATTGTGGATATTCTTGACAAATCAGATATTTTTATTGCCCCTAGTATTACAGCAAAAGATGGTAATCAAGACGCTCCAGTTAATACTTTGAAAGAAGCTATGATTATGGGTTTACCAGTTATTGCTACTCTCCACGGTGGTATTCCTGAACTTGTTAAAGATGGTGTTTCTGGTTTTCTGGTTCCAGAGCGAGACTCCAACGCCATAGCGTCAAAATTAAATTATCTCATAGCACATCCAGAAATTTGGTCAACAATGGGTCAAGCTGGTCGTGTTTATGTAGAGTCACATTATGACCTCAACAAGTTAAATGATAGATTAGTTGAAATTTATCAGCAGGTAATGATGAATAATTTATGTTCTCAAGAAAAATTGTTAGCCCCAATGCTGCATATAAATTATGAAAATATTTCAAATGTAAAATAAACTGTATAAAGGTTTAATTTTTGTCTTCAATTTTTGAATTGTTTATTCACAATTTGATTATTTATTGATTAAGAAAACATCATGAAATTAGAAGCAATCGCCACAGCAGAAGTTACAATTATTGTGTGTCCCCGGGAACGTTTCAGCTACACCAGTGAGTCCCTAGAGAGCATTTATGAGCATACCAAATATCCCTTTAACTTAATTTACGTTGACGGCGGTTCTCCTCGTCACATCAAAGATTATTTAGAAAAACAAGCTGAGGAAAAACAATTTCGATTAATTCGCACCGATTATTATCTTTCGCCTAACCACGCCAGAAATATGGGTTTACGTGAAGTCACTACCAAATATGTCGTTTTCATTGATAATGATGTGGTTGTTACTTCTGGTTGGCTAAAGCCTTTGGTGGAATGTGCCGAAGAAACCAATGCAACCGTAGTTAGCCCCTTAATTTGTCAACATTTGCCACTACACACAGAAGTACATTGTGCAGGTGGAGAATCTGGTATTAAAGTGGAAACGAAAGGAGAAATTACAAGACGGCGGATAATAGAAAAAATTTATAAACAAGGTCAGAAAGTTGCAGATATTTATCCCCAACTACAACGGCAAAAAACCGGTTTAGCAGAGTTTCACTGCATGATGGTACGCACAGAAATTTTTCAGCAAATAGGTTTGTTAGATGAAAAACTGCTGAACACAAAAGAACACGTTGATTTTTGCATATTGGTAACAGAAGCTGGTGGTTCAATCTACCTTGAACCCCAATCTTTGATGACTTATGTCCCAGCGACCCAGTTAGAGTGGACAGATATACATTACTATATGCTGCGTTGGAGCGATGCTTGGGAACTAGCAAGTTTAAAACATTTGAGCGAGAAGTGGAAGATTACTGAACATGATTACTTCAAAAATAAGCACAGTCGCTTGGGATGGCGGCGACATATGACAATTATTAATCCCTTATACCGAAAACTACCCATTGGTAAATTTGGATCAAAAGTGGCTGGGAAAATTCTCAGTTCTATTGACAAGGTAGTTAATCGTTATATAACTAATCGCTATGCTCAATTTGCACCAGGTGACTGGAAGTAGGGAAAAAAGAAAGGGTAAAAGTTTTGAAGCAACATCACAGATTTAATTCTCAGCTACCGCAATTTGTTTATACACCTGAAAGTAGTCTGAGATATCCGATAAAATTATGCCAACAAATGTGGCAAGACTTGCTAGCATCCAGGGAAATTGCTTGGCGACTAATGGTGAGGGATATTAACGCCAAATATCGTCAATCTTTATTAGGAATAGCCTGGGCTTTTCTACCACCAATTGTCATGGCTATTGGTTTTACCCTTGCTAGTAAAACTGAGGTAATTAAGGTTGGTTTCACAGACTTACCCTATCCGGCTTATGTAATCTTCAGCACTGCATTATGGCAAACATTTGTGGAAGCTTTAAATGGCCCAGTACAAGCAGTAATCATGGCAAAACCGATGTTAGCCAGAGTGAACTTTCCCAGAGAAGCATTAATTTTGTCGAAAATAGGTGAAGTATTTTTTAATTTTGCTATTAAACTAATTTTAATAGCAGCGTTGTTTATCTGGTTTCACATTCCCGTAAGTTGGACAGTAATTTTAACTCCAGTTTCATTAATTCATTTAGTTTTGTTCGGAACCTTAATAGGCCTTTTATTAGCTCCTTTGGGTGTATTATATCAAGATGTATCGAAAGGGCTAAGTATGGTTACAGG
>Ga0172367_10008559_pt1 | contig 11415 bp, 7 predicted proteins | sample Lak10m_FD_114542 | JGI IMG/M metagenome (GOLD analysis project Ga0172367, IMG submission 114542) | Freshwater microbial communities from Kabuno Bay, South-Kivu, Congo - kab_022012_10m | ecosystem: Environmental > Aquatic > Freshwater > Lake | place: Democratic Republic of the Congo: South-Kivu...
CGTGGTCTTCATCATGTTCGACCCGTTCAAGGGCAAACGGGTGATCCTGACCAAAGCCCAGCTCTATGATGATCGGCGCGTTTACTCCAAGGATCGCCACAATATTTTCCCTGTCGCGCAGATGGACTACGAGTACGACAGCCAATTTCTCGAAACCTACTTTTCTTATTTCACCTGGTAAAGGAACGTAAGCCATGCCTATCCAATTACTCAAGTGCGCTGAAGTTGCGCAAATTCTGAATATCAGCCGCGGCGCTGCTTACCGACTCGTACAGCAGGGCAAACTTGCATCCGTGAAATTTAATTCGTCTGTGCGGGTAAAACCCGATGACCTGGAAGAGTTCATCCGAAAGAGTTGGGTGGATGCTGAAGGGAATGAGGTCAAAAGTATTTTCGCACGAAAGTAAACAACAAAACAGGTGGAGTAGCTAGCAAAGCTGCTCCACCTGAATTCTTTAAAGGAAGGAATGGACAATAATGGCTAAAGAGATTTTTAGGACACTGGTGTACATAGATGCGTCAAACATCAAAGCGAATGTCGGGCGCATTGACTACAAGCGGCTGATGGAATATTTGCGAAACCGATACGGCAGCGAGTCTCCTGGCAGCCTGTTGAATGTAAAAGTGTTTACCCCCATTCTTGTAAATGCGCGGAACACCAGGGATGGGTTCATCACTTTACTGAAAGGTGTTGGGTACGATGTTCACATCACAGACGCATTTATCAACGCGATCAACACCAGGTACAAAGACAACTCAGACATGAAGATCGCAGTTGAAGTGGTAGACGATCTCAAAGATGAATTGGCCAGACGGTTCGTGTTTATGACGGGGGACAGGGATTTCTTATTTGTAATCGAGCGAGTCATTCACACAGGCAGAACCGTTGAAATCTTTGGGCCGGCCAGTGCGACCTGTTCAGAGTACAAGCTGATGAAGGGATTTATTGAGATTGAGGCCATCAAGGGGATCAAACTGGATGAAGAAAAAATATTATCTTCATATAGGAGTATGCGGGAAGCCATGAATTCTTCGTGATTTCCCTCGAAGGAAATATAGTTGTATGATTGAAGTTATACCGGTTTTAATGTGAAACAAGATCGCTAGCAAAATCGCCAGTGAAAATAAGTTAAATCGCCTTCACCGTTTGCCCAGGGGAGGCGATCGCTAGTAAAGGATTATTAATTATCTGGGTGATTTTCACTAGATGAAAAATACAGAAAAAAAATCATCCAATGTTGCACCTGAGTCACAGTCGGCCCAATACCTGAATGTTTCATACACCAAAGATCATATTTTCGCATTGCCAAAGCTTTCTCTTTTGTAATATGAGCACAAAAATGAGTAATAACAATTACTTTCTGCTATATAATCAGTAATGTGAAAAATATTACTTAAAAGCTTGGAGCAAAGTATGCCCAACGCAATGACTGAAATCATGACCATCGAAGAGGCGTCAGATTTTCTTCGCATACCTCTTTCATCATTATATAAACTAGCCCAACAAGGCAAAATCCCTTGTCAAAAGGTGGGAAAACACTGGCGATTTCACAAACAAGCACTTGAAAAATGGTTTGAAAAATACCCCACTGAAGAACTTGAAAAAATAAATCTTATCGATAAGGAAGGCACCATTGACCAGCAAGGATAATTCATTTGCCCAACTAATAATAATTCGGGAAACAGGGCCTTATTCTTCGCGAAATGCTTCAAAAGGTGCAATGCTTCCAGAATTCTATCGATTATTGACCAGTTTAGGAAAGAATTACTCAAGAGATAAGGCAAAAGAGCTCATTTTTGTAACAAATATCCTCAATAAAAATACTTATGAGAACCGCCGTGTAATTTGGAATCGGCTCTATCATCGCTATTTCAAAATAAATTCCGATTGGGTTGCAGATTGTTTTGCGAATGCGGCGACTTTTGGAATTGGCTCGAACGATTTTATCTCTCTGGCCTACTTATATTATGCGCTCCGTGATCATGTCACATATGATTTTGTTATTTCAACCGTATGGGCTAAATGGAATTCGGGAATTACAAATATAGAGCCCAGGGCTTTTATTGAATTTGTAAACGACAGAGAATTAAACGCCCCAGAGTTAAAGTCATGGAAAGAAACCACTCGTAATAAAATGGCATCGATAACCTTATCCGGGCTGCGAGATTTCGGCATATTGAATGGTACCGCCATCAAGCGTATCCAGCGCCCAGCGATTGCCGATGAGACAGCTTATCACCTGCTGGCAATCTTATGGGCGGAGGGCAAACGCGGTCGCGCTCTACTTGAAGCCGATGATTGGAAATTATTTTTATGGAAGGACCGGGATATATCCAATGCTCTTCTCCGTTTATCACAACAGGGTTGGATAAAATTTGAAAGTGGCGGGCAAACAGTTATTTTAGATTTGATCCGCATGCCCAATATTTCCTGGGAGGCTGCCAATGGCGATTAAATCGGTTGCGAGCAGTGCTTCCAATGTGGATTGGTCCTGGAAGTTGCGTGAGGCTGCCGACCGGATCAAGAACAGTTATGAACACATTGGTCGAAGTACCGGCGCGCCTTTCCTGGCAATTGTCTATCCGTCTGAATACGAGACGGCCGTGTTCAAAGAATGGCAGGCCTTGACCGGTATGCTGAGCGCGGATTTTAACTTGATCCAGCTTAATATTTTGGAAATTACTATGAGAGTTCTTCAGGAACTGGGCGTTGAGAACATTGTCGAAACACTGGCAAATCCGATGCCTGGCTCAAACCCTGAGACCGAGTTGGCAACCATGTGGCTGACAGCGATTGTGGATGAAGTAAAAAATAATTTACCGTCCCTAGGATCTAAGAAGACAGTCATTGTGCTTGAACGTCTGGCAGCTCTTTACCCGGCAACTGGGCCAAGATCATTGATGCAGGCTTTGTGGGATACCAATGATCTGGTTCTGGATAACCCGGTGGTTATTTTTATTCCGGGCCGATTGGTCGAACCACGTGTATTTGAATTTCTTGGTAAAGCGCGCGAATTAATGTATCGCGGCGATATTCTATAAAGGGGTTGTGAACTATGCTGCTTAGAGATGTTTTTGAAACCAAAATAGAAGAAAAAATCGACCCAGTCATCAAGGTTGGTGAGCGCCATAACGAGAAAAAACTGGCGGGCGAAATCGGCTCGTATGTCGTAACCCCAACCATTGAAAAGTTCATGGATGATTTTCTGGAGCACTATACAGATACATTCCGCAAGGATACAGGCGAGATCGGTATCTGGATCGCTGGGTACTTTGGATCGGGTAAGTCGCATCTGGCGAAGATCTTCTCCCTCTTGGTCGAGAACCCAAAACTGGATGGTATTTTAGCCAGTAAACGTTTTGAATCTCGTTTGCCCGCCACATCATCATCCAGAGATGCAATTCTGCGAAGTCTGTCGCAGTTAGGCTATTGTGATACCAAAGCCCTAGCCTTCAATATCAATACCCTGGCAGATAGCAAAAAGACTCCCTTGCCGCGTTTACTGCTTTCCCAATACTATATTTCCAAGGGTTACGGCGCGAACCTTCTCTATGCACGGGTCATAGAAGCCGAGCTAGACAAGCGCGGCAAACTACAAGAGCTGCATGTTGCTGCCGAACGGATTACTAAAAAGCCCTGGACCGATTTGCAAAACAACCCCACCTTTTTCTCGCGCCCTTTGTACCAGGCTGCCTGTGAAGTCGCACCTGATGTTTTCAAATCCCCAGAAGATGTGGCTCAAGCCTTGAAAGGCGCGGAGCAGGGCGAGTTGTACAATACACAATTTTTGGTTCAGACCATCCTGGATGACCTGGCGGTTCGTGAAAAAGAACTAGGCAAGCCCTGCCGTTTTATCTTTGTCCTGGATGAATCTGGCCAATGGATTGAGGATGACGCTGGCCGGCTTTCACAGTTGCAGGCCTTGGTGGAAGAAGCTGCGGTCAAAGGCCAAGGAAAAATATGGGCGATCGTGACCACGCATGAAAACATGGGCACAATTTACCAGAATGCCCGCGCTTTAAAAGCTGATATGAAAAAAATCGAGTCACGCTTCCGCTTGAAGTGCAGCCTCACCACCGAAAACATCGAGCTGGTACTGGAAGATCGCATTTTCCGTAAAAACCTGGCTGGTAAAACTGAGGTCGCAGCAGCTTATAACGAGAATCCGGGTGTGCTGCGCGACCTGGGTGAACTAAAAAGCGATGGCCAAAAACTACCTGCTTGCACCGAGGCCCGCTTCACTACCTTTTATCCCTTCCTCCCCTACCAGATCCATCTCATTCCCGAGATCGTCAAGAGCCTGCGTAGTTCAGGCGGGCATGGCGAGCAGCTTTCTGGTTCTACGCGTACGCTGCTTGCCATTACACAGGACATATTACGTTCTGGCCGGCGCAAATATCTGGATGGTGGAGTGGGCGAGATTGTCTCGTTTGACGAGGTGTATGGCAACCTGGCTGGCGAAGGTGAGGTATCTCCCGATGCGCGCCGTGAATTGAGCCGTATTGAAGAAGTCGTATTGGGGGCAAGCCCATACACTCGAAGGGTTGCTGAAGTGCTTTACTTGATTCGTGAGATGAGCTACATTCCGCGCACACTGGATAATCTGGCGCGCCTGATGGTGGAGCGCACTGATGACGATCTCACTGCAATCACCAATCGCATCCGTCCCGAGTTGGAGCGTCTCGAAAAAGCGCATCTGGCAGCCAAGATTGGTGAGGAATATGAATTCCTAACGGGTGAGCGCCGGACCTTTGAAGAGGAAGTTGCTGATGAAAAAGCTGGAATAAAGATGCAGGATATGGAAGCTGGCCTGGCTAAATTAGCTGGCAGCGATATCCTGGGTTTTTCAACCATCTTGTATAAAGGCAATGAATTTGCGGCGCAAATCTTTTTCGATGACAAGCAGGTCACCAAGGATGGTAGTGTCCAGATCAGGGTTTCTTCACCATTAACCGCTCTGGGGGGTGTCAAGCTGACTGATCTGGAAGATGCCAGCCTGCGACCTGATGAACAATTCAGTCTCTTTGTGCTCTGTGACAGGATCGCTGGTTTTGATGACAATCTTAAATATTACCTATCCATGCAGGCTGTCATAAATCGTTGGAAGGGTGACCCACATAAGTCCGAGCCGGCCCACACACTGGCGCCTGAGCGCGAGGCGAATGACCCCGATAAATTGCGTAGTAAAGCGCTGGACGGCATCCAGGATGGATTGCGCCGTTCCCAGGTGATTTTCCGTGGCTCAAGTCGGGCAATTTTCCCCAAGGTTGGGCAAACACCCGGTGAAGCCCTGCGCACCGAGCTGGCAACTTTCTGGCCAAAATTGTATTTCAAGTTCGACCGTGTGCCGGTGCGTCTGGTTAACGAACAGAAAGCCATCCTCGAAGTGCTTGGCGGCGTCCACAATCTTTCATCTGATGTAATTTCGCTCAGTCTATATGATAAGAGTGGCCAGATAGATCTGAACGCCTCCCTGTTGGATGCAATCCGGGTTTATCTCTCTACTCGCCAGGGACGAAATGAGCGTTCACTGGGCAAGGATCTGCTTGGCGAATTTGTCTCACCCCCGTATGGTTGGGATCCCGGCTGTGTGCGAGTGGGCGTGGCGGCCTTGCTGCGCGCTGGTTCAGTGAAAGTCCTGATCGACAAGAAAGCCTACACCAACCCGGCTGATAACGACTTACAAAATGCTCTACGGGTCAGTGGGAGTTTCAACAAGATCGAGTTGATCCTGGAAGATACCGATATTGATCCGGATACTCTGACCGCGGTGCGTAAAATATTAATGACCTTGACGGGCAACCGCAAGATCGATGAGACTCCGGCCGCTATATCGGATGTGTTTGGCGTTTATGCTACCGACCTTTTGGGCAAAGCCCAGGTCGCTGCCACCTGGGCCGAGCCGGCCAACTTGCCGCTGCCGGAGAGATTCAAGGAAGGCCGAGAAACCTACAGCGACATTCTGGCGCTGAAGAACCCGTTGCACCGGCTGAATGAACTTCATGCCCGGCTTGCCTACCTTGTGGATGAATCTGCGGTTATTCGCCAGGTGGAGGCTTTTGTTCAAAAATGGGGCAAGGCTTATATTGAAATGTGGAAGTTCTCCCAGGCTTTGCAGCCGCTGGATTTCCGTTTGTCCCCTGGCGGCGCCTGCCAATCCTTCTTGAATAACTGGCAAACAGCCAGCCAGGCAGCCACCTTTGTGGAAACAGAGGTGTGGAAAGACCTCCAAAATTCCCGAGCCGCGGCTGAGCTGGAACTTGAACAGAGCAAAAACGCCTGGCGCGCTGAAGCACAAAAACTGGCGCAAAAGGTGCTGGCGCAGCTCAGTTATGACCAGCGCGTCAAGGAAACCTTCAACGAAGCCAGCCGGGCAGCCCTGATGGAACCGTTGGAAAAATACCTTGTCCATTTGCAGGAGGAAACCCAGGTGGAAACCCTGGCGAATGCATCCGGCCGGATTGAATTCCTTCGGAAACAGATCACAAAAGCGGTGGAAGAGGCCTGGAAGAAGAAGCAGGCTGCCGAACAGAAACCGGTCAAACAGGTTGAGACCATCCGCCTGAGCGAGGTGCTCAAGATCACTACCGTTCAGGATGCTGCCCAGTGGGAAGACATCCTTAACCGGCTGGACGGTGCTGTGCGCCAGGCGTTGGAACAAAACCATGATGTCAGGTTTGAATAACCGGAGGGGATTATGCTAGCCGAACAAAATCATTACAAACGTTCGTTGCTATATTACCCAACCATCAAGATACCATCCGGTCAATGGTTGAAGCAAACCATATTATATTGGGACGAAGTAGGTTCGATAGTTCCGCGTGACTTTAACGGTACCTGGCTGATCCCTATGTCAGATGATTTAAAGTATCTTGCCGGTGAAGAAATATTCTATCCATATGATCCGAGATGGATTGAAGGAAATTGGGAAATAAGCCAGCTTTTTTTTGATGAATTATGTCAAAATATCCAAAGTGATCCTTTTCTACGGCTTGTACCTCGGGCAGAGCAACGACTTTATGATGCGAAAATACATTGGAATAAAGTAAGCGAACAAGTGCTAAATTTTCTTTTGACAAATGATCTAGTAAAGTTGACAACCAACCAAAGAAAATTCTTTTTTAGTAATGGTGGAAGCCGGAGTGGAAAAGTCGGAAAATGGATCTATTTAGAAAGAACCACTGCACTGCTATATATGTCTCTCTTAGCAAAATATTTAGTGCACTGCGATGGTCGTAGAAACGTTATTGCAACACCCGCAACAGACAGACCTGAGTACCAATTTTTATCATTTATGCAGGAACCATCAATGAATCAGAATGTGGGAATTGAAATTAGTATTATGGATTGGCTTCCTGTTCCAGAAGAACATGTTCCACTTCAAGAAATTGTTGCTTTCAAACGCAAACGGCAAGATGAGCTAATTCCATTGCAATTATTGATGACGTCTCTTGAAAAAAAGTTAAAGGGGAGCACATCACTGGAAGAAGCTAAAGAAATTGCGTATCAATTTGATCTTGAAAAGCGAAAAGGGTTAAGCGATTTGAGCGCATCTCTTAAAGACATGAAAATTGGAACGAAATGGGAAAGCCTTAATTCGCTCATAGGAGTAACCGCTCCCCCGCTCATCGGTTTTCTGGCAGGGAAGATAGCCGAAGTAACTCAAATTGCAAACCCGGTTACAACTGGTGCAATTGCCTTTGGCTTATCAGCTTCAATAGCACTCAAGGCATATTATGTAGGTCGTCAAAATATGGTGAACGAAAAACTCCGCAACTCACCGTATTCATATTTATTTCATGCTCAACAAGAATTCATTCTTCCAGGATAATCCATGCAGCCACCCCTCAAGAAAATCCTGCGCGCCATCAGCCTCGACATTCGCCATGCGCTCGAAGGCTCTTACGATAACACCGGTGCCTTTCACCCTGGCGACCTCGAAACGCGCCTGAATGCCCTGGGCGTCTGGCGTGAACGGCCTGCCAAGGCCCTGGACGAGATGGCCCACCTATCGCTTGAGGACAAGGCCGCCCGCCAGATGATCGATGCTTACATTGCCTACCGTGCCGAGGCCGGGATCAGCCGGGCCGAGGCGGTAGCGGAGTTTGTGCGCGAATCGGCCTACAACTGGGCCAACCGGCTGCTGGCGCTGCGCTGCATGGAAGCGCACGGGATCATTGATGAGGTAATTCTGCAGAAGGAAATCTACGGTGGGCGTTCGCTGGTGCACAACCGCCTGGCGCGCCGCAACCCCGCGGCCTGCGCCGGGCCGGATGAAGGCCTGTTTACTGTGCTCTTCCAGGAATTTGAGGAGCGTGCCAGAGAACTGCCCGAACTCTTTGCTCCGGCATCTCCGGCGATTGTATTACGCCCTTCGCTACCGGTGCTTAAGCATTGCATGGCGATGCTATCCGGAATTGAAAAACCCACAGGACAGGATGCTGCCACAGATGAAGTCTTCTCTGCCTCGGATGCGTTGGGTTGGGCATATCAATATTGGAATGCCGAGGAAAAAGAACGTATATTTGAAAAAATAAAACTAGATGAAAACGCAAAGATTGAAGAAGATGCCATTATTCCCGCAACGCAAATGTATACAGACCCATATATGGTGGCGTTTCTAATTCAGAACTCTTTAGGTGCATTGTGGATGAACATGCACCCAACTTCGAAATTGTACGAAACGTGGGAATATTACGTCAAGGGCGCCGACCGTGAGCCAATGAAGCCCAAAGCAATAGACCAAGTCACCCAACTTGATCCAGCATGCGGCTCTGGGCATTTCCATCTTGAAGCCTTTGATCTATTTTTCCAGATGTATCGGGAAGAACACACTGACTGGAGTAATGCGCAAACCGCATCTGCTATCTTGAATAATAATCTGTTTGGTATAGATATCGATGAACGCGCTGTGCAGATTGCCGCGGCTGCGTTGTGGATGAAAGCCAAAGAGGTTGCGCCTGAACTACTTCCTTCAGATTTGACCAGTTTCCACCAACATTTGGTCGCAACGAACATTCATCTACCCAAAGGTAAGAACCACCTTAAAACTTTTTTAGCTAGGCACCCAGATTCAACACCACTGCAACCCGCATTGGAAGCTATTTTCGAAGGCTTGGAAAATGTAGATGAATTAGGAACTTTAGTTCAAATAGATGAGCCAGTTGAAAAAGAACTTAAATACTTAAAGGGTAAATATGAAGAAGAATCTAAAAAAACATATCAAGCATCCCTTTTCCCTAGCTTAAGGAAACCCATCCAGGGCGAATTGCCAAAAAACATTGAATCTTATTATGTTTGGAAAAATTATATATTCGACTCATTGCGAAACCATTTTCTAGATCAAGCAGCCAGTTCTGATATCATGAATGCATTTTTTGGGCATTCTGGAGATAAATCTTTACAATACTTCGATCTGGTTTCAAAGAGATTCGATATCGTTGTTTCAAATCCACCCTGGATGGGTTATAGAAACATGGGGACAAATTTAAAGCAATACGTTACCAAAATGTACGGTTATGGAAAAGGAGATTTGTTTGCATCGTTCATTTTACGGTCACTGCAGTTAACCAAACCTGATGGTTATGTTGCAATGGTCACTCAACAATCTTGGTTATATTTACGATCATTCTCTGATATGAGAATTAATGAAACTACTGATGGAATATTAATTGCCACTCAAATTGAGTGCATAGCAAATCTTGGACGTTATGCTTTTGCAGAATTGGGAAACGCTGTAATCAATCCTGCCCTTTTTACGATTCGCAAAATCAAAAATACCGCAACGCATAAAGTTTGCGCAATTAAATTAAACGAACCCCGGCCTTCGGACCTTCAAGCAGAACTACTAATGTTGGCTGCAAAAAATCCACGATCTAATGGGTTTGTTACAACGATTGTACAGAACTTGTTTCTAAGAATACCTGGAGCTCCCATTGTTTATTGGTTTAGCGAAGAAATAATTAATTTATTTAAAGGACCAAGTATAGGGAACATAAGCCAGTTAGCAAACAGAACTAAAACGGGAAACAATGAAAAATTCATGCGATTCATTTGGGAAATCCAATCTAAAGTTGGTGTTGGAAAAGATTGGTTGATATATCAAAAAGGAGGGGAATACACCACGTATTTCGGAAACAATATTTATGTTGTTAAATGGAGTAAATTTTACAGAAAACATTTCAGAGAGGATTCAAATTGCCGTATCACGGATGACAAATATTGCTGCCTAGAAGCACTAACATATAATGGGTTAGGGCAACAATTTAGTTGCCGAATAACTCCACCAGTTTGTACATATGATGTAGCTGGCCCAGCACTGATTGGGACAAAAGATGACTTGTTGCTGGCCTCGGCTTATTTGAATTCTCCATATGCAAGTTTTATTTTAAAAGCGTTAAATACTACCCTGAGCTTTCAATCGTCGGATGTATTATCTGTGCCAATCTCGTATCAAGAAAGACTCATCATTAAAAATTTGGCCTCTGAAGCAATTGCCCTCAAGAAGAAAATATGTTCGGCGGATATCCTTGAATATTCATTTGAAGATTTGTTGCCATTAAAAAATAAAAATGAAATGGAAGAGCTATTCTGGAAAAAGAAAAATGAGATTGATAGCAAAATTATTGATTTATTAATTCCAAAAGACTATCATCTTGATTTTAAACTCCCTGATGAAACTGACTTTGAAAAAATTCAATCAGGTGAAATTTCTGAAGCTCAACAAATAATAGAGTACGTAAAAGATAGATTATCTGTGGTAATTCTTCGTCTAATCGGTCATCGTTGGCCAAAACAAATCGAATCAGACGACCCAATCCCTGATTGGGCAGATAAGGATGGGATTATCCCATTGACAACGGGGTTACCAGAGCCTACGCTGATGGAAAGGGTGCACACCCATTTGCCGGAGGCATTTTCCGGCGGTAATGCCGCCGCACTGGAGCGGGAGTTTGAAGCAACTATTGGTGAGGGCCTCGAAAAGTGGTTAAGCTCCAGTTTTTTCAAACACCATATTTCGCAGTTTAAGAAGCGCCCGGTCGCCTGGCAGATCAGTTCCCGCACAACCAACAGCACTGGTGGTAAGGGCAAGAGAAAGGGTCTAGACAGGGCTCCTGCTTTTTCTTGCCTGTTGTACTACCACAAATTGGATCACAATTCGCTGACCACCTTGCAATCGCAGTACGCGCGCCCGCTGCGCCAGAGCTATGAAACCGAGCTGCGCACGCTGGATAACACGGCCTTCCTGACCCCGGATCAATCCAGCCGCCGCATCCAGCTCGAAGCCTGGATTGATGAGTTGAAGGACTTTGAAACCCGCCTGGAACAATGCGCGCGTGAAGGCTTTGCCAGCCCGGCGCTGGCACCGGTGGCTGCCCATGAGCCGCTCGACCGCTGGACCAGCCGCGACGGAC
>Ga0172367_10008560_pt1 | contig 11412 bp, 10 predicted proteins | sample Lak10m_FD_114542 | JGI IMG/M metagenome (GOLD analysis project Ga0172367, IMG submission 114542) | Freshwater microbial communities from Kabuno Bay, South-Kivu, Congo - kab_022012_10m | ecosystem: Environmental > Aquatic > Freshwater > Lake | place: Democratic Republic of the Congo: South-Kivu...
ATCCTGACAGGAACTGATAATACATTTACTCCCATCCAGGCAAGTCTTACGAGTATCTCAACTTCATATTCGAATTTGACGGAGAAATGACGTTTTAATTCACTTACCCTTTGAAGCGGATAAAGGCGATACCCGGTCTGAACATCTGGTATGGTCAAACCAGTTTCCACTTTAAACCAGAAAACAGAAAAATTATTCCCAAAATTGCTTGTACCCGGGATCCCTTCCTGTGCCATATTTCTTGCTCCCATTATAAGAGAATCGGGATTCTCCTCAATTTTTTCCAGGAACAGAGGGATATCTTCAGGAAAATGCTGACCATCGCTATCGATTGTAATGGCATACCTGAATCCTGACTTAACGGCATTTTTAAAACCAAGCTGAAGTGCGTTTCCTTTTCCCGTATTCCGGGGAATAGAGATCACATTAAGGTAATCGTATTTCTTAAGAAGTACCTTGGTATTGTCGGTGGAGCCATCATTCACCACAAACACGTCGGAGGTAAACTTTAATGTCCGTTGTAAAACATCTTCAAGTGTCCTGTCATTGTTGTATGTCGGGATTATTATACAACACTTTAGTTCAATCATCTTTTGTCTCCACGGAAAATTGTCTTCCATACAGGTTCTATAGCGGGAGTAAAAAATATAATCTCAGACAAAATTAATAAAATAGCGGGTTGTTTGAGTCCGGCAGATACTATGGTTTTAAGTACTTTTGTCCATATGAAAATCATGCTGGTCAATCCGCCAAGGTCGATGGAAAATAACATTCTTCGCTATGCTCCCGAGGATGCCCGTCCATTTATCCATAAAAAACTGATAGGCCCCCCGCTGGGATTACTGACCATTGCCTCTGCCGTTAAAGACCATGATGTTACTGTCTTTGACATGAAAGGAGAATATGATCTGAATCCTGATACTCCCTCTCCGGACAGGTTAATGGGGATATTACTTGAAAAACACAAGCCTGACATTGTCGGGATCACGGTGATAACCTCTGAATTTAACAACTCAATTCAAATTGCCAGGACAATCAAATCGATAGATCCTTCAATTCTTATGGTTGCTGGAGGACTTCATGCAACACTTTGTCCCAGAGATTTCACGAATTCCTGTTTTGATGTGGTAATCCCGGGTCAGTGTCCCCACATCTTCAGAAATCTGGTTCTTTCCAAAGAAAATTCGAGACCTCTTGAGGAAGTTGCCGGAATCCTGATAAATGGTAAAGCAGGTTTTGAGAGGACAAAAGGACAGGCATTAATTCCTGATTTTATTGACAAAGATTACCTGATGCCCGACAGAACTCACCTCAGACGGTGGCTTGAAACCTATAAAGTCGGCAACAGTCATGATCCGAGTACTTATATTTACACTTCGCTTGGATGTACCCACAAATGCACCTTTTGCTCCATCTGGACTCAATTTAAAGGAGCCTATTATCAGAGAACCGTTGAAAGTCTGATTCATGAATTAAAATCGATTGAAGAATATCCTGTTGTACGGTTTGCTGACGCGAATACTGTGGTGGATATGCAGTTTATGAGCTTGCTTTTTGACAAGATTCAGTCTGAAGGAATAAAAAAGACATTTATAATGGATATAAGGGCTGATGTGGCAGTAAAAAATCCATGGATAATTGAAAAGATGACTAAAGGGGGACTGAAAGTCGTGATCTGCGGTTTTGAATCTTTCAGGGACGAAGAACTTAAAAAATATCATAAGAAGTCACTTGCAAAATTCAATCAGGAAGCGATCAAAGTATTTGAAGTAAACGGTATCATGGTCAGAGGAAATTATGTTGTACCTTGTGATTATAAGTTGGATGACTTTAAAGCATTATCGGGATATGCCGCTGAAAATCCGGTAGTGTATGCAGGTTATACAATTCTAAGCCCGATGCCAGGCACAGTCTATTACAGGAAAGTCAGAGATCAGATAGTTGATCATAATTTCGACAGATACAATTTTTTCAATGCTCTTTTGAGAACCGGTTTACCTTATGAAGATTTTCATCATGAGGTTGCAAAGTTGTGGCTTATAAGAAAAGGAACAGATGTAATCTGAAGATGAAAAAGGTTTTACTTATTAATACAAATATAGAGAGTCGTCCTTATACGATTCCTCCATTGGGTCTGTGTTTAATAGCAGCCTGTCTGGAACCTTTTTATGACGTCAGGATTTATGATAGTGTTTTTGACCAGGGAAAAAAACTTCCGGATCTTGTTCGGAAATTCAACCCGGATTATATTGGTTTCAGTATCAGGAATATTGATGATGTAGTTGCAGACCGCAATATTTTTTATATTGACCGGATCTTAACAGACTTTATTAAGCCGGTCAAAGCCATAACGGATGTTCCTTTGATTCTGGGAGGAAGCGGATTCAGTATATTCCCGGAAGAATTGATGGAATTATCACAAGCCCATTATGGGATTACCGGAGAGGGGGGAGAAAGGCTGCTGGCTTTACTCAATTGTCTGGATAATAACAGCACTGTTGCCGGGATACCTGGTTTATATGTTAATGACGGTAAAATAATTAAAACAAATTGCTCCGGAAAATACACAGACCGTTTTTTACCGTACTATTCCAACATTGACCTCAGGATCGATTTCAAACCGTACATGACGAATGGGGTCTACAGCATCCAGACCAAAAGAGGATGCATCCAGAAATGTATTTATTGTACTTACCCATGTATCGAAGGAAACTACTTGAGGATGCGTGATCCGGAAGATGTCGTTTCAGAAATCAGTGATGTCGCCGGACGGTTAGGTCAGGTTGTAATAGAATTTGTTGACTCAATCTTTAACGATCCCGAAGGATATGCAGAATCACTCTGCCGTTCGATCATTGCAAGGAAGCTTAAGGTACGGCTAAGAACCATGGGGATCAATCCCAGGAATACCAGTGACGAATTATTGAGGTTGATGCTTGAGGCGGGATTTACACAGATAGATGTAACACCTGACAGCGCCTCCCCGGTAATGTTGAAGAATCTGAAGAAGGGTTTTCTTATTGAAGATATAAAGCGAACTGCAGATCTGATTAAGAAATATGATATGCCATCGATGTGGTTTTTCATTTTTGGTGGTCCGGGTGAGGATGAGGATACGGTCGGTGAAACCCTGAATTTTATCGAAAATTTTATTAATGATAAGGACCTTGTATATCTGACCGCCGGCTTAAGAGTTTATCCTGGTACACCATTGTACAGTATAGCGCTGAATGAAGGCCTTATTAAAAATACCGAATCTGAATTATATCCTCCTTTGTTTTATTATTCTGCCCATCTGGGAAAAGAAAAATTGAATTCTTTATTAAAAGAAGCATCCTTAAGAATGATTAACTGTATTCCTGCACTGGAGACCCAACCACCTGCTGAAATGCTCCGGGAAGCGATCAATATGCGTAAAGAATCAAATCTGACAGAGCCAATGTTCAGAACCTTATTGCGTGTCAGAAAACAATGGCGAACCGATGGCAGATAAAGGGGTAAGATATTTAACCTCTCCCGGAATAAATCTTGCAATTTTTATAAGGGATGGGACGGGACTGCATTCGATGAAAATCCTGAAACCAAGTTCGGATAGCTTCATATGAGTTTTATACCAGTTGAAGGGATTATATAGATTCCTGATCAATTCACTCTTTATTTGTCCGGAAGTGGTCAATAGGATCTGATCAAGGGATGATAAGATTGGTGTTTCAGGATCAGAGATACGGATATTACCGATAAACTCTGAAAACCCGGATTGTGTTTCCCTGAGAAATTGTGAATGATACGGTACTTTTACAGCGAAGAGCCCGGTATGAATTGCTCCTTCTTCTTTTGCCTGAGAAATAATCTGTTTTAAAGAAGACAATCTCCCGGAAAGAATGAATGAGAACTCCCCGTTCTGGTTTGAAACTTCAGTATCCTGATCTGTCAGTAAAATCAAATGCCGAATATCGTCAATATTTAATCCGATGATCGAACACATTGAAAAGCTCTCATCTTGTAAGATATTCCGGATCACGGTGAAAGCGCTTTTAATAAGGTCGAGACCGGTCTCAAAAGTAACCGATCCTGAATTAAAAAGAGCGGCATATATTCCCATGCTGTAGTAGGCCTGTATACCGGGTTTCACCTCCTTACTCCTTAAAATAGATGCGCATGTACAACTCTGGATATAAGCGATATACTGGTTTTTTAACTCATTCTCCAGAAAGTTGTGCGAATCGGGATCAAAAGAAGTTAAATCTGAATCCGTTGAGTCCGAAGCCCTGGTCAGAAACACCTTAAAAAGCTCGGCGTACCCGGGAATCGATAGCGACAGGTTATCCTTATAATCACTGGCAAATGCCGGAAACAGAAATACAATTCCGGGATCAGACAAAAATTTACAGATTTATTTTTCTAATTCTAAAAGACGATTTTCATGTTCTATGATCAGCATCTGCATATCTATCAACTGACCGATAGTGGAAACAGGATGCTTAACTGCATATTTACCGATGGTTTTCAGTTCAATTTCGAGATTATATTTTTTTTTGAAAATTTCAATCAACTCAAGAAACATTAAAGAGTCGCCGTCGAGATCCTTTATAATATTAGTCTGGTCGGTAATCTGACCTTTATCAACTTCACATTCCTCCGCAAAAAAACTATAAACAATATTTTTTACCTCGTTGCGGGTGTAATCATTTATTCTGGCCATCCGTAATTAAAATTTTTTACAAAAATAATTTTTTTTGGCGTATGTTCAACCGTGGAATTTTTTAAATACCAGTGTTGCATTATGGCCACCAAAACCAAATGAATTGGAGATGGCAGTTTCTATCATGGCGGTTCTTGAATGGTTAGGAATAAAGTCCAGATCAAGATCGGGATCAGGCTTATCGAGATTGATGGTGGGAGTTAGTTGTCCGTTTTCCAGGCTGAGTATCGTTATGATAGCTTCTATTGCCCCCGCAGCTCCGATAGTATGTCCGATCATCGATTTGGAAGAAGAAACCGGGATATTATACGCACTCTGGCCAAACACTCTTTTAATTGCAAGAGTCTCATAAAGATCGTTCAGTTCGGTTGACGTACCGTGGGCATTTATATAATCAACCTCATCCTTGGAAACAGCTGAATTCTTTAATGCTTTCTCCATTGTCTGTGACATACCTTCCCCGTCTTTCATGGGAGCCATTATATTATATCCCTCACTGGTCAGTCCGTATCCGCATATTTCGGAATGAATATGAGCATTCCTGGCTTTGGCAGAATCCTCAGCCTCCAGGACCAGGACACCTGCACCTTCACCTATTACAAAACCATCCCTGTCGGCGGAAAACGGCTTGCTGGCTTTTTCAGGAGGCTCGTTGGCAACCGAGAGAGCATACAGCGAATTGAATCCCTCTATCTCTTCTTTATTAATGATCGAATCAGCTCCACCCACTATTACCACATCCGCCTGGTTATTGCGGATCATTTCAAATCCCAGGGCTATTGCATATGCTGATGAAGCGCAGGCTGTGTTTACCGCAAAATTCGGGCCGAGAAGCTTATATTCCAGCGAAATCCAAGCGGACATTGAATTTGTCATGCCTTTAAAAACGGTGTTCTGAGGGGTTGTATCTTTCTCCGAACTTGAATTTCCAGTATTGACCACCCCAATGATCACTGAACAACGGCTCCGGTCAATAAGTTCAAAATCTATCCCTGAATTTTTAATGGCATCTTTTGCGGCAACGATACACATCCGGGTAACCCTGGTCATCTGGCCTGATGCCCTTTTTTTAATATAGGATTTTGAATATTCATTGAATGCCGACGGCACTTCAGCAGCGATCTGTGTAATATTCTGAGAAGGATCGAAAAGTGTTATCCTGCCAACTCCACTTTTACCCGAAACCAGGTTATTCCAATTGGAAAGCAAATCAAAACCGAGGGATGAAACAATACTCATCCCGGTAATAACAACTCTTCGAGACATCTTTTCTTTTATTTCTTAAGTGAACCTGCCCAGGCACAAATTGTTTTAATTTCTTTATCTGTGGGCACTGAATTGGGATTTTTCTCCCTGAAACTTTTAGGTGGCATCTTTCCCTTTGTTATCATATCACACATATCCTGTGCCTTGGAAGATTGTTTTTTTCCATAGTTATCCCAGTTATCGAAATTGACATGCATCTTTGCCATTGAATTCCCATCTTTTGAATGACAAGATATACATGACTTTTGAATGATCTTCATAACACTATCCGGGATAGAGGATGGACCGGCAGATCCGGGTTGAGAACCTGTTACGTTTCCAGGCTGAAATATAAAGGCCAAAATGAATATGATAACGAGGCCAAAGGCTAAAAAGGATGCTGTTTTTTTCATGTTTTCTGGTATTTAGGTTATAACAAACAAATTTACATAAAGGATTGAAACGATTATTAAATTTCAAACGGACCTTTTTCAATACTAAAATATTCTTTAACAGCATCATTCATTTCCTGAATTGAAAGACCTGAATGCACAGTAAACCTTCTTACGGTTGTCAGATATGTGAACCGGAGATGCTCCACGAATTCTGCCATTGGTTTTGAAAGTGAAGATGAATCATCATTTATACTAATTATTTCTCCTCTGGAATATTGGTAAAAGCCTCTTGAGCATTTCTGTCCGAGAAATCCTTGCTTAACCATTGATTCAAGATGGCCGACCAGCGGATAGTAATAATCCTTGTGAGGGTAAGGCTTAATATAGTTTCTGATAGATGCCAGCATCGTATCGATTCCAACACAATCAAAGAACTCGAAAACTCCAACAGGAAAGAAATGTTCTTTTACAATTTTATCCAGTTGGCTGAATGTGATATGTCCGTTATGAACCAAATTGAATGCCTCGTTCTGGAAATCAAGGAAAATTTTATTAAGAATAAAACTGTTTTCTTCATCCAGTATTATATAATTACGACGGATCTTTTGCAGAAAGTTAATGACTGCATCCCTCGCATGAGGTTGAAATGAACCTGGGATAATGACTTCAACAACGTTCTTTAGACTGACAGGATAGAAAAAATGAACTCCGAGGAACAACGGGATCCTTCGTGGTGCGGGAACCAAAGCTCCTGGATTGATAGAGGAAGAATTGGAAGCGATAATACACCTGTCATTAAGCACATCGTCAAGAGTTTTAAATAGTTCCCGTTTAAGATTAATATCTTCAGGTATAGTTTCTATGACGAGGTCGCAATCGGTTAAAATTTTTTTGTCCTGTGAGATCGATGTCCCGGCCTTCAGTTTTTCAAATGTGCCTTCCGGAATGATACCAGTTTCTCTTGAACGGTTAATTCTTTTATTAAAAGTCCTTCTTGCCTTTTCCAGGTCGGCGGAAGGACTTCTGAACCACCGGATATTAAATCCGAAGTCTAAAAAATAATAAAACAGGTTGGTACCCATTTTACCCCCCCCGATAATTCCAACGGTATTGATTGTTGTCATGAAGCGCCTGTTTCAGCCTGATCCTGAAGATTTCCTATTTTCCACGGACCTCTGTCCCGTTGAAGGATCATGGCACGGTATGAAGCCATTTTCTTATGATGATCTCTTATATGACGATGGTATCCCAATATTGAAAGGAGAAATCCAAGACCTTTGTCAACAGCCAGCTTCTCCGACCTGATAAGCCGGATGACAAGCCAGAATAATTTACGGCGGTCAGAATCTAAAGTAAGAAGAAACTCTTTCAGGGTAATGAATGAAAGCCGTACCTTCAATGCGGTGGATATCTTAGTGCCATGCCTTTTGAAATCTCCTTTAATGAACAATGCTTCAGCTTTTTGCCGGATAACACCAAAAGAATAAAGTCTTGTTATGGTTTTCATATATGCATCGAAAAGCCCTATCTGTGACATATTCGCATAATCCATGTTGGGAAAATGACCTACTCCAAGATCGGAATCATAACCACAAAGGCGGCCTTCTTTCATACATTTTTCATACAGTCTGGTCCCGGGAGTAGGATTAAGGATGTGAAGGTTGACGTATGGCAGGTGATTTTTCATTGTAAAATCAAAGATATGATCGAATTCATCAAGCGTATCATTGTCAAATCCTGCGACAAAGCTTGCATTGATATGAATTCCCATCTCATTAATTTTTTTTACGGCCTCCTCGTAAAATTCTCCTCCCATATTCTGGTGCTTATCGGCTTCGGATAAGCTGTCCCGGTTCAGGGATTCGAAACCGATCAGAATATTAAAGCATCCTGCTTCTGCCATCAATCTTAGCAGTTCTTCATCCTTTGCAACATCTATACTGCACATACATCCCCAGGAAATCTTTAACGGGATCAAGGCTCTCATCAGTTCCCTGGCATATTTTTTATTGATTGTAAGGTTGTCATCGACAAAGAAAAAGTATCTGGAAGGCGCCGCTTTTATCTCTTCCACCACATTGTCGATATCTCGATACCTCATTACTCTCCCGAACGTTTTTGAGACGAGACAAAAATCACAGTTAAACGGGCACCCCCTGGATACCTGGATGGCAACCTGAAAAATCCGCTTCATATTGACAAGATCCCATCTCGGTGGTCTCTGGGTTTTATATGAAACTTTTACCGTGGATTGGTAAATGGTTTTTAATTGGCATTTCTCAAAGTCAGAAAGCAACTCTTCCCATAAATTTTCTGCTTCGCCTACCACTACACTGTCACCGTGTTCCAGGGCTTCCTCATTCCTGTAGGAGGCATAGGGTCCCCCGTAAACGACTTTTGCTCCGCCAATACGGTATTTATCTCCAAGTTCAAAAGCCCTTTTTACGGTCGCCGCTAATGTGGTTATCCCGACAATATCAGGTTTTATCCCGGCAGGCAGACTTTCGATCTCCTCATCATAGATATGTATTTCATAATTATCAGGCGTCAGGGCTGCAAGGGTTGGAAGAGCCAGGGGGATCATGAACCTTTTTTTTCCGAATATCCTCGCCAGCTCAGTCTGAGCCGGATAGTTAACAAAACGTTGTTTAGGACTGATAAGAAACAGGATATATTTTTTTGTCATTTTTAAAAACAAACGTTGTTTACTTTTTAGCTTACTGAAATGATATATCCAGCTTGCATAAACTTACTGACTTCAGTAACAAAACTCATAATTATATCTCCGGGAGCAAGTATTTCCTCTTTCCGGATTTTATCAAGACAAAGTAATGCCATTGGAGGACCAATGTATCCCATTGTAGACATTTTTGAGTAAAATGTTTTTCTTGGAATTCCAAGACTTTCGCATTCATCCATTATAAGTTCCGAGATATGTTTTGATGGGAAATTGACCTGAAAAAATTTTAAACGATTCATTTCGGTATTATGGCTATCAAGCATCCTTTTCAGACCTTTAAAGAAGACCGAACCTCCGGGTTCATGAAAGCTGGGGCTAAGTTCTTCCCGGAACATCTGTGCAAGATGATGATATCCTTGTTCGTATTCCTCTTTTGGATTCATCCAGTATGCAGGTCTTTTGTTTCCCATTGCAGAAGGTTTTTTGCCCCCGATTGATTCCATATAAACATGATCGAGATAGACACCATTCTGTTTTCCGGTATCAGATTGCAGAATCATTGCTGATGCCCCGTCGGATAAAAAGTAACGTAAAAAAATATCCTCTTTTGTCAGTAATGGTTGGTTGAAATATTCAGCAATCAATTCGGATGAAGAGATATTCGATGAGATCACCAATGCCGTATTGTATCTCCCGTTTCTGATCATGTCGAACGCAACCAGCATTGCTTTATAAGCCGATGTGCAGTTTGCATGAATTGAGAGTTCGGCGCAATGTTCGATCCCTAATGCTTCCTGGATCCTTACCGAAGCAGTCGGCATCTGATCCTGGTGTGCACTGCCATACACTATCAGATCAATTTTTTCCGGGGAAAGGTTTGCATCAGTCAAAGCCTCCTTTGACGCTTTAACCGACATGGTGATATTATCATCTTTGTATTTACGGGTTACAGGATCAATAGCGTAATGGTAATACTCAACATCCACAAGCTCATTCATCAGTACCCTGATACGGTTAATCCATTTACGGACTTTTAAAGGGGCATCGGGCAATTCTCCCAGATAGAGATCTAGTTGTTCCCTGGGGATCGGTTTCCCGGGGAGGAATGAACCTGTTCCTATAATTTTAACGAATCTGTGTGAGGTATTAAATTGTTGTGTCATTATTCAAAAAAATTCTTCAGATAAAGTTTTTTCTTATCTTTAATATATCCGGAAGAGATGGATCTGGCAAAAACCAGGGATTGTTGGATCAGTTCTTTTTTAGGGATAATCCTGTCGACAAGTTTGTATTTCAAGGCTTCCGAGGCCGGGAAAATATTACCTTTCAGTATAAGTTCCATCGCCCTTGCCTTGCCTGAGAGGTGAAAGATCTTCGAGATCCCGCCTAATCCCGGGATAAGATTAAAAGTTGACTCGGGCAATCCAAAAACGGCATCTTCGCTGCAAAACCGGAAGTGACTGAACAGAGTTAATTCCATGGCGGAACCCAGGCATGCGCCACGGATTGCGGCAACGACCGGGAATGAGAGTTGTTCGAGCGCCCTCATTGAGAAGTAATTCTTTAATAGGAAATCAGGAATTTTAACGTGAGAACCGGCGTCATCTGTAACAGCACTCGTTTCAACTACTTCAAGTATGGCCGGCAAATCAGTCCCTGAAGAAAAGTGCCTTCCATTTCCGCTTATTATGAGACCCTTTAATTCTTTTGATTTATTGATAAAGCCGATCAGATGATTTAATTCTTCAAAGAATGCAAGTGTCATTTTGTTGGACGGTGGCTGGTCCAATATCAGATGACCGATGGTATCAGCTAATTCGAATTTGATGGTTTTGTAATATTTTTTTTTCACCGTGAGTTATTCTTCACTCTTTCTTCTTCGGGCTTCAGCAAGTGCCAGTTCACAAAATAGCCGGGTTTCATTTTCCATGGCATCTTTGACAGGGAGAGTCCTGGCATTCTTCAGCACTTTCATAACGGCATGGATAACTTCAAGAGGCCTGTCTTTAGTCAGTTTGAGCAGGAAATTAAATGAGAATTCATGAAGTTTATGTTTTGGGATAATGTAATCGACAAGCTTCATCTCAAGCGCGTCTTCGGCATTTATCATATCTCCGCCTAAGATTAACTTCAGAGCTTTTGGGAATCCTATAAGTTCCTGAGATCGTATGGTGCCACCCAGACCAGGGATGATGCCATGATTTGTTTCCGGAAATGCAAAAAGGGCATTTTCACTGCATATCCTTATGTGACAGGCGAGAGCGATCTCAAGCCCGCCGCCAAAACAAATTCCCTGAATTGCGGAAATAACAGGAATGTCTAAGTTTTCAATGAAGTCCAGAACTTTCTTACCTTCTGTTATCTTGTTGGGAATGTCCTCCCTGGCATTA
>Ga0172367_10008561_pt1 | contig 11411 bp, 10 predicted proteins | sample Lak10m_FD_114542 | JGI IMG/M metagenome (GOLD analysis project Ga0172367, IMG submission 114542) | Freshwater microbial communities from Kabuno Bay, South-Kivu, Congo - kab_022012_10m | ecosystem: Environmental > Aquatic > Freshwater > Lake | place: Democratic Republic of the Congo: South-Kivu...
CAGAATGCGGTGCATCACTGCGATCTGCCCGGCGGGACCGCCAAAGCTGAGTGATGCAATGCGCGCCCAGACCTTCACCGCCTCCCCAAACGGGATAGCATGATCCTTGGCCGAAACCTGAGGCATATCGGACAACTCTGTGGGTATCGCAGTCATCGCTCGGCCTTTCGGGCGCTGAAGTAGGCGTGAAACTGGTTGAGCGCGTCGCCCGCGCTAGCAATCCGTTGCAGATCATCGTCGGTGGAAGCGCATACACCCGACAGCATCGCGCCGAGGCCGGAGGTTTCCGGGCGGCCATATTTGCCATCGCCAATGTCCAGATCATGGATGATCTCCCCGATAGCGACGAGGCCGATGTCATCCAAAAGGTCCGCGCGCAGGAGCAGTGTTTCGAAGCTGCACCTATCGCCCTCATGGGTGAACTCGGCATCGGCCATATCGAACCGCAATTCGCCTGCCTGCGGCTCGTGGCTACGGGCATCGACGAAGCGGAAGGTCGCATCATGGTCGATGAAGCGGCGAATTAGCCAGGCGCAGGCGATGCGATCGACGTGGACGCCGCGCCGCGTCACCCAAACCCGGTTCGTGAGGTCACTTGCTGACAAAGCCGGGGCTTCGCTGGTGCGGCCAACATCGGGATGGGCATAACGCTCTTCATCCAGTTCGCGCAGCGCGGCCTCCGCCGTCTGGCGGCCATGGGCATCGAAGAAATCCAGCCTGACGATCTCAGTCAGCCGTCGCTGAAGCTTTGCGATATCCGCGCCAGACGGCGGTCCGGTATCGAGCAGCGCCCGCGCCGCCTGTGCCAGCTCATCATAGTCACTATCACGCGCGGCATCGAACAGCGCGCGCAGGTCAGCGTCGCTCTGTCCCTCGATCATACGGGCCTCGATCAGCGTCGCTTCTCCTCCGTTGGAGGTGATCTCACTCAGCAACTCGCGAAAGGCGCTCTCGGTATCTGTCCGGCGTGGGAGCACATGAACCGCATTCTTGAGCGGAACCGCGCCGATGGCTTGCAGTCGGCGCCATATCTTTACCCTGAGATAGGGCGGCTTAGCAGGCAACTGATGGAGAAGTGCCAGCCAGAAATCGGATGCGTCATCACTAATCATAGTGCATATGTATCACCATGTTTGATTCGGTGAAACATCTATATCTTGGTTCCGTATTGGTGATGGCAGCGCCCGGCGTAGCCTGGGCGCAATCCGTAGCAAACAATGCGCCATCCGATGGCCACGGGCTGACGGTCATAGGTGCCATGCGCCTGCGCTACGAAGTAATCGACGGGCAAGCCCGGGCCGGGTACAACCGCAGCGGCGACCTCGTGAACCTGCGCACGAACCTCCTCGCCGAATACCGCCGCGATAGCGTGCGTTTGGGTGTCGAACTGTTCGACAGCCGGGTGTGGGGCGACAAATCTGGTACGCCTGTCACCACCAATGAGGTCAATGTGCTGGAGCCGGTGCAGGCCTATGCCGCCGCGGACTTTAACGGTGTGCTGGGCAAGGACATACGGCTGACGCTTACTGCAGGCCGCATGACCCTGAACCTTGGCTCCCGACGCCTTATCGCAGCGGACGACTATCGCAACACCACCAACGGCTATACCGGACTTCGCGCCGATGTTGTCGCTCCCCATGGCTGGAAGGCGACCTTCATCTACACCTTGCCGCAGGTTCGCCGGCCTGAAGACGATGCGGGCATCCGCGCTGCGCGTGTTCGCCTCGACCGGGAGAGTTTCGACCTCGTCTTGTGGGGTGGGCAAATTGCCAAGGCGAAGGCGATTGGTACAGCGGCGGCGGAACTAACCTTTTTCCACCTTGGCGAGAGGGACTCTCCAGATCGCCCAACCCGCGACCGCTCGCTTGATACATTCGGTGGGCGCATCATCGCGGAGCCGCGCACCGGCGCCTTCGACTACGAGGTGGAGGCATTCTACCAAACCGGGCATCTCAGCACATCTCTCGCGCCGTCGGCAGCGCGGCAATCGGTGCGAGCAAGCTTCATTCATGCCGACCTGGGATATACATTCGCCGGTGCATGGAAGCCGCGGGTGTCAGTCGAGTTCGACCGTGCCAGTGGCGAAAGGCCGGGGGGCGCCTATGGCAGGTTCGACACGCTGTTTGGTATGCGCCGTGCGGAACTTGCCCCAGCGGGCCTCTACAATGCTATTTCGCGCAGCAATCTGACCACGCAGGGAATTCGTTTCGAGGCTACCCCTACCAAGCGGTTCGACTGGTTCGCGGCTTATCGCGCGATGTGGCTGGCCTCGGCGACGGACAGCTTTTCATCGACGGGTGTGCGCGATGCATCGGGTCGCTCAGGGGATTTCGCGGGGCATCAGGTTGAAGCGCGTGTTCGCTACTGGGTCGTACCGCAACGCCTGAGGTTCGAGTTCGATGGCGTATTGCTCGCCAAGGGACGTTTCTTGCGTGAAGCACCAAATGCGCCGTCCGGTGCATGGACGCGCTATGGGTCATTCAATCTGACGGCTTCGTTCTGATGATTACGCAGTTCAAGGCCGGCATGGCGGTCTACGACGCCGGCGAAAGTGCTTTCTGCACTGGCCTCTGTGCAGACCTTCCTCCTCGCCACGCGAATTTCATGGGCCGGGCGGGGGGCACCACCACCTCGCTGGCGAAGTGGCCTGTGGGTTCGCACCTCCTGGCCTGGGAGCAATTCAATAGAGAAAGGAGAAAAGTCGATGGAAATTGATCGTCGCGTTGCGCTGGGTTTCGGCATCGCAGCGGGGGCCGCCTCGTTGAGTGGACCTGTAGCTGCACAAGCGTCCGGCAACCCGCAGCCAGCCTTCACGCCCCGACCGCTGCCGTTCGATGCAGGAGCGGTACCTGGGCTATCCGCCAAGCTGCTGACCAGCCACCACGACAACAACTATGTCGGTGCGGTCAAACGCCTCGGAGCGATCAAGGCCGAGTTCGCCAGGCTCGACCCGCTGACGGCGCCGGGATTCATGCTCAACGGGTTGAAGCGCGAGGAGCTGATCGCCTGGAACTCGATGATCCTGCACGAAATCTATTTCGCAGGCCTGGGCGGTGCTTCACGGCCGGGCGCACGCCTTGCTCAGGCGATCGAACGCGACTTCGGCAGCCACGCGCGCTGGGCGGCTGAGTTTACGGGAATGGGCAAGGCGCTGGCCGGCGGATCGGGTTGGGTATTGCTCATCTGGAGCGAGCGCGACGGCCGCCTGACCAACCAATGGGCGGCCGATCACACGATGACGCTGGCAGGGGGAACACCGCTTCTGGCGCTCGACATGTACGAACACGCCTATGCGATCGACTATGGCGCAAAGGCCGGTGATTACGTCGACACATACATGAAGGTGATGAGCTGGGATGCCGCCAGTCGCCGGTTCGAGCGACTGGCGGCACCTGTCTAGGCGAGGCCCGGTCCGGCCACCTTGCGGCGTCGCTGGAAGCGCGACGCCCATGCGGTGATCGCCGGCAGCACCAGCAGCGTCAGCGCGGTCGAGGTGATGAGGCCGCCGATGACGACCGTGGCAAGCGGACGCTGCACCTCCGCACCCGTGCCGGTGGCGAGCGCCATCGGCACGAATCCGAGCGACGCCACCAGCGCCGTCATGAGGACGGGACGGACCCGCTCCATCGCTCCGTCAGCGATAGCCCGGTCGTCATCCCCGCCTTGCTCCTGGTGCTTGCGGATCGCGCCCATCATGACGAGGCCGTTGAGGACGGCGACGCCCGACAGCGCGATGAACCCCACCGCCGCAGTGATCGAAAAGGGAATACCGCGCAGCAGAAGGGCGAAGACGCCGCCCGCCAGCGCCATCGGCACTGCCGAGAAGACGATCAGCGCGGGGATGAAGCCGCCCAGTGCCATGTAGAGCAGCGCATAGATCGCGAGGAAGCAGATCGGCACCACCAGCATCAGGCGCAGCCGCGCCGATTGCAGGCTCTCGAAGGTGCCGCCCCAACCGGTATACATGCCGGCAGGAAGCTGCATTGCATCGAGGCGGGCTTCGGCTTCCTTGACGAAGCCGCCAAGGTCACGCCCGCGCACGTTGACCTGCACAGTCATCATGCGCTTGCCGTTCTCGCGGCTGATCTGGTTCAGCCCCTGCGTGTAGTTGAACCGTGCCACCTCGCGCAGCGGGATCGAGCGCGCGGTCTGTCCCTCGGGCGTCGGCAGCATGACAGGGATCGCGCCCAGCGTATCGATGTCGTCACGCTGCGCGTCGGGCAGACGCACCACCACCGAGAAGCGTCGATCGCCCTCGAACAACAGCCCGGCCTCCCGGCCGCCCAGCGCAGCCGAGACAGTATTCGCCACCTCCTCGACAGACAGCCCGAGCCGTCCGGCGGCCTGGCGGTCGATCTGTACGTCGAACGTGGGGGCGCCGTCCGTCTGCTCGACGCTGACATCGCCCGCGCCCGGGATCGTACGGACTGCGTTGGCGATCTTCTGCGCCTGTGCGCTCATCGCATCGAGGTCGTCGCCATAGAGCTTGATCGCCACGTCGGCGCGGACGCCGGCGATCAGCTCGTTGAAGCGCATCTGGATGGGCTGCTGGATCTCGGTCCGGTTGCCGATGACCCCCTTCATCCGCTCTTCAATACGGGCGACAATGTCCTCTTTGCTCTTCACCTCCTCCGGCCAATCGCTTTCGGGCTTGGGAATGACGTAGGTGTCTGATGAGTTGGGCGGCATCGGGTCGGTGCCGAGATCCGCATTGCCGTTCTTGGAAAAGACCAGCGCCACCTCCGGCAGCGTCTTCAACGCATCCTCGATCCGCATCTGCATCTGCGTCGACTGGTCGATCGAAGCAGAGGGCACGCGGAAGTTGGTGACGGTGATGTCCTTCTCGTCGAGCTGCGGCATAAACTCCTCGCCTAGGAAGCCGAAGCAAAGCACTGCCGCGACGAACACGCCGGCACCCGCTGCAATGAAGGGCAGCGGGCGCGCGATCGCCTTTGCCAGAAGCGGTGCATACCGTTCCTTGAACCAGCGGATCGGCTTCACCTCCGTCTCGCTGACCCTGCCCTTGATAAGGATAGCGATCATTGCCGGTACGAAGGTTAGCGACAGGACGAAGGCACAGGACAGCGCGATCATCAACGTCGTCGCCATCGGCGAGAACGTCTTGCCCTCGACCCCCTGGAAAGTGAGAAGGGGCACGAAGACAAGGAAGATGATGAGCTGTCCGAAGACGGTTGGGCGGATCATCTCCTTGGCCGATGCGGCGGTCGTCTCAAGACGTTCTTCCAGCGTCAGCAGGCGGCCCTCGCCGTGCTGGCGCTCGGCGAGGTGGCGCAGCGCATTCTCGACGATGATGACCGCCCCGTCTACGATCAGGCCGAAGTCGAGCGCGCCAAGGCTCATCAGATTGCCCGATACGCCCAGCGCATTCATGCCCGATGCCGTCATCAGCATCGTGATTGGAATGACCGCGGCAGTGATGAGCGCGGCGCGGACGTTACCGAGCAGCAGGAACAAGACGACGATGACGAGCAACGCACCCTCGACCAGGTTCTTCTCGACCGTGGCGATCGTCGCGTTGACGAGCTTCGAGCGGTTATAGACCGGCTCGGCGAACACGTCAGGCGGCAGGGTCCGATTGATCTGCTCCAACTTCTCTCCGACCGCGGTTGCGACGATGCGGCTGTTCTCGCCCACCAGCATCAGCACGGTCGAGATGACCGCCTCCGATCCCATGCGGCTACCCGACCCGGTGCGGACCGCGCCGCCGATCGTCACCTGCCCGACGTCCTTCACCCGCACGGGCACGCCGTTGCGGGTGGCGACGACCGCCTCCTGAATGTCCTCGATCGATTTCAGGCGAGCGTCTGCGCGGACGAGGAAGCTCTCGCCGGCCCGGCGCACATAGTTCGAGCCTGCCGAGACATTCGCCCGCTCCATCGCGCCGGCCAGTTCGGTGATCGAGATGCCGTAGGAGGTAAGCGCGTTGAGGTTGGGTTCGATCAGATACTGTTTGACGTAGCCGCCATTGGAATCGACCCCGGCCACGCCCTTCACGTTGCGCATCTGCGGCCGGATGATCCAGTCCTGCACCGTGCGAAGATAGGCAGCCCTGGCGAGTTCGGTCGTCAGTCGTTCACCCTCTGGTGTCAGATAGCTGCCGTCCGATTGCCAACCCGGTCTGCCGTCGACCGCTTTCACGCCCTTCCCATCTGGATGACGGAAAGCAATCGAATAGAAGAAGATCTCGCCCAGCCCGGTGCTGAGCGGTGCGAGGTTGGGTTGGACGCCTGCCGGCAGGCTGTCTTTTGCCTGGGCGAGCCGTTCCGTGACCTGCTGGCGGGCGAAGTAGATGCTGGTCGCGTCGGTGAAGACTGCCGTCACCTGGCTGAAGCCGTTGCGCGAGAAGGAGCGCGTCATCTCCAGTCCCGGAATGCCCGCCAGTGCCGTTTCGACAGGGAACGTCACCTGCTTTTCAACATCGACCGGCCCGAGTGACGGGACAAAAGTGCTGATCTGCACCTGACGATTGGTGACATCCGGCACCGCATCGATTGGCAGCTTCGTGATCTGCCATGCGCCGAATGCGACGACAACGCAGGTCAGAAAGGCGACCAGCCAGCGGAGGCGAACCGATGCCGACAGGATGCGCTCGATCATTCCTCGCCTCCCACGTTCTTTTCGAGTTCGGCCTTGATGAGGAAGGCATTGGTCGTGGCGATCGGCGTGCCCGCGCTGACTCCATTGCTGATGGCAACCATGCCGCCAGAGCGGCTAATGATACGGATCGGCTGCGCCCTGAACCCCTGCGGCGTCCGAACGAAAACCACCGTTCGATCGCCCAACGTCTGGACAGCATCCTGCGGGACCACGACACCGCCTTTGGTCGCACCGCCGCTTGCAAAGATGCGCGCCTGCACGAGTTGTCCCGGCGCGAGCATGTTGGCGCCGACGGTCGGCGTAACCACGATCGTCGCGGTGCGCGACTGCGGATCGACGACGCCTGTCGCAGCGCGAACGCGGCCTTCAATTGAGCGTCCATCACTGGTGCTCAATTCGACACGATCGCCGACGCGAACCCGCACGGCTTCGACCGGAGGCACGTTGGCGGTGATCTGAAGCCGACGCGGATCGGCGACGCGGAACAGCTCGGTTTCCGCCGCGACATACTGCCCGAGATTGGCAGCAGCAGCAGTAACGCGGCCGGTGATCGGGCTGACGATCGCCACGGAGCGACCGTCACCGGACACGCCCGCGGCGCCTGCCGCAGCACCGGCGCGGCGAGCGTCGGCCTGCGCTACCGCGAGGTTGGCCTGTGCGGCCTCGTAATCGGCGCGCGGGCTGACGCCTTGCGCGAGCAATGTGCGTTCGCGTGCGAGTTGGCTTTGAGCGAGGGTCACGCGCGCCGATGCCGATGCGCGATCGGATGCGATCTGCGAGGCTTCACGACTTTCGACAAGCGCCAGGGTCTGCCCAGCCCGGACAGGATCGCCGATCCGCAAGAGTATGCGGGTGATCGTCCCCGGCGCGCGGGCGGTCAGGACGGCATCCGCGTCAGGCGTGGCCTCGACCGTGGCAGAAGCGATGACCGCGGCATCCAGGTCGCCCGAGGTGGTTGGGGCGACCGTGATCTGTGACGTCGCAATAGCCTGCGACGTGATGACCAGCCTGTCGTTCGACGCTGCCGGTGATGCAGCTTGCGTTGTGGCCGGTGTCGGGACGGGTGACTGGGTGAGGCGGGCGACGCCGAAACCCAGTGCGGCAGCCGCGACCAGCCCGATTGCGGCTCCGGCGTAGAGGCGATGTTTTTCGCTCATTGGACCGCTTCTCCGGTGATGCTGAGACCCGACAAACGGGCAAGGTTGGCGCGCGCATCGAGGCGCGCGATATCGGCGTCGAGGATGACGCCTCGAGCGGCGCCGAGATTGTGACGGGCGGCAAGCAGTTCGATCAGTGGCGCCTTGCCGGCCTCATAGGCGATGCGTGCCAGGCGATATGCCTCCTCGGCGGTCCGCATGGTGCGCTGCGCTGCCACCGCGCGTGTGTCCGCCGCCTGCACAAGGACGAGGGCCGCCCGCGCGCCGGTTTCGGCTTCGAGCCGCGCCGCTACTGCGCGAGCTTCGGCCCCCTCAAGATCGGCTTGCGCAGCGGCGATGTTCCCTCGATTGCGATCGAAGAACGGTAGCGGCACCGATACGCCGGCGACGAATGCGGGGCCGCTGGCGACGCGAAGCTGGCGGACGCCGAGCTGAGCGGTGATATTGGGAATGGCAAGCCGTTGTTGGACCGCAATGGCTCGCGCCGCTGCCTCGCGTTCCGCTTCCGCGACCTTGACTGTCGTCGCCTGCATCGGATCGACTGGCCCGCTCAACGGTCGGGCGTTCATTCGGTCAAGCAGCGATTCCCCGAGTCCAGTGAACGGCGCCGGGGAACCTGCCAGCGCCGAAAGCCGCGCGAGCGCCGCTGTCTTTTGTGCGCGGGCAACCTCCAGATCGGCTTCCAAGGTCGCGAGTTCCGTTTCCGCCTGTAGCTGGCGCAACCGCGCTTCCTTGCCGGCGCCGACCAGGGCGCGAGCAACCTTCAGGTCTGCGGTCGCTTCCTCCACCTCGTCCTCGGCGAGCGCGATCCGGCGCTCCGCAACTTCGGCCCCCGCATAAGCGCGCGCCAGTTCAGTCGCGAAGAGAAGCCGGCCATCCCGGCCTCGCGCTTGCGCGACGACGATCCCAGCTTCCCCGGCAGCGATCCGTGCAGAGCGCTTGCCGCCCAGCTCGATCGGCTGATCGATCTGAAAGGTAGTCTGCTGCTGGTCGCGCGCATTGTCACGTAGATCGCCGGCAAAGTTTTCGGCGTAGACATTGATGAGAGGGTTGGGCCTCGCACGGGCCTGCTCGGCAATACCCTGCGCGCGGGCCACGTCCGCGTCCAGTGCAGTCACACGGGGCGCGGTCTGCGCCTGCCGCAAGAGCTGGGCGAAGGGAGGTGCGGTCTGAGCACTGGCTGTGCCGATGGGGCAAAACACAACAAACACACCAATCAGCGCAATCCCGCGCTGCCGGCGAATAGAGCCGTTCATCATTTTCTTCCTGCAAGAGTGAGCGTGTTGGCGCGGTCAGCGCCACTACTGGCTCAGGCCCGTGGAGGTCGAAGCAACTCCGCAGGGTCGATCCCCCTGAGCAGACGAGCGGTGCCGATCATCCATTTACGGTCGGCAACGCTGATCCCCCGTTCAGAGGGAAACGCCCCGTCTGACGCCACCCAATAGCCTGTCGCGTGCGCCAGGACATGGACCGGTGCGTCGGGATCGAATTTTCCGGGCGAATCGTGGCTATGCTCGATCGATGCCGCATGGATCGCATCGTCGTCGTGGATGATCGCGTTGTGCCAACCTGACAGAGCGATCAAGCCGAGCATGGCGACCAGCGCCAGCAAGGCGCCAAGCAGCGCAGATCGAGGATGACGCACCGGCATTAGCGGGAAATTACGCCGCACATCCTGGACGGGCAAGCATGTCACCGGCTAGGCCATTTCGGGTGACGGCGATCGATCACATAGGGATGATTGCCCTGGGCGTGCTCTTCATGATGGGGATCGTCGGCGGGAAGATCGGCGTGGTCATGCGGGATGACATCGGGATCATATGCCGGCCACAGCCGCAAGGCAGCAACGACGCCGATGGCGGACAGCGCAGCCATGCCGACGAAAGCCGCCCCCATGCAGATGCGGGCACCCAGTTGCCCGACGAGCGGATAGCAGATCAGCCAGCACACATGGCTGAGCGCGAACTGCGCCGCGAACAGAGCGGGCCTGTCTTCGGCATTGGCTGATCGGCGCAGGAGACGCCCGGATGGCGTGACGCTCGCGGAATAGGCGATCCCCATGACCAGCCAACCCGCCAGCAGGACATGCCAATAGCCGGTGCCCGGCGCCATCGTCGCGCTGATCGCAGCAAGCGCCGCAAGCGCGACCGTTAGTACGGCAGCGGCGACGATCATCACCGTGCGATCGGCGATACGGTCTAGGATTCGTGGGAGCGTAAGCGCTGCGGTGATCGAGCCGCCTCCGAAGGCGGCGAGGGTCAGTGCCACGTCGCGCTGGCTCAGGCCCAAGCCCTTTACGATGACGACGGTGTTGACGATGACCATCGCGCTGGCAGCAGCGGCGCTGAGCGTCAGCGCGAGCAGCCCGCGCAGGCGTGGCGTCCTGAGGTAGATGCGAATTCCCCGCGTCGTCTTGTCATAGATGCCGCCCCGATCTTCGATCGGTGCTGGCCGGGGTAAAACAGTGGAGACGACGAGGAGTGCCGATGCGACGAAGCCGATCGCGGTGCCTGAAAACAGCCAGTGATAGCTCATCATCGTGAGCAGGCCGGCAGCGAGAATGGGGCTGGTCAGGCTCTCCATGTCGTATGCGAGACGAGACAGCGACAGAGCGCGGGTATAGTCGCGCTCATCTGGTAGCACGTCCGGGATGGTCGCCTGAAACGTCGGCGTGAAGGCAGCTGAGGCCGATTGCAAGACGAAGATCAGGATATAGATCTGCCAGACCTGGTTCACGAACGGCAGGCACACCGCCACAGCTGCGCGGATCGCGTCCATGCTGACAAGCAGCGCCCGCCGGGGCACACGGTTTGCGAAGGCACCGGCGATCGGCGCGACGCCGACATAGGCGACCATCTTGATTGCCAATGCTGTGCCCAGCACTGCCCCGGCACTACCGCCAGCGATGTCGTAGGCAAGCAACCCCAACGCAACGGTCGCAAGCCCCGTCCCAATCAATGCGATGATCTGGGCGAGAAACAGGTGACGATAAGTCCGGTCTGCGAGGATGCTGAGCATGACGCCTCATATCCCCCCGGGGGGATATAGTCCATCCCCCCGGGGGGATACTCGACAATGTTACCGCCGACGTCCTACATAGAGAGCATGTCTCACAACGCCCACTCCAGCCACCCGGCGATCATCAAGCGCCTCAATCGAGCAGCAGGTCATCTGCGCAGCATCGTCGGCATGATCGAAGAGGAACGGCCCTGCGTCGATATCGCTCAGCAACTTCAGGCCGTCGAAAGTGCAATTGCCAGCGCCAAGCGCGCGCTCATTAATGACCATATCGACCACTGTCTCGTCCACGCAGAAGAGGGCGAAGGGACGAAGGTCGCCGTCGAGCAGTTTCGAGCAATTTCGAAATACTGGTGACGGGCTGAGCCAAAGGGACGCTGAGTAAGTCAGCTAAGCTCGTAATCGGGCTCCAATCCGGACATTCGCCTCACGGCCAGCAGCCGCCCTTCCCCGGCATTCACGGTGACAAGGTCGACGGTAACTTCGGCACGACGATCAAGCCCAAATTCCGCGCCTGAGAAATCACGCGCCGCACCCCCTCGGGCGACCATTGCGTGCCCCCGCGAGGCGTTGGCTCTCGTAAATCCTTGCTCAACCAGATTGCAATGCTGCGAAGAG
>Ga0172367_10008564_pt1 | contig 11409 bp, 13 predicted proteins | sample Lak10m_FD_114542 | JGI IMG/M metagenome (GOLD analysis project Ga0172367, IMG submission 114542) | Freshwater microbial communities from Kabuno Bay, South-Kivu, Congo - kab_022012_10m | ecosystem: Environmental > Aquatic > Freshwater > Lake | place: Democratic Republic of the Congo: South-Kivu...
AGAAGCTCTCCTTGGCTAGCGCCTGAGCGATGTCAGTAGGAGTTGAACCATCGTCATCTGAAAATGGATTTGCACCAAATGCTCTTCCCTCCCAGGGAACTCCAGCCGAATCGTGAAACTTATCCATTGGCAATTGCTAAGGCTTGCTGCAATGTGAACTTGCCTGCGTAAAGAGCCTTCCCAAGAATTGCCCCTTCCAGGCCAAGTTGGACAAGTTTCTTGAGGTTTTCAATATCGGTCAGTGAAGAAATTCCACCGGAGGCGACCACAGGCTTTGAAGTTTTGGCCATCACCGACTTTAGAAGTTCAAGGTTTGGTCCTCTGAGTGTTCCATCTTTGGTGACATCGGTGACGACATATCGGGCGCAGCCTGCATCCTCCAGTCTTGCTAAAACATCAAACAGCTCGCCGCCCTCTTTGGTCCATCCTCTGGCGGCAAGCGTGGTTCCCCGGACATCGAGCCCAACAGCGATCTTGTCTCCGAAGCGGTTGATTACCTCGGCCGTCCACTTCGGATCCTCTAGGGCTGCCGTGCCGAGGTTTACTCTGGTCGCCCCAAGGGCTATCGCGGCCTCCAGCGATTGATCATCGCGGATTCCCCCGGAAAGTTCGATTTTGGTTTTTCCAGCCAGGGCAATTACCTCGGCAATGACCTGCGTGTTCGAACCGCGCCCAAAGGCAGCATCAAGATCAACCAGATGAATCCATTCTGCGCCGGCATCAATGAAGTCCTGCGCAGCGTTTGCCGGGTGGCCAAACGACTCCTCGCTTCCCGCTTCGCCCTGGGTGAGGCGAACTGCCATGCCAGAAGCGACATCAACAGCAGGAAGAAGTTCAAGTTTCATAAATTGCCTACAGCGTCCCAATCCAATTACTTAGCAGCTTCAGGCCCGCCTGCCCAGACTTCTCAGGGTGAAACTGAGTTGCAGATAGCGGTCCATTTTCAACCGCTGCCAAAAAACTTTCTCCATGAACGGCATGCGCAAGCTTTGCCTCTTGGAAGGGAGGGCGAACATCAAGTGCCCAGGTCTTGGCAGCATAGGAATGAACGAAGTAGAACCTTTCGCTCGCCAGACCAGCGAACAGCTCGCTCGTGGGATCGGATTCCACGCTCGTCCAACCAATGTGCGGAAGAACCGGAGCAGCCAATCTCTCGACGACTCCTGGCCACTGACCGAAGCCAGCAGCGCCTTGATTCTCAACACCCCGCTCAAACAAAACCTGCATTCCCACGCAAATTCCAAGAACTGGTCTTCCGGCAACCAGGCGCGAGTCAATGATTGAACCTGCCTGCAGCTCGTTGAGTTTCTCCATGACCGCGGCAAACGCTCCAACTCCAGGAATGACTAGGCCATCGGCTTCTAGAAGTTCAGTTCTGTTGGATGTGAGCTTGACCTCAGCCCCTGCTGCCTGCAGCGCCTTGGCTGCAGAGTGAACATTGCCGCTGCCGTAATCAAGCAGCGCAACCTTTTTGGTCAAAGACTTCCCTTGGTGGATGGAATACCCTCAACTCTAGAATCCCTCTCAACTGCTTTTCTCAGAGCGCGAGCAAAAGCCTTCACCTGCGCCTCTGCAATGTGGTGGGCATCACGTCCCGCTAGGACATTGACATGCAAAGTAATTGCTGCATTGTGGGCAATTGATTCAAAGACGTGGCGAACTAAGGACCCGGTGAAGTGCCCACCGATCAGGTGATATTCAAACCCCTGGGGTTCCCCAGTGTGAACCAGATAACCCCTGCCTGAGATATCCACGACGGCCCTAGCCAGTGCCTCATCGAGTGGCACAAGGGCATCTCCAAAACGATTGATCCCGCTGCGATCCCCCAGTGCCTGCTTGAGTGCCTGACCAAAAACAATTGCGACATCCTCGACGGTGTGGTGGACATCTATATCTGTATCCCCCTTAGCGGAAACCTTTAGGTCAATCAGGGAGTGCTTGCTGAGCGCAGTTAGCAGGTGGTTATAGAAGGGAACGGTGGTCTCAATCTGAGATACTCCCGAGCCGTCCAGGTTCAGTTCAAGCTCAACGCTCGACTCACTGGTCTTACGGGAAAGCTTGGCAATGCGCATTTGTGTGCCTTCTTTGGGGATTGGTAAGAAGTCTAACTAAGAACGAGCGCTAACTCAGCAAGTAATTTTGTGGTCTCAGGCTCGGTGCCAGCAGTGATTCTCAAAGTGCCGGGAATCCCAACGTTTCTCACCAGCACCCCTCGCGTCAGCAGTTTCTCAAATACCTCTTCTGGGTTTTCAAAACCACCAACCAAGACAAAGTTGGCATCTGATGGATATGGCACTAGTCCCCATCCTCTGGTGGCCTCGACGATGCGATCACGCTGCTGCTTTATCTTCTCCACGTTTTTAAGTAGCTCTGAGCTGTGCTCCAGAGCCGCTAGTGCGGCAGCCTGTGTCAAGGCTGATAGGTGATATGGCAGTCTGACAATCCTCATGGCGTCTATAACGGCTTCGCTTGCTGCCAGGTATCCCAATCGAGCGCCGGCAAAAGCAAACGCCTTGCTCATGGTCCGTGAGATCACCAGGCGTTCCCGACCCTCGAGCAAGGTAAGAGCGGAAGGGTTATTGGAAAACTCGGCATAGGCCTCATCAACTACGACCATTCCACTTGTGGCTTCGTAGGCGCTTTGTATTAAATCGAGACTGAGGGCGGTGCCAGTTGGGTTATTCGGTGAGCAAAAAATCAAGATGTCTGGCTTTCGCTGCCTGATGGTCTCGACAACGGATTCAGTGGACAGCGTAAAGTCTGAATTGCGAGCAGCCTCGAAGTATTCGGTCAGTGTGATGCGAGCGATGTTTGGATACATCGAGTAGGTGGGACCAAAACTAATTGCGCTTCTTCCCGGTCCTCCAAAAGCAGTGAAGAGCTGCTGAAGGATCTCATTAGATCCATTTGCTGCCCAAATTCTGCTAGCTGTCAGGTTGTGCCCGAGGAAACCGGCCAGCTTAGAGCGAAGCTCAAGGAACTCGCGATCTGGGTAGCGATTTAGTGTGACCGTAGCCCTTGCAAGATTTTCAACAATTGAAATCGCAACTGCTTCGGGAATGCCGTGAGTGTTCTCGTTGACGTTTAGTGAAATCGGAACATCAAGCTGCGGAGCACCGTAAGGTTTCTGACCTCTTAGGTCATCTCTGATTGGCAGGTGCTCTAGATTGCTCACCCCTAAATGCTAGGGCTACTAGGGAAGCGCAATCTGCTGACCGGGGGTCAGCTCCGAAGAACTAAGAGCATTGATTGTCACAACCTGTGCAATCCAATCCCGTGGGTCTCCCTCAGCATGCTGCTGAGCAAGTGACCAAAGAGTGTCACCCTGACCCACGGTCAGGTATTCAAGGGCGCCGGGATCAATTGACGTTGCAACCGAACCAGAGATGCCAGCCAGGCTCAGTCCTATCGCTAGGGCCAGCACGCTGAGCGCGCGGAAGAGCCGACCTGGGTGAGTTAGCCGGTATTGGCCTACTTTCAGCATTTTGGGTCCTCCCTGTCCGAATCTTTATTTCGAACACTTGTTCTAAGTATAGATTTCCCAGCCCATTTAGCAAGGATTTCTATGCCTTTTTTGAGTTTTTTCGAAAATGTGTTTGGAAATCTGACGATTTCCGAATACAGTTTCGATAGCTAGATACAACCACTAGCCACCGACATTTATGGAGGTCGCCATGGAAAAGGGCCTAACAGCCGTCCAGAGCCGAATTTTGGACGTTATCCGGGAGTCCATGCAGGAGCGTAATTACGCCCCCAGCATGAGAGAAATAGGTGAGGCCGTCGGCCTGTCCTCAACCGCCAGCGTGTCGCACCAGCTGAACAAGCTGGAGCTCATGGGGTACCTCTCCAGGGACCCAAGACGCCCCAGAACCATTGACTTGATCGGCGAGCAAGACTCAGTCGATATCCCCCGCCCAGACACCGCTTTTGTTCCACTGGTTGGACGCATTGCCGCAGGTATTCCGATAACTGCCGAGCAAAATGTGGAGGAGATCTTCTCGCTCCCGCGCCAACTGGTGGGACAAGGCGAGCTCTTCTTACTTAAGGTGGTCGGAGACTCGATGATTGATGCGGCCATCTGCGATGGCGATTGGGTAGTTGTAAGGCAGCAGCAAACTGCTGACAACGGCGATATTGTGGCGGCACTGATTGAAGAAGAGGCAACAGTTAAAACCTTCAAGCAGCGTGATGGTCACACCTGGCTACTTCCCAGAAACAGTGCGTTCGAACCAATCCTTGGCGACCATGCAGTAATTCTTGGAAAAGTTGTTGCAGTCCTCAGATCTGTTTAACTGAAGAAAGCTCTGCCGCAAGTTCCTGAGAAACCATTGCGTGAAGCTTTGTCCCATGCTCCACATATTCAGTTTCTAAAACCTTTCCACTGAGGTGTGCCCGGGACACCAAGTCACCTCGAGAATATGGAATGATGCCGTAGAACTCGACTTCTGGTTTGGGCAGTAGTTCTGCAATTCGACTCTCTAAATCTGCAATTCCCTGTCCCGAACGAGATGAAATCATCAGGGCACCGGGTGCTAGACCTCGAAGCTCAACCTCGCGTTGACTATCAATCAGATCAACTTTGTTAAAGACCAGCAGTTCTGCGATAGCCCCAGCCCCCGCATCCGCTATCACTTCCCTGACAGTGGCGATTTGCCCAAGGGGGTCTGGATCTGTGGCATCAACCACATGCAACACCAGGTCACTTCCTGAAATCTCCTCGAGAGTTGATCTGAAGGCCTCGACCAGTTGGTGGGGAAGATTTCTGACGAACCCAACGGTGTCAGAAATCGTGTACTGCCTACCATCCGGAGTCTCGTGCCGTCTGACGGTTGGATCCAAAGTGGCAAACAGAGCGTTCTCAACCAGCACGCCAGCCCTGGTGAGCCTGTTGAGTAGTGAGGATTTTCCAGCGTTTGTGTAGCCCGCTATAGCGACCTGCGGAACACTGGATTTTTCTCGCTTGGCTCGCTTGGTGTCTCGAGCCATCTTCATAGCTGCGATGTCTCGGCGCAGCTTGGCCATCTTGGTATTGATGCGTCTGCGATCAAGTTCAATCTTGGTTTCACCAGGACCGCGCGAGCCGATTCCAACACCACCGGCTGCCTGACCACCGGCCTGACGAGACATGGATTCTCCCCAACCACGAAGCCTGGGCAGCAGGTATTCCAGCTGAGCAAGTTCGACCTGCGCCTTACCCTCTTTGCTCTTGGCATGCTGGGCGAAGATGTCCAGGATGATTGCCGTTCGATCAATCACCTTGATTTTCACAACATCCTCCAAGGCTCTTCTTTGGGATGGTGATAGTTCGGTGTTGGCAATAACGGTGTCGGCCTTGAGCTCTTTAGCTAGATTGCGAAGCTCCTGAGCTTTACCCTTACCAAAGTAGGTAGCGGGGTCAGGCATAGGCTTTCGCTGAAGTACCCCCGCCAAGACAACAGCGCCTGCCGTTTGAGCTAGGGCAGATAACTCCCGCAGTGAGTTCTCCGCTTCGGCAAGGGTGCCCTGCCCCCAGACGCCAATCAGGATTACCCGCTCAATCCTGAGCTTGCGGTATTCAACCTCAGAGATATCCTCAAGCTCAGTTGAGAGTCCCGGGACTCTGCGCAGTGACTCTCGCTCTTCGAGCTCTAATTGGTCCCCGTCATAGTCGCTGGGGGCGCTGGCTCCGCGTCGCAATATTCGCTGAAGCGTGGTCTCGTTTTCCATCTGGATAAAGACTATGCCTAGGTAGATTGGTGTGGTGAGCAATGAGCATTATTTTTCTCAAGCGCCAGCTGGCGAAAGAAAACTCAAGGAAGTCAGCTTTACGGTTGGCACTAAAGAAATCACAGCCAAGGCTTCCTCTGGCACTTTCAGTAGTGGCGGACTCGACAAGGGGACAAAAATACTGCTGACTCAGTCCCACCTGTTTCCAGTGAGCGGTGAGATATTGGATCTGGGATGCGGCTGGGGACCGATAGCTCTAGCAATAGCTACTCTCTCCCCCGGCGCCAGTGTCTGGGCAATCGATATCAATAGCCGAAGTGTTGAACTAACCAAACAAAACGCTCAAGAGCTAGGCCTGCCGAATCTAAAGGCCTTATTGGCTGAAGAGCTGCCCTCTAATCTGAGCTTTCAGCAGATTTGGTCAAACCCACCCATCCGGATTGGTAAAACTGAACTGCATGCTCTGCTTAAGAAATACCTAAGTCTTTTGGTTCCAGGAGGAAAGGCCATGCTGGTTGTTCAAAAACAACTCGGCGCAGAAAGTCTTATGAAGTGGCTTAGTGAAGAATTTGAGGGACACAGCGTTAAGAGAATCCACTCGGATAAGGGCTACTGGGTTATTGAAGTGGTTAGCCCCACTGGCCGGTAAAGCTCAAAACTGCATTGCCGCTAATTGCAACATGCTCTCCGTCTTCGGCTGCAAACATCTTTACTGCCAGCTCTCCCCCAGGAACAAAAACACGCCAGTTGTTTTGATTACCTCCGGCCCAGTGACGAATTGCTATGGCTGAGGCTGCCACGCCTGTGCCGCAGCTGAGGGTTTCCCCAACTCCTCGCTCGTGGACGCGCATGGTTAGCGACGCAACGCCCTGGTCCACCAGCGGATCCGAGGGAACAACGAATTCAACGTTCGCTCCCTGGTCTGAGGCTGGATCAAGAATCGGGGTTCTGTAAAGCTCTAGTTCATCTAGTTCAGCTAGGTCCGCCAGTGCCACTACCACATGGGGATTGCCGAGGTTGACATGCAACCCAGGTCTCGCTACCTGCAGACCTTGAGCCCGCACCAGAACCTCTTCTTCGGAGATCCTCCACGCCCCCAGGTCGACCGCAAAGCCTGTGGCGGTTTGCGTTAAGTCCTTTATGCCGGCGCGGGTGGCAACAGCCAGCGTGCTGCCAGCTGGTATCTCAGCTAGCGAGTGCTCTAGCAAGTACCTGGCAAAGACTCTGATTCCATTTCCGCACATCTCCGCCTTCGAGCCATCGCGATTTCGATAGTCCATAAACCAGCTGGCTGCTGGCTCTTCGGAAAGCAGATTTTCAACTTCACTGCCCTTAGTTGGGCGGACAACGATCAGCCCATCTGCCCCAATGCCAAAGTTACGATCACACATTTTTCGAATCTCGGCTTCGCTCAGATCAAGTTGCCCAAACTTGTCGAGCACCAGGACAAAGTCATTGCCGGTGCCGTGACCTTTCGTGAATTCAAGGCTCATCGCTCAAGCCTAACTAGCTCCTGAGCCGTTGCGATTAGGTTTGCTTCATCCGATAACCAGTGAATTCTCTTATCTCTTCTGAACCAGGTGCCCTGCTTCTTGGCGTAGCGGTTAGTCAGGAAAACTATCTGAGCCTTGGCCTCATCTGCGCTGATCCTTCCTTCAATAAAATCAATGGCCTGCTTGTAACCAATGGCAACTCGGGCAGTTCGGGAGAGCTCGCCCTTGATTAGTTCACGAGTTTCCTCAACCAGTCCCTGACTCCACATCTTCTCAACTCTCAGCTCTATGCGCCTAGCCAGCTCTGCTCTGGGAACGTCTATCGCCAACTGGATGGTTGGTCTTCGGTAAGTGGGGTCGGGCAAGGAGGCGGCGTAGCTACTGCCGCTGAGCTTGATAACTTCGATCGCCCGAATAACTCTTCGGCGATTGGTTGCCGGAATCTTCTCTGCCGCTACGGGGTCAAGCTCGCGTAGTTTCGCGTGCATACTCAGGGCACCAATCTCTTCGCTCTGGGCTTCAAGTTCGCTTCTAAGTGAGGGGTCGGTAGGGGCAAAGCTGAGCTCGTCTAGAGCTGATGCCAGATAGAGCGTGCTACCTCCGACAACGACCGCAGTCTTGCCTCTTTGCAGGACATCGCTAACCGCAGCATCAAACAGAGCCCGATACTCAACCGCCGTAAGTTCCTCAGCCGGGTCAATCACAGAAAGCAGGTGGTGCCTGATTCCCTGCTGCTCGGCTAGCGAGAGTTTGGCCGTGCCGATGTCCATTCCCTTGTAGAGCTGCATTGCATCGGCGTTGATTATCTCTGCCTCAGAGATCGCAGATGCTATTTCAATTGCCAGTGAGGATTTGCCGGAGGCCGTTGCCCCGACAATGGCAATCAACTTAGTCACGCTTGACTCGAATTGGAATGCCCAAATTTACTTTTCCATCTGAGCAGGACTGCGCCTGGGACCGATCGTAGGCGTCACCGCCAGATGTTCTGCGCAGAGCGTATACGGAGGACGAAAGAGAATCGGCAACCAAGAAGTAAGGGGCAGCTCGACTGACCTGAACCGTCACGAGGTCGCCTGGTCTTGGCTCGGGCTCGTTAGCTGGAACCTCGAAGTGGACAAGGCGATTGTCTCTTGCTCTTCCAGATTTGCGATTTGTGTTCTCGTCCTTGCGGCCCTCACCACTTGCCACTAAAACTTCAACCTCTTTGCCGATTAGCTTTTGGTTTTCCTGCCAGGCGACCTCATTAACAGTTTCCAGCAGACGCTCGTAGCGCTCTTGGACAACTTCTTTTGGCAGCTGGTCAGGCATATCGGCCGCTGGGGTTCCCGGACGCTTTGAGTATTGGAACGTGTAGGCCATGGCGAATCGAGCTAGCTTTGCAATCTCCAGGGTTTGCTGAAAATCTTCTTCTGTCTCTCCGGGGAATCCAACAATGATGTCGGTGGTGATAGCGGCGTCTGGAATGCGGTTTCTCACCGTATCTAGGATTCCGAGGTATCGCTCTGCTCGATAGCTGCGCTTCATCGCCTTGAGTATTCGATCAGACCCTGACTGGAGCGGCATATGAAGCTGGGGCATGACGTTAGGTGTCTCCGCCATGGCGTCGATGACATCATCTGTAAAGGCAGCCGGGTGTGGGGATGTGAAGCGAACTCGTTCGAGGCCTTCAATTTCACCACACGCTCTGAGCAGCTTGGCAAAGGCTCCCCTATCACCAAATTCAACCCCGTAGGTATTGACGTTTTGTCCAAGCAGCGTCACTTCAATTACGCCATCATCAACCAGAGCTCTAACCTCGGAGAGAATCTCACCGGGTCTGCGATCCTTCTCTTTTCCTCGAAGTGATGGCACTATGCAGAAGGTGCAGGTGTTGTTGCAACCTACTGAAATAGAAACCCACCCGGCGTAGGCATTTTCTCGCTTGGCCGGAAGAGTGGAAGGGAAAACTTCCAGGGACTCTAAAATCTCAATCTGAGCTTCGCGATTGTGCCTAGCCCGCTCGAGCAGGGTTGGCAAGGAGCCCATGTTGTGAGTTCCAAAGACCACATCCACCCAGGGTGCCTTTTTCAAGATTGTGCTCTGGTCCTTCTGAGCGAGGCATCCACCGACGGCAATCTGAAAGTCTGGGTTAGCTTCTTTGCGCGGGAGCATGGTGCCCAGATTGCCGTAGAGCTTATTGTCCGCGTTCTCCCTGACCGCGCAGGTGTTGAAGACCACCAAATCAGGATTGCCATCGCTACTTGCGACATATCCGGCAGATTCGAGCAGCCCAGAAATCCGCTCACTGTCGTGAACGTTCATTTGGCAGCCGTAGGTGCGGACTTCGTAGGTTAGAGACATTGCAAGGGGATTTTACCCCTGGCGCTCAACTAACCGCACTGCCTGGCTCACTAGAGCTCCTGGGAATCCCCGCCTGAGCAGGTATCCGCTGAGTCTGCGCTGACGAACCTCAGACTCAAGGCCCGCCAGTCTCTCTGCCCTGCGTCTAGCCAGGTCAATCACCTGCTGACGCTGATCCTCGATAGAGATCTCAGAGCAAACGCTTTCGATGATGTGATCGGCGATGCCCTTTTGCCTAAGTTCCCTGGAAATCAGCCTTACGGCCTTACCCCTGGCTAGCCGAGAGGAGAGGTAGCTTTTAGCGAATGCAAGATCATCAATCAAGCCGGCAGAAAGAAAATCGGCAATAGCGGAATCAATCAGCGCCTGCGGAATTTCTCGCTTTAGTAAAACCTCTCGCAACTGACTCTCGGTTTTTGCTGAGCGAGTCAGTTGATGAAGCAGGATGTTTTTAGCTCTTTTTTCGAGCTTTTCCTCGCTAGGCATCGTTAGCGGCTTTAGCCACCTTCGGCTTAGTCTCTGCCTTTTCGCTTGCGCTCTCCGCTGGTAAATCTGCTACCGCTCTGGGCACTCCGATACCGAGCTTGATTTTAATCTTCTGCTCGATGGTGTCTGCAAGGGCTGGATTTTCCTTGAGGTACTTGCGGGAGTTTTCTTTACCCTGACCAAGCTGCTCACCCTCGTAGGTGTACCAGGCACCGGATTTCTTGACGATGTCCTGCTCAACACCAAAGTCGATCAAACCGCCTTCGCGCGAGATTCCTTCGCCGAAGAGAATGTCAAACTCGGCCTGGCGGAAAGGAGCTGCCAGCTTGTTCTTCACAACCTTGACGCGAGCTCGGTTACCAACGGAATCCTGACCATCCTTCAAAGTTTCAATTCTTCTAATGTCGAGTCGGACAGATGCGTAAAACTTCAGAGCCTTTCCACCGGCAGTTGTCTCAGGTGATCCGAAGAACACACCGATCTTTTCGCGCAACTGGTTGATGAAAATCGCAGTGGTCTTTGTCTGGCTTAGAGCACCGGTAAGTTTTCTCAGCGCCTGCGACATCAGTCTTGCCTGCAGACCCACGTGGGCATCGCCCATCTCCCCTTCGATTTCTGCTCTTGGCACCAGGGCTGCCACCGAGTCAATAACAATGACATCGATTGATCCGGAGCGAATCAGCATGTCGGCAATCTCAAGAGCTTGTTCACCAGTGTCTGGCTGGCTGACAAGAAGCTCATCAATGTTTACACCAAGCTTTTGAGCGTATTCAGGATCTAGTGCGTGCTCGGCATCGATGAATGCCGCCACGCCTCCGGCACGCTGGGCGTTAGCGATTGCGTGCAGGGCAATGGTGGTCTTTCCAGAAGATTCGGGTCCGTAAACCTCGACAATTCGGCCACGTGGCAAGCCGCCAATACCTAGGGCTACATCCAGGGCGATCGAGCCGGTCGGGATCGACTCGATTGGTGCTCGCTCTTCGCTGCCCAGTTTCATGACCGAGCCCTTTCCGAACTGACGGTCAATCTGGGCCAGGGCGGTTTCTAGTGCCTTTTCGCGCTCTGCTGATGTGGGCATTGCATCCTCTTTTCTTCGGTAAGTAGCCATGCTGGTAAAGCTAGCTGCCACCTCAGACACCTTGGGGGGAATCCGACACGCTGTGGATAACTCCCGATTTGCCTAAGTTGTGAAAACTCTAGGCGTTCGAACAAAATTTCGAATAATCTCAGTCGGCGTGTCTTGGGGTCTTCAGCTTGCCCTGCCAGCGCTCCTTGGGAACCGATAGCTGAGAGCAAATAGCCAGCCAGATTTCCTTGGGCTCAGCACCTTGCTCCAACAGGGCATTGGGGGTTTGATCCGAGGTAGCCAGGCGCAGATCGCTCA
>Ga0172367_10008565_pt1 | contig 11407 bp, 8 predicted proteins | sample Lak10m_FD_114542 | JGI IMG/M metagenome (GOLD analysis project Ga0172367, IMG submission 114542) | Freshwater microbial communities from Kabuno Bay, South-Kivu, Congo - kab_022012_10m | ecosystem: Environmental > Aquatic > Freshwater > Lake | place: Democratic Republic of the Congo: South-Kivu...
ATCGAGCGCAACCGCCCCGAAGTTTGGGAAGCGTTGGAAAGCGTCATCGGCGACCGCCCAGTCATGTTGAATCGCGCGCCGACCCTGCATCGTTTGGGGATTCAAGCATTCGAACCGATTCTCATCGAAGGCTCTGCCATTCAACTTCACCCGCTGGTCACCACCGCCTTCAACGCGGACTTCGACGGCGATCAGATGGCGGTTCACGTTCCGCTTTCGCAGAAGGCAGTGCAGGAAGCCCGTGACCTGATGCTTGCCTCGAAGAACCTGCTCAAACCCGCCGACGGCGAACCCATTATTTCCCCGTCGAAGGACATGGTGTTGGGCGTGTATTACCTCACGATGGAACAGAAAGCCAAACATCGCGGCGATGGTCGCGCCTTTGCCAGCATGGATGAAGTGGAACTGGCGTACGCGCTCGATCAAGTTGAAATTCATTCCGAAATCAAATTCCGCGCGAAGACCTGGTATGACGACAAGGGCGACCGCCTCCCCGAAGCCGAAACCCGTGTGATAAATACTACCGTCGGGCGCGTAATTTTCAACCGCGTCCTGCCCGAAGCGGTTCAGTTTATGAACGAAAAATTGGACAAGGGCGGCGTGAAAGACTTAATTGCCGAAGTTTACGAACTTTGTGGACAGGAAGTCACCACCGACGTGGCGGATGCCATCAAGCACATTGGTTTCCAGTATGCGACGAAATCCGGCACCACCCTGGCGGTTGCAGATATTTCCATTCCGCCGGAACGCAAGGGTATCATCGATGAAGCCCTCAAACAGGTCGAGGTGGTTCTGCGCGACTTCCGCCGCGGTTTGCTGACCGAGCAGGAAAAGAACGAACGCGAAATTCAAATCTGGCAGGAAACCACCGAACACGTCGGCGGCGCAGTCAAGAAGCACATGGATCCCGATGGAAACCTCTCCATTATGGCGACCTCCGGCGCGACCAAAGGCGGTTTCTCGACCATCTCCCAGTTGGCGGGGATGCGCGGTTTGATGGCTGACCCCTCCGGGCGCATCATCCCCATGCCCATCCGCTCCAACTTCCGCGAAGGGTTGACGGCGCAGGAATACTTCATCTCGACCCACGGCGCGCGCAAGGGTCTGGCGGATACCGCTCTCCGCACCGCCGATGCGGGTTATCTTACCCGCCGTCTTGTGGATATTGCCCAGGACATCATTATCAACGAACATGATTGCGGTACGCACGACGGCGTTTACATCCGCAAATCGGATGATGTTGCGGGACAGTCGCTCACCAGTCGTATCTACAGCCGCCTGGTTGCGGAACGTGTTCTCGACCCGAAGACCGGTGAAATTCTCGCCGAGTACAACGATGTCATCACGCACGAACTGGCGCGCAAGATTGCCGGCACAGGCGTGACCGAAGTCAAAGTTCGTTCTCCCATGACCTGTGAACTGGCGCACGGCATCTGCTCGAAGTGCTACGGCATCGACCTCGGACGCGGTGAACTGGTTGACCTGGGCGCGGCGGTTGGTATTGTCGCCGCCCAATCCATCGGTGAGCCTGGTACGCAGTTGACCTTGCGCACTTTCCATACCGGCGGTGTGGCATCCAGCGGCGCGGCGGACATCACCACAGGTCTGCCCCGCGTGGAGGAAATCTTCGAAGCCCGCAAGATGCCCAAGGGCGAAGCGGTGGTGGCGGAGATCGCCGGGGTCATTCGCGTCATGCAGTCCGAGAAGTACACCGATATGCGCGAAGTGCATATTCAATATGCCGAAATGATTCACGATGAGTATGTCATCCCTGAAGATTGGAAATTCGTCGCCAAGGATGAAACCGAAGTGCAAGCTGGCGATATTCTTGCCACGAAGGAAAAAGCCACCATCACCGCCCAACATGCAGGCAAGGTGGCTGTCGAGAAGAAGGAACACAAGATCATCGTCTCCTACGAGCAGCGCGAAGAAGTCATCGAAGACATCCCCACCTCTTCCCGCTTGCTGGTCAAGGACGGCGCGCACGTGGAAGCCGGTCAGGCGTTGACCGAAGGTTCGCTCAACCCGCACCGCGTGCTCAAGATTCAGGGGCGCGACGCCTGCCAGATGTATTTGATGACCGAAGTGCAAAAGGTCTATCGCTCGCAGGGTCAGAATATTCATGATAAGCACTTCGAGGTCATCATCCGCAAGATGTTGAGCAAGGTGCAGGTCACCCGCCCTGGCGATACCAAGTTCCTGCCTGGCGACGCGGTGGATCGACTCGAAATGCGCAAGGTCAATGAAACCCTGGTGACGGATGGCAAACAGCCCGCCCGCTCACAGGAAATTTTGCTTGGCGTGACGAAAGCCTCGCTCAGCACAGACTCCTTCCTCTCCGCCTCTTCCTTCCAGCACACCATCAAGGTGTTGGCGAGTGCGGCAATCGGCTCCACCACTGATCCGCTCTTCGGCTTGAAAGAGAATGTGATCATTGGCAAGCTTATCCCTGCGGGAACCGGGTTTGTCCACGGACGTTTTGTGGATGAACAGTCTCAAAACAATGCCCGCCAGTGGTCGCAAATGCCTGACACCAGCATCGGCGATTAACTGTTATTTAGTCACCAGTAACCAGGAAGCGGCTCCTCGAGAGCCGCTTCTTGTATAATTGCCGCATGTCCTCGCCGCATTCCAAAAAACCGATGGGTTTGCCCACACGGGGGAAAACCGCCTCGAACCGCCTGCGGCGGGTGGATAACTTTATCCTGCTCTACGAACCTTCGCTGTTGAAACCCCTCCAGTTTGGAGATGCTTTTTTTGTCGATTTGGGGTATGGATTCGATGCGCGCACCACCCTCGAGAGCGCTGTCCGCTTTCGGCGGGTCAACCCCGTCCTGCCCATTCTCGGCGTGGAAATCGACAAGGAACGCGTCGAAGCGGCGCTGCCTCATGCGGATGAAATCACCCACTTTCGGGTGGGCGGATTCAATCTCCCCTTGCGGGCGGGGGAGGCGGTCAGGTTGATTCGCGCGTTCAACGTATTGCGCCAGTATGAGGAGCAGGATTTTCTCCCCGCGTATGAAATCCTTGCTCGTTACGTCCTGCCTGGCGGGTTGATGATTGAGGGCACGTCGAATCCGTTTGGCAGTCTTTGGGTGGCAAACCTGGCGCGACGAGTTGAGGCAGGTGGTTGGAAGATGGAGGCGTTGGTTTTCAGCACCAACTTCCGCATGGGATTCGATATCACAGATTTTCAGGCGGTGCTGCCAAAAAATTACATTCACCATGTCCTGGCGGGAGAAACGATCTACGATTTTCTCGAAGCATGGAAACGCGCTGCGGCTGAAACTGTGGCGGCAAAAACCTTTGGCTTGCGGCAGTGGTTTGTGGCTTCTGCGGAAAGCCTGTCTGCAAAGGGATATAAAATCGACCTGCGTAAAAAGATGCTGGCAAAAGGCTGGCTGGTCTGGTATGGGGCGGGCAGAGCGGAACAAGCGCCTGTGGGTCATCGTCTTTTGATCAATCCGCCTTTTAGGAGATAGCCATGCCGCGTAGTCATCGAATTTCCCGACTCTTTCCCCCGCTGCCGATGTGGGCGCGATCAGCACACCAGCCGCGCAGACTGTGTTAGCCGACATGACCGGAACTGCCCCGCAAACCTCACGGTAACGCTGGACTTTACCGCTGTGAGTGAAATTATTTTTATGCCGTAGAATGAATTGGATGGAAAAATGAAAAAAAGACCTGGATTACTTGGTTTATTGTTGTTGGTATTGTCTGCCTGTGTCGAAGCGCCTGCCACTCCATTGCCTGCCCCGTCTGGCGGTGAACTTTCCTTCGAGAAGACCGTGGTTAGTTTGACTTTCGATGATGGCGATGCGGATAACTATTCCATCCGCTCGGCGCTTGTCGAAAATAACCTGCGCGCCACGTTCTATGTCGTAAGCGGATTTACCAATACCAACGGTTACATGACCGATGAACAGTTACGCGATCTGTACAATGACGGCAACGAAATCGGCGGGCACACGCTTAACCATCTTAACCTCTCGGAAGTGCGCGGCGAGGAGTTGAAGCGCGAAGTTTGCCAGGATCGCGCCAACCTTGTCGCGTACGGTTTCGAGGTGACTTCATTTGCCTATCCGTTCGGGCATTATGACGATGAAGCGAGGCAGGTTGTCATGGATTGCGGATATGGCAATGCGCGCGGCGTGTCGGACGGTCCGGAAGTGTATCCGCCGTTGGATGAGTTCGGTTTACGCGCCATGCCCTATATTGTCAGCGATACCCGTTTTCCAAAAATGACTCGTTACGTGACCAAGGTGGAAAATACCGGCGGCGGCTGGGTTATTTTTGTCTTTCATCATGTTTGCGACGGTTGCGATCAGTATGCGGTGAAGCCGGGCGTATTCGAAAAATTCGCTGCCTGGCTTGGCGAACAGCAATCCAACGGATTGGTCGTCAAGACGGTGGACGAAGTGATGTCTGATGAGTAATCGTTTAAGATGCTCGTTAACTGCTTTCGCCGCTAATCATCAGAAAGTGAGATATAATTTTTTAGAGTTTAGGGAGGCTTTTATGGCAGGATGCAAGGCATTAACAAGTTAGTGAAAGAAAAGTAAAATATACATAGGAGACGATTATGCCCTCGTTAAATGACATCCTCGCTGTAATTTTAGGCGGTGGTCGCGGAGCGCGCCTTTATCCACTCACCCAGATGCGCTCCAAGCCCGCCGTGCCGATTGCGGGTAAATACCGCTTGATCGATATTCCCATCAGTAACTGCATCAATTCAGAGATCTATAAGATCGCAATTTTGACCCAGTTCAATTCGGTTTCGCTTCATCGTCATATCACCCGTACCTACAATTTCGACGCCTTTCATTCAGGCTGGGTGCAAATTTGGGCGGCAGAACAGACCATCGAAAGCGCCGACTGGTACCAGGGCACTGCCGATGCCGTTCGTAAACAAACGCTCGAGATTATGTCCAGCGGCGCAAAGCACGTGTTGATTCTTGCGGGCGACCACCTCTATCGTATGAATTACAAGGCGATGGCTGAGTATCACTGGAAGAACCATGCCGATATTACAGTGGCTGTCCAGCCGGTAATGACCGAGGAGGCTCCGCGCTTCGGAATTTTGAAACGGGAAGCCAACGGCAGCATCTCTTCGTTTGTGGAAAAACCCAAAGACCCCGAAATCCAAAAGAAATTCATCAGCCGCGATGACCCAGTTCGCCCGTTCCTCGGCTCCATGGGAATTTATCTCTTTAAAACCAAGGTGTTGATGGAGTTGTTGGAAAAATTCCCCAATCACGACGACTTCGGCGGCGACATCATTCCCGAGGCAATCAAGACCCACAAGGTTTTTGGTTTTGATTTCAATGGTTACTGGCAGGATATTGGAACCATTCGCTCGTTTTACGAGACCGGCTTGATGCTGACCAAGCCCGACTCTCCTTTTAATTTTCACGACGCGAAAGAACCCATCTACACCGATACCCGCTTCCTGCCCGGCTCCATTGTGGAGGATTGCAAGTTGAAGGATGTCCTGCTGGCGGAGGGTTGCCTCATCATGGGGTCGGATATCACGCACTCGATTGTCGGCATTCGCAGTCAGATTTCAGCAGGCTGCGTGATCAAAGATACGATCGTGATGGGCTCGGATTATTATGAACGCGACATCGAAGGTCTGCCCATCGGCATTGGCGAGAATTGCCATATCGAAGGCGCCATCCTCGACAAGAACGTCCGCATCGGGCATGATGTCACCATTCTTCCCTTCCCGCGCGGCGCGGATATGGATCACGAGAAATGGTATGTCCGCGACGGAATTGTCGTCATTCCCAAAGATGCCGAGATCGAGTCTGGAACAAGGATTTCGCCGGAGGCGTAACCTGCCCATCACCCGATTTCTGTCAAAAACTTCTGTGCCACCCGAAAGCCGTAAAGCCGCCCCCCTTTACGGCTTTGTGTTTCATGCCTGCGCTGCGATTTGCAATTCACTTGTAATAGCCGGGCAGGAGAGCGGCGCAAGTCGGCAATAAAATTATGCTATACTCGCATATATGAAGTCTCCGCGCGAATATTGGACCCGTTGGGCAGAGACCTTGCGCCGTTATCAACTTGACGGGCTTGTCGCAATGCTTCTCGAAGCAGGCGCGCCGTTTGCCCTGCTTGGGGCGCAAGCGTTATATTTCAGCCGTGGCTGGATCGCCAGCGACCAACTCGCGGCTTTGGCGCAAACCCTGGAGGAGGATATCGAAGCTCGCGCGTTTGCATCCTTCCTGCTTGAGGAAAAGGCATCGTCATGATGAATTTCATCGAATTGATCGTCCTCGCGGTGGGCGCGCTCCTGTTGGGGGTGATTGCGCTTTGGAAGCGCAAGTCGCCTGCAAAGTTGCGCGAAATTCCCGCGCTTGCCCGTCTCTCCCGCCTGTTGGGGCTTAGCGTGGAAGATGGAACCCGCCTGCATATTTCACTCGGTTCTGGAAACCTGCTCGATATGCGCGGCGGTTCCGCCCTGGCGGGACTTGCCATGCTGCGGCATATTGCGGAACGCACCTCGGTCAGCGATGCCCCGCCGGTCGCTTCTGCCGGGGATCCATTGCTGGGTATGCTTTCGCAAGATACCCTGCAAGCCGGTTACAAGGCAGCCGGCGCGGCTGAGTTGTATTCCCCCTCCACAGGGCGGGTTGCCGGGCTAAGTCCGCTGGGGTATGCCGCCGGGGCGATGCACATTTCCACCAATGAAAATGTCTCTGCCAATATCATGCTCGGACATTTTGGCTCGGAAGTTGCCCTGCTTGCCGACGCTGCCGAACGTGGCAGTACGGCGGTCATCGGTGCGAGCGATAACCTTACGGGGCAGGCTGTGCTTTTTGCAAGCGCCCAGGAAGCGTTGGTGGGTGAGGAGGTATTTGCGGCAGGCGCGTATTTGGGCGTGGGCGCTTCTCATGCGGCAAGCCTGACTTTGCAGGACTTGTTTCGCTGGTTGATCATCCTTCTCCTGCTGGGTGGCGCGGCAGCCAAACTTTTGACTTCGATGGGGATTTTGTAATGAGAATTATCACGGTTTTTATCGCCATGGTTTCAGGGCTTGCCATTTTGGCGGCTTATTTTCTGAAGGGGCTTTTCCCCGTTCTTGGCGCGCTTCAATCGCAGTTGTTGAACGCCGCCATTCTTCTCGCAGGGGTTGCCGCCCTGTCGGGAATCTTCAACCTGCTCTCGGTTCATGCGGGCAAGGTGCGGCGCGGTGAAAAGGGAGGCATTTACAGCGCCCTGCTTGTTGTCAGTTTATTTATCACCTTTGTTTTGGGTCTTATCCTGCGCCCGGGGCATGAAGCCATGCAGGTCGTGGTGATGGGAATTATCCTTCCCGCCGAAGCCGCTTTGATGGGAGTTTTGACCATCTCCCTGCTTTATGCGGCGATTCGTCTTTTGCGCCATCGCGCCGATGTGACCGGAATCTTCTTCCTGCTTACCGTTGTAATTATCCTTTTTGGCTCCGCCACTCTGCCCATGATCGGGAGCATTCCCCTCTTTGGTGATTTCTCCCGTTGGTGGTCCCAGGTATGGGCGCTCGGTGGAATGCGTGGAATTTTGATCGGTGTTGCGCTTGGCACGCTTGTTACTGGATTGCGTGTCCTCTTTGGCGCGGACCGCCCCTATGGTGGCTAATGGTAAACCTGATAAAGTGCCCCACTTGCGGAAAAAATAACCCGGCCGGACAAGAGGTCTGTCAGTATTGTCAGTCTTCCCTTTTCCCGACGGGCAGTGATAACCCCATACCGCCTGGTCAAGTTCCCACGCCAAAAATTACCTCAGACCTCGAACCCGTTTTACCCGACTGGCTGCGGAATGCCCGCGATTCTGCGCAGCAATCCTACCAGGAGGAGCCGAAGTCACAGCAGCCCGCAAAACCATCCTCCTCCGCCTTTTCCGGCGCGGACCTGCTCGCGGGTTTGAACTCGCAGACGCAGGACGAGGAAGAGGATATTCCCGATTGGCTTACAAACATTACCGGCGAAACGTCAAAGCAAAAGCCCCAGGCGGAATCTCCTGAAGTGCGCTGGGTGGAAGTGGGCAATACAAAGGATTTCGCGCAGCCTGAATCAGAATCGGATACCCCCGCGTGGATGCAAACCCCGTCCGCCGAACAACAGGATGATCTGACCGACTGGCTGAGGGCGGCAGATGCCTCTCAAAAAGACGCGCAAACTCCCCAGCCGTTTTCGTTTGACTCGCCTGAAACATCAATAACGGGAGAAACACCCGATTGGCTGCGCTCCATGGTTTCTGATGGCAGCGCTACTTTTAATGAATCTGAAAATTCTTCCGAAGAAACTTTTTCCTCCGATACGCCAGATTGGCTGCGCGGGCTTGAAGGGACAAATTCTGCTTCAGATGTTTCTTCTGCGCCTGCCTTTTCGGACACGCCCGACTGGCTGAAAGCGATGGAGGCTGAAAATGCCGCCCCCCAGCCCGTTGCTCCGTCCGATAGCCCCGACTGGCTGAAAGCGATGAATGCGGAAACCGCCGCCCCCCAGCCCGTTGCTCCATCCGACACGCCCGACTGGCTGAAAGCGATGGAGGCAGAAAGCGCCGCCCCCCAGCCCGTTGCTCCGTCTGACACTCCCGACTGGTTGAAGTCGATGGATGCGGAAAATACAGCGGTGTCGTCGAATGTTTCTGATGTGCCGGACTGGCTGCGTAATCTCGATGACCAGGAAAAAAATCAAGACTCTGTCCCTGCCATTTTTGCCGGGACAGGTTTGGAATCTTTCGATGCTGAGCCTGCTGCCCCAGTCGGAGAACCAAGCACGCTTAAAGATTTTCCATCTGTCGAGGAGAAAAAGCCGGCGGATGTACCACCTCTCGCAGAAGAAGTGGATGCTTCCGACATTCCGAGTTGGCTGAAAGCCGCCGCCCCGCAGTCGTCGATTTTTGCCGAGCCACCCGCCGGGCAGGATCAGCCGCTTCCCACAGCCGCTTCTTCGGAATTACCCGAATGGCTCAATACGCTCAAGTCGGATGAATCCGCTGTTGTTTTCACGGCAGATAAATCTGCCGCGTCAACGCCTGTCGCTTCTGCGGCAGACATTTCCCCCGATTCTGACTCGCTTTTTACCGACTTGCCTGACTGGCTTTCGGTCGTCGATGAGACTGCCCCGCTCGAATCTGTGCCTTCGCCCATCACGAATGTCGATGCCATCGCGCCCGGTGAGTTGCCCTCGTGGGTGCAAGCCATGCGCCCGGTGGATGCAGGCATTCCCGCGGCGATTGCCATGTCTGCCGACAAGACTCTGGAAACCCGTGGCGCGCTGGCTGGTTTGCAAGGCGTTTTGCCCGCGGCGCCGGGGTATGCTCCCACCAGCAAGCCAAAGGCTTACGCCATCAAGTTGCAGGCAAGCGAAGAACAGTTATCTCATGCAGCGTTGTTGGAGCAGATTCTCGCGGCAGAAACCGAACCCGTCCCCATCGATTCCTTTTCCACCCTGCGAACCTCCCGCGCCCTGCGCTGGACTTTGGCGCTTCTTTTCTTCGTGCTTTTGCCTGCAATTCTAGTGATGCGGACAAAGGTCTTTGCCCTGCCTGACAGCGTCTACGTTCCCATCGAAGTCGGCAGCGCATTGACTGCCATCCAAGCCATTCCGCAGGATGCGCCCGTGCTGGCGGTCTTCGACTATGAACCTGCCCGCGCTGGCGAGGTTGAATCGGTTGCCGTGCCGGTCTTCGACCAGTTGATCTTGCGTCACTCGCGGTTGACCTTTGTCTCGACCAACGAAACGGGCGCGGCGCTGGCGGAACGCTTGATTTCCACCGGCTATCTGGCTGGGCACAACTACGAGAGCGGGGCGCAATATGTGAATCTGGGTTATCTGCCCGGCGGACAGATGGGTATCCGCGCTTTTGCCGATGACCCGTCGGGGGTTACACCTCATGCCTTTGTCCAAAAAACCCTGCTCGATTTTATGCCGGTCGATGCCTGGTCGCAGCCTCCGCTGGCGGGCGTCGATTCGCTTCCGAAGTTTTCGGCTTTGATTTTGATAACGGATGATGCAGACTCCGCCCGTGCCTGGATCGAACAAACCACTCCTTCGCGGGGCGCAATACCCTTCATTGTGATTTCGAGCGCGCAAGCCGCGCCGATGATCCAGCCGTATTATGCTTCAGGGCAGGTCAGCGGGCTGGTCAGCGGTCTGTACGGCGGCGCGCTGTTCGAACAATACAACAACCAAAAACCCGGCACCGCGCGCGCTTATTGGGATGCGTACAGCGTCGGCACATTGCTTGCCATGCTTTTGATTTTGGGCGGTGGTTTGATCAGCCTGTTTTTGAGGCTGCGCAACCCTGCTTCTGCAAGGGAGGCAAATTGATATGATTTCTCCCGAACTTATCGAACTGGTCACGGGCGCGCTGAGTTTCCTGTTTACCCTGCTTATTTTTAGCTATGTGATCGGGGATAACCCGCTCTTTCGCGGAGCGGCGTATATCTTTGTCGGCGTCTCCTCCGGCTATGTCGCGGTGGTTGCGGTTTGGCAGGTGATCATGCCGCGCCTTGTGTACCCGTTGTTGTCTGCCGCCGCCACCGGCGAAATTATCAACCCGATGTTCATCGCGCCGTTTGGGTTGATCCTGCTGGGCGCATTGATGCTGCTTCTGCCGCGTCAGGCGGGCTTGGGACGTATTCCGCTCGCCTTTCTTGTTGGCGTGGGTGCGGCTGTGACCTTGACCGGCGCGCTGGGCGGAACGCTCATCCCGCAAGTGATGGGCACGATCAATGTCTTCGATATGAACACCGCCGCCGCGCATGGCGTTGGCTTTTTCGAAGCCGCCGCCAATGGCGCCATCATTCTGGTCGGCGCTGTCCTGACCCTTGCCTACTTCCACTTTGGCGCCCGTCAAAAGCCCGATGGTTCCATGCGTCGTTTGGGACTCGTCGAAGCGCTGGCGTGGGGCGGACGCATCTTCATCGGCATTGCGCTGGGCGTGGTGTTTGCCGGCGTATATGCCGCCGCATTGACCGCTTTGATCGAACGAATTTCATCCTTGATTAACTTCATTTTTGCTTTGCTTGGGATACCGGCATAATTATGACTCCCTCACTGGTTGACGGCAACTCCATTTTGGCTGTAGATGTCGGCGCGGCAAATACGCGCGCGGTCATGTTCGACGTGGTCGAAGGCGAATACCGCTTTGTGGCTTCCGGCGTTGCGCCCTCCACCGCAGAAGCGCCCTTCAAGGATGTCAGCGAAGGGGTTCGCAATGCAATCATTACCTTGCAGGGGATTCTGGGCAAGTCCCTGCTCGATGGCTCCCGGAATCTTATTGTCCCCAGTCAGCCCGACGGTTCCGGCGTGGACGGGATGGTCGTTACCATTTCTGCCGGTCCGACCATCAAGACGGCGTTGGTGGGGCTGCTCAAGGATGTTTCGCTGGAAAGCGCCCGCCGCCTGACCGAATC
>Ga0172367_10008567_pt1 | contig 11406 bp, 14 predicted proteins | sample Lak10m_FD_114542 | JGI IMG/M metagenome (GOLD analysis project Ga0172367, IMG submission 114542) | Freshwater microbial communities from Kabuno Bay, South-Kivu, Congo - kab_022012_10m | ecosystem: Environmental > Aquatic > Freshwater > Lake | place: Democratic Republic of the Congo: South-Kivu...
AAAGGTTTTTGTGGTCCTTGTGGTCCTCAAGGTATTTGCGGTCCAATAGGTATTTGCGGTCTTGCAGGTTATTGTGGTACAAAAGGTTTTTGTGGTCCTTGTGGTCCTCAAGGTATTTGTGGTCCAATAGGTATTTGTGGTCTTGCAGGTTATTGTGGTACAAAAGGTTATTGTGGTCCAATCGGTTTGTGTGGTCCAAAAGGTTCAACTGGTAGCTGCGGTGCTGCAGGTGGACCATGTGGTTTAACTGGTAACTGTGGTCCTCAAGGTATTTGCGGTCCAATAGGTATTTGTGGTCTTGCAGGTTATTGTGGTACAAAAGGTTTTTGTGGTCCTTGTGGTCCTAAAGGTCATTGTGGTCCAAAAGGTTCAACTGGTAGCTGCGGTGCTGCAGGTGGACCCTGTGGTTTAACTGGTAACTGTGGTCCAATAGGTATTTGCGGTCTTGCAGGTTATTGTGGAGCTCGTGGAGTAATAGGTGCAGAATCTCTTATTCTTAATGGAGGTTTTGAACAAGACGATAATATATTAGCTAATACTCCACTCTATTGGTCTTATGATAAAAGCACAGATGTAGCATTTGATTCAAGTATGTGGAGTAGTACTTATGCATATTCTGGTAAATATGGAGTTAGATTAACATCAGCTTATGATGATATATATACTAGAAAATCAGATGCACTAATACCAGTAGCTATTGATGAAAAATATCATTTATCTTTTTATATTAAATCTCTTACACTTGCTGATCAAGTAACTGTATATATTATTCAATATGATAGTGCAAGTACAGAAGTTGGAACTCCTTTAGCTGTATATCAGGCAACTCCCCCATACTCATGGACAAAAATAATGACTTCTTTTGGAGCAGGTACATCTCTTACTTTTCATACTGCAACAAAATTTATTCAAGTAAATATAAGTATGACGGGTAGTGCTAATGATGCTGCTATAGACGATTTTAGATTAATAAGAAGACTAGAAGGAGTTGATATAGTTTTAGGAACTGCTTCAGATGGTATTTATATGAATGCGGAAGAAGGAACTATTAATTTAAATTCCAGTGCAATTGTTTTAGACGGCTTAAATTCACAAATATGTATTGGTAGTGGTATTTGTCTTAGTGGAATAGGTAGTGGTTATATAAATGTAGGTTCCTATATGAGTTTAGATGGAACTGGTACAGGAACAATAAAGGGTGGTACTTTATTAACTACTACGTCAATAAGTGGTTTAACTGGATATATACAAATTACTGGCAATTATATTGATATACATGGTGATGGTGTAGCAGGTATATCAGCAATACCAAGATTAAAAGGATTAGTACCTGCTACAGGTCCTGCAGGTATATATATAACTACTAATGATTCTGGTTCTACAGAAACAGCTTTATATCTAGACGATAACCGTCTAGTATTTGGTTCTGATGGTAACGCTATGTATATGTATCAAGCCAGCGCTGCAAGAGCTGATTTTATTAATGGTGCACTTCGTCTAACATATAATGGTGGTAAAACTACCCTTGAGTTATCTGATACTACAACAGGTGTTGGTTTAACTATTGGGGGAGATACTAATTTATATAGAGGTGGAGCAAATATATTAAAAACAGATGGTGCATTTTATATGATTTCTACAGGTTCTTATGGTGGAGGAATTAGATTATATTACTCAACAGATTATTGGGAACTTACACCAAATACAAACTCTAAATTAATTTTTGGAATTAATGGATCAAATAGAGTAACATTTGATGATGCAGGTGGACAAGGTACAATTACTCTTTATACTGGTACTAACGTTGGTATGACAATAAGTAATGATACGTATATTTATCGTACAAATGCAAACGATATGCGCATAGATACTAATCTGGGTGTTAATAGAACTCAAACTACTTATACGCTAGAAGTAGAGGGTGCTATTTGGGCAAGTGGTGCCGTGTATTCAAATCAATCAGACAAGCGCTTGAAGGAACATATAAAGAAATTAGACAATGCAAAAGAAATAATACGCAAGCTCGGAGGTTATTCCTTTGTATGGAATAGTCTGAATGGAGAAAAATCTGGTAAATTTGATTACGGTCTTATAGCTCAAGAAGTAAAAGCTATAATTCCAGAGGCGGTATATATTGATCCTGATAGAGGATACTATGGTATTATTACTGAAAAACTTATGCCTTTCTTAATAGAGGCTATGAAAGAAATGCAGAATGAAATAGATGACTTGAAGGAGAAAATAAATGGCAACTAAATAACTCGGATATTTATCTTATGCATGTAGAACAAGTCTGAGTTCTACAGGATTATGTGATATGACTCCTATAAATGGAAGTGCAAGAAGTTAGTAAATAGTTGTTTTTCAGATAAAAATATACTATATTAAATATATAAACTTAAACCAAAATACTTGAATTATGGACATAAAATTAACATTTTTTGATAGAATATCAATCCCACAAATGTTTCCTGAAAAGGCCTCATTTGCTGATGGCATCATATATGATGATATTCGTAATAAAATAAAGATAACTCAAGAAGAAATAACAACATATAAAATTAGAAATACTGAAGATGGAAAAGGAGTAGAATGGGATAGTGAGCCTGAAGGCGGAATAAATACATCATTTACTGATGCAGAAATTCATCTAATAGTAAAGGCTCTTGCAGACTTGGATACAAAAGCTCAAGTCCCAACTGATCCAAAATTCATTGCTTTATATAGAAAATTTATCAATTAATGAATGAAGCTTATTATGAAGGGGGAAAATCCCCCTTTAAATATACAATTAGAGTTGAAAATATAACTGACATGTCTGGTTATGTAGTTGAAATACTAGACAAATTCAATTCTAAGAATTATACACTGAGTGGAATTTATTCAGAACAACATGTGGCAATCAAAGACGCAGATGAATTTGTAAATAATTTATTTGAAAAGGAAATATTAGGATATATAAATTAAATGAGGACAGAAATATATAAAATAGTTAATGAAAAAACTAAAAAATTTTATATAGGGTCTACTATAGATTTTGATGAAAGATTTATTTCACCAGATAATAAAATTGTTGGGGGCAAAAATTTAAACAGATTTTGTGTAAACAACAATTTAAATTATGGTAACATATACCAGGTATTACACGGTAAGCAAAAAAGTTGTAAAGGCTGGAAAAATTATAGTTTACATAAAATTTTATAAATTAGAGGTTTAAAAATGAGAAAAATAGCTTCAATGAATCTTGATGTGGTAGACCATATTATAAACGAGGATATTGAAAAGTTAGCCAACATTGTTGAACATTTATCTGATGATGTTCAAACAGCATATATACCATCCATTGAAGAATTAGAATTAAAGAGAGACAAGGATTTTGCAGCGATACTTTATGATCCTAAATTAGGATCACAACGAAAATATGCAAACTATAATTCAGAACTTACTGAACTGAATTTAGCATTCCTTGCGGACTTGAAAAATTCTTTACCAGAAGAGGTGGTTAAAGTTGCAGCTGCTAATTTAACATGTGCAGCATCAAAATATGGATTAACTATTCCAAAAGAACTCGAAGATTACAAGTCAGATAGATTTGTAAATAATGTGGTTGATGTTTCTGCTATAAATAAAGTAGCATATCTAAAAAAGACAGCAAGTAAACCTAAACAAGCTTCACGTTTTGCGTTAAAGGGAAAATACCCAATTGGTACAGAAATAGAATTAAAGAAAGCTGCGTCTTTCTTTGAAAAGAATTATAATAAATTAGATATTAATGATAAACTTGAGTTTATTGCTAACGTTCAAGAAAGAGCAAAAGAACTTAATGTGTCATTATCAAAAACAGCAATAGATAAATATGCCAGTCTTTCTAAGAACTCTTTCAATGAAGATTTCTATAACAATGTTCAAGTACGTAAGTCTTACTTGAAAGATAGTGAACAAGAAATTAAAACTGCATATGATGAATTAATTTCTAGAGCAGACGAACTTGGACCTCTTGATTCTGCTTATGTACTTGAAGAGATAGATAAAACAGCTAGCCTGAATGGTACATACGGAAAGGGAATATTTGATCCTCTATTTTCAACACTTGGTCAAGAAAAATTAGCTGGTCGTGAAATTGATGGAACCTTTGTTTCCTATGATCAATTAAAAAGTTTAGATTCTGGAGCACTAACTAGCATAGTTGGTAATGATATAATTGGTGAGTTAAAAGGAGAGTCTGGTCTTGATGTTTTAGCATCACTACCTAAACCTGTGAGAGCAGATATAATCGAACAATTGTAATGGAATTTTTATATTGGTTAGTTATATTAACAATAATAATTGGTTATTTAAATTTAGCTTTTATATTATTTAGAGAAAAGCCAGTAATTAATATCTACAATAAACTACCAGAAGAAAAATCGTATCAGTCTTTACCTGCAGATAAAACCGCTATATTTTTTAAAGATAGTTCTGGTACTACAGAGATACCAATTGAATCTAACGTAACTGTAAAAGATTTAAATGCAACGATTAATATAGATAGTGAAAAAATTAAATCTGAAGATGTATCAGACCTTGTAAATAAAATTAAAAATGTTCGAGGTAAATAAATGAATACGGATATATTAAAAAAGATAGCACAAGAAGTTGTGAAATTTAAAGATCAGGGAAATACAACTACTAATACTATAAAAGTACAGCGCTCAGAAGGTGCTAGATTTTATAAAGGAACTAGTGTTGGTCCAGGATCAATGTTTAAAAAAAATCAAGCTACTACTAATGCTATTTTAAAATCTCAAAATAACCCGTCAAATTCTGTCACTGCTAAACAAGCAGAACAATTTAGAGGATATAAAAAATAATGGAAAAGAATGCGTCTGTCGAAAAACTTCTGAAAGGTGTAAGTGCAGCAATTAAAGATAAATATGTACTAGGAGCAGGTGCTGTAGGTCTTGGAACAGGGCTTACTATTGGAGCTATACTTGATGATGGGCATGATAAATCTGACCATGGTCGTAAAAAGACTGCAGGGGTTAAAACAATTTTAAAAGTAATAAATAAAGCATTCGAAACCGTAGGAAAAAAATTACCTACACAAGGTACGGTAAAAGTACGCGGGCTTGTAATACAACCTAAAGGTAAAAATATTATAAGAATTGTGGATACAAAAGTAAATACAGCTTTATCTAAATTGGAAGCAGCATCAAAAAAAGGAACCTCAGCAACAATAGGACTTGGTAAGAAAAATACTAGAGTACATGTTGTTAAAAAAGATGTACCAAAAGAATTAAGAAGAATTAACAATGAATTAAAACAAAGAAATACTCGTGCTGGAAAATTAGTTGTTGGAACGGGAGCCTTAGGAATAGCAGGTAGTGGTTATTTGTTAAATAAAAATGCTGAAGACATGTCTCCTAAAGAAAAAGCAGATCAAAAATATGCAATTGCAAAAAGTTATGAAAATGAAGGACATCCTAGAAAGGCAGACGAGTATAAAGATAAAGCAAGCAAAGCTTACAAGCGTGCTTATGAAAAAGGGCTGCTAAAATAGGAGATAGCCTTACACGTGATGTGTTACAAGGTGTGGCTGGTGGTATTGCAGGTGTTGTTAGTAATACAACCATGGCAAAAATTTTAGATAAAAGCAAAGAAAATAAAGCATTAAAAAAAGAACTATTAAATAAAGGTAAGTAATCATCATAAAGGATGGACAAAATATGAGTAAAGGACTTGACGCAGGAACTGGTAATTTTTTAGCTGCTGATGAAAATGGAGTTAACTTACAGCGTAATGCATTTCTTACATTAGATTCAGAAACTACTAATGTAAAGCAATTGAAATTAATGCATGTTCCATTTATACAGGAAGGAAAACGTTTGCATATTGTAGGCAAAAAAGCTTACGAATATGCACAAATATTTAATAACAAGGAACTAAGACGTCCTATGGCTAGTGGGTTACTTAATCCTACTGAACAAGATGCATTTCCTATCTTGAAAGAAATTATAAGAGAGCTTCTTGGACAGGGTAGTGGGGTAGTAGTGTATAGCGTGCCAGGCAAGCCAATAGACAAAGAACAAAACATAGAATATCATGAAGATGTGCTAAAGACTATAATACATTCTCTTGGGTATGAAGCTAAGAGCTTAAATGAAGCAGTAGCACTTGCATATGTAGGTCTAGCTGATGATGAACTAACTGGAATATCTATCTCTCTTGGAGCAGGTATGTGTAATGTAGCTATTATGTATGCAGGAATGTCAGTACTTACATTCTCTACATCGAAGGCCGGAGATTGGATAGATGAAAACGTAGCTAGAGATACTGGAACTAGTAAAGCAAAAGCTCAATATATCAAGGAAGATGGTGGTTATAGCTTAATAGGAAATGAAGAAAGAACATCAGAACAACAGGCTATCAAGACTTATTACGAAGCACTCGTGCGATATCTTTTAGCTAATATAGCTAAACAATTTGAATCTACTGACGTACCTAACTTCCCTAAACCAGTCCCCATTGTACTTGGTGGAGGTACTAGTATGGTCAAAGGATTTCTTGAAGTGTTCAAGGAACAATTCAAGCAAAAATCATTTCCAATAAATATATCAGATATTAGAATAGTAAATGAACCACTTACAGCAGTAGCTCGTGGTTGCCTGATTGAATCTCAACTAGAGGATTAAAATGAATAAAGCAGAATATGTATTTGAAAAAATAACTAAGAAAAAAACTGAAGATCAAAAACAATTTTTAGCCGGAGCTGGTGCCGGACTAATTTCTACATCCGCTACAATGCCTTTAGAGAATATTCAAATAAATCAGGCAACTAGACCAAAACAACCTTTTACTAAATTAGTAAAAGATATGTATAAAGAAGAAGGACTTGGTGCTTTTTATAAAGGAACTGGAGTTAAACTATTAAAAGTTGTTCCTACTATGGGATTAACTTTTGGTGCATATGAACTATTAAAATCACAATTGAAATAATGCTACCACAAGATTTATTACAAGAAGATTTTATAGAACCTGAAACACTCAAGCAGTTGTTTCCTGGCATGTCTGATATTGAAAGAGAAAAAATACAGGTATTAGCCGTGTTAAAAAACACTCGTGCTGCCTATGAAGATATGGACGTTTTTGAGAATGCCTGTATGGTCTTGAATGGCATTTCTCCTGATGTGAATAAGACCGAGGGTTGTCTTCCAGAACATATATGGAATACAATCAAGATTATAAAAAGTATGTATCCAGACATTGAATTGTCTGATGAAGTAAAAGAATATATTAAGTTTATATTCAATGATAATGGATATTATTTTTATCCAGAAGGGATAGGAATGGAAAATCCTATTTTAGAAGATGTCAAGACTTTAGCTTTGCATGGACCATTTCCTTTGTCTGCTGAGACCTTTTATGCTGTGCAAGCTTTAAGATATTTAAAATTAACTCAGGAGATTAACTAATGCCTGTAGTACCTGCTAGTCAAACTATTATAGATACTAAAGCAAGTTCTAGTACTAAGAGTGCAAAATCTTATCCAAATCCTTTCTTTGATTTGGCTAATAATTTTATACCTAGTGATATAAAAACTTTATTCAAGTTCTGTAAAAGTTTTTATTATACTAATTCTTTTTTAAGAAATGTGGTAACTAAACTTACTGAGTACCCTATAACTGAAATTTTATATGATCAACCAATAGCTGAAGATTGGAAAGATAAACTTGATGATATTTTACACAAGCAAATTAAATTAAAATCTTTTCTAATAGAATCGGGTCTCGATTATTTTACTTATGGCAATGCTTTTATTACTGCATCTATGAAACCTAAAAGGTTCTTGAAATGTGGAATTTGTGGTCATGAAGATCTTTTAGAAAATACAAAATTCAAATTGAAGAAATATAAGTTCTTTGGTGATTGTAATAATAAAAAATGTGGAGCAAAGGATGTACCTATGGCTCCATTAGATATGCCTGTAACTTCATTCAAGAATTTTAGACTACATAGATGGTCTCCTGAAAATATAGATATAGAATATAATAGTATTACTGGAGCCACTGCATATTATTATACTATACCTGCTAATGTAAAAAAACAAATTACTTCTGGTAATAAAACTGTGCTAAAGGATATTCCTTTAGTATTTTTAGATTCTTTGCGTGAAAGTAAAAAAATAGAAATTAGTTCAGAAAATTTGTTTCATTTCAAATACCCTACCCTTGCAGAAGAAGATATGGGTTGGGGTAAGCCATTAATATTACCAGCACTCAAGGACATATACTATTTACAAACTCTTAAACGTGGTAACGAAGCAATAGCTAATGAACATATAGTTCCTAAGAAAGCTGTTTTCCCTGCTAACACAACAACTCTAGATCCTTATTCTATGGCTCCGGATACATTAGTGATAACTAATAATGGTGTTAAAGAACTTCAAAATATTGATTTTGAACATGATAATTTATATACATACGAGGGAAATAAAACTAAAATAGTTAACTATAAATTACGTGAACTTGAAGATTGGGATTATATGCTGAATATAATCTCGTTTGGGTTACATGCATATGATACTAAAGTTAATAGTGTACATCCATTTAGAGTATGGAATCCTGCATTAGGTAATCATGAATGGAAAGAAGCAAAATACCTTACTTCTGAAGATTATACTGCATACCCTATAAAAATTTTATCAGATATAGAGGTTAATATTACCACAAACGATTATATTTTTAATGAATGGAGAACAGGTACACAACAATTACCAGAAACAATAACTTTAAACAACTCATTTGCTAAATTTATTGGGTATTATTTAGCTGAAGGGTATATTAGTGATACAGGAATGGTTGGGTTTTCTTTTAATTCTAATGAAACTAATTATCATGAAGAAGTTAAAACAGTGTTAGATTCTCTACTTCCAGGAAATACAGAGACCGAAATTAGAATCAATGGAAGTCAGTGTGATGTTAGAAAACAAAGTGTTGTTTTATCAGAGTTTTTAAAAAATCTTATAGGAAAAGGATTTGATAAAAAATCTATTAAAAACATAGATAGCCTCTTAACAAAAGAAAATGCTTTAGCTTTATTAAATGGTGTGTTCAATGGGGATGGAACGTTTTTCTATGAAAAAGGTAAATACCCTAAATTAAATTTAAAACTTTCTAACTTATCTTTAATTTATGAACTTAGAGAATTACTATTATCTTTACACTACTACCCTACAATTGTAAAAGATGATTCTAGCTATTGTTTAAAATTATATGGGTACCAAGCAGAAGATTTAGCTAAAAAATTTGGATACCCTGTAAGAGATTTATACAGTGAAGAAAAAAATAACAAATATTTTTTTAAAGATAATTTTGTGTATTCAAAAATAAATTCTATAAAAACTATAGAAGAACGAACTGTGCTATCTATTGAGGTTGAAGATCAAACACATTCTTACCTGTCTCTCGGGTATATTAATAAAAATACTCAGATGAATCTTGGTAAATGGAGAGTTCAGATTGAAGGTCAAGTAGAGAAATGGAAAAAAGATCCGAACCATATAGGAGTATTTCCTATTCCTATTGGTTATCAAGAACTTGGTGGTAATGCTCGTATGTTATTATTAACTCCAGAATTAAAGTTCCTTGAAGAAAATATTATTAATAGTCTTGGGGTTCCATTAGAATTTATTAAGGGTGGAGCAAGTTGGACAGGTAGTTCAGTATCTCTAAGAATAGTAGAAAACCATTTTCTTGGGTACCGTGAACTCTTATTAGATTTTATGAATTATTTTTTAATGGAACGATTGAATGCTTTTCTAAAAGTTCCTAAAGTTAAACTTAAATTTGCTAAATTCAAAATGAACGATGATTCAGAAACTAAACAATTAGCAATTGAATTAAATGCTGCGGGTAAAATATCTGATTATACTCTATTATCTGAAATGGGTCATGACCCAGAAACAGAAGCCATTGCTAATAAAGCAATGAGAGAAACTCTCTCTGAAGAACAAATACATGCAGGAGAATTACAAGCTGAAGCTCAAGGTAAAGCTATGGTTATACAGGCAAGATATCAAGTAAGAGCTCAACGTGCAGCAAATGATGAACGCATGAAACTTCAGGCAGAATTATTCCAGGACGAATTAGTTAAAGAAAATCTAGGAATACCTGAAGATCCAATGAAACTTATTGATAAGTATGCTATGGAAATCTTCTATATGGATCCTAAATCTCAGCAACAATATCTTGATGAAATGAGTGTAAGGATGCCCATAACTTATAGACTAGTATTAGATCGCTTGAATATGTATCAGACTGAGTTATATAACTTACCAATGATTGGAGAACAAATGCCTAGTGGTACTGCTATACAACAAGAAGCTCCTAATCAACAACAGGTTGGTACTCGTCAAAAAGATAAAGTTAAAGTTCGTGATAAAGCAAAAACCAAAGGTCAAACAAGAGGACAGCCATAATGAATAAAGCAGAGTATGTATTTGAAAAATTTAGATAAATCTATGTATCAAAACGATAAAAATTGGTATAAAATTTATTCCAAGTATGTGAATGGGTATACAAATGAATTGAGTAAGATCAGAAATTCAAAATAAATTTTAAGGTAAAAAAATGAGTATGGTAAAATATGGTACTTTCGTAACGTACCAAAATAAAACAACAGATGAAGTTATAGAAGTAGCTTTAGCTGACGAAGAGGAATTAAAGAAATATGCAGAAGACCCAGACTGGAGAGAAGTCGGAAATTCAGACGACACAGACTCCGAAGATGAAGAAGAGAAATAATTCTAGTCTTCTTTTGGATTCAGAAGAAATTGTAAGAGTAAAAAAGTTTTGTTTAGATGAGCTAGAAGAAAAAACCGAATATGAAAATCTATTAAATAACTCACATGTACAAATAATAAGAGATGAATTTATTTTTGACAAACTTGGTCATGCACAAATTGTGATTTGGTATCACGATGCTTCTTAATTAACTTTTGACCAGCCCCTGTGTTTTTTAATAGTTCCTTTTAATAATTTACAAACAGTGCTCTGTGATAAATTATTTTCTCTACAAAATTTCCGTATATTTTTACCTTTTATTATTTTTCCAGTAGGAGATTTAATAATAAAATTAATACTATGTGCTTCTCCATTTTTTAATGCATGTTCTTTTGATTTTTTCTTTCCTTTTAACGCCGTAGACAAATTATTTCTATAGACATCCGATCTATTATTAGCAGCGATAGACATTTTTTCTTTCGTACTTTTTGACAATTTCCAAGTTAAGCCTAAATTTGAATTGGCTATTTTACGTATGTTATATCTAGGATTTAAAGTATCAATATAAAATTGTTCTCTTTCAATAAGTTTATTTTTATCATTTACTATTTCTATAACTTCAAAAGATAAATTCTTTAGTCCATAT
>Ga0172367_10008568_pt1 | contig 11405 bp, 14 predicted proteins | sample Lak10m_FD_114542 | JGI IMG/M metagenome (GOLD analysis project Ga0172367, IMG submission 114542) | Freshwater microbial communities from Kabuno Bay, South-Kivu, Congo - kab_022012_10m | ecosystem: Environmental > Aquatic > Freshwater > Lake | place: Democratic Republic of the Congo: South-Kivu...
CTTCAATTCCATATTGCGGAGGAAGAAACCAAATTTGGGTTGAATATTTCCGAAGCGGAAACATTGCTGACTTCTCAAGAATACACAGCCATGCAAAATATCCGGCTCGTTGGTGTTATGGGCATGGCTTCATTTACAGAAAATGATGGTAAAGTAAGGCAAGAATTTAGCCATTTAAAGGGATTGTATGAGCAACTCAAACTTTCTTTTTTTGCCAAAGAATCTTCCTTCAAGGAAATTTCAATTGGCATGAGCGGTGATTATCAACTTGCCATGGAAGAAGGCAGCACTATGGTACGCATTGGAAGTACGATTTTTGGAGGCAGAAATTAAGTTTTAGAAAAAAAGGCATGTCTAAGCCTAAAAAATCCTCATCTTCGTGAATAATATAACAAGTATTCTTGCTTCGCTCTATTTTCAATATTGAAATTTCTGAAGATCAGGACATCGTTCATGCAAATCAACTGAAGCTCGCTCATCGAATTTCTGTAGTATTTCTGGTTCTGTTTACTACAATAACCATAATGTACACAATTAGCAGGAACGATTCGTCCTACTTTTCATTCTTTACTTTACTGGTCACCATTTTTTGTATCATCTATTTGAACAAAACAAAAAATTACAAGTTAGTTTTTTGGGTCTATGCAGCCATTGGTAATATTCTTTCTGCATCAACACTTTATCTGATAAAAGGAGGTATTCACTATTCAGACATGATTTGGGTACTGGTATGTGTATGGCTCGCCTATGTTGGTTTAGGAAGGAAATATGGGTTACTGTTCCTTTTCATCAATTTCATCAATCTGGTTGTTTTTAATCTAACAACAGTGAATGATACGATTCGCATGCTGCATATCCAGAGTGATATGGATATGATCGCCGTCAGTATCGAAACTGGTTGCGGACTTCTGGCGTTTGGTTATTTAACAGGTGAATTTGTAAAAATGCAACGATATCGCGAGATCCAGATCGAACAAAAATCACAGGAGATCCTGGCACTAAGTTCAACAATCAATGCCAACGAACGGATGGTGGGTATCGGAGAGTTAACTATGGGACTTGCACATGACCTTAATTCACCATTATCCTCCGTTAAGTTTGGAATACAGAATATCAAAGATGCGGTCAATCAATTATTCCAAGATCAGATCTACAAGCTCAGCGAAAAGGAATTTCAGCAAGCCGTTGAATTTGCACATGAGCTTGCGGCGCGGCCAATGATGGGTGGCATAAAATACATCAAGGAAGAACAATTACTTGTTTCAAAATTATCAGATGGAGAAAACCAAGAACTAATTCCGTTGACTTCAAGCCTACTGAAATGTGGGATTTCACATTCAGATGACGTCATACTGAATTGGCTCAACAGCTCATTGACCAAGGAAGCATCTGTAAAGATATTGCATGAAATGGTTATCATTTTTCAGATGATCGAAATGGTTTCACATGCCGGACAGCAGTCAGCAGAAGTCATTTCAAGCCTCAGGAATTTTACGAGTCATGCACGAAAAGAAATTCCCGAACCAACCAATTTAAGAGAAAGTCTAAAAATGGTGATGCATGTTTTAGTATCCCGATTCAAAGATAATATCAGCATTGAACTTGATGTCCCTCAGCAACTTACCATTTCTGCTTTGCCTCGTGATCTTTTTCAAATCTGGTCCAACATTCTAAAAAACTCCATGGAAGCTCTGGAAGAACATGGAGGTGGAACGATAAAAATTAGTGCAAAAAAAACAGGTGCTGACATCGGCGTTATTATAGAAAATAATGGTCCAAAGATCGAAGACGAAATTCGAGAACATATTTTTGATCGTTTTACTTCTTCGAAAGGAAGTGCTAATTCCGGCTTCGGTTTACATATTGTCAAACAGATACTTGAACGAAATAAATGGAAAGTAAATGTCGTATCTACGGATCATAGAACTGCATTTGAATTCATGATTTGTGATGTGGTTGAAATGGCATAAATACATAAGCTATGAAAACAAAAAAAGAAATTGTAGATAATTGGTTGCCGAGATACACGGGTGAAGAACTTCAAAACTTTGGAGAATACATTCTCCTTTGCAACTTCCACAATTATGTAGAAAAGTTCGCTACGTTGCATAATGTTGAGATCATTGGCAAGGGAAAGCCTATGCAATGTGCCACTGCTAATGGAATTTCCATTATCAATTTCGGAATGGGATCCGCATCTGCGGCTACTTGTATGGATCTGCTTTCAGCGATTCAGCCAAAAGCTGTTCTCTTTTTAGGTAAATGTGGCGGACTGAAGAAAAAGAATGAGGTTGGAGATCTTGTTTTACCTATTGCGGCAATTCGTGGCGAAGGAACGAGTAACGACTATTACCCACCGGAAGTCCCTGCACTACCCGCTTTTTCACTTCAAAAAGCGATTTCAACGACCATAAGAGATTTTGATCGCGACTATTGGACAGGGACCGTCTACACAACCAATCGCAGGGTGTGGGAGCATGATGAAGAATTCAAAACCTATCTGCAACGCATTCGTGCCATGGCTATTGATATGGAAACAGCCACAATCTTCACCGTTGGATTTGCGAATAAAATTCCAACTGGAGCCTTGCTCCTTGTTTCCGATCAACCTATGATACCGGAAGGTGTGAAAACAGAAAAAAGTGATAGCGTTGTAACATCACAATTTGTTGATAATCATCTAACTATAGGCATTGAATCACTCAAACAGCTGATCAACAACGGAAACACGGTTAAACACCTTCGTTTCTAAAAGGTATATGTCGCTGCGAGCAAATCTGCGCTGGTTGGGAGTTCTAACGCTTCTGGGGGTTCCTCTTCCTTCAATAGTAGTACTCTATTTCTTTGAAAAACAATCACTGGCGCAGATTTTTCAAAGCGACAACATCCAAGCTATCAATTTGTTACTCGGGCTTGCTACGGGAATTCTCTGCGCAATTCTTATTTATTGGGCAACTCGTCATCCCGTATTTAAGAATTTACCATTGAAGGTAGAAGAAATGATCCTGGAAGCGGGATTAAAGCCCGTTGATGCTGTTTTTCTTTCGTTCGCGGCTGGTTTTGGCGAAGAACTCCTATTCAGAACAGGTGTCCAATACTACCTTGGTGTTATTCCAACGTCCATAGTGTTTGTAGCAATACACGGCTATTTTAGTATTAAAAATCCAAAGATGTCTCTTTATGGTTTGTTGGTTTTGCCCTTTATTTTAATCCTTGGGTTTGGATTTATTCACTTTGGATTATGGTTCAGTATTGCAGCTCATTTCAGTTACGATCTCCTTCTCTTTCTTTTGATCATTTATCGATCACGTGATCACGAATTTGAATTTTGAATTTAGACACCAGTTGTGCCTAAAAAAGAACTGTTAAAAATCGTGAAGTGATTCGATATTTTTTTGAAAGGTGTAGTAACATTCGCTACTTTTGGTCAATTCATTCGTCTAAATAACTAAAAAACAAACCCATGAAACGTATAAACTTATTTTTTCTGTCTGCCATTTTCTGTTTGGCAGGTTTTATCTCCTTCGCTCAAAATAAATCAGCTGAAGAAAGAGCAAAAAATCTTACAGAACGTATGACAAAGTCTTTACTGCTCTCTTCTGAACAAAAGGAAAAAGTATTAGCCCTGAATACAGGAGTTGCTCAAAAGAATGAAGCCATACGCAAGAATGTTAACATGACTCAAGAGCAAAAGCATGAAGCCCTCAAAGGTAATATGGAGGGAAGAAAAGCCAGTTTGAAGACAATTCTTAACGAAGAGCAGTTCAAGAAATTTGAAAAACAAGAGGAAAAGCGTAAACAGGAAATGAAAAAGGAGCACGAGGAACACAAGGGCCAAAATCCTCCTCCGGCAGGCACTCCGGATCCTGAAGAACTATAAAATGTTACTTAGGGAGTCAAATTGGCTCCCTATTTTTTTAACTGATCGGCAAAAACCTTCCTGAATTTCTCAACTTTTGGTCGAACTACTGACTGACAATACATGTTACCTGGATTATTTTTAAAATAGTCATGATGGTATGCCTCAGCAGTAAAGAATTCAGCTACCTGAGTGATTTCTGTAACAATAGGTTTGTCCCAAACCCTATCTTTCTCTAGTTTCGACTTAAAATAAAGCGCACTGTTTTTCTGATTCTCATCATGATAAAATATCACAGACCTGTACTGCGTGCCTATATCGTGCCCTTGTCTGTTGAGCTGCGTAGGGTCATGAACAAACCAGAATACTTCCAGAAGTGCGTCATAGGATACAACGTCATCATCAAACACAACTCTGGCTACTTCCGCATGTCCTGTCGTACCTCTGCACACTTCTTCATACGTTGGATTCGATGTATGTCCACCACAATACCCCGGCGACACAGAAATAACTCCCTGAACGTCAAGGTAACATGCTTCAATACACCAGAAACATCCTGCACCAAATGTTGCTTCTTTAATCATAACCGCTTTCGAAATAAAAATATCCCCCTAAATTAATAAGACTCCATGTTCTTTAACCAAAGTTTTACAATAACTTCGTTGCATGCTTAAGGCGTATTCGCGCAACTTCTGGTACATGTCAGCGGCCATGTTCCTGTTCATGACCAGTTTTAACCTGATCATGCCTGAATTGAACCAGTTCATTACGGCCTTGGGTGGTGCTGATCAAAAAGGATTAATCATCTCGCTTTTTACCATATCGGCAGGAATTTCACGCCCTTTTTCAGGAAAGCTTTCAGACCTCATTGGTAGAAAAAAGGTAATGCGCGCAGGAATAATTATATGTTTTATTGTTTCGCTGCTTTATCCACTGTCATTTTCAATCTGGTTTTTTCTGCTTTTGCGTTTTCTTCATGGATTTAGCGCCGGTTTTACACCAACAGGTGCTACAGCGCTGGTAACAGACATTCTGCCAGAGGACAGACGTGGCGCGGGCATGGGAATCTGGGGCACGTTCATCTCTCTGGGAATAGGGATCGGACAATCTTTGGGTAGTTACATAGAACAAACAATGGGAATAGATAACTTGTTTATGATCTCAGCCATGACTGCCGCTATTGCTGCTATCTTTCTGGAATTTGTATCGGAAACACTTAAAAACACCCAATCCTTTCATCCAAAACAATTTCTTATTACCTGGCGTGATGTATTTGAACCGTCAGTGCTTCCTTCTGCCGTTGTGATGTTTTTATCTGCGATGTGTTCAGGGATCATTTTTGTATTGACGCCTGATCTTTCTGGATATTTGGGAATTAATAACAAGGGATTTTTCTTCGGCACTTATGTTATTTCGACCATTATCATTCGCTTATTTACAAGTTCACTTTCAGACCATATCGGTCGAAGAAAAGCGCTTTTGATCGGCATGTCGATCCTTATGATCAGTATGCTACTCATTGCATTTGCGAACAGCCTCACTTCCTATATTGTTTCATCCGTCGTTTTTGGTCTGGCCACCGGCATGTCGAGTCCTACCCTTTTCGCATGGACGGCCGACCTGTCTCATGAAGACCGTCGCGGTGTTGGTGCAGGCACCATGTTCATTGCGCTTGAATTCGGCATCATGGCCGGTTCGCTATCCACCCTACTTACCTATAACAACGATTTTCAGAGTATTAAATGGGCTTTTATTTTTGGGGCAGCCGCTGCATTTACTTGTATACTCTATTTGGTTTGGCATTTAAAGTACCGTCATTCAGGAACATGATTGGATTCCTTTAAAAACCTTCTGACCAGATAATGTCCCAAGTAGATGAGAGGCGTTAAAAGGATGGCAATGAGTAATTTCAGAAAATAATTCGTCGGGGCAATCGCGAAAAAATCTTTCATTCCGATCGTGCCAGGTAGCACAAATCCAATGTAAAGTACCACCACCGTATCAATCATTTGTGAAATAACTGTGCTCCCCGTACTACGAAGCCAGATGTATTTATTCCCTGTTTTTCGCTTGATCCAGTGGAAAAGTGTTGCGTCTAAAAGCTGTGACAACAAAAAGGCAGCGATACTCCCAATGATCACACTTTGTGCCTGACCAAATACGGTTGAAAACTCACCATCCGTTGCAAGTCCGGAGCCTGGTATTTCCTTTGCAGGTAGCGAGAGAGCAATACTTACAATGATAAAACAATAGGCGATCAAAACCGCAGTGATCCAGGAAAGTCTGCGTACAGCCTTTTCACCATAAAACTCATTCAAAAGATCTGTGAGAATGAAGACAACTGGCCATGGAACAACCCCTACAATCGTCACAAACGGACCCCAATCACCGAATTTTAATGGAATTTCAATGAGTTTGTTGCTGATCAATTCAGCAGTGACCGCATTTGTAATGAATAAGCCTGCTAAAAAAACAAATAACCATTCTCGACGACCGCCTAATTTCAAGTGTTCCATGATACTTATTTTGGATCTCCTCCGTAATCCAGTCGTTTCGCTTTGATGAATCTGGGAATGAAATATTTACTCGTTTTAAAATTCTCGATCGTTACCCCGCGGGATGTTGATGAATGAATGAACTTAATGGCGTCGGGTGTCACTTCCACCACCATGGCTACGTGACCTACTCGGGTGGTATTGATATCACTTCCTTTAAAGAACATCAGATCTCCGGGACGAATTTCTGAAAGTCGAACGGTTTGACCCAACTCTGCCATGCCATAGCTGGAATGCACCAGACTCAAACCAAAATTGCCGAATATATACGAGATAAAGCCTGAGCAGTCAAAACCAGAGGGCGTTGTTCCAGCGTATCGATAAGGCGTTCCTAAAAATCTTTTTGCAAAATTGATCAACTCATCAACCTCTTTACTGTTTTTTGCGGGAGTAATAGTTGCTCGTGAGGTATCCTTCGGAATCACAGGTAAAGAATCCTGATGTACAACTGTTTGGGCATGCAATCTTAAACTGCATAAACAGAAGACGATAAGCATATATTTTATCCTGAATGAGAAAGCCATTATTGCGGGTGCAAAAATATGACTAATTTCGGTAACGATTCTTACACGGAATGGAGCCTTTTGACCCTAAAAAACTCACAAAACTGTACTACACCATTGGTGAGGTAGCCGACATGTATCAAGTGAACACATCACTCATTCGTTTTTGGGAGAAAGAATTTAACATGATTCAACCGCGCAAGAATTCGAAGGGAAACCGAATGTTCACCCCAAAGGATATTGAAACTTTTTACAAAATCCATTCATTGGTTAAGCTTCAAGGTTATACACTTGAGGGAGCAAAGAAAGCGCTCAAAGCTAAGAAGATAACGCTGACTTCGGAACAAACTTCTCATCCCAACGAGGATTTAATCTCAAGGCTGGAGGCTATAAAGGCAAAATTACATCAGCTAAAAAAAGACTAATCAGTTTTTTCTAAAAGGATTCGGCACAAAACGGGGAACGTTTTTCTGGTAGTCTTTGTACGCAGTATATTTTCTTGAGGAGATTTCTTCGGAAAAATCAGAACTTCCTTTGAATAGAATTACCAAAAGAATACATCCTGCAATTGACCAATTGATCCACTCACCTGTAGCAAGAACACTGAAGAAATAGAAGACAATCCAAATGGATTGCTCACTGGCATAGTTAGGGTGTCTGACAATCGACCACAAACCAGTACTTACAAAACCTTTTTCGAAAGGACCCAATTCCTCACCGGATTTTAATCTTCGGTGCTTTTCCGTTTGAAAATCATATTGTTGTTGATCCGCGATAAATTCGATCACTACAAAGCCAACGAACAAAACAGCCAAAACAATATCGAAAATACCCAATGGCGTTGTATTGTCTGCGAGTGCGGTTAAAATTGGGAGTGTAAAAAGGAAAATGAGTGTATTCTGATAGGCGCAGATGAAAAATAAATTGAAAATCATCCAGACGAAACGATTGTTGAATCCGGGACGCTTACGCAATTCTTCCCAACGGTAATCTTCTTCTCCCGCCCAGAATTTCCAGGTATATGCTCCCCTTCGTGCGAAATTATACGTAAGTCGAACACCCCAAACGGTCACTAAAACAGCCATCAACACCATTCGCTCGTTCAGCCCCCCTAACCAGGTCATGTACCAGGTATACCCAATGGGAACGATACTCCACAATTTATCCACCTGGGAATTATTCATCGTGAGTTCACCAACAACAAAACAATATACTACAACCCCAATGAGAAGGTAAGATGTGTGAATTAATACATCCCATTGCAGCTGTGTTAACGGCGTACCGAAATAAAAACTCACGATCGGCATGACCACAACGGTAAAAAGCAAAAGAAGAATAGTTATAAGCATATGTAGACTATTGATTCAATGAAAATAAAAATTGAAATGACTCCTTGACTTCTTTGTCAGAAACAAAATAGTCTATTTTACCGTTACCTATAGCCGATAACAAAGTGCAGTTGATTTTGTTTTCTTCGTTCTTTTTATCGTTCCGACACAGAACAAGCAATTGTTGTATATCCTCGTCACTCATTTCAGGAATCGTGTAATAAGCGATCAAGCGACCAACAACTTCATTCAAAGCTGATTGATCGATCATTCCTTTTTTGTACGAAAGATACGTTTCAGCGATCATTCCCAAAGCAACGGCATGTCCATGACCTACAGGCTCCTCTTGCTGCAATAAATAACCTTCAATGGCGTGACCAAGCGTATGACCGAAATTCAGTAATTTTCTGACGTTCTGTTCCAGAGGATCCTTTTCAACGATGTTCATTTTGATCATCGATGATCGGCGGATAAGAACAAGGTCCGTCAATTGTTGAATGTCATTGAGTTTAAGTTCCTTCCAGAGTTGAGCATCGGCTATCAATGCGTGTTTTAGCATTTCGGCATACCCATTCATAAGTTCTGATTCACCGAGAGTTCCCAAAAAGGCTGGATCAACAATCACTTGAATCGGTTGCTGAAAAACACCCAATTGATTCTTATAGGGTCCAAGATCGATTCCTGTTTTGCCACCGATCGCGGCATCAACCATTCCGAGTAAGGTGGTTGGTATTTGAATAAAATCGAGACCGCGCTTGAACACTCCGGCAATAAATCCTCCCATATCGGTCACCACACCGCCACCCAGATTGATCACCAGATCCTTTCTTCCAATCTGGTATTCAGAAAGTGCTTCCCATACTTGATAGCACACCTCAAGCACTTTGTTTTCTTCTCCCGCGGGCAAAAGCATAACTTCAGCATCCGCCAGTTCTTCAAATGTAGTCAACAAATACTCCAGGCAATAGTCGTGGGTATTTTCGTCAACCATGATAACTATCTTGGAATGAACATATTTATCCTGAATGATCTGACTTAATGGCGATCCATTCAACGAACCGAAATAGATATTATTGACGATTGAAGCTTGTGAACTCATAAAACAAATGTAAATAAAGACAATGAACACTTATCTTTGATCGGTCAAAAGCACAAAATTTTATCTAATGATCTCATTTGACAATACAGAAATCGCTTTTAAAAGTAAGACGGATTCCTCCTTGAAAAGAGCCTATTGGCTTTTCAAGATCATTGGAAATCCTTCTATGGTAAAATTCGGAAAATCAGCAACTAACTTTGCCTTGAAGAGTGGTTTGCCCATAAAGGGGTTAATCAAGAAGACCATTTTCTCCCAATTTTGCGGAGGCGAGACCATCGAAGAATGCACGAATACGATAACTCATTTGAATAATTTCGGTATCGGTACTATCCTTGATTACTCAGTAGAAGGAAAGACAAGTGATGAGGATTTTGATGCTACCGTTCAAGAGATCATCGATACGATCCTCGCGGCCTCTAAAAATCCAGCTATACCTTTCGCGGTTTTCAAGGTGACTGGCATCTCAAAGTTCAACATACTAGAAAAGGCGAATGAATCAATAGATGACTTATCCAGTTCAGAAAAAGAAGAATACGACATCATTGTTTCAAGAGTAGACAAGATCTGTAGTGCCGCTTTCGAGCATCAGGTGCCATTATTTATCGATGCTGAAGAAACCTGGATTCAAGACACCATTGATCGTATCTGTCTGGAAATGATGCGAAAATATAACCGGGACAGAGCTATAATTTTCAATACACTTCAAATGTACAGACACGACCGTGTAGCTTATTTAAAAGAAATGATCGAGCTAACACGGCAAGAAGGCATTCATTATGGAATCAAGCTCGTAAGAGGTGCTTACATGGAGAAAGAACGCGCAAGAGCAAAAACGATGGACTACCCATCACCCATTCAGCCCGATAAGTCAGCTTCTGATTCTGATTTTAATACCGCATTAGAACTCGTCGTTCGAAACATTGACGTACTTGCTCTTTGCGCCGGGACACACAATGAAAAAAGCTCTCTTTATCTGACAGAACTACTCCACGAGAACACTATTTCCGCAAACGACAAGCGCATTTATTTTGCTCAACTTTTAGGAATGAGCGACCACATCTCTTATAACTTGTCAAACGCTGGATACAACGTAGCGAAATATGTTCCCTATGGACCGGTAAAGGAAGTCATGCCCTATCTTTTGAGGAGAGCTGATGAAAACACTTCCGTTGCAGGTCAAACTGGTCGAGAGCTTTCTTTGATCATGAAAGAGAAGAAACGAAGAAAATTATAACACAAAAAAGACCGCGGTTAAGCGGTCTGTCTTGTTTTAATTCAAATGGATCAGAACCTTGTTCTTTCGGGTTCTTTTGACTTCAACGGATTTGCTGTAATTCAGTATCAATTGAAGTAGTTTGCTGTCTGGACCGGTTTTTAACTCCTCGGCCGGAGCAATTTCAGGGTATTTTTTCAACATAGGCAATGAGCGTTTTGACAAGAACGCTATTGGTATGTGTTTATTTTATTGGAAGGGAAATTATCTTAATTATGGTTTGCATATTACTCGCCCCAAAAATGATAGACTTTCAATCCTGTTCCATCTGAATTTAATACGGCAAAACCATTTTCAAACGTTTCACGAGTATTTCCTGGTTCAACTGCCAACCAAGCCGTTTTAAAAATAAATATTCTGTTGTCGTTTGTTTTCAGTTTCGGTAAAATGCTTTCGTTCAACATGTCAAGGGAATAGTCGTCATTTTTTAGTTTAGAAAAACTTTTTTTGGTTAAAGTATCTACGGAAAATGAAATGCTGTCTAAAAGTTTCCAGTCATTTTTATCTGCAAATTCAATTAATTCTTCGTCGGTGAATGTATTGTTAGATTCACTTTCCCAGTTTATTTCTCTATGTCCGCCCCAAGGTCCTTGGTCGCTGTCTTTTGTCAACATTAAGTCATAGTGAAAATCTGTCCAAAAACCAGCAGGTGTTGTCTTATCACAAGAGGTTGCTAAAACTGTCGAGTAGAAAATAGTTAGTATCTGTTTTATTGTTCTTTTCACATTTTTCTGTTTGGCTCGTGTCGTCTTTTAAGGTTGCCTCTAACGTTCCCACGCCTGGCGAAG
>Ga0172367_10008569_pt1 | contig 11405 bp, 12 predicted proteins | sample Lak10m_FD_114542 | JGI IMG/M metagenome (GOLD analysis project Ga0172367, IMG submission 114542) | Freshwater microbial communities from Kabuno Bay, South-Kivu, Congo - kab_022012_10m | ecosystem: Environmental > Aquatic > Freshwater > Lake | place: Democratic Republic of the Congo: South-Kivu...
CGACAAGGTGGTCGACGTGGATCAAAGTCCAATCGGGCGCACGCCTCGTTCCAATCCAGCCACTTATACCGGCTTGTTCACACCGATCCGCGAGCTGTTTGCCGGGGTGCAGGAATCCCGTATGCGCGGTTATGGACCGGGACGCTATTCCTTCAACGTCAAGGGAGGGCGCTGCGAGGCCTGCCAGGGCGATGGCGTGCTACGCGTGGAAATGCACTTCTTGCCGGATATTTACGTGCCTTGTGACGTGTGCAAGGGGCAGCGCTACAACCGGGAAACCCTGGAAATCCAGTACAAGGGCAAGAATATCCGCGAAGTGCTGGAAATGACGGTGGAACAGGCGCATACCTTCTTCCAGGCCGTGCCTGTGGTGGCGCGCAAGCTCAGTACCCTGCTGGATGTCGGGTTGGGTTACATCACACTCGGGCAAGCCGCAACCACACTGTCCGGTGGCGAAGCGCAGCGGGTAAAATTGGCGCTAGAACTGTCCAAACGCGACACCGGGCGTACGCTGTATATTTTGGATGAGCCCACTACCGGCCTGCATTTTGCCGACATCCAACTGCTGTTGAACGTGCTGCATCGCCTGCGCGACCATGGCAACACTATTGCCGTTATCGAGCACAATCTGGACGTAATCAAGACCGCAGACTGGATCATTGATCTCGGGCCGGAGGGCGGCGACGGCGGCGGCGAGATTATTGCCGAAGGTACGCCGGAACAGGTCGCCGACAATCCATCCAGTTATACGGGAAAGTACCTGAAAGCGATGTTGTAGTAGGCTCCGGCTTTTAAGGTACTTCGGCAGCGCCCATGCGTGCCAGGATGATACCTGTCTTACGCATCAACCCCCGCGCATTGCGGTGCCCATCGTAGTAGCGAGGATTGGGTACCATGGCCGCCAGCTTGGCCGCCTGCTCCTGCCCCAGGCTGGCGGCGGAGGTGCCGTAGTAATGCCGTGCAGCGGCTTCCGCGCCGAATACGCCGTTCCCCCATTCAATAGTGTTGAGATATATCTCCAGGATGCGGCGCTTGTCCATCATGTTTTCCAGCATCAGCGTGATGACCGTTTCTTCGGCCTTGCGCCAGGGGGTGCGTTTGGTGGAAAGAAACAGGTTCTTCGCGAGTTGCTGGCTAATGGTGGAACCCCCGGCGACGATCCTGCCCTTTTTCAGGTTTTTTTCATACGCTTTCTGGATGCCTTCCCAGTCGAAGCCTTCGTGGTCGGTGAATTTGGCGTCTTCGGCAGCGATGACTGCACGCTTGAGATGGCTGGATATCCTGGAATAAGGCACCCATTTGTGCTTGAGTTCAGCGTCTGGATTTTCGTCCTGCAGGATTTCCAGGCGGTCTTCCATGAAGGCGCTGGAATCGGGGTTATGGTCTACCCACCAGCAGATGTGCAGGAAAATCCAGGCTTGGTAGAGCAAGCACAGCGCCAGCAGCACGGCCAGCGTGCGCCAGATGAAACGTTTCCAGCTCATGCGGTGCGCAGTTGTGCCAGTACCGGCGCGGTTTCCGGCCTTATGCCGCGCCAGATAAAGAATGACTCCGCTGCCTGCTCCACCAGCATGCCAAGGCCGTCGGCCACCAACACCGCGCCCTGTTCACGTGCAAACTTCATGAATGGTGTTTCGCGGCCATACATCAGGTCATAGGCCAGTGCGCCGGGCAGGAAAATACCTGGTGGTAGGGGGGGCAACACATTCAACAGGCCGCTGGAGGTGGCATTGATGACCAGTTCGAATTGCAGATCAGCGAGGCCTGCATAATTGCAACTGCGAACCGCCCCTTGCCCTAGGTTTGTTGCAAGGCGGTCGGCATCGGCCACGTCCAGGTCTACTACAGTCAAAACCGCACCCGCTTCCAGCAAAGGGAATGCTGCACCGTGCCCAGCACCTCCCGCGCCCATCAGCAAGGTAGGTTTGCCGCGTATGGAAAAGCCCAGGTTGCGTTCGATGTCGGCAACCAGTCCTGCGCCATCGGTATTGTCGCCGAGGATGGATAGGCCGCTGAATTTCAGGGTGTTTACTGCGTGCGCCTTTTCCGCGCGCTGGGTAAGTTGGTCGGCGAGGCGGTAGGCTTCAAACTTGAACGGTACCGTGACGTTCAGTCCTTTCCCGCCTTCTGTACGGAAAGTATCCACGATGGCGGCAAAGCCATCCAGCGGGGAAAGAATGCGCCCATATTCAATCGCTTGCCCGGTTTGTAGGGCGAAGGCGGCATGTATGATAGGCGATTTGCTATGTTCGACAGGATTGCCGACAACTGCGTAACGGTCTGCCATCGGTTTACTTATTTGACCAAGGCAGTCCGGCAACCTTCCAGCCGTCGATTTTGCCACGGTGGCCGGTTACCGCTTCAGCTTCGCCTTCGAAACCCTCCAGCACGTTGTAGCTTTCGCTGTAGCTGGCCTTGGCCGCTGCAATAGCAGCGTTGTGTGAGCGTGCGCCGGAACGGCAGATGAACATGACCAACGCCTCTTTATCTACCTGCATGCCCAACTGGGAGACAAAATCAGGGTTTGGTTTCCAGTCCGGATAAAACGACCACTCAATATGTACGGAGCCGGGAATTTTCCCTACCAGATCCAATTCCTGGCGGCTGCGCACGTCAACCAGTTTGGCCGCGGGAGCAATCTGCATTACCTGATAGGCTTCTGTTGGCGTCAGGCATCCTTCGTAGTCCAAACCTTTTTCTTTGGCGCGCTGCTGAGCGCGTGCAAGAATAGTTGACAACGTTTCCATGATGATCCTTTATCTGATTTTGCAAATATGCATCTTGTTTGCAGTTAAACTGCGTGGCTCGGGAAAGTATAGCGCTTTTTGATCTTTTTCGAATAATGCACCATATAGGTGCACAACTTCTTGTTGGCGCATGATAATGGTGCATCCATTGTTTTGTTTTCTTTTATAACCTTATGTGTGAAAATAAGATTTTTGCTGATGCGCTTGGCATATTTCGTGCGTAAGAAGCAAGTCGCTTTATTATTAACGCTTTGATGAGGAGATTCAAATGGCGGTCGCCAAAGTAATTAAACAGGTCAAGGACAACGAAATCAAGTTTGTCGATTTCCGCTTTACCGATACCCGTGGCAAGGAACAGCACGTTACCGTACCAGTGAGCGCATTCGACGAAAGCAAGTTTACTGAAGGCCATGCTTTTGACGGTTCCTCCATTGCCGGCTGGAAGGGTATTCAGGCTTCCGACATGCTGCTGATGCCCGATCCGGAAAGTGCATTCATTGACCCGTTCATGGACGAACCGACCCTGATTCTGAGCTGCGACGTGATCGAACCGTCTGAAGGCAAGGGTTACGACCGCTGCCCGCGCTCCATCGCCAAGCGCGCCGAAGCCTACCTTAAATCTTCCGGCATTGGCGACACTGCCTATTTTGGGCCGGAACCCGAATTTTTCATTTTCGACTCGGTGACCTGGAAGGTGGACATGTCCGGCAGTTCCTGCAACATTCATAGTGAGGAAGCTGCCTGGGTTTCGGGCGAGAAGATCGAAGGCGGTAATATCGGCCATCGTCCAGGCGTTAAGGGCGGTTATTTCCCGGTTCCTCCAGTCGATTCCCTGCAGGATATCCGTTCTGCCATGTGTCTGGCTCTGGAAGCCTGCGGCGTGCCGGTTGAAGTGCATCACCACGAAGTAGCGACTGCTGGCCAGTGCGAAATCGGTACCAAGTTCGGCCCCCTGACACAGCGTGCCGACTGGACGCAAATCCTCAAATACATCATTCACAATGTTGCACACAGTTATGGTAAGACCGCGACCTTCATGCCTAAGCCCATCGTCGGCGATAATGGCTCCGGTATGCATGTGCACCAGTCAATCTGGAAGGGCGGCAAGAACCTGTTTGCAGGCAATGGCTATGCCGGTCTGAGCGATTACGCGCTGTATTATATCGGTGGGATCATCAAACATGCCCGTGCCCTGAACGCCATCACCAACCCCGGCACCAATTCCTACAAGCGTTTGGTGCCCGGCTTTGAAGCCCCGGTCAAGCTGGCTTACTCCGCTCGCAACCGTTCTGCTTCCATCCGCGTGCCTTACGTGCAGTCTGACAAGGCTCGTCGCATCGAGGTGCGTTTCCCGGACCCGATCGCCAATCCTTATCTGGCATTTGCAGCCATGATGATGGCCGGCTTGGATGGCATTCAAAACAAGATCCACCCTGGGGACCCGGCTGACAAAAATCTGTATGACTTGCCACCGGAAGAAGATGCCAAGATCCCAACCGTGTGTTCCAGCCTGGAACAGGCGCTTGAATACCTGGACAAAGATCGTGACTTCCTTACCCGTGGCGGTGTGTTTTCCAGTGACATGATCGATGCCTATATCGAACTGAAAATGGAAGAAGTCACCAAGTTCCGCATGACCACCCACCCGGTGGAATATGAGATGTATTACAGCTGCTAGTTTTATGGCTGGTCAAAAAAGCGGGGTAACCCGCTTTTTTGTTGTCTTGTAATCCGTGCGGGTCCCAACGACGTTGTTGACTTGCGATTTCTCCACTAAACTCTTGTCCATGAAAAAGATACTGTTGGTTTGTCTGGGAATGGTTTTCGGCTCAAGTGCACTAGCAGGCCAGACGTGCAAGTATGAAGATGCGGACGGCCATATTGTCTATGCCAATGTGCCAATCAGGGGGGCGAAAAAACTGATCTGCTTTGGCACCGAGCCGGCTGCTTCTACAAGCGGCAGGAATACTCGCTCCCGCGAGACTGCGGCGACCCCTGCGGGGTTCCCGCGTGTCGATAGTGACACGCAAAAACAGCGGGACGACAAGCGCAAGCAGATACTGAGGGATGAGTTGGCTGGCGAACGCAAAGCGCTTGAGCAGGCCAAGCAGGCATATGCCGAGGGGGAAGCCAATCCCGAGGTATACCGCACCCAGGATGGGAAAGTACTGCGCAATATGGCAAAATTTGAGGAAAAAATGCAGCAACTTGGTTCTGCAGTTGAACTTCATGAGAAAAACGTCCAGTTGCTGGAAAAAGAGCTTGGCGGCGTTAAATAGCCAGACACGCAGAACCTGTTGAAATTTTCTGGCCTGGCTCTTGCTTCACCAGAAGACAATGGATAACGCGATCCCAACTCCTTTATTTGCCGGCCTCGAACACCTCGCCACCGCGGTTATCCTGCTCGATGGCGAACGTAAAGTAGCGTATTCCAATCCGGCGGCAGAATTACTGTTTGCGGTCAGCAGCAAGCAAATGGATGGACAACCGATCTCGCAGGTGTTTCGCAACTGCGAAGTGCTGCAAACAGCTATCGAGAACGCCTTGGCTGGCAACAGCCCGTTCCGTGAGCACGAGTTTCTGGTTACCACGGTGCGGCAACAATCGTATGCGGTGACCTGCACAGCAACTCCGGTGGATCTGCCGCCGATAAAACTGGTGCTGGAGTTCCAGCAGATGGATCAGCAATTGCGTATCGCTCGTGAGGAACGCATGCTGATCCAGCAGCAGGCTAACGCGGAGCTGCTGCGGAATCTTGCACATGAAATCCGCAATCCGTTGGGCGGTTTGCGCGGCGCTGCTCAACTGCTGGAACATGAGTTGCCGCAACCCAACCTGCGGGAATATACCCAAGTCATCATCAAGGAAGCCGATCGTCTGCAATCGCTGATGGATCGTCTGCTCGTGCCGCATCGTATGCCCAAGTACGAACTCACCAACATCCATGAAGTATTGGAGCGGGTGCGCAGCCTGCTTCTGGCAGAATCGCCACAAGGAGTGACGATTCGTCGCGACTACGATACCAGCCTGCCGGAACTGGTTGGGGATCGGGAGAAGCTGATCCAGGCAGTACTCAACATTACGCGCAATGCAGTACAGGCGATGAACGGACAGGGTGAGATCATTCTGAAAACGCGCGCAGAACGCCAGGTAACATTGGCAAAAAAACGCTACCGCGTAGCAATCAAGCTGCAGATTATCGACAATGGCCCCGGCATCCCGGAAGAAATCCGTGAGCGCATTTTCTATCCTCTGGTTTCCGGCCACGAAGGTGGCTCGGGACTTGGTCTGACCCTGGCGCAAAGCTTTATCTCGCAGCACCATGGCATGATCGAGTGCGAAAGCCGGCCAGGATTTACCTGTTTCACTATACTGCTGCCGATTGAAGGATTAGCGCCGAAACCAAGGATGCCTACAAAACAATGAATCGAGAACTGAGCCATGAAACCGATCTGGATTATTGATGACGACCGCTCTATCCGCTGGGTCTTCGAGAAAGCACTGGCGCGTACCGATATGGAGTTCAAGACTTTTTCATCCATACCGGAAACGCTGGCTGCATTGGAGACTTCCGAGCCTCAGGTGGTGGTAAGCGATATCCGCATGCCCAGCGGTTCCGGTCTCGAACTGCTGCAGGAAATCAAGCGCCGACTGCCCGACGTGCCGGTGATCATCATGACTGCATATTCAGACCTGGAGAGTGCAGTCGCGGCATTTCAGAGCGGCGCCTTCGAGTACCTGGCCAAACCGTTCGATGTGGATCAGGCGATAGACATCATCCGGCGTGCGGTGGAAGAAAGCACCCGTCAGGCAGTGCAGGAGGAAGCGCCGCAAGAAACCCCGGAAATCATCGGACAGGCACCTGCGATGCAGGAAGTGTTCCGCGCCATTGGCAGGCTGTCGCGCTCACACGCGACCGTACTTATCAACGGTGAATCCGGTACCGGAAAAGAATTGGTGGCGCGCGCTCTGCACCGCCATAGCCCACGTGCCGACAAACCGTTTATTGCCATCAATACCGCGGCTATCCCAAAAGACTTGCTGGAATCCGAGCTGTTCGGCCACGAGCGCGGCGCGTTTACTGGTGCGCAGGCGATGCGGCACGGCCGTTTTGAACAAGCAGATGGCGGCACGCTGTTCCTGGATGAAATCGGCGATATGCCGGCAGAATTGCAGACTAGGCTGCTGCGGGTGTTATGCGATGGACAGTTCTACCGCGTCGGTGGCCACCAGCCGTCCAAGGTGAATGTGCGTATCATCGCAGCCACCCACCAGGATATCGAGGCGCGCGTCAAACAGGGGCTGTTCCGCGAGGACTTGTTCCACCGCCTCAACGTGATCCGTTTGCGGCTTCCTCCACTGCGTGAACGGCGCGAAGATATTCCATTGCTGGCAAAGCATTTTCTGCAGCATAGCGCACGCGAACTCGGTGTCGAACCCAAGCAGCTATCGCAGGCAGCGCTGCGTTATATGACCGGCCTGGGTTGGAGCGGCAACGTACGCCAGTTGGAAAACGTTTGCCATTGGCTTACCGTCATGGCGCCCGGCCAGAATATCGACGTGGCTGACTTGCCCAATGAATTACGCGAAGATCAGGCACACCTGTCATCTTCTAATCCGTGGCAGGAAACGCTGGCGCAGGATGTTGCGGATGCACTCAATCGCGGCGAAAAGAATATTATCCAAGCGCTCACTCAGGAGTTCGAGCGCATCCTGATTACCAAAGCGCTGGAACATACCGGCAACCGTCGGATAGAAGCCGCGGTCCAGCTTGGGTTGGGGCGCAACACCCTGACCAGGAAAATCCAGGAATTAGGGATCGGCGAGCATAAGTAACACTGCCTCATTAAGGAAGCCCTGATCAAGTGGAATTCGTCATTCTGGAAACCGCGTAGTGGTTATCCGGAATCCAGAGTTTTCGGATTCCGGGTTCTGCTTTCAGCAGCCCGGAATGACAGGAGGGGACTTGTTCAGAGGTTCCCAAGGAATGATCATCGTTATAGTAACCGTTGACATTGCTGCCGATTTTGCAAATTTTGATTGCTCAAAATCCGATATGCACAATACAATGTATACAATGAAATTATTGAGGCAAATATTATGGAAACCGCCGTATTAACACTACGTGTCAACAGTTCAGTTAAAGAAAAGCTGGATCAACTTGCCGAAGCTACTCATCGCAGCAAGTCTTTTTTGGCGGCAGAGGCAATTGACCGCTATCTTGAAACAGAGGTCTGGCAAATAAAGGAAATCAGCTTGGCATTGCAAGAAGCAGATCAAGGGGATTTTGCCTCAGACGCTGACGTTGATAAATTGGTGAAGAAGTATGCAGGTTAAATGGCTTCGTACGGCATTAATTAATCTCACCGACGAAGCAGACTATATCGCACAGGAAAACCCTAAGGCATCTCAAGAGTTTGTCAGTCAAGTCATGGGTAGTATCGAGCACTTGTCCAAGCATCCCAATCTCGGTTGTGCGGGGCGTGTCTTTGGCACGCGTGAGTTGGTTGTTTCTGGTTACCCATACGTCATTCCCTACCGCGTCAAAAATGAAACGGTGGAAATCCTTCGTGTGTTTCACACAGCAAGAAAGTGGCCGCGCAAGTTTTGATCATGTTTGTCATGGTGAGGCATATTAATATACATCGCCATCACTTTTCGACTGTTCTATACCCGTAGTTGATATGCTGACCCTAGCCTAGGGTTGCACGGACTTTGGTGGAAATGATAGGACAGTATTACGCCTCGATGCTTAGCGGTGAAATGAACATCAGACTCCTGTACAGCAAGAGAACTCACAAATATCAGGAATCCAGGAATTAGGGATTGGCGAGCACAAGTAAGTTACCAGTAATTAGCGCAGTTTGAGCACGCCTCTCTCGGTCAGCACTGCCAGAACCTGCGCCACACAATCCTCCAGCGACTGACTGCCAGTGTGCAGCACCAGAGCCGGTGCCGTTGGCGGCTCGTAAGGGGCAGAAATCCCGGTGAAGTTCTTGATCTCGCCGGCACGCGCCTTGGCATAGAGCCCTTTGACATCGCGTTGTTCGCAAACATCAATCGGGCAATGGCAATAAATCTCGATGAAATCCTCCGGCGAAACCAGCTTGCGCACTCGTTCGCGGTCTGCCATAAATGGGGAAATGAAAGCAGTAAGAGCGATGACTCCCGCTTCCAGAAACAGCTTGGACATTTCACCGATACGCCGGATGTTTTCCGAGCGGTCGCTGGGAGAGAACCCAAGATCGCTGCACAATCCGTGGCGTACATTATCACCGTCAAACACAAAGGTGCGGCAGCCAAGCTCGTGCAGGCGTTGCTCTACGGCATGTGCCACGGTGGACTTGCCGGCGCCGGACAATCCCGTAAACCATAGGATGACGCTTTTGTGCCCGTTTTGCGATTCGCGCAACTGGCGCGTCACGAAAGCATCGTGCCAATGGATATCGGTTCTGGAATGATTCATGACCATGCAATTGTAGAATAAATAACGCTACTCGAAGATGCCGTTTGATGCCAACCCTTATTTACATCTGACCGTGAGCACACGAGCGACGCTGGTAGTGTTTTCGAACTTATCGGTCACATCATAACCGTTTTGGCAACTTTGACCTGCTGCGCTATAACAGACCCCCCAGTCGTTAGCCGGACCACTACAATCGATGGTCAATAATTTCTGGTTTGCAACTTTTGGTGTAGCAACAGGCGCTGCCTGACCATGCATTAGTTGAGCACAACCTGTAAGCGCATAAGCCATAATCAATATCAGAAATCGCATTTTTGCCCTCTGTCTGGAATGAAAAAAAACGGCACCCGCAGGTGCCGTTTTCAAGCTTTCAAGTTTCTCTAAATAATCACCGCAAGGGTGACTTGTTTTAGAAGAACAGGATCGCGCCGAGGGACAGGGTACGAGCCTTGGTGTCTTGGCCTCTGGAGAACTTATTCTTAGCGTCATTGTACTCAGCCACCAGGTTCAGGCTCTTGGTGAGTGGGTGATAAGCACCGACGATCCACGACCTGTTCTCTTCATTGAAGCCGCCAACAACAGCATCAACCAGCCTGTCGTTCGTGGTCATGTCGAGGTTGGATTCGCCATAGCTCAGACCAATCTTGGTACCGATATTCGGTATCTTGTAAGTGCCTTGCAAGTACCAGCCATCGGAGTCACGTTGGCGGCCTACAGCGTCAAGACCACCCATCAGGAAGCCAGTGCGGCCAATGCCTTCGCCATCATAGTAGGAACCGACCAGTTCGAAGCCGGAGAAGCCTACCTTACCACCGATGTCCCAGCCTTCAGCACGCTCGTCGCCACCGCCTACGAAATTAACTTGCTGGGTAATGCCGCCCAGCCAAACCTTGCCGGCAAAGTCGCCAGCCCATTCGTACTGAACCTTGCCTTCAAAGCCCATGTCTTCCTGGGTGTAGGCATCGGCTGCATAGTCGGATTTCCAAGGGGTATCAATGGCACCTACGAAGCTGAAGCCATTCCAGTTCGGGGAAGCATACTGAATTTGGGTTTTCCAGTCAGCGTACAGGTAGCTGTAGCCGATACGACCCAGGGTGGTGTTGCCGCCACCAACAGGAGTACCGACACCCAGCAGGGTCATGTCGGACAGGATGGCATCGGACTCATATACGCCCAGATCACGACCCATCTTGATGGTGCCCCAGCTCTTATCGCCGAAAGTCAGGAAGACTTGACGAATGTTCAAGCTGTTAGTGCCCAGAGCTGCGTTGGGACCATAACCTGCACCGCCTAAAGCGGTGCTGTCAATACCCGGGAAAAAAGTGAACTGCACACCGATGTCCAGATCGTTCTGGCGGGTCTTGGCACCGATACCAATCGCAGACGGCAACAGGCCGGTGTTGATGGTGTTGGTGTTATTTCCGGTATTGCGACCAGAATAGTTGGTATGTTGATAGAAGGCATTGACGTTGCCGCCGATGTCCACAGTCCAATCGCCAGCCGGAATGGTGATGCCGGCGCTTGCAACGGACGCGCCCATCGCCAGAACGGCGCCGGCCACTGCCATGCTTAATTGTTTATTCATATTAAAAACCTCCATTGTGTCATTTGGCTCTCGTGGACTTCCATGCATAAATTCCAGCGAGAGAGTTCGCGAACTCCCCTTTTCGAGAAGTTAGAGCCATCATGCCAAAGTCATATTCGGCATAGCAAGGATTTTTTGCGGTTTATGCGACATTCCTGAAATGTTGTCTCGTTTCTGCAACAACAGGGCGTGGCGTTACTGAAAAACCTGGAAAAAATTAGTTGACTACGGGGAATGCCCCAAGGGCACTTCTTTTAGGGTGCACGGGGAAATCAGACAAATAGAAAACCCTCATGCTTATCCTTGATTGGATGCAATATTTTTCTCCGTAAGCCATTGTTTTTTTTGTTTTCCCCGTGGTTCAGATAAGATTTTTAGGTTCATATATCAGGAACTCAACGTATCTCACAGCAGCTACTCTTCTTCCACCGTGAACAGCCGCCGATATTCGCGGATGGCATAGCGGTCGGTCATGCCGGCGATGTAGTCGGCAACGGTACGCGCTCTGTCGCTGACTGTCCGTTGCTGAAAATCTTCCGGCAGCAGCCCGGGGTCTTGCATAAAGGCAGCGAAAAGTTCCCGGATAATCCGTTGCGCTTTGCTGCTC
>Ga0172367_10008572_pt1 | contig 11400 bp, 9 predicted proteins | sample Lak10m_FD_114542 | JGI IMG/M metagenome (GOLD analysis project Ga0172367, IMG submission 114542) | Freshwater microbial communities from Kabuno Bay, South-Kivu, Congo - kab_022012_10m | ecosystem: Environmental > Aquatic > Freshwater > Lake | place: Democratic Republic of the Congo: South-Kivu...
GCAGCAGCCGAAGCGATGCACATGTGTGTCTCCGCGGCGGATGGCGGCCGCTTGGCTTTCTTTGTCGCTGAAGATTGTCATCCACAGACTCTCGCGGTCGTGGAGACTCGCGCGAAGTGGCTTGGCGTGCGACTCGAGGTTGGCAACCCCTCGACCTTCACACCGACCAAGGATTTCTGCGGCGCTCTTGTGCAGTACCCGACCACGGATGGACGCATCGAGTGCTACCGCGACTTTGCGAAGCGAATGCATGATGTCGGAGCGCTCCTCGTGGCCGCGTGCGATCCACTCGCGCTCACGATGCTCGCCCCGCCCGCGTCGTGGGGTGCGGACATTGCTGTCGGCAGCGCGCAGCGATTCGGCGTTCCGATGGGCTTTGGCGGTCCGCATGCCGCATTCATTGCCACAGGCGAAGCGCATGTTCGAAAGTTGCCGGGGCGCATCATCGGCGTGTCGCGAGACGCGCACGGCAACCGCGCCCTCCGCATGGCGATCCAGACTCGCGAGCAACACATCAAGCGCGACCGCGCCACGAGCAACATCTGCACCGCGCAGGTGCTGCTTGCAGTGATGGCGGGCATGTACGGCGTTTATCACGGGCCCGATGGACTTCGCCGCATTGCGGAGCGGATACATGCGCTCACGGCCGGGCTCGCGCGAGGCCTTGGCGCGCTCGGTCACGATGTAGGCAGCGGCGCCTTTTTCGACACGCTGCGCGTTCGGCTCGGCGCCGATCGCAGTGCCTCCGATGTGCATACGGCGGCGGCCGCCGCGGGGATCAACCTGCGTCACTACGCGGACGGCTCCATCGGTATCACGCTCGACGAGGCGACATCACAGTCCGATGTGAACGGCCTCCTGCGGCTCTTCGCGGGCGCGCAGTCAAAGAGCGTTCCGACCGTGACTGCGGGCGCATCCTGCATCCCACCCGTCTTCGTGCGCTCGACAGCGTTCATGACAAATCCCGTGTTCAACTGCTACCACGGCGAGCATGAATTGTTGCGGTACATCCACCGCCTCGTCTCGAAGGACCTGAGCCTCGTGCACTCGATGATCACGCTTGGGTCTTGCACGATGAAGTTGAACGCCACCAGTGAAATGGTGCCCGTCACCTGGCCGGAGTTCGGTCAGTTGCATCCCTTTGCGCCCGCTGAGCAGTGGCGCGGTTATGCGGAACTCTTCCGCTCGCTCGAGTCGTGGCTCTGCGAAATCACGGGCTTCGCAGCGATCAGCCTGCAACCCAACGCTGGATCACAGGGCGAGTACGCCGGGCTGCTTGTCATCCGCGCCTACCACGAACACCGAGGCGAGTCGCACCGCGATGTTTGCCTCATTCCCGTCTCCGCGCACGGAACGAATCCTGCGTCCGCTGTCGTTGCCGGCATGAAGGTTGTGCCAATCGGATGCGATGCGGAAGGCAACATCGATGTGCAGGATCTCGAGGCCAAGGCGACCGCACATTCCTCGGCGCTCGCGGCGTGCATGATCACCTACCCGTCCACCCACGGTGTGTTCGAGGAGGGCATCCGCAAGGTCTGCGACATCGTTCACAAGCACGGCGGGCAGGTCTACATGGATGGCGCGAACATGAACGCACAGGTTGGGCTCACAAGCCCCGGCCACATCGGTGCGGATGTCTGCCACCTGAATCTGCACAAGACCTTCTGTATTCCGCACGGTGGCGGCGGACCCGGCATGGGACCGATCGGCGTGGCCGAACACCTGCGCGACTTCCTGCCGAGCCACCCCGTGGTGCGCCCGGACTCAGCGGGTCGCCATGCGATCGGGCCGATCTCCGCAGCGCCGTATGGCAGCGCGTCGATCCTCGTCATTTCATGGATGTACATCGCGATGATGGGTGCGGACGGACTTCGCCGCGCCACCGAAGTGGCGATCCTGAACGCCAACTACATGGCCACTCGGCTCGCGCCGCACTACACGATCCTCTACACGAACGCGCACGGTCGATGCGCCCACGAATTCATCGTGGACTGCAGACCCTTCGAGAAATCAGCTGGTATCCGCATCGATGATGTGGCGAAGCGAATGATGGACTATGGATTTCACGCGCCGACCATGAGTTGGCCTGTCCCTGGAACGCTGATGATCGAGCCGACCGAGTCCGAGTCACGCGCTGAACTCGATCGATTCTGCGATGCGATGATCGCCATTCGTGCCGAGATCAAGGCGATCGAGGAAGGTCGATCGGACCGCAACGACAACCCGCTGCGAAATGCCCCCCACACGGCCGCGGCGGTGAGCACCGACACATGGACACACGCCTACTCGCGAGAGCAGGCCGCCTACCCCGCCCCATGGCTGCGCGAGTCGAAGTTCTGGCCCTCGGTCGGTCGCGTCGACAACCCCTACGGTGACCGCAATCTTGTCTGCACCTGCGATGGGATGGATGCGCACCGCTGAACGCAGTCAGAACGCAAACACGAGCTGCAAGTCAAAGACATACTGGCCCTGCTTGTTCGGCTCGCCGGTCGGGGGTGGGCCTGACTCGTCCGTGTAACTGAACTGCGTCTTGACGGTCAGGGTGCGATCGACGCGCCAACCCAAGCACGCATCGATGCGCCAGACATCGTTGTCCCATGAGTCATTGCTTCCGGGCTTGTCGCCGTAGAGCTGCTGATTCCAACGCCCCGCCAACCACCACTGCGCATCGAAACGCCAACGCGTTTCCATGAAGTAACTCACGACGCCGACCGTTCCTGCCTGCGCCAACGGACTCGATCGGATGTCGAAACTCGACCAGTGCGCCTCGCCCCACAACTCCAGATCGCCGTGCGCCCACGAGACATCGACGCCGACATTGTTCTGCAGATAGTTCTGCCATCCTTGAAATGAGTTGGGCACGACATACGAACCCGTACTCCCACTTGCGCCGATGTTCCACTCGGTTGTTGGACGCCAGCCGAGTCGCCCCGTGTATGTCAGCGCGCTTCCATCAAGCGGGTTCTCCCAGAGTTGCCAAAACGGTACGGCGGAACTCAGGGCATCATTCTTGAACTCGAATGCCCAGTCGATGCGGTCGATCGTCCCATTGAACTGTCCGCCGCTGGTGTAACTCGGTCCCCAGATGATCGGCAGCCATGTGCTGCGGTTCGCAGGCGCTGTCTTCGGCGTGATGCGCGCCGTATCGCCACGAATGCCCATGAACCACTCGTAGGCGAGCGGAGCGTTCACCAACGGATTCTGCCAGCTGAAGTGGCGGTTCACCCATTGACCGTAGCTCGTCGGAATCGCGCCGAACTTGCCTTGCAGAATGCCGCCGAACGGACTGATCTTCGCGTAGTACACGTCGGGGCGAATCTGAATGGATCCGTCGGTCGGATCGAATCCGCGGTCCACATCGCCGAGCGCAAAGATGGAGAGCCACTCCTGCACCTGCAGCGTGCCAAGCATGCTCAGCCGCGGTGAGTTGAGGTAGTTCTGGTCCGTCACCATGATGCCGGGTGGTGGCTGCGAGATCACCCAGTTGTCGACCGTTGCGTAGAAGTCGAAGTCAAGCGAAACATCGCCCTTCTCATTCTGGAATGAAGTGAAGTCGCGGATCTGATCGACGACATCATCAAGCGGGTCCCCTGCGCACGCGGCGGCACACACCAACCACGCAGCGGCCACTCGCATCGCGACAAGTGCGCATGCATTTCGGCTTGCTGAATTCATCCGTTACCCCGCGCGACCTGCAGCACCTGTCGATCACCGATAGCCATCAACTCGAAAGCGCGAATCGGTTCGGAGAATCCCTGCGCGTCCAGCGGGGGCAGTTCTTGCACGGATGCTGACTCGATTCGGTCCATCACGCCAGCATCAATGTAAACGGACATCGCTGGCGCCTTCGAGCAGAGGCGTGCGGCCAGATTGACTCGCGCACCAAGCACCGTGTAATCGAGCCGCTGGGTGCTTCCCATGCAGCCGGCGACAACGGTGCCGAACGCACAGCCGATCCCGATGCGGATCGGTCGCGACGACCCTTCATTCGCCGCAGCGCGCGCACGCACCATCGCGAGCGCGCAGCGCGCCAGGCGTTGCGCATCGTCTGCCGCACTCTTGGGCGCGCCGAATGTGACCATGATGAGATCGCCCACAAACTTGTCCACCACTCCTCCGTGGTCGTAGGCGACCGTCGTGAGCAGCGTCATGTGCTCATTCAGCATCGTGATGACCTGCGGTGGATCCATGTGCTCCGTGAGCGATGTGAAGCCACGGATATCGCAGAAGAGCACACCGACATCCTTGCTGCTGCCGCCGAGGTCCAACTTCCCCGCAAGCAGTTCCTCAGCGACCTCCGGATCCGTGACGACATCGAGCACGCGGCGGTACTGATCGCGCAGCGCAAGCCCAGCACCCATCTCATTGAATCGCGTCGCAAGCTGCCCGAGTTCACCCCGATCGCGCACGGGAACACGCACCGTGTAATCACCCTTCTCAATCGCGCGCGCTGCGCTGCTCATGTCCGCAACCGGCCGCGAGAGGCTCCGCGCAATCCATGCGGCGATGGCCAGGCCCGCAACGAGCGCGACGGCGCCTGCAAGCAGCAGTCGAACCATGAGCGACTGCACCGCGCGAGTCGTGCCCGCGAGACTTGCCACCGCGACATACTGCGCGAGGGGTTTGTCCGCGATGGTCTGCGCGTATGCGATCATCGGCTCGCCCGCCACGAGAAACTCGACATCCGTGCTGTCGCGAGCGGCGCCGACCGCCCTCAATGCCGTTGCTGCCGCGGTGCACATGGAATCTGACATGTCACCGCCGAACACCTCGTCCCCGACTCGGAGTCCAACCCGCAGCACCGACTTGTCACTCAGCTCAAGCGACTTCGGCGCAGCGAACGGCACGCAAAGCGCGAGAAAGCCAAGCCGCTCATCAACACCGATGTCCACCACGGGCGCGACCACCGCTTCCGTGACTCGCCCATCGACCGCCAGATAGAGCAGGGCCGTCTCATCACGCCCACGAACAAGCGGACCAAGTGCCGTCGCGATTGGTCGGGTCGCATCTTCCGCACCCTGCCGAAGCGCGACGACCCCGCCATCAAGATCAAGAAACACGAATGTGGAGCCGCTCCCGCCAGTTTGCAGGGCGAACCGAAGTTCATCCTCCGCCGTCTTCGCGACCACCGAACCATCCGTGGAGCCCATCGCAGCGACAACGCGGGGCGAGCGCGCGAGGCGCTCCACCTCATCACGCACGGCATCCACTCGCAGTCGCTGCGCCGACATCGCGCCATCCACCTGTGCGGCAAGCGTGTTCTCGAGCGCCATCACATACGACGCACGCGCGGCAGGTCCACCCACGGCCGCGGCCACGCCCAGCACGACCAACACCACGAGCGTGATCGCGAGAGAGAGCTTCGCCGCAAAGGTCACTTGCTCGGCGATCCCTCGGTGGATGACCAGTCCACTTCGAGGACCTGCCCCTCCTGCACTTCCACTTCCTTCTCGATCAACTTGCGCCGCGGACCCACCCAGATACGCACCGCATGCTTGCCGGGTGCGATCCCTGCGATCTCGAACTTTCCCGCGGCATCGCTCCGTGCGAACCACGGCGTATCGGCAACAATGATGTGCCCACGCATGTGGTCGTGCACGTCACAGAAAAGATCGACTACGCCAGGAACCATGAATGCTTTTGCCGCGGGTTCTTCACCCTTCACGAAGCGACCAACATCGAACTTCTGATTCTCCGAGAGGCTGAACACGCTGTGGTAGTTGTCATCACTGTTGGGGAACGCCACTCGCGTGCCGCACTGGATCACAGTGACTTCGGGCCGAAACTGATAACCAGACTGCGTGATCTTCTCGACCGGCCTACTGCTGCCATCGATTGGCGCGAATCCCGATCCGATCCATACGACGCTCATCGACCCATCTGGCGCCTCCACCTTGATCGCCGGCTGTGCGCCATACTCCTTCACCTGCGGTCGCTTGCGTGGGACGATCGGCAACGTACCGCGAATGGTCGCACCAGACTTTTCCGCTGGTGCCGATTGCGCAGAAGCGGACTGCGCTGCAGATGACTGGGCCGGCGCGGTCTGTTCCGCTTGAACGCTCCCCTGCAGCCGAGCAGCAGCAGCTCCAAGACACAGGAGCGTCAGAATCACGACCGCCCGCATTGAATGTCGCGTCACAAAGTGGTTCAGCGCAGCGCGCATGCAGCGAAGGCTACCGAACAGCCATCACGACAACGAAGGTGAGATGCACGATGAACGATCCACCGCCGAGGATCATCGCGACCCAAGCGTGGGCTGCACCGCGAATCGCCGGCTGCTTCGCACGCCGAATCAGACCCATGATGCCAAGGACAAGTGCGACAGGACCAGCCACAAATCCGACAATTGGAATCAAGCTTGCGATGCCAAGGTAGTAGCCGATCAGCGCCGGAGGATTCTTGTATGGGATGATCCCCCCTGTCGCATCGCCGACAACGCTTGAGGCACCTGCGTGCAACGAAGGCTCGCCGAACTGCGGTGGCGTCAAAGGCACATGCACTCCAGGGATGCGGTCGAGCGCAATCCACTCGCGCTGCCCCTCGTACCAGCCCAACGTCCCCAGCGCCGGCAGGTCGCCGGACCGAAGTTTGGCGTTCACTTCAGCGATGTCGAACGATCCAAGTTGTCGTCCTCCGAGTGCGAGGTGAATGCGCGAGTGTTGGGGGCCCAACGCGGAAGCGGTGTTCGTCGGAAGCGGTGGTTGTTCGGATGCGTCAGGCACAAGACCTCCTCTCAGGCGCGGGTCATGTTCCCGCAGGTCCTCCACGGTTCAGCCACCAGAACGCCCCGTTCAGAAGCGTGGCAAATGATACCCACGCGAAGTAGGGCAACAGCAGCAGTGCACTTCCGAACGACACTCGCCAGCACAGCATGATGGTGACGCCAAGTGCGACCCACAGCAACGCGATGTCCACGAGCGCCCACCCGATCGCGTGTCGAGAAAAGAAGATCCATGGCCACAGAAGGTTGAGCAGCATTTGGAGCGCAAACATGCTGATCGCCCAGCGTCCGCGCGTCCATCCTGCATCTTGCAGCAGTCGAATCGCCGCGATCAAGATCATGATGTAGAGGATCGTCCAGACTGGGCCGAAGATCCACGCGGGCGGATTCCACGTGGGCTTGACGAGCGTGTCGAACCACGCGTCCGACATCACGGCAAAATCCACGTACTCAACAAGCTCGCAAGACCGAGGAACACGAAGAAACTCATGCTGTCAGTGACCATCGTGAGAAAAATGGTTGATGCGGTGGCCGGATCGAACCCAAGTCGCCGAACGATGATCGGCATCGCGCTGCCAGTCGCACAACCGATCATGAGCGTCACACTCATGCTTGCTGCAATCACCGCACCAAGATGCCATGAAGAACCGGTTGCCACTCGGATCGCTGCGACCGCACCACCCACGAGCAGTCCGCAGAACACGCCATTCAATAGACCCGCCGTCAGCTCACGTCTGACATGTGTGACCGCCCTCCCGCTTGAAAGTTCATCGAGCACGATGCCGCGTAATGTGACGGCGAGCGACTGCTGTCCCGCGTTGCCAGACTGATTGGCGATGATCGGCATCAGGACCGCGAGGAGCGCGATCTCCGCAATCACTCCCTCAAACTGAAACACCACGATGGCGGCAAGCGCGCTTGTAAACAGATTGACGATCAGCCATGGAAAGCGCCCACGGAGCTTCTGGCGCACAGTGGAATAGACGCCCTCCTCCTTGCCCGCACCCACCATGCGCTGCGCGTCCTCGGTCCCCTCAGCACGGATGATGTCGATCACATCGTCGACTGTCACAATGCCGAGCAGTCGTTGTGACGAGTCCACCACGGGCAACTCGAGATAGTCGTATCGCTCGAACTCACGCGCGACCAGTTCACGGTCCATCTCTGGCTGCACGGCATCCACTCGGCGTTCGCAGATCTCGCCGATTCGCTCGTGACTACGCGAGACCAGGAGTCGTCGCAGGCCGATCGTGCCAAGCAGTCTCCCCTTTCGATCCGTCACGAATGCCTGCTGCGCACTTTCGACGGGCTCCCCGCGGCGGATGTGCTCGATCGCCTCACTGACACTCTCTTGCTCTCGCACCGAGAGGTACTGCGTGGTCATCATGCCACCCGCGCTCTCCTTCGGATAGACCATCAACTCGCGGATACGAGACGCGGTGTCGGGGCCCATCAGCGACAACAGGCGATCGCGGTCCGCCTTGGGCATGGCTTGCAACAAGTCGGTCGCATCATCGGGCGCCATCTCCGCCAGCACACGCCCTGCGTAGCCAGGGTCATCATCGATCAGATCCTCAAGAACGCTGACCGCAAGCGGGGTCACCATGTGGCTCAGCGCATCAGCCGCTGCATCAACATCCATCTCGCTGACGACATCGGATGCCTCATCCTTGGGAAGCGTCTCAAGAGTGTCCGCGGCATCCGCCGCCTCCTGCGCTTCCACTGCCGCGGCGATCTGCTCGACCGGCGCATCTGCCTCAATCAGATCATCGACGCGCACATCCTCCGCGCTCTCGATGGTCGGATCGACGATGCCGTGGTCGTCAGGCTTCTTCTCAGGTGACATGATCAGTGCCCCTCGAACGCGTCGACGCGGTCCCACTGCCAAATCACGCGGTTCTCATGCTCGAATCCAAGCACGCTGATCGATCCTGATTTCAAACCAAAGCTTCGTCCACGGGTCGGCGGCAGTTCAAGCCATACTGCGGCGAGCATGCGCGTGAAGTGACCATGCGAAAAAAGCAGCGCATTTCCAGAAACTGCGAGGCAGCGCTTGATCACGCGTTCGGCCCTCGCGGCGACCGCATCGATTCCTTCACCCCCGGGACAGCCTGCACGCCAAAGATCCCATCCGGGGCTGCGCGTGGTGATCTCGGCTGAAGTCAGCCCTTCGTACTCACCGTAGTCCCACTCGGCGAGCGCCTCCTCCACTTCGACCGTTCCGCCGAACCCCGCATGACGCGCGGTCTCAAGCGCGCGGCTCCGCGGACTCGAAAGCACCAAGTCGAAACGCTCCGCGGCCAAGGTGGGGCCAAGTTCATTCGCCCTCGCAACGCCCGCCGATGTCAGCGCAATGTCACTCCGACCAGTATGGCGCCCATTGGCACTCCACTCGGTCTCCGCATGACGCACCAACCAGATCTGTTTCGCTCGCGAAGGCATCGGTTCACCGCGAACATTACCCTGCGCACCACGCGAATGTCTCGCGAAGAGAACCCCATGACGACCGACGAACAGCCACAGGTCATTTTGCAGCGCTCAGGTCGTCTGCTGACCATCACGCTGAACGATCCTCGTCGCCGAAACGCCCTCGGGACGGCGCTCTTCGAACAGCTGGAGCGCGCGCTCGACGAGGCGAATCCGAGGGACATCGACGACGCACCATCCGTCATCGTTCTTGGCGCAAATGGCAGCGCCTTCTGTGCCGGCTTCGATCTCGAGGCGTGTGTGCAAGATGCCGCGCTGCTGCCGCTCTTCGTGGAGCGGCTCGGGCGGCTTACCGCCCGAATCCGTGCGCTGCCCGCGGTCGTCATTGCACAGGTGCAAGGCGCCGCACTCGCTGGCGGATGCGCGCTCGTGATGTCCTGCGACATCGTGCATGCGGCGGCGGACGCAACCTTCGGCTATCCCGTTCATCGCATCGGGGTGTCGCCCGCGGTGAATGTCCCGGTGCTGCTTGCCACGGCGGGGCTCGGCGTGGCTCGTCGTATCGCGCTCTCGAGTGAGATCCTTCCTGCACGGCAAGCCGAGTCGCTCGGTTTGGTGCAGTGCGTGCATGCGAATGAAGGCGCGCTTCACGGCGCTGTCGCAGCGTTGGCTGAGTCACTCTGTGCGAAGAGTCCACACGCCTTGCGCGCCACCAAGGCTTGGCTCAATCAAGTGGACGGCACGGAGGCGACCGGTTCACTCGGCTCGGCCGTCGACCGCGCGGCGCAAGCAACGATCGATGTGTGCCGTACCGCTGAGGCGCGCAGCATGCTCGATTCGTTCTGGCAACAACGGCGTGCGCGAATGTGATCCACCCGCTGTGCTGCACTACCCTTGACCGCACCATGACCGAGCGCGCTTCCCTCACGATTGCAGATGGCTGCGCCACCATTCTGCTCCGTCGGGGCGAGTCCCGCAACGCGCTCGACTGTGACACGATCGTTGCGCTCCGACGGTGCATCGATGCGGCCGCTGTCGAGTGCAACGGCAAGCGAGGCGTCGTTCGCTCCCTGGTGCTCGCGGGCGAAGGCAAGAGTTTCTGCGCGGGCATGGATCTCAAGGGCGTTCTGCATGATGCCGTTCGTATGGGCGACATGCTGCGCGGACTCTCATCGGCACTTCTTGCACTGCGGCGACTGCCTGTGCCGACTATCGCGCGCGTACAGGGCGCTGCGATCGGCGGCGGCTGCGGACTCGCAGTGGTGTGTGACTTTGCGATCACGCATCCCGAAGCGAAGCTTGGCTATCCAGAAGTCGACCTCGGTGTCTGTCCTGCCGTTGTCGCGCCTTGGCTTGTGCGGCGCATCGGTGCAGGACCTGCGCGCGCCATGCTGCTGGCAGGCGGAACGATGGGCGGCGAGGAGGCCGCTGCGCGCGGACTTGTCACGCGTTGCGTTCCCGCTGCCGATCTCGACGCTGAAGTCGCCGCACTTGCGGGCCGGCTCGCGACGGGTGGCGCGGAGGCGCTCGCGTGTACCAAACGCATGTTGAACGAGCTCGACGGATCGCTCGATGAAAAGATCGCGGCAGACGCGGCAGAACTCTCCGCACGCGTCATCGCAGGGCCCGAGGCGCAGGCGTCGCTGACGCGTCTCTACGCGCTGAAGCCGCAGGGCGGTCCTGCAGCGAATCCCGCTCGCTGACCGCTCATCAACGCACAACGAGATTCCTCCGATGCTCCCCACTGAAACTACGGCCGACGGCATCGTCATCGTCACGCTCACGCCCAATCCCTCCAAGCCACGCGGCGGTGTCGTGGTGCTCGACAGCTGGCTCATCGCACAGATGACGGAAACGCTCGATACGGTCGCCGCATCGGGACCGCGGGGGTTGATCCTGCGTTCGTCGAGCGAGCGCGTGTTCATTGCAGGCGCCGATCTGGCCGAGATTGATGCACTCGATGACGCGGCGCTCGATGTCTACCTGCGGGCGGGCACGGAGGCGTTCGCCAAGTTGCACTCCATGCGCTGCCCGTCGATCGCCATCATTCACAAAGCTGCGCTCGGCGGCGGCCTCGAGGTCGCCATGCACTGCGATGGCATGCTCGGCGTTCTTCCAAGTGCCAGCGAAAAGCCTTGGCGCATTGGACTCCCCGAGTGTGGTCTTGGCATCTGCCCTGGTTGGGGCGGCACGCAGATGCTCCCTGCGCGCATCGATCCAGCCACTGCGATCATTGCAACGGCGAACGGCAC
>Ga0172367_10008576_pt1 | contig 11391 bp, 9 predicted proteins | sample Lak10m_FD_114542 | JGI IMG/M metagenome (GOLD analysis project Ga0172367, IMG submission 114542) | Freshwater microbial communities from Kabuno Bay, South-Kivu, Congo - kab_022012_10m | ecosystem: Environmental > Aquatic > Freshwater > Lake | place: Democratic Republic of the Congo: South-Kivu...
ATGTGACCTGTGAATCCAACCGTCAGCCCCTCTTTTAGATGTAAACGCTGACGCGCCTCGACGCGACTCGGCAGACCCGCATACTTTTCCAACTCGACGCCATTGGGCGCCACGAGGACCGATTCATCCTCAAACTGGAGGCTGGTGGAACGTTCCAAAGCCTTTCTCAACGCCGACACCGTGACCGTCATCAACTTGCGCCCGGGGCGCGTCCAAAATTGACGCAGCCACCACGCGCCATTTCCAGCCACGTCCGCGTGCATTTCGAGAATAACGGGTTTGCGGCGAATCAACGCAAAGACAGCGGACTGCGGCAGCCAGGTATAGATTAATTCCGCGCCAAATTTCTCGGCGGCATGTTGGGCGCGGACGACAAAGTCGAGGCGGCGCAAAAGCCGAATGGACGGAATCAGGTCGAGGGGCGGGGCGGTTTTTAATCCGTAATGGGCAAGCAAAGCCGCGTGAGTCGCAGGCTCCGTTTCGGCAGGAGCAAACATCCGAATCTCATGCCCAAGCTGCATCAATGCCTGCGCCACCTTCATCGCCTGAATCGAGTTGGCGGTCAACGATGGAATGCGTGAGTTAGTGATGAGCGCGATTTTCATTCTGACGAATTTCCTTCACGCCACGCAGGACAATCGCCCCAACGGACGTGATGTAATAAAGGGACAAAAGCGCGGCTTCGGCAACGTAGCCAAAGCGCGGCACGAGCGCAAAGGCAAGCGCCAGTTTGGCAAGCCCCGCCGCGACGGTGGCTTGCAGCGGGAAGGCGGGCAGTCCCAGCGAAAGCAGCAGCGGGCGATTCCAAAAGAGGGTGTAATTAAACGTGAATCCGACCAACAGGGCAAGCAGGGCGGGGTAGGCGGCAGCGTACGGCTCTCCGTAAATCGAAAGCAGCCATTTGCCAAAGAGGACAAAGACGGCGGCAAACGCAAGGTTCAGGGCAGCAGACACGGTGGTGATTTTCTTGAGAAAGTCTTTGAGCCGCGCCCAATTCTTTTGCACCACCAGTTTATTGATTTCGGGATAGGTGGTCAGGATGAACGGGTTGGCGGGGACTGCCAGCAAACTGACGATGGCGTAGGCGGCTTTATAAAATCCCGCCGCTTCGCTGGTGAGGAAAAATCCCACCCAGAGAATTTCGCTCTCGCGGAAGACCAGAATGGCGGTTGCGCTCAGGTTGGAACTGAATGCAAATTTGAAGAGTTCGCGGAAGTTCATCTGGTGGTCGAGTAGGCGGCGCTCTTCCGCCATATCGAGACCACGTTCTCCGCTGTCTTGGTCTCGATAAACTCGACAACCGCGCTCAGGGCTGCTCGACCAGCGACCTGCTGCCACAGACTGTCTCCACCACCCACGCCCCAGTCTTTTCGTCAACTGAAAAAACGCCGTGGAGAAAATGCCAAGCCCCAGCAGGGTTTTGCCCGCAAGGTAGGCGAACAAAATCAGTTGCAAACTTCCCTTTGTGAAAAAGGCAAATGTAATAATCCCAGCCGTCAGCAGGCTTTGCGCGAGATTGAGCAAGCCCTGGTATTTGATCTTCCCCAACATTTGCAAAACGCCCGTCGAAGTTTCTGTGTTGAAGTTTGCCAGCAAGCCGAGGCTGTACACGATGAAGAGTGCGGCGGTGTCGGGTGTTTTGGCAACATAGACGGATGCAAGAGTCGCCGTCGCCGCCACAGCCAAAAACGCCAGCAGGGAAACCGCGCCTTCCATCAGCGCCGCAAACTTGACCAGCGCAGCGACTTTTTCCTTTTCAGCTTTTTCGAGATACTCTCCGCCGTAGCGCACCACCATCTCGCTCATGCGGAAGGACAGAAGCCCGTTGACGGTGGTGGCGTAGCCCGTGACGATGGCAACCAGCCCGAAGTTGGCAGGTCCCAGCAGGCGGGCGGCAAGGACGCTCTGGATCACGCTCAATCCCAGGCTGAGGCTGTTCGCGCTGAACAAAGCCCCGCTGGAGCGAATCACCTTTCCCAACAGCGGGTCGTCTTTGAATTTCGAAAGAAGGGACATGCGGGCAATTGTACACAAGAATTCGATTGGAAAAGAACCGGGGTTTTCAACAAGGGTATAATTTAAACGTTTCAACGCAACGACAGGGGAAGAAAGGGGGGAAGCCGCGCCAAAGAGCAGGAAAGGAGAATCAATGAAAAAGGTTGTGGTTGCCGCCGCGTTGGGCGAATGCGTCCATGTGGCTGGTATTATGAATTTCCTCAGGCTGGCGGAAGCGGCTGGCTGGAAGACAGTTTTTCTGGGACCCGCTGTTTCGGTGGAAGAAGTCATTGAGGCGGCGAAACGCGAGAAGGCAGATTTGGTCGGCGTCTCGTACCGCCTCACGCCCGAAACAGGCGAAAGGCTGCTGGGCGAGTTTGCCGAATCCGCTTCTGAACTGCATGAGCGCGGCGCGCGTTTTGCTTTCGGCGGAACTCCGCCGGTGGTGGAGCGAGTCCAAAAACTCGGCTTCTTCGAGCAGACATTTGACGGGGGCGAAAATGTAGAGGCGGTGATTAACTACCTGAAAGGGAATCAGGCTCAGGCGGGGAGCGAAGCCGCGTTCCCGCAATCCACCGTGGAACGAATCCAATGGAAATCCCCGTACCCAATTCTGCGTCATCATTTTGGCTTGCCGACGATGGAGGACAGCATTGCGGGCATCGAAAAGATTGCCGAGGCGGGCGCGTTGGATGTGATTTCGCTCGGCGTTGACCAGGACGCGCAGGAAAATTTTTATCACCCCGAACGGCAAGACCCAAGAAGAAAAGGCGCGGGCGGCGTGCCTGTGCGCTCGGCAGACGATTACCGCGCCCTGTACCAAGCCAGCCGTCGCGGAAATTTTCCGCTGCTGCGGACGTATTCGGGGACGGATGATTTTATCCAACTCGCGGAGATGTACGTCGAGACCATCAACATCGCGTGGTGCGCCATCCCGCTTTTTTGGTTCAACCAGATGGACGGGCGCGGTCCCTGGGACTTGGAAGGTTCCATCCACGAGCATCAGGCGGTGATGAAGTGGTACGGCGAGCATGGGATTCCCGTTGAACTCAACGAGCCGCATCACTGGGGAATGCGCGATTCGTCGGATGTGGTGTTTGTGGCGGCGGCGTATCTGGCGGCGCACAACGCCCGTGCCTTCGGCGTGAAGGATTACATCGCACAGCTCATGTTCAACAGCCCGCCCGGACTTTCGGACGCGATGGACTTGGCGAAGATGTTGGCGGTTCTCAAAATGGTCAAGCCGCTTGAAAACCAAGATTTCAAAGTGTGGAAACAAACCCGCATCGGTTTGCTCTCGCATCCGCTCAACCCCAACGCCGCGCGCGGACATCTGGCAGCCGCCACCTATTTGCAAATGGCGCTGCGTCCGGATATTTATCACATCGTCGGGCATACCGAGGCGCATCACGCCGCGACGGCGGATGACGTCATCGAAGCGAGTCAAATCGTCCGCCGCGCAATCGATAACGCGATGGGCGCGCCCGACCTGACCGCCGACCCGAAGGTGCAGGCGCGGGCAGAGCAATTGGTGGTGGAAACGACTCAACTGCTGGAGAAAATCCGCGCGTTGGGCGATTCAGACGACCCGTTGACTGACCCTGCCACCCTGAGCCGCGCCGTCACTTCGGGCTTGCTCGACGCGCCGCAACTCCGCAATAACAAGTTTGCGCTGGGTAAAGTCAAAACACGCTTTGTGAATGGCGCGTGCGTGGAAATGTAACTGACAGCGGAGTCAACGACTCCCGTCGTTGACCGTCCAAAGTCAGGAGACTTTGGACTCCGAAATATACAAAGGAGATAACATGACAAAGAAATTCGCAGTCATCGGAGCGGGACATGGCGGCAAGGCAATGGCGGCGCACCTGGCGCTGATGGGCTTCAAGGTTTCGCTCTACAACCGCACTGCCAGCCATATCGAAGTCATCAAGAAACGCGGCGGAATCGAACTGGACGGAGATGAAAACGTGCCGCACGGATTCGGCAAACTGGAGCGGGTCACCTCCGACATGGGCGAGGCAATCAAAGACATGGAAGTCATCATGGTTGTCCTGCCGTCCTCGGCTCACGCGGAAATCGCCGCCGCCATGACCCCACACCTGGCAGATGGGCAAATCGTCATCCTGCACCCTGGGCGCACTTGCGGCGCGTTGGAATTCTCGAAGGTCATCCGAGACGGCGGCTGCAAGGCGGATGTGACCATCGCCGAAGCCGAAACCTTCATCTATGCCGCCCGCTCCGAGGGTCCCGCCGCGGCGCGAATCTTCCGCGTGAAAGAGGCGTTACCGCTGGCGGCTCTGCCTGCCACCCGCACCCAAATGGTTCTGGATGCCATCAGTGAGGCGTATCCGCAGTTTTTCGATGGGGTGGACGTGCTGCACACCAGCCTGAACAACATGGGCGCGATTTTTCACCCCGCACTGACTTTGCTCAACGCAGGCTGGATTGAGTCGACTCACGGCGATTATCAGTTCTACATCGACGGCGTGACCCCGTCCGTCGCCCGCATGTTGGAAGTCCTCGACCGTGAGCGGGTGACGGTTGCCTCGGCGCTGGGCATCCGCGCCCGTACCGCGCTCGAATGGCTCAAACTCGCCTACGACACCACCGGCGAAGACTTGCACGAAGCCATTCACAACCAACCCGGTTATTACGGAATCAAAGCCCCGCCCACGCTCAATCACCGCTACATCTTCGAGGATATTCCCATGAGTCTCGTGCCGATTGCCTCGCTGGGAATGCGCTACGGCGTCTCGGTGCGCGGCATGGACAGCATCATCCGCATCGGCAGCATCATCCACCGCACCGATTACTGGCGGCGCGGGCGCACGGTGGAGAAACTTGGCTTGGAGCAATGGAGCGTCAGCGAGTTGACGCGCTTCGTCCAGGAAGGCGTGATTGATTAAACAACGTCGGAAATCATCCACAGATTTCGCAGATTGGACAGATTGGGAAAACCAGGAGAAAAATCTGCGAAAATCTGTGGTATCTGCGGATAAAATTTAAAAGGAGAAATCTCATGTGTGGAATCGCTGGCGCGTTGAACCAACCAGCAAGTGAAAACGTAAAACGGATGATCGAAAAAATCGCCCATCGCGGACCAGACGGGAGCGGCGTGCAAACCTTCGCGCGCGGCGCGTTGGGACATGTCCGCCTCGCCATTCTCGACGTGGAAGGCGGCATTCAGCCGATGGGCTATGAAAATACGTGGATCGCCTTCAACGGCGAAATCTACAACTACCGCGAACTGCAAAGCGAACACCTGCCCGACCAACCCCTGCAAACCCACTCCGACACCGAAGTTTTGATTCACCTCTACCGCAAATTCGGCGCGGATTTTGTGTACCTGCTGGATGGGATGTTCGCCTTCGCCATTTATCAGGACGGCGAATATTTGCTGGCGCGTGACCCGCTGGGAATTAAACCGTTGTACTACGGCGCTGGCGCGGACGGCGCGACCTACTTCGCATCTGAAATCAAGGCGTTGCAGGGACTCACGACTTCCATCCAGGAATTCCCTGCCGGGCATTGGCTCGATTCCAAAACGGGCTGGCATCGGCATTACAACCTTCACGCAGATATCGAACCCTTTGCGGGGAGCGAAGCCGACGCCCTGCCGCTGATTAAATCCACCCTGCGCGAAGCCGTGCAAAAACGCTTGCTCGCCGATGTGCCGGTGGGCGTCAGCCTGAGCGGCGGATTGGACAGCAGTATCGTTTCCCTGCTGGCTTGCGAAGGGACAGACCAACTCCACTCATTTGCCGTCGGCGTGAAAGGCAGCGAAGACCTCGCCGCCGCCCAACAGATGTCTGAATTTTTGCACACCCAACATCATCAACTGGTTTACACTGCCGAAGACATGGTGAACGCCCTGCCCGATGTTTTGTATTATTTGGAAACCTTCGACCCCGCCCTCGTCCGCAGCGCCATGCCGAATTACTTTCTTGCCAGGTTGACCTCAGACCATGTCAAGGTCTTCCTCACCGGCGAAGGCGCGGATGAACTCTACGCGGGCTACGATTACCTCGCCGAATTCAACGACCCCGCCGACCTGCAAAAAGAAACGATTTACATCACCCACGCCCTGCACAACACCAACCTCCAGCGGGCGGACCGAATGTCGATGGCGTTCGGCTTGGAAGCGCGAGTCCCGTTTTTGGATGTCAAATCGGTGGCGCTCGCGTTTAGCCTCCCCGCCGCGTGGAAACTGCACAACGGGCGCGTCCCCAAACATCTGCTGCGTCAGGCTTTCGTGGGCGACCTACCCGAAAACATCGTCAACCGCCCCAAACAGAAATTCTCCAAAGGCGCGGGGTCATCCGACTTGATTGCCGAACGCGCCAGCCGCGAAATCAGCGACGGAGAATTTTCCGCCGAAGAAAAACGCCTGCGCAAACAATGGGACTACACCCTGAAAAACAAGGAAGCCCTGTATTACTACAGGGTCATCCGCGAACATTACGACGATTCATTTTTGTTCAATACGATGGGACACAGCCGCAGTTTATAGCGCCTTCAACGCAATCGGGCAATGAATTTACGGACGGAGGGAAGCCGCAAAATAAGAAGAATGGCGATCACCAGCCCATAGATCGCAGGCTTGACCACGTCGCCTTGCAAGAGCAGGAGATCGCCTTTTTTGCTCCACAGGTAATGCAGGGCGACGATGGGCGCAATGAAATAAACCGCCTGATGCAGGCGCTTCCAGTTTTTTCCGAGACGTTTCTTCCAGATATCGAAGGAGGTAATGGCAAGCGGAAGCAGCAAAGTGAAAGCCAGCGCCCCGACCACCAGGTAATTTTTTTCGAGAATCTCCCGCGCCAGCCTGCTCCACGCGAGACCGAAATCGAGATCGGCAAAGATGATGACGTGAATGACGGCGTATAGAAAGGCATACAACCCCAGCGCGCGGCGGCGTTTGAGCGGCTCACTCCATTTGAAGATGGTGTTGAGCGGCGTGCAAAGCAGGGACAGGACAAGCAGGGTAATTGCGTGACGTCCCGTGCGCTGTTCGAGGTCTTGAATTGGGTTCGGAGAAAGACCGCCCGTGGCAAAGTCGAAAATCAATAGAATCAACGCGGACCATGCGTAAACATGCACGGCAATTTGCAGGGGAGTGAAGGGGATTTTTTTCATACGTTGCGCCAGGCATCCGCAACCTTAAAGGCTTCGGATGCCTATTTTAATAATACACGCTCAAATCCATGCCGTCATACAAATGCGCCACCTGCTCTCCGTAACCGTTGAAAGGCAGGGTGGGACGACGTTCGAATTCGCCAATGCGCCGTTCTGAAGCCTGCGACCAGCGCGGATGATCCACATGCGGGTTGACATTGGCATAAAAGCCGTATTCGTTCGGCGCAATCCCCTTCCACAAAGTCGCTGGCTCGTCTGCAACCAGTTCGATTTTCACAATCGACTTGATGGACTTGAAGCCGTATTTCCACGGCACGACCAGACGGATGGGCGCTCCGTTTTGCGGGACGTTCGGCTCTCCGTACAAGCCAGTGGCAAGGAAGGTCAGGTCGTTCATGGCTTCGTCGAGACGCAGTCCCTCCTGATAGGGCCACGGATAGAGCGGACTGTTTTGTCCGCGCATTTCTTCGGGACGAAAGACTGTTTCAAAGCGCACATATTTTGCATCCGAGGTCGGCTCGACGAGATTGAGTAAAGCCGCCAGCGAAAACCCCTCCCAGGGAATGACCATACTCCACGCCTCTACACAGCGCAAACGGTATATGCGTTCCTCCTGCGGGAATTTCTTCAGCAGGTCTTCGATGCCAAACGTTTGCGGATTTTTGACCAGCCCGCCGACCTCGACCGTCCACGGGTTGAGGGTGAAGCCGCGCGCCTCTTCTGCCACCTGTTGTTTATCGGTGGTGAACTCGTAGTAGTTGTTATAGTTCGTGATGTCGGAATAGGTATTGACCGGGTCGCCGAGTTCATCGACGGAGTCGGAAGCGGGGATCGGCGCAAGAGTCTGCATCTCATCCACCGCCGAGGGGGCGCAAGCCGCCAGCAGGGCGGCTCCTGTGGCGACAGCGGCTCCCTTCATAAAGTCGCGTCGTGAAAGATAGACTTGTTTCGGCGTAATTTCGGAAGAACGAACAGGAATGGATTTATATGAATGAGTCACGGCTAAAGTCTCCTCTGTTCAAAAGGATTTTTGAATGATTCCTGGATGTATCCATTCCTGCAAAACTTTCCCGTCGCAGATGATAGTTTGGTGAGAAGATACCTGGTCTGACAGCATACGTCGCCACGACTATCAATTGCGCCTTTACTTCAAAGTCACCTCTGCCTTGACCAAGCCCGCGCGGTCATGCCTGGCGCTGAGTTTCACCTTCGCGCCTTTCTTCGCCTTGACCACCCACTCGAACTTGACGCGGTCTGACGTGCTTTCGTCGGACTCATCCACCATCACGGGTTTGTACGCCCGCCCTTCGAGTTCGCCGAGTTCCTCGCGCAGTTTTCCCGATTCCAGTTTTGCGCCTTTGGGCAGGGAAATTTCCGCGATGACGCCGCGCGAGATCTTGCGTTCGAGCGCCTTCTTCGTGACGTAGGTCGGGAGCCAGCCTGTGTTTTGCACGGTCAGCCGCACGCGAAAGGTGTCGGCTGAAAGGGGGACAACGCTCGTTTCGCACGCCTCAAGTTTGGGCGAGATCAGCGCGTGCCACACCACCCAATCGGGGAAGGGGCTGATTTCCTTCTCCAAAAATTCCAGCGGCGGATTCGACCAGGCGTTCATCATATCCCAGCCGCCCAGTTCCACCTCGCCCAGTTGCGGGTGCTTGAACGGATACCAATTCACACAGCCCTTGCCTTTGAGGACTTCGTCGTTCCACTTGAGCATTTTGAAATCGTCTTCGACGGGATGCTCGCGGTACCAGTCGATGAACTTGTACTTTTCGATACCCGCCTGCCGCTGCGGACTCCAAAATTCGATTGTCCACGAGAAGACGCCGATGTGGTCATACGTCCACGAGTCAAATCCGCCCGCGATGGTTTGCTTGGGATGGTAACGGAAATCGTGATAAACCGAGACGTTGGGATAGCCCGTGAACTCGGTGCCTTTGTCGCCAATCTTTTGATACGTCCAAAGGTCATCAGTGGGAAACTCGTCATCGGGACGGTCATCGTACGGGCGGAGCAGGACTCCGCTCATGGTGTGGAAGGACATCGTGCCCGTGATGTTTTTGTGCCTGACGATGAACCGAACGAGGTTCTGCGCCTCTGGCTCGCTGGTGGGATATTCTCCCGCCCCATGCTGATCCGCTTCGGGCTTCCAGCCGACAGGGAAGTTGCGGTTCAAATCCAGACCCTGCTTCGGGCTGCGGACTTGAATCGTCACGCCGTCATAATTTTTGAGCAAGCCTTCGGGCAGGATGCGATAATATTTCCCGCCCGTCTCGATGGGATCGCGGCGCACCATCAGCCGCGGATCGTCGGGATGTGCCTTCCACGCGCCGTTGGGGTCGGGGACGCGGATTTGCAAAATGCGCCCGTCGCCGTCGATGTCCTCGCTGAACATGCCGTCGAGCGCGTCTTCGTCGAAAGGGTAGGTGCGCGTGCTGGAGCGGAGGAAACGCGGTTTGTCTGCCAGCGCCCATTCTGCGCCGTCGGGGTTGACGCGCGGCACGATGTAAAAGGCACGGGTGTCCAATGCTCGCGTGACCGTCTCGTCTTTTTTGTAGCGTGTGACCAGCGCGTGAATCAAATACAGCGCCGCCGCGGATGCGGTCACTTCGGTGGCGTGGATGTTGCCATCGACCCAAAAGGCGGGCTTCCCGTCATCGCTCCCCGACTTGAAGTTCGTCGCAGTCACCAGCCAGACATCGCGTCCCTCGTGGCTCTTGCCGATGGACTCCAAACGAATCAGATTGGGATATTCCTTTGCGTAGGCTTTGAGAATGCGCGTCAGTTCGGCGTAACGGTAGAAGCGGTTGAATTTGACTTCGGGCATGGGGGACTCCTTTTGATGAAGGGAATTATCCTGATGATAATCCAATGGGTGCGGATTGGGGCGGCGCGTCATGAATAAAAATAATGTGTTTTGACCCAGCAAGGCAAAAGGCAAGGCAAAAACAGGTAAAATAAAGGCAGAAAACCATGCCCAATGAAAAAGAACTCCTCTTCGAAGTAATGACCCCGCTGGGTTTTTCGGTCCGTGTAACAAAAGACTATTGGGAACTGATTGTCACCATCAAGCACCCAATCATGGCAGGGCGCGAAGAGGATGTCAGGAAAGCGCTGGAACAGCCAGATGAAATTCGTCAAAGCAAATCAGACGAGATGGTATTTTTATTTTACAAAGAAGAGCGGCAAAAGCGCTGGATATGTGCGGTTTCAAAACAAGCAGGCTTGGAAGGCTTTTTGATCACGACTTATCCAACGGACGCGATCAAGGAAGGAGTACGGATATGGCGCAAATAAAAGTTTACTATGACCGATCAGGGAACACGCTCACAGTTTGGTTTGGGAACCCTGCCGATGAATATGTTGCCGAAGAAACAGGCGAAGAAATTATCTTGATGAAAGACCGCGAGGGCAAGGTTATTGGCTTCGAGAAGTTGAACTTTTCCGCTCAATCAGCGGACACAGTGCGAGTAGCCTTCGAGACAATGGCGGCGTAAAGCGGAATTGCTCGACGCAAATAACGAAAAAACACCGGGCTATCAGTCCAGTGTTTTTTGATTCAACCCATTTCACATCCCGTCAACAACTTCCCCCAGCAACTTCACCAACTTTCCGCCAATCACCGCGCGGCTGAAATTCTCTTCCAGATATTTTCGCCCGCGCAAACCCATCAGGCGGCTTTGGTCGGGGTTTGCAGCGAGCCTGCGAATTGCATCTGCCAGTTGGGCGGCGTTTCCGGGCGCGGCAAAAATTCCGCAGTCGGCGGCTTCCACCACCTCGCGAATCACGCCGTCGATTGCCAGCGCCACAGCTCTGCCCGCCGCCATGTAATCAAAGACCTTGTTCGGGTAGGTCGTTTTATATTCCTCCAGCGGCTTGAGGATTGCAATGCACGCATCCGCGCCAGCCAGCGCAGACGCCATCTCCGCTTTTGGCACGGATGGCAGAAAGGTCACGTTCGACAGGTCTTTTGCCCTAGCCGTCAGCGCGGGCTTTTCTTTTCCGTCGCCAAGAAAAACGATGTGGATGTAATTCTCATTCGCCAGCAGGCGGGCGGATTCCAGAACGACGGTCAAGTCATTCGACATGCCGTGCGCGCCCGCGTACAACGCAATGAATTTATCTTCGAGATGATGGGCTGTGCGGAATGTTGCGCCGCTGTCGGCTGGATCGAACATCGACGGGTCGGCGCCGTTGGGGATTAAGTCCACGCGCTTCGCGCCCCGCCCCGAGACGTGATTCAAAAATCCCGGGCTGTTG
>Ga0172367_10008577_pt1 | contig 11391 bp, 17 predicted proteins | sample Lak10m_FD_114542 | JGI IMG/M metagenome (GOLD analysis project Ga0172367, IMG submission 114542) | Freshwater microbial communities from Kabuno Bay, South-Kivu, Congo - kab_022012_10m | ecosystem: Environmental > Aquatic > Freshwater > Lake | place: Democratic Republic of the Congo: South-Kivu...
CGGAAATATCAGAAAACGACCCGATGGCACAAGCATATTTAGAAGAAAATAATGTTAAGATATAAAATAATATAGTATGACAGAGGCGGTTAAAAAAAAGATTGGCAGGGTTAAAGAGGGAGTTTATATCACGGTTATAGGTGCGTTTATCTTGACGGTGCTATATTCTGGCAAAGATATATTGATGGTAGGGATAAGACAACCGGATATTAATATACAGTTAAATAAGCACATTAACGAGGTTGATAGTATGCGAAGATATACGAATGAAAACACACAGAAGCGAATAGACGATATTAAAGTCGATATAAAAGAAGATTTAACCGAAATAAAAACAGAACTTCGTGAGATTAAGCGATGTATATATTATGGTAGAAATAATAATGATTTAACAATTAAATAATTATAATATGACAAATTCAAATTTTTTAAATTTAAACGGCAAAGATTTAATAAAGGGTTTTATTGTTGCTTTTTTAGGTGCTTTACTTTCAATAGTTTATAATTACATAGAAGCAGGAACTTTAGTGTTTACTTGGGCATTTTTTAAACCTGTGTTATTAACGTCTTTAGGTGCAGGCATAGCTTATCTTTTAAAAAACTTTTTTACAAATAGTGAGCAGAATTTTTTAAATAAGGAATAGTGTAAAAATATCATGCGAAATTTTGATGTTAATAAAGTTTATTTGATTGATAAAAAACCTGCCATATATTTATATAATTATAAGGCAAAGGAATACGATAATATAGAAAGATATATATTTGAATATCCGAATGAAAAAAGAAAAGGGATTGAGCTTGATAATGAAAAAGTAAATGATATTATTGAATATGTCGATAAAAAAACTGGTAAAATAATAATAGATTCAATATCTTTTTATAATAAAATTATTATTAAACAATATAGAAATAAAAGTTCAAAAATATTTTCTGAATATATAGACAGATTTACAGATTATGATCCTGATGTGAGAGATGATAATAATAATATTATTCCATTAGAAATACCTTATAGGCAAATACGCAAAGAAATAAATAAAGATAATTATCATTTATGCACTAACGCTACATTTACACATGATATATCTATTGACTATTTAGAATATGACCCATCATTAAATCAATGGAGTTTATTTAACGAATCAGAATTTAATAAATTTTGGGATAGTATTGTACCTGCGTTTGATGATGAATTTATTTCTCCATCGGGTTCTTGTTATAAAGTAATAAATAATATTGTTTATCGTAAATCAGACCATTGGGGATATGGTATTGCTTCGTGTAATTGGGGATTAAATAGATTAACATATCCTGAAAATTATAAATCAACATTAAAATCCATAGCACATTGTAAAATATCAGATTTTAGAATTAATGAGGATTGTAATGGTAGATTAATAGTAACAGTCAATCCTGAATATATAAAATATCTTAAAATTCATATTGAAAGGCAGAATGGTATTTATAAAGAATTTATTAAATTTGTTGAAAATAATTATATATTTAAAAAAAATACAGTTGATATGTTTGAAAAGTTTAAAAATACCGACCCATGTTTAAGGTCAAAACAACGATTAAGTAGAATAATATAATAAAAATGGCAAATAAAACAATAAAAGATATAGTTATTGAAAATGCAGATGCTTTAAAAGCTATGACAACTCATACAGAATTGAGGGAATGGGCAATATCACAAGGTTTTAATAATAGGTCAGCATTTCCAAAATTTAAACTTGCATTAAACGAAATAGGACTTGATTATGATGTAATCAAAACAGGAATTAAAAAACAAAAATCAGAAGAATTAAAGGCAAAGATAAATTATGAATTAACATTATATTCCGATGCTAAAGCAAGTGCAGGGCGATACGGAATAACGGATAAAGACGGTAACGTAGTTTGGTATGGTAGGTTTTTTGAAAATGATAACGCTTCCGAACAAAGCAGTGCAGAACTTGAAGCAGCTAAAAAAGCTGTTTGGTTTGCTTCAAAGGTAAAAGAAGCATTGAACGAACCTGCAATAAAATTAACTCTTTATGTAGATGCGGAGTGGCTAACATACCAAGACCATAGTGGTCAAAAGGGTTATGCACTTACTACATTAGCGAGTAAATACGATATTCAGTTAGAGGTACTTTGGATTAGTGGGAAGAAAAACCCTGCCGATAAATGGACAGTTGCGAGTGGTTTTAAGAAGTGGCAAGATAATGATTTAAAAAGTTTGGCTGATTACATAAAAGATATTGATATACCGGAATCTGATAACGAATTAGAAATAAAAGAGCAAGACGAAGATAAAACGCCTTCTGACGTTATTGAAAACAATACAAATAATAATATGGAAAATAAAGAAATAGAAGTAAGCACAAGCGAAATATCAAATAATGAAGATATAAATAAATATTTTCAAAATATAGATTTAATAATTAAAAAAGGAAAAGAATTAAGATATTTAGAAGGATATATTTATTCTTTTGCTGGTGATAGAAATAAAAAAATAAGACAAAATATTATGTCTTATTTATTAAATAAAAAAGTAAATTTAATAGATAGTGGACTAAATAAATTAATAAAAGAAACTTATAAATGGGTTAAAAATAATTATAATAATGCTAATATAGAAGATAATTTTATGCCTATTATAAATAAAGAAATAGAAGTAGGCACAAGCGAAATATCAAATAATAGTAACGATAAGCCAACACCCGAAAGCAAACAAAGATTTTCAGCTATAAAAGAAATTGATAGAAAAGAAATTACAGTCATGCCAGAGTTATTTCAAGGCAGACAAAACGCATATTCAGAAGAATCTGTTAATAAAATCGTTTCAGAGGGTTTTGATAAAACAAATGACCCCATAATCGTTTGGTATGATAAAGATATTGAAAAATATGTTGTAATTTCAGGACATTCACGTTGGGAAGCGAGTAAAAGACTTTTTGCTTCGGGAGATGTTTCATTACAAACAATGCCGGTTAAAGAATATTTGGGCGACAAAGAGGAATCCCTAAATTATGCAATATTAGAATCGAATAGAGCAAGTACACAAGAGGGTTTAATATCTGATATTAACGCTGTACGCAAAATGTTAGTGCAAGGATATAACAAAACAGAAATGATTAAGTATATAAAACCTAAATCATACCTCGAAAAAATTATTAATTATACTTACTTAAATCCAACTGGTAAATTCATTGAATATCTTGCAAGTGATTCAAAAATATCATTTCCTTATTTAGAACGAAATGCCGAATGGGTTGGGATATTGCGAAATATGTATGGTAGTAAATTAACTAATTCACACGAAAACGAAATATTTGATTATATATACCTAACGGACAAAAAAGGACTTTCGTTAAGAAAAGATGAATTATTTAATATGATTGAACGAAAAGCTGGTAGTTTAATATTTAATCCCGAAGAACCATTAAACTTAAAGAATTTAGGCAACGTATCACCATTAGTAAACCCTGTAATAGAAATAATAAAAGAACATGAAAAAGAAATTTCTGAAATGGAAAAAGAAATTTCACATAAGCAAGATTTAATTGTACGTGCAAATAACGAGGGGAAAACCGATTTGATTGATAGATTTAAGTCTGATATAAGTAATTTAACAACAAGAATATTAAATGAAAAAACAATCGTAGATAGATTAAATTCACAGATAAACACTATTTCAAAACAATCTATTTATGATTTATTTTCTGAAATACCTGCACCAATAGAAACTAAAAAAATATTAAATTTATCCGAACAAGATGTTGCTAATGACGAAGTAATTAAATGTAATGCGGAATTAGATAATTATAAAAATGAATTAAATGTCTCTATTCCTCAAATAAATCAGATATTTACAATAAATGGACAAAAAGCAATACTAACCAATATCGATTCTTATAAATTAACATTTAGTATTGATGACGGCAAATATAATATGAAGATGGTTAAATTATATACTTATTCTGAAATAATTGAAATGTTTAATAATGGAAATATAAAATATGATGGTTATGATAATTCAACTTCGGAGGGTAAATTGAATTTTGAAAATATATTGACAAAAAAACAATTATGTTTGGCAAAAACTGAAAATTTAAACAGTTTGATACATCTTAAAGATAAAACTGAAATTATATTAACATCTAATTTATTAAACACTAATGAATTAAATAATCAATTATCACAAAAAGAAAATGAAATAAAACAAATAAAAGAAGTTGTTGAAGAGCAAAATAAACCTGCCGAGATAGACGATAAAACATTATATTTACAAGCTATTGAGGGGTTAAATATTTTATTAGAATTAGAAACAAATAAAAAAGAAATTAAATCAATAAAAGATGCTATTGAGGGGTTAAATATTATGGTTGAATTATAAAATATAAGTATATGACAAAAAATGAATTAAAAACAAAAATTGATAAATTAGATTTAGCAATTAAATCAGGTAAAATTGATGGTGCTTTATTAGATAAAATGAAAACCACTAAAGAAAAACTAAATAATGATTTATTAGAGTTAGAAGCAAAAGATGTTGCAATGTCCGATATTAAAGCGGATAAGGGCATTAAAGAAAAGAAAATAACAACTGTTAAAAAAGGCAAAAATAAGAAAACAGTAAAGACAGAAAAAATAAAGACAGAAAATATAAAGCCAGAAAAAGATAAAATTAATAACGCTTCTATAAAAGAGGGAGTAAAAGAACAACATATTTCTAAAGACTTACAGTTATTACATATCAAAGGCGATGTTTACGATTTATTATACAAAGGGCAGTCGTCATTTTCATTTGAAAAAAGAACTGACAAGTGGCACGTTACTTGCAAAATAGACGAAAGAAATAGAAAAGACGGTTTCACCTCGTTAGAGGAAGCTGTAAAATACGTTTCTAAACATATCTATTCAGACGAATTAAAACAATACTTGAAACAGAAAAAAGCATCTGCTAAAAGGAATAAAGAATTTAGAGAAAAACACAAAAGCGGTGCAACAACACCAAACCAAGACTTAAATAAAGCAGAAAATAAAGTAATTAAAAAAATTACTGAAAAAGCAAAAGAAAATAAAGACGTTACAAAAGATGTTGAATTAATATTTTCTAACGTAAATAAACTAATCATTGAAGCAAAAACTATAATCAAAGAAGCTAAATTAAAGATTGACAAAAGCGAAATACGTAAAATGATTTCTGAATTAAAAAAACTTTTATAAATAACTTAAAAATAAATAAAATGAAAAAGACAAAAAAAAGAAGTATTACAAGACCTTTAAAAAAAGGTATAGTTATTAAAGTAGGAAAACTTAAAAAAGTAAAACAAACAAAAAGAGGTAAAAAACAAGATGACGCTAACCCCCACGCATTAAAACCCGGTAAACGTCTATCTAAAAACAAAAATATCTATTACGAACATAGAATTAATCATGCTGATTAATGGGCGTAGAGAGGTCATCTAATTATTACAACACTTTATATAGTGCAATAACCTCGTATAGTAAGACGTACATTGAAAGTCCATACATATATGTTTGGGACAAAACAATAGATATGCTTTCTGATGATGAGGTTATTGTTGAGGTCGGTTGTGGTACAGGACAACTGGCTAATTATATATTAGAAGTCGGGTTGAAATACGTTTATGGTTTTGATTTTAGTAGTACCGCTATTGCTATTGCTAAAAAACAAAATCCTAATCATGCCGATTTATTTCATGTTAAAAACGCTTTATTATTAGACACGTATTTGAATTTACCAAAATACGATACTGTTATTTGTTTAGAAACATTGGAGCATATAATCGAAGATTTTAAAATTCTATGGTGCTTAAAAAAGGGGTGTAGGGTTATTTTTTCAGTTCCAGATTTTGACTTTGAAGCTCATGTAAGGCATTTTAAAAACGCAAAAGAAATAATAACAAGATATTCAAATGTTTTAGATATTAAAAGCATTTATGAAATACCGCACAATAACGGCAATAGTAAAATATTCCTTTGTGATTCTATAAGAAAATAATATATACTTTTATATACTTATTTATGTATATTTAACTACATTATTATTTATCTTATAATATTCTATTTCGGTATAAATTGAGTTGCAAATGACTTTGTGTTGAACATACCTTTTGCCCTCGTAAATGTTTATACTGCTTTCAATTCTATAATCACAAACAACACTCGTTCCAACCCTTATTATACGGTTTATAATCTTATCTGCCTGTACTCCATACAACTTGATAATAAAATTATATTTAACACGTTTAAAATTATGTGTGGTGGCATCATAATATTTACGGTATTTAATAAATGATATAGCATAACATTTTATATCATTATCAAATTTGTATATTTCTCTTATTGTTCCGGTTTGTAGTGGCATTTATATAAATCTTATTTCGTTACCGGCTAAATAACTATCTGGCGTTATCTTTTTGCAAATAACAGTTTTAAATTCCCAATTATTTTGAATAAAATACTCCCTTATTATTGCTACATCATTTTTTAATATGCAAATATTGTCCACATTCACCCAGATATAATTTGAATTATTAGTTTTTAATATATCTTTAGCTGATTGTATTAAATTATAAACTAAATATCTTATATTATTATAAACCCTTTGTTCGAGTTCTTTTGTTTCTTTAATATTATTAACCATAATACCATTTCGATAATATGTTTTTTGGCTTTCGCCCTTTATTAAACCAAACGACATCTGTTTTAATTGTTTAAATTCTGGTTTGTAAAGATATGTTTCATATATATTTTTAGATATAATACCTTGTTTATATGCCGATTGCCACCATGCGTTGTTTATATCTAACGAATAAAAATACTCTCCGATATTTATATTTTCAAATATATCTTTATTGAATTTAGTTGTTGTTGTATATGTTTTTTTTATTTCAGTAATATCAAGTTCATTTGCTTTTATGTAATTATTTACTGATTTTGATATTAATGTAATGAATGATAAAAGATATTTTAATTTAATATTATGTTTTTCGCAGATATTATTTAATACGCTATCAGAATTAACCTTTTCAAAATAACAATATGAAAATTTAATAACATCGGGATATGTAATATTATAAATATTCCTTTTTTTTAAAATATCGTAATTGCAATTTATACTATTATTATAATTTATAAGTTGTTCGTATTCCGTCTTATTTATGTTTACGATTTTGTCCATTATTTAAGTTTTTCTAAACCAGACATATATTGTTCAAATGTTATTTTACCTTTCTCTAATAATCTTTCTAAACTTGCAATCATTTCACGGTTTGTTTTCTCTTTTTGTTCTATTTCATAGCGTTTTGTTTGTTCTTTTTGTTCTATTTCATATTTACTTATATCTACATCTTTTTGTTGAGGTTGTGGTTTTTGCGTTTCTGTTTCTACGACTTGTTTTTCTTTTGTTTCTTTTTTCTCTCTTTGTTCTTTAATCATTTGTTCCGCTGACTTGCCTTTTTTTATAACTTGTTCAGTATTAGGTGGTAGATAGTCATAATAAGCATCTTTACCGTCTATATCACAACATTTTAATAATAGTCTTTGTTCACCCTCACGGTTTATCTTTTTATCGACAAGAACCAGTTTCACAAAGAAATAGTATTTTCTCTCGTCATTAATATTTTCATTTAGCCAAACAACAAATGGTTGAAAAGTAGTTTCATATTCGTATAGATTAGAGCAATATAGCTTTATATCGTTACCATTTTTATCTTTGCCCAGTATTTGAGGTGAAGTGATAACGTATCCTTTAGGAAATCTTTTAGCAATATCATATATCAAATCTTCTAACTCATAGTAAAGTCTTGTTTTATCCCAATGCTCTGGTAGTGGAAGTAATTTGTCTTTTGGAGTTGGTTTGGTTATAATATTTTTTACATTTTTTATTGTAACCTTTCCGAGTTTTTTTAGTTCTTTATCTTTAAGTATTTTAGCTTCCTTTTGTGTTCTTTTTAGTTCTTTCCAGATGGTTTTTGCTTCGGTGTTTAAATCATTTTTAGTCTTAAAATAATGTTTATTTTTACCGTAACCGTAGTATTTATTCAATATAGCAACAACATGCTTATAACTATTTTTTTTGATGTTGCTTGTTTTCATAATATTAAAAAAGTATAAGGGTGGACATTATTAAAATTATGGCATTATTTGGAAAATTAGTCCAGTAGTCCCTTATACTTGTATTTTTGATAATATTTTTATAAAATAACGACACCATAACTTGCAAAGATATTAATTATATTATTACTTGTTTTTTTTTTATTATAATTTTTTTTCACAATTAATAATTATACTTTCTACTTTATCCCGAAAATATTTATCATATTTAATAAATGTTTTATAATTCTGTACTGAATGAATAATTGTAGAATAATTATAACCAGTCATATTTTGAATATCTAACAATTTTAATTTATGTTTAACACGTAAAATAAAGAACATACAGCATCTTGCATTAATATATTTTCTTTTTCTATTTTTTTCAAATATTTCATTTTCAGGAATATCAAATTTATTGCAAATGATATTACTAATATTGTTATAAAATATGTTTTGCATACTAATTTTATCTATTAAAGGGAATGAATAATAATTTAATTGTTCCAAAGTTCTGAATTGAGATATGTTTCAAAATATTTTTTTCTTATATTGCCGTTTAATTGCATAAAATACTTATTAATATAGTTATATGCTTTTATTTGTTCTGCAAAAGGCATTTTATTCCATTTTATCAATGATTTCTTTTTAGAACTTGTTAATTTATCATCGTATTTATTCCAAGCTGTATCGAATGTAATACCAGATATTTCGGTTAATTTTAATCTGCCTTCTAACGCTTTAATATTATTTACCCTTTCAATGTTAGTAGGTAAATTATTGAGCAACCATTCGTGTTGAATATCAGATAAATCGGCATTGGTAAAGTCTAATTTATGTAAATATCCTTTATCGTTATAATTAATTTCAACATAACCCTGAAAACTCGGTGATGTAATTTGATAATATTTCATTTTACTAAATAAATAAAAAGCACGTAAATAAGTGATATTCCGTTGTTTGTTTTGCAAACATTAAGGCAAATTTACGTGCTATATTTTAATATTTTCATTTTTTTACGGAATATCATTTTGCAAATATTTTATTGTTTTTCCATTGTTTTACATACATTCTTGACAAACATTGCAATAACAAGTCCATATCACATCTTCAGAACCACATTTAGGGCATACAGAATCATTGACATATTGCTTATTTTCTTGCTCATTATTATATTCGTCAATAATCTTTTGTGCTTCTAAATATTTTTCTTCTGTTATCATAGATTTGATTTTATAAACTTATAACTAATAATCTTTGTCGAATCTAATAACTCCGCTGGTTGTATCATTTCGCCTGTTTCTACGTCTGCTATTTCATTACTTATTGATTGCATTAATGTTTCTAATTTCTTGCGTTTTTCTGTTATATCTTTTTCAATGCCTTTTAACTCGTTCCACTTGGCACATTTACTATAATCATAATTACTCCTACTACTTAAAGATATTGTTGCATCTCCATATTGAAATTGTTTTTTACCGTAATTATCGCACTCGTTTGATATTGCTTCTTTTACCTCTTTATTTTTTCGGACTATATCAATCACATTTTCTATTGCTTTTAATCTGTAATCTGTTTCAATAGCCGATATGTTTCCATTAACTATTTCTGATATTAAAGAATTTGCAAATGTTTCTATCTGATTAGACGTATTTGGTAACAATACCAATGTACTTACTGCTGTTTCCATATTATTATTTATTTAATTCGTTTATAAATTTTGTTACATCGTAAATTCTTTTACCCTGTTTATCAATAGGATAAGGATAATTATTGTCCCTTTTAATTTCGTTTGAATCTATAAATCTTATATCAAGGTCATAAAGGAAACGACCAATTCCCCATTTAACTGCACTTCTTTTGAAGCTATCTGATACAATTCCTTTTTCTTTTTCTGTTTGACTTTCAGTTCCGGTGTCTTGTTTCCAAATCCATTCATTATTTATTTTAATTCCAATGGAGCAAAACAACTGATTATTAATTACTTCATATTTGTCCTGCCAATTTTCAGCACCTACAACACTATCTAATAATTCCATCACATCTCTTGCATCTATATATGCAACGCATGAACAGACTGCTTTGTTCTTTGAAAATGACTGCACACGCCATTTATACGGTATTACTTTTTTTAAATCGTTAAGATTTATTGTTTTTGTTTCGATGTTCTTTTCTTTATCAAATAACTCGTTATTTTCTTTTTTCATATTTTAATTTATTAAAAGTTGATATTCAAATAAACCATTTTCTCTGTTACCTCTTGCACGTTTATTAACTATTAAACAATGAGGTTTTTTACGCAAGTTTCTTAACTGTGCTGAAATGCTCGACTGTGGTGCATGAGTATTAGCTTCTATTTCTGAAAGTGTATGCCATTCACCGTTTTTCATGTACTCAAATATTATTTTTACTTGTTTTGCTAATCTGGAACTGTCGTATTTTGCTTCATATACAGCACCCTGAAATTTAGTATTACTAAAATCAATTTGATAGTTTATATTTAAGTCGGGGTAAATATCTTTAGTATATCCGATAAAATTATCGTTACCTATATTTAATTTAATAAGTGGACATTTAAGATTTACATTTTTTTTTGATTGACAATTTGTAAATACGTTACAAATATTACAGTTGCAAGGTATTTCTTTAATATTTACTTTTATAAATTTCATATATTTTTTATTTTATTTTATTTGTGTTTATTTTATATTTCCTCTTCTGATATTGATATCTCAATGTTTAATCGCCACGTGTAATTTTTTTTTAAATTTTCCATATTAATTTATTTATTTGTTCAAAATGGTAACTCATTATCAACTATTAATCTTGACAGTAATTCATCAGCATCTTCAATCTGCCCCAAAGTATATTCTCTTTTATTGTTTAAAACTTTTTTTGCATTTTCAATTGACATTTGAGATATTTTTTCTATTTCACATAGTTTATTCACGAATGTTTTTGCTTTATTAAAAACATCCAAAGCTATTTCATTATCTTCAACTTCGACTTGAATTTCAATTTTTGCGTTTTCAAAATTCCCTTTTGAAATTAAACGACTGTAAGTAATTAATTTTGCTTTCATATTATATTATTTTAAATATTTTTGTATAAATTGAATGAACGAATAAGTATTATTAGTTGGTTTATCTTTATTAACCTCGTTAATACAGATTTCAACGCCTCTGTCCATGCCTGCAACAAATGCTTTTTCCATATCTTCAAATGTAAATGATTTGTTAATAATGTCGCTTATGCATTTGTGATTTTCTTTATTTTCCATAA
>Ga0172367_10008578_pt1 | contig 11391 bp, 11 predicted proteins | sample Lak10m_FD_114542 | JGI IMG/M metagenome (GOLD analysis project Ga0172367, IMG submission 114542) | Freshwater microbial communities from Kabuno Bay, South-Kivu, Congo - kab_022012_10m | ecosystem: Environmental > Aquatic > Freshwater > Lake | place: Democratic Republic of the Congo: South-Kivu...
ACCAAAAGCCAGAAATGCCAGATGACCACTTCAAGGTCGTGTGAGACAGTCGACCGCAAGGTTGACAAAAGCGGCTTGAGCCGTAACAACGATACCCTCGCCATTTGGCGAGGGTAGTTCATCATCCTTTTGTGACAGATTGAAAAGGCAGGCATTGCCAACCGCGCAACCTGTCCGGCCGCTCGGAGGAATGCTTCAACAAGGGTTGGGCCAGGGTTTCAAGCTTGGCGCGCGCCGGATTGTATGCTTTCAGCCAATCCTGCTTCCTGCCAGGTTCAACCGAGAAAGTTCATCAGGGCACGGATGGATGGCGATGCGAGTTGCGCGGCAGTCTGGACAGGCAAGAGGCGTTCATGGCCTGATGGACTTTGTCGGTCCAACGCTCATTTGGCGGCCCCGTGCCGCGCCCCAAAAATGGCCGCACCGACCCGCACCATCGTGCTGCCCGAGGCGATCGCGGCTTCGAGGTCGGCGCTCATGCCCATCGACAGGGTGTCGAGGGCCACGCCTTGGGCTTTCAAGTCGTCAAACAAGTCGCTGGCCTTTCTGAATGCGACGCAAGCCGTTGCGAAATCAGGCGCAGGTTCGGGAATGCACATGATCCCGCGCAAGCGCAGGCGTGGCAGCCTGGCCACCACCTGCGCCAGCGCCAGCGCCTCCATGGGCAACACGCCCGACTTGTTGGCCCCACCATCGACGTTGACCTGGATGCACACCTGCAACGGCGCCAGATCGCCGGGGCGCTGTTCGCTCAGGCGCTCGGCGATCTTGAGCCGGTCCACCGTATGCACCCAGTCGAAATTCGCGGCTACCAGCCGGGTCTTGTTGCTCTGGATCGGACCGATGCAGTGCCACTCGATCGGCAGTTGCCGTATCGCAGTGATTTTTTCCACCGCTTCCTGAATGTAGTTTTCACCAAAGGCGGTTTGCCCGGCCGCGAAGGCCTGCTGTACAGCCTCGGCGCCAAAGGTTTTCGAGACCGCCAACAGCGTCACCGCTTCGGGTGCACGACCTGCTGCCAGGCAGGCGGCCTGGATGCGCTGACGCACAGCGCTGATTTGTGTTGAAATCTTGGTCATAATTGCCAAGCGTAACAAACAAAAGGGAACCCCGTGGACATTACCCAGTTGCTGGCTTTCAGCGTCAAGAACAAGGCGTCTGACTTGCATTTATCGGCGGGGCTACCGCCCATGATCCGGGTCAACGGCGATGTTCGCCGCATCAATGTGGAGCCACTGGACAGCAAGCAGGTCCACGCCATGGTGTACGACATCATGAATGATGCCCAGCGCAAAAAATACGAAGAGTTCCTGGAAGTTGACTTCTCATTCGAAATTGACAGTCTGGCGCGTTTCCGGGTCAACGCATTCAATCAGAACCGTGGCCCCGGCGCGGTGTTCCGGACCATTCCGAGCAAAATCCTCACGCTCGAGCAGCTCAACTGCCCCAAGATTTTCGGCGAACTGGCGCTCAAACCGCGTGGTTTGGTGCTGGTGACCGGCCCCACGGGATCGGGCAAATCCACCACCCTGGCCGCCATGGTGAACTACCTCAATGAAACCGAGTTTGGCCACATCCTGACGGTGGAAGACCCGATCGAATTTGTCCACGAGTCCAAAAAATGCCTGGTCAACCAGCGCGAGGTGGGGCCACACACGCAAAGCTTTGCGGCAGCGCTGCGCTCGGCCCTGCGCGAAGACCCCGACTGCATTCTGGTCGGTGAAATGCGCGACCTGGAGACCATCCGCCTGGCCATGACTGCGGCCGAAACCGGCCACCTGGTATTCGGCACGCTGCACACGTCGAGTGCGGCCAAGACCATCGACCGGATCATCGACGTGTTCCCGGCCGCCGAAAAGGAAATGATCCGCGCCATGCTCAGCGAGTCGCTGCAGGCGGTGATCTCGCAGACCTTGTGCAAGACCAAGGACGGCCAGGGCCGGGTGGCCGCGCACGAGATCATGCTCGGAACCAGCGCCATTCGCAACCTGATCCGCGAGTCCAAGGTGGCGCAGATGTATTCGAGCATCCAGACCGGCAACAACGTGGGCATGCAGACCCTCGACCAGAACCTGACCGACCTGGTGCGGCGCAACGTCATCAGCGCGGCGGAAGCCCGCTCCAAGGCCAAAATTCCCGAAAACTTCCCAGGGTGATCTGATGGAACGCGATCAAGCAAGCACCTTCATTACCGACCTGCTCAAGCTGATGACCAGTCGCAACGGCAGCGACCTGTTCATCACCGCCGATTTCCCGCCCGCGATCAAGGTCGATGGCAAGATCACCAAGGTGTCACCGCAGCCGCTGAACGAGGGGCACACGATGGCGCTGACGCGTTCCATCATGAACGACAAGCAGGTGGCCGAGTTCGAACGTACCAAGGAATGCAACTTTGCCATTGCACCGGCCGGTCTGGGACGTTTTCGAGTCAACACCTTTTTGCAGCAGGGCAAGGTTGGCATGGTGCTGCGCACCATTCCCATGACCCTGCCCACCATCGACGGCCTGAACCTGCCGCCCATCCTCAAGGAGATCGCCAACACCAAGCGCGGGCTGTGCATCATGGTCGGCGCCACCGGCTGCGGTAAATCGACCACGCTGGCGGCCATGGTCGACTGGCGCAATGAAACCACGTTCGGCCATATCATCACGGTCGAAGACCCGATCGAGTTCGTGCACCCGCACAAGAACTGCGTGGTGACGCAGCGCGAGGTCGGCATCGACACCGACACCTGGGAAGCAGCCCTGAAAAATACCTTGCGCCAGGCCCCCGATGTGATCCTGATGGGCGAAATCCGCGACCGCGAGACCATGGAGCACGCGGTGGCTTTTGCCGAAACCGGTCACCTGTGCCTGGCCACACTCCACGCCAACAGCGCCAACCAGGCGCTCGACCGGATCATCAACTTTTTCCCCGAAGAGCGGCGTGCGCAACTGCTGATGGACCTGTCGCTCAACCTCAAATCGCTGGTGTCGCAGCGCCTGATTCCCAAACAGAACGGCAAGGGGCGTCTGGCGGTGGTCGAGATTTTGCTCAACTCGCCGCTGATCTCCGACCTGATCTTCAAGGGCGAGGTGACCGGCATCAAGGAGGTCATGAAGAACAGCCGCAACATCGGCATGCAGACCTTTGACCAGGCACTGTTCGACGCCTACGAAAGCAACCAGATCACCTACGAAGACGCGCTGCGCAACGCCGATTCGGTCAACGACCTGCGCTTGCAGATCAAACTCAACAGCCAGCGCGGCAAGAACCAGAATCTGGCCGCCGGCACCGAGTTCATGACCATCGTTTGAAACCAAACCGGAGACACGGCAAACATGAATCCACGAACCTACCCGACCATCCCCGCACAGCGCGTTGCCTTTCTGGGACTGGGCGTGATGGGCTACCCCATGGCGGGTCATCTGGCGCGCGCCGGTCATCAGGTCACGGTGTACAACCGGACCGTCGCAAAAGCCGTGGCCTGGTGCGAGGATTACACCGGTACTGGCGGTCAAAGCGTCACGGTCCATCACGCGCTCACACCCTGCCTGGCGGCGCGCAACGCCGACCTGGTGTTCTGCTGCGTCGGCAATGACGATGACCTGCGCAGCGTGACGCTGGGCGTCGACGGCGCTTTTGTCGGCATGAAGCCGGGTGCGGTGTTTGTCGATCACACCACCGCGTCAGCCAATGTGGCGCGCGAGCTGTACGCGGCGGCGCGCGCCCAGGGGCTTCACTTTGTCGATGCCCCGGTCTCGGGTGGCCAGGCCGGCGCGCAAAATGGCGCCCTCACGGTGATGTGCGGCGGCGACCCGGCCGCTTTCGAGGCCGCGCAGCCGGTGGCGATGGCGTTCTCCAAGGCGTTCACCTACCTGGGCGCGAGCGGCGCCGGACAACTGGCCAAGATGGTCAACCAGATTTGCATTGCCGGCTTGGTGCAGGGTCTGGCCGAAGCCATTGCCTTCGGCCAGAAAGCCGGCCTCGACATGAACCTGGTGCTCGACGTGATCGGCAAGGGCGCGGCGCAAAGCTGGCAACTCGACAACCGCGGCAAAACCATGGTGGCCGATAAATTCGACTTCGGCTTTGCCGTGGACTGGATGCGCAAAGACCTGGGCTTGGTGCTCGACGAGGCCAAGCGCAACGGCTCGAGCCTGCCCGCCACCGCGCTGATCGACCAGTTTTACGCCGATGTGCAGCGCATGGGCGGGCGCCGCTGGGACACCTCCAGCCTGATCAAGCGGCTGCGCTGAAACCCGCTTTGTTGTTCATTGCTTAACGGCTGACGATGCCGCCGAGGCAGGTGGCGGCGCCAGTGCACGCAATTCGTCTTCGGTGATGAGCTCGAAGACCCGCACCACTTTTTGCACCCCTGAGGTGGCGCGCGCCACCTCGGTGGCGCGATCAGCCTCGCGTTGGGTGACGCGCCCCATCAGGTACACAATCCCGCGCTCCGTGACCACCTTGAAGGCATTGACGTTGAGATCCTTGGTATCGAGCAGGGCGGCCTTGACGCGGCCGGTGATCAGTGAGTCATTGGAGCGCTGCGACAGGGTTGAATTGCCCTGCACCGCGAGTTCATTGACCACCCATTTCACGTTCTCCTGGCTGCTGGCGATCTGCTCCACCCGTTCCCTGTCTTGCACGCTGGGCACCTCGCCGGTCAACAAGACCCGGCGGTTGTAACTGACAATATTGACATGCCCGCGATCACCCAGGCTGTCAGCAACGCGGCTGGCGGCGCGCAGTTCGATGTTCTGGTCTTCCAGCTGGGTACCCGTGGTGCGCCGGTCGATGGCCACCATGACGGCGCCGCCTACGAGGATCACGCCGCAGGCACTCAGCGAGGCGGCCAGAGTCGCACTGGCGAGAATGAGAACGAGGAGTTTTTTGCTTGCATATATCATAGTGTTTTCCTAATCACCAAGTAACAGGGTATCGACCGCATCGCACAGGCAATGCAGCGTCAGGAGGTGAACTTCCTGGATGCGCGCGGTGCGCTCGTGGGGCACGCAGATGTGCACATCGGTGTCGCGCAAGGCCTGCGCCATCTTGCCGCCACCGCGTCCGCTCAGGCCGATGACGACCATGTCGCGCGCATGCGCGGCCTCGATGGCGGCGAGCACGTTGGCCGAATTGCCGCTGGTGGAAATGGCCAGCAGCACGTCGCCTGGTTGCCCCAGGGCGCGCACCTGGCGCGAAAATATCTGTATGAAATCGTAATCGTTGGCCACTGCGGTCAGGATCGAGCTGTCGGTGGTCAGCGCAATGGCCGCCAGCTCGGGGCGCTCGCGCTCGAAACGGCCGACAAATTCGGCCGAGAAATGCTGGGCATCGGCGGCCGAGCCACCATTGCCGCAACTGAGCACCTTGCCGCCGCTGGTGACGCAGGCCAGCAGCGCCTGCACGGCATCGGCAATCGGCTGGCTGAGCAGCGGCGCAGCCTGGTACTTGAGGTCGGCGCTGTCGATGAAATGTTGTTGAATACGTTGTTGCAGCATGGCCGCAATGATACCCGCGGCAAACTTATGCCGGGCTTGAGCTGCCCCGGCAAAACCCCGGCTTTGCAAAGTCTTACATTCCCGTTGCCTCAAAGGCACCCGGCAGCCACTCGATAGCGCCCGGCTGCACCGCCACCACGTCGAAACGGCAGGGCGGCAGCGTTGCCAGGCGCATCAGGTAATGCCGCGCCGCAAACACGATGCGCCTTTGCTTGCTCCAGCTGACGCTGGCGGCCGCGCCGCCATGGCTGCTCGAGGCACGTTGGCGCACCTCGACAAATACACAGGTGCCATCAGGCGCACGCATGATCAGATCGATTTCACCACCGCCGCGCCCTGGCGTTCGATAATTGCGCGCCAGCAGGCGCAAGCCGGCACGTTGCAAATGCGCCAGCGCGAGCGCTTCGGCCTGGTCACCCACCTGCTTGGTCGTAGGCGACTGCGCCGTCTGACCCGTTTTGACAAAAGGAATTCCCATTGACTTCAAGCTCCTTGACTCCGGTTGGTGCCAGTTACACCCCGGCCCTGTTGGCCGCGCGACAGGCGTGTGGTCAGCAAAATTACCCGCGCGGTGCCTTGTACGTGGTGGCCACACCGATCGGCAACCTGGCAGATATTAGCCTGCGCGCCCTGCACCTGCTGCAACTGGCCGATCTGATTGCCTGCGAGGACACGCGTCACACCCAGGCCTTGTTGCGTGCCTACGGCATCGACAAGCCGCCGGCGCAGATGCTGGCGCTACACCAGCACAACGAGGCACAGGCGGCGCAAGCGGTGCTGGAGCGGCTGCGCCAAGGCCTGCGCGTGGCCTATGTGAGCGATGCCGGCACGCCTGCCATCAGCGACCCCGGTGCCCGGCTGGTGAATGATGCGCGCCAGGCCGGTTTGCAGGTGCTGCCGCTGCCCGGCGCCAGCAGCATCACCACCGTGCTGAGCGTGGCTGGACTGACGCAGGAAGCAAGTCACCCCGACGGTTTTGTTTTTGCCGGTTTCTTGCCCAGCAAGAGCGGCGAACGCCACAGCGCCGTGCAGGCCCTGGCCAGCGAAGCCCGTGCCGTGGTCTTGCTGGAGGCGCCGCACCGGGTCGAGGCGCTGGCTGCGGCGCTGGCCGTGCTGGGCAAGCGAAAGGTCACGGTGGGGCGCGAGTTGACCAAGCAGTTCGAGGAAATTGCCACGCTCGCAGCGCAGGATTTTCCGGGCTGGCTGGCGCATGACAGCCACCGCCTGCGCGGTGAATTTGCGCTGGTGCTGCATCCAGCCCCGGCAGACCCTGCCAGCGGCCCCGACCCCCGCGTGCTGCAATTGCTGCTGGCCGAGTTGCCGCTGAAAACTGCCGTGAAACTGGCCGCCGAGATCACCGGCGAGCCGCGCAACGCGCTCTACGAACTCGCTCTGGCATTGAGGCCCCGGTCCAAGCCAGCTACTTGATACAGACCGAGCGCACCATTTTCAGGTCGGTCAATCCCATCATGATTTTTTCCATGCCGTCCATCTTCAGGGTGCGCATGCCGCCCTCGACAGCAGCGGCAAAAATGTCGGCCACCCGGGCGCGCTCCTGAATCAGCTTTTTGATGCCATCGTCAGCAATCAGCAACTCATGCAAGCCGACCCGGCCCTTGTAACCCGTTTGATTGCACTTGTCGCAGCCGACGTGGCGGTATAACCTGATCGGCCCGCCGGCGCCGAATTGCGTCTGCCAACCGGCAATGAGTTGTTGCAAACTTTCCTCGTAATGGTCTTGCCATTGGGCGGAATGGCGCAGCTCGTCGGCGTACTCGACGGCGAACAGGCGCAGCTCTTCGGCATCGGGCTCGTAGGCTTCTTTGCAGGCACACAATTTCTTGGCCAGACGCTGCGCCAGAATGCCCAGCAGGGCGTCGGCAAAATTGAACGGGTCCATGCCCATGTCCAGCAAGCGGGTGATGGACTCGGGGGCCGAGTTGGTGTGCAGCGTCGAGAACACCAGGTGGCCGGTGAGCGAGGCCTCGATCCCCATCGACACGGTTTCATGGTCGCGCGACTCGCCGACCATGATGATGTCGGGATCGGCGCGCAAGAATGAGCGCATGACCATCGCGAAGTCGATGCCCGCCTTCTTGTTGACCTGCACCTGACGCAAGCCTTTCTGGGTGATTTCAACCGGGTCCTCGGCGGTCCAGATCTTGGTGTCGGGCGTGTTGAGATTTTTCAGGATCGAGTGCAGGGTGGTGGTCTTGCCCGAACCGGTGGGGCCGCACACGTAGAACAGACCGTAGGGTTTTGCAATGGTTTTGAGCACCCGCTCCATGTTGTGCTGGGTCAGGCCCAGCTTGTCCAAGGGGATCGGCTCGCCAGCGGTCAGGATCCGCATCACAACGTCCTCGACACCGCCTGCAGAGGGAATGGTGGCCACGCGCAACTCGATGTCGATGGGGCCGTACTTCCTGAATTTGATCTTGCCGTCCTGGGGTCTGCGACGCTCGGAAATATCGAGGTCGCACATGACTTTCAGGCGCGTCACCATGGCCTGGCGGAAATGGGCCGGCACCTCGATGTACGGCTGCAGCGAGCCGTCGATGCGGAAGCGGATGCCGGTCTTGAGTTTGCCCGGCATGGGCTCGATGTGGATGTCGGAGGCCCCCTGGTGATAGGCATCGAGAATGACTTTGTTGACAAACTTGACGAGCTCGTTGTCAGCTGCCGCCGACTCCAGCGACTCATCGTTGCTGCCCTCGTCCATGGGCGCACTGTCCAGGTCGGCGAGCAGGTCGTTGATGCTGCCGCTTTCGGCCTCCACGCCGAAAATCTGTCCCAGCGTCTGCATGAACTCGTAGCGCGTCGTGACCCGGTACGAAAATTTGTTGATGCGCGGAAAAACCTGCGCCACGATGCGCGAACTGCGCACCGCCTCAGGATCGAGGCACATGATGACCAGGCCATCGGGCGACTCTTCCAGCGGGACCCAGCCCTGCTCATCGATGAACTCTCGCTTGAGCGCACCGTGCAGCGCCTCGGCGCGAACGTGGCCCTCACTGAAAGGCTCGTAGGGCACGGCAAAAAACTTGGCCAGCGACGGACCGATCTGTGCCGGACGAACCTGGTATTCGGTGAGCAGCACATGCTCGACCGTCAAGCCCTGCTTGCGCGCCTGCTGCAGACAGTGTTCCAGTTCTGCCGCGCTCATGACGTCGCTGGTGACCAGGCCATCGTATTTGGTGACCATGCGCCGCACGCTTTCTTCCTGCTTGCGGATGCGCTGCCGGATGGCTGTGGCCAAGGTTTTACAGAGCTGGGTGATGCCTTCGACGTCCAGACCGCTGAAAGCCTGGTTCCTTTTGCTGTTGATGATTTGCAGCACGCCATAAAGCGTGTCGCCAGCCAGGATCGGTGCCGTCAGCAATTGCCGCGTGCGGTATCCTGAGCGCCTGTCAACCTCTTTGAAGAATGTGAGCGACGGGTGCAGGCTTTTAAGGGCGTCGTCGTCATACACATCGGGCAAATTCACCAGTCGCTGACTGAAGGCCACATAACCCGCAACACTTTTTGGTGAAATCGGCAGTTTCAGATCACGGCTGCTGTTGAGGCCGGTCTTGATTTTGGAGATGATGGCATTGCGTTCCTCGTTGACGACATAAAGCGTCAGCCGATCCGCAACGAACAAATTGCAGATATCCTGACTGGATTCCAGCATGATTTGTTCAATGTTGTCAGTCTCATGGATGCGCGCGGTAATTTCCTGAAGCCGCTTGTAAAAAAGCGCCTCCACGGTCATGCCGCCATGATCCAGGTTGGAATAGGGGTCGGGAGCGTTCATGTTGCCGCGAATCTGGACATCACAAACCGTCGTCATTCAACTGCCATGTTGCGCCATCAGATCGTCAGAGGCACGATCAGCACCGGGAAAATTGCAGGACGGTCCCGCTCAGGCTGATTTGGTCACCCTCGCTCAGCATTCTGGGTTGGTCGTCAACCGGGGAGCCGTTGAGCAGGGGCGCGTCGATCCCCTCCACCAGATGCACAAAATAATTCTGGTCACGCCGGGTAATGGCCGCTACTGCAACGCCGGGCTTGCCGAAGGTGGTGACCATTTTGGTCAGTGGCAATTCCCGCCCGGTGGCTGGCCCGGCGATGACCTTGATGCGGCTGACAAGACTGGCGGCGGGCTCAACCGGGCTCGCCGTTGATGCGGGCATCAGACTGGCGTTGACGGTCAACCCCTCCTGACCTTCTTCACTGTCATCAGCGTCGCCCGAATCGGCTGCATATTTGATTATGAAATTGCCGATCTCAATGACATCGCCATCTTGCAGCGTCTGCCTTTTGACGGCGGTGCCGTTGACGTAGGTGCCGTTGGTGCTGCCGAGGTCTTCGATGCTCACTTGCTGGTCTTCAAGCACCAGGCAGGCATGTCGGCCACTGACCGCCATATTTTCCATGACGACATCGCTCTCGGGACGCCGCCCCAGTGTGGTTCGTTCCTTGGTGAGCTGGACTTCCTGGAGGATGTCACTGCCAAGCTTGATGGTGATTTTGGGCACAAACAGCTCCTGTAAACATGTGTACTTGACTAAGGAATCGCCAAGCAATAACTTGCACTTTTGCCTGGCCATCCTTGGGCGCCTTGCACTGCGCCCCAAATCCGGCCGTCAAAATGTACACCCTATTACTTTACGCCCCCCAACCTTCAAGCAAACACGACGACTTGCAAGGCTTGTCTGGCGTCGCTTGGGCGTGAATCAATATAACCCTAATATTATCCCGTCCGCTTTTGGCATTGGCCAGATCAATCAATTCAGTAGCAAGTTTGACGATGTTTTTTTCTTGAATCATCAGGCCGACCATGCTCACATCATCGACCATGTCGGCCAGGCCACAGCTTTCGTTAATCAAAACGGCATCTTCGTTGTTGCGACGCATCAAGCCCGGATCGGCTCGGACACAGAAGGTGCGGTTCATGATGGGGCCATCAACCAAACGGGCAGCGGCGGCAAAAACCGGCTGCCGTGTCGTGGCGCATCCAGAAACGACAAAGCCGGATTGTCCTTCAGGACATCCGGCTTTTGGAGGCGCCGGTGCGGCCATGCACCGGCAGGCAGCGGGGATTACAGCATCGCCTTGAGCAGCTTACCCATTTCAGACGGGTTGCGCGTGACCTTGAAGCCGCACTCTTCCATCACCGCCAGCTTGGCTTCAGCAGTGTCGCCACCGCCGGAGATCAACGCACCGGCGTGGCCCATGCGCTTGCCGGCGGGTGCCGTCACGCCGGCGATGAAGCCGACGATCGGTTTCTTCATGTTGGCTTTGCACCAGCGCGCGGCTTCGGCTTCGTCGGGGCCGCCGATTTCGCCAATCATGATGACGGCGTCGGTGTCGGGGTCGTCGTTGAAGGCCTTCATCACGTCGATGTGCTTCAAGCCGTTGATCGGGTCGCCACCAATGCCGACCGCGCTGGACTGGCCCAGGCCGATTTCGGTCAGCTGTGCCACGGCTTCATAGGTCAGCGTGCCCGAGCGTGACACCACGCCGATGCGGCCCTTCTTGTGGATGTGGCCGGGCATGATGCCGATCTTGATTTCGTCGGGCGTGATCAGGCCGGGGCAATTGGGGCCCAGCAGCAGCGTTTTCTTGCCGCCGGCGGCTTCCTTGGCCTTCATCTTGTTGCGCACTTCGAGCATGTCACGGATCGGGATGCCTTCGGTGATGCAGATCGCCAGATCCAGGTCGGCCTCAACGGCTTCCCAGATGGCAGCAGCAGCGCCTGCCGGTGGCACGTAGATCACGCTGACCGTGGCGCCCGTGGCCTTGGACGCATCTTTGACCGAGGCGTAGATCGGGATGTTGAAGATCGACTCGCCGGCCTTCTTGGGGTTGACACCGGCCACAAAGCAGGCCTTGCCGTTGGCGTATTCCTGGCATTTTTCGGTG
>Ga0172367_10008580_pt1 | contig 11390 bp, 14 predicted proteins | sample Lak10m_FD_114542 | JGI IMG/M metagenome (GOLD analysis project Ga0172367, IMG submission 114542) | Freshwater microbial communities from Kabuno Bay, South-Kivu, Congo - kab_022012_10m | ecosystem: Environmental > Aquatic > Freshwater > Lake | place: Democratic Republic of the Congo: South-Kivu...
CTTCCGTGTAGTGCAAGGCACGGGGCACACCATCCCAGGGCTGATGATACCATCCCACCAGCCAGTTCCATTCCGGTGACAGGCCGCCTATTTCTTTGTCCTCCAGCCAAGAGAATCTGTGCAGTTGCTGGCCGGTCGCGCCATTGATATGGAATGGAGTGAGCCATCGGTTCTTGGGGTGGCCGCAATTGAACAGGACCATGCTCGACCAGTTCTTGCGTGGATAGTATTCCTGCCGCTGGCCATCCATCTTGATGGTGTTCTGGGGCCTATAATCGTGCTTGACCAACATCACAGCATAACGATCATCTGCTTGATCAATAAGATCTTTGATGTCTCCCAGCCATAAGAAATCACAGTCGCAGAAGACGGCCCAGCCTTGGTAGTCCATGAGCCGGGGCACAAGGAAACGGGTGAAGGTGAACTCGGTGCTGCTCTGGCTGTCGCGAGGTCTTGTGTACAACAGGCGTTCGCGCAAGTCATCCTGCTTCAGCATCTCGATGTCCACTGGTATGGTGCTGTTCTTTTCCATGCTGAATTCACACACATCGGCCGCTATGGGTTCCCGGCTGTCCCATCCGATGAATATCTTGACCTCATCATTCATGGGGCCACCAGTTGCCGTTCGATATCGTCTTCTTCGCATCGATCACCATATTGTATCTCCACGATCTTCAGCGGGTTGGGATCTTCGTTTATCAGCTGATGCCATTCATTGGTATCGATGTGTATGTATTCATGCAGTCCGTATCGTCCGCGCAGGTCCATGTCCGTGGATCGATCCAGGGTATAGACCGTGGCTTCACCTGCGGCCACCAGCCAGAACTCCGCGCGACCCTGATGCCGTTGCATGCTGAGTGCTGCACCAGGATCCACTGTGAGTTCTTTGACCTTGACTCCTGGTCCCTCGTGCAGCACGCGATAGTAACCCCAGGACCTGCGTGTCTTGGGCGCTTTCCATTCTTCCAGTATCCATGAACTGGAATTGGCTTTGTTCTCGCCCCCTACCCCAAACCGGAATTCAATGTTGCCATCGAGCACATCCTGCTCGGGAATGTTTTGGGTGGTACGATCACCACCGTTAGCGAAGATGATGCGATCTTGCGGATAGCTCTGCCTGACCATCTGGATGGCGTTTTTGGCCGAATCGTCTTGATCATTGAATTCGATCACGTGATCCACGCCCCTCATGGCCCGCATGATGGAGGATCTTTCACGCGCGGGCATGAACGCCCGGCCTTTCTTGCGCTCCAGCCAGGCATCTGAGTTCACGCCTACCACCAAGATGTCTCCCAGGGCCCTGGCGGCCGCTAGGTAGGCCAGATGACCCGAGTGCAAAGGGTCAAATCCCCCGGTGATCAACACTACGTTCTTCATGTCTTCTCCACTGTCAAATCGTAATTGTGTCCTTTGACCCAGTGCCATTTGTCGGTCTTGTCAACGACAGACACCGTCTCATGCGTGATTGTTATCTGCATGTGCCTGACGATCTGCTCGCGCCACCAGTCGGGAGGCTGCACGATCAGATGCGCGTTCCGGCCGTCGGGCAGGTTTTTCTTTGCAGGGTAGCAGGCGATCCTGAAAAAGCCCACACGCTCGATCTTGGATCCTATCAAGGCCAGATTGTCGGCCAGGTGCTCGGGTTCGATGTGCTCGATCGCATCAGTTGAGATAACGGCATCAAACCGGCGAGGTGGCATGACCGAGTACATGGCGTTACCAGGATCATAGCCCCAACACAGCACTTCTGGATAGTGGATCTTGATCTCGCGGATCAGCGCGCCATGGCCGCAGCCAAAATCCAACACGGTCCGGGGCTGATGTTGTCGTATGAAGGGCTCTACCAGCCGCAACTGTTTGGCCCCGTTATCAAACTTGCCGCCCGCATGCATGGCCTCCATCTGGGCTTGATATTCTTGGTTGATCAGTGTCATAAGCGGAACAGTTTGTGTGATTGATGCGCGTCAATGTTTATGTATCGGCGCACGCAGTTGGCGCCGATTCTTGGCGTGACCCCGTGCAGGGTATCTTGCGTGTTCAAGAACAGGATCATGTGATTGGCACGATAGGGCACAGCGCCGGCCGCCACCACATGATCGGCTTGAACCTCCCGGATACCCGTGAATTCTGGGCGTTCGACCGTCTTACGGAACACTTGGATGTCACCACCTGAGCTGGTGTCCTCGGGCCGGCGCATGTACAACAACCCAGCGAAAAGCTCACGGCTGTTATCCAGGTGCGTGGTACGCACCGTGGTCTCTTGCTGTCCGTTCAGCACGAACTGCACCTCAAGGGCGATGGCGCCGGGTTGGCTGGCGCCAGGACCTTGGTGTCTGGCCACCACTTCAGCGTCCTTCCATGCGGATTGGTAGGCAGGATAGTAGCGTGCTATGGCCGGAGCAAACAGATCCAGCACGCGATCCTTATATTCTCGGCTGTTATGATAGGTCACAAAGTCCTGCCACAATGGCGTGATAGTTCCCGGTTCGAATTCGTGTTGCCGATAACGCCGCGCTTGGAAATGAGTCTTTCCATCTTGCATCATGTGCTGTTCTGGATATTGCGCTACCAGTTGATCATAGAGCGACCAAGGCAATGCCTCCCGGATCCAGAAGTATGGGCAAGGATCCTGTATGAGATCATCCTTGGTTATGGTCTGCGTGACATCAAGGTTCATCGTGTGGGTCTCCAGGTCGCGGGGTCTTGTCCCTGGAACGAAACCAACCCGGCATGTTCAAAATCATAGTGATCAGGATCTGTGACTATCACTGCCTGGCGGCTGCCATCCATCTGTTCAAGATCCCAGATATGGAACTGTTGCTGGATTTCCCAGAGATATTGATTCACGCCCCTTAGATCAGCATCATCAAACACCGTGACCAGGCTGTGCTTCAGTTGTTGATGATCCCATTTCACTGTGTCATAGCTGTGGCCGCCGTCAATATAGGCCCAGGTGGCTGTGATAGGTTCCAGCGTGTGTCGTGTGTCACCGCGTATGAGTTCAAAAGACATGGCAGCATATTCTTTCTGCAGCCTTTCACATACCGCTTGGCAGCGTGCTAGATCACCAAATCCTTTGCCATTTTGCTCTCGACAGTCACTGTCATGGTCGGCCATGTCGAAAAGATCGTAGCCCTGTAAATGTAGTGTCTGGCACCTGGCCATCAATCTTGTTACCAGAGCACCTATGCTACGACCACGATGGGCTCCAGTCTCTACATATACAGCATTGATCTGGGCAGGCACAGCCTCGAACGCCCGAGCAGTGCGTTCGAGATGTCGGACCTTACCGGTTAGAGTCTGCGCGACATCAAGATCCATCTGCAACTCCGGGTTTGTAAAACGGCTTCACGTCATCTGGAGACAGTTCGCGACCATGGAGCCACAACTGTCTGTAGGCCTCCAGAGGCCAGTGTTTCTTTCTCTTGGTTTTCATGTGCCGGAACCACTCTCCCAACCAGTGTCCGTGTATGGGAGTGCTCTTTTTCCTGTGGCATTGAGATCGTAGATTGACATGATCCACTTTTTGTGCCGCATGCATGCAGATCTCGCCGTCCCAGAACATCCATCCCGATTCGGGCATGCGAGGTCCGAGATAGTAACGAGAATATTCATCACGGAATCGTTTGAAATCACTATGCTCGGTATCTATCAATACGAATCCACTTTCAGCAGTCACCACCAAGCGATCTTCCACTGGACAGCTGACATCAAACAATGCCACGCAATGATCGCCCAGCGCACGATCTAGATTGTGAGATTCAAATGGCCGCATGGTAAAACTATCTGCATCAAGCCAGCATATACGGCCTTGGCTGTGATTCATCATATGGATCCATGCCAGTCCTTTTTTCGTATAACGCTGTGTGTGCATGCTTGCCCAATAAGGCATCAGAGATCCTGAATTCTCAGAGATATGATTGAAATTTTGTCCGCAACAGGACTGCCAGTTCCTTATTTCCAATCGAGGATCTTCTGGCAAATCTATAGCATCTTCGAGATAAATCACCATCTTGGCATCCTGAGGCCAATGGTGCAACCACGAGGCCAGCATCTCTGCAGCGATGACATCATATAACCTGCGATTGAAACTGGTAAAACAAGTCCAAGTGGTGTTCATGCACGCACCATCCGCACAGCCGGTCCGTCTATAGAGAGCCATGGCGCATGCTCCCCAAAATATTCATCGCAAGCACGACGACAACCGTCCCAAGAATAGTAGTCATCGACGATGATGGTACCGCCCGGTACCACGCGCGGCCACAGATGCTCCAACTCCGCCTGGGTGCTGGAATAGAAATCGGTGTCCAATCTCAGCACTGCTATCTCTTCAGGCAAATCTGTCACTGGCAAAGTATCCTCGACTGGACCTTGTACATAGCGCACTGCCTGGTCGGGCCGGCGATACTGATCGATGTTGGTCTGCACTTCTCCAAGCTCGGCTCTGCACCACTGGCGTGGTCCGCGCTTGCGATAGGCCGTGGTCTCCCGTGCGTGGTTTCCGCGACGGATATCATGGGGACCGGGTTCGGTCATGCCATCAAAGGTATCAAACAGCCAGTGGGTGCGTGGCTGTGTGGTCGCTAGCAAGGCTGCGATCACATGACCGCCCCGCCAGACACCGCATTCCACGAAATCGCCCCGCACTGGCATTTTAGCAGCCCCTATGGTGGCCAGGAGATTGCGACCACTGGTCATGGTATAGGGTCGGGCGGTCAGCATGATATCCCAGTCGGTCATTTATATCGTGAGGCTATGCTATCGTTGGTGATATTGTCGCCGCCATAGAGATGCTGGATGGGCGTTTCAAAAGGCGCGTCTCTCGTCTTGCGGAACACAGCAGCCACCATGGGATCGCTCTCCCAAGAGTCAAGATCGAGTTTACCTCTATAGCCTTTGTTGCGTCCGAGATTGTTGACGTCTAGTTTATGCAAGTAAACAGCATCACTGGATGCTATCCATAGTTCTCGTAGTTCATATCCATTCTGATTGGCCAAGCAGGGAAAAAGATTGGGATTGTAATTGAAGAATCCGTGATCCACCCAGCGATAGAACGGCAGCACATGTATCATGAACCCGCCTGTTCGGCAGAGATCATGTGCGTTCTTGAACACCTGGTACTGGTTGAACACATGCTCACCGGTGCCGTTGTTGGTTACCAGATCAAACTGTTCCAGGAACTGATAGGTCTTGGGGATGTCCACGTTGAGATCCATGGCCACGGCATCGCGTTCGGTGTTGACATCTATGGCCAAATATCGCGTAAATCCCAGGCTGAGATACCAGTCTCGGGTGCCGGCCAGGGTGTCAGGCGGTGTGATGCCCAGCTGGAGATAAACCTCGCTCCGGGCCTTGCTGTTTTTTAGTGTTTGATTGCCCAGTTCGCACACGCTGGGTCTAGACTGGGTGAGCAGTTGTGGTACCACCGTGGCCACTGCCCGGGTTATTAGGTTGCTGAATCCCATGGTATTCCTCGTTCGATAAGATATTTATCTGGGTCTATATTGCTAGTAATTTAGGTAGGATGTGAGGCTTTTGTCGATCCAAGGTAGTACCAGATCCTGTTGCGCGAGATAGCCCCGTCGATTGATGCCTTGCGCAGCGGACTGGGGCAACAGCTGGCGTTCAGCTAGATCATACCAGCGTGTGCCAAGACCGGCCGGCCCATGCTCGCTGCGATAGACCACGGCGTGTATCCAGGCATCGTCCGGCTGCTTGCGAAAAAATCCACCCCGACAGTCCCAACCACTCACGGCCAGCATGTAGATCAAACTAGGCAGGGTCCAGTGATAATGGCAGCCATCCAGGGCTTCGAACTGCTGTCGGTTGCGCACCAGATTGATCGTCTGCGGCACGATAATGACCAGCATGCCGTTACGGTTCGTGCGCTCGCGCCAGCGCATGAGAGTATGATATGGCTGAGTGACATATTGGAAACTATCGTGGCACCATAGGAGATCAAAACGCTTGGTCGGCAAATCCATGTCAGATTCGAAATCGCGCGACCTATAGGTTATCAACGGATGGCGGGTGATACAGTGTTCGGTGCGATCAACTCCGGTACACCGAATGTTGAGTGGACGTGGATTATCTAGATCGCGCGTGGTGCGTGTACTCCACCACAGCATGTCCTGGCCAGCACCGCATCCAAGATCTAGGACAGTACCCACACTCTCCATAAAATCGTCAAACTCATACAATGTGTTGAGAGTCTCGAGACTGTGTTCATGACTTTGCCTGGGCCCGTCAAACCATGGTTTCATACCTGGATGTCTTCCATGCCTGCGGTACGCAAGCGCACAATGTGACCCATCTGCCACTGCTTGGTATCCAGGCCTTTCATGATACCCAGCCAGCGATTGCGCAGGAGAGCTACTTCATTGATGATGGTCTCCATGTCGATCACTTCATCCTCGCCGTCCACATACTTTTCGGCGGTGCGATCGCTCAAGGCACGAGCATAGTGTTCCAGATACTTCTGGAAATGTCTGCGGCGTATCCGCCTCAGCTGTATGTTGAGATAGTTCAGGATGGCTTCTATCTCTTGCAACTGATTGAATCTGTGCTCGGTTATGCCAGGCAGTTCTTTAATGTTGGCCTCCACGTAACCGCCGATCCTGCACTCGCGCTTGGCTTCCGCTAGTTCGTGTTCATAGTGTTGGATAAAATCAGGAATAGCAGACAGGCTGGCAGTGACACGGCTATACCACATGTTCGAACTCCTTGATCAACCACGGAAAGGTCCACTTGAGCTGGCAAGCGGTAGCAGTATGGATAGGAAAGTATTGATCGGTCATTGCATCCAACATTCAAAAGATCTAGGGAACACTGATAGATCCAGAGAACGGCGCCGGGCGAATTCTTTTGCATATGATCGGAAACTCTGTATCTGCATGCCAGTAGGTTGCAACTCCAGAGCCGGGTAAACAAAGTCCGGCAGTCCAGATTGGCTCTTGAGATGCTGTTTGCTGTCATCGTCTATGACGTGGATTGATAAAAAATCAGGATCAGTGCAGGGCTGGAAGTTGATGGGTGTGCCTTGGGCCCACTCTATAAATTGTTTGAGCCCGAACATGGTAAGATTAGTCACGGTGGAATTGAATTCATATGTGATAGAAGATCGCTGCAGCGATTCTAAGTTACGTGAGAATCTATCCCAAGAATTACCAAATCTCACAAATTCATAAAGGCTGCCAATGCTCTCCACACTGATCACTGCGGTAACATTGTGGCTAAATTTTCCTATTTTTCTTTCAAAGCGTTTTTCATCTACTCCGAACCCCGAAAATACTTTGACAGGTATGTGCTCGGGAATAGATGTAATCAAATTGGTTAGTCCAAGGTACAGGAGCGGTTCGCCTCCCGTGATCATGATTTTTTCGATGGGTGATTCATGACACAGTGCCAGCACTTGATCGATCAACTGACGTCTTTTTGATGATGTCACGATATCTTTTTGTCCGATAGTGGCCAATATCCTATCGACATTGTTCACCGTGAACCTATCATCTGCTCGATCGACTGTGTAGGTACCATTTTGGACAATGTCCCTGGTCCAGGCTTTGCTGTAAAACTTACAACAATACACGCACGTCATGGTACAATCAGTTCCCACGATCAAATTTAGGATTCTCGGTACCGATTCAATGCTGGTATGAGTCAAGACTTGGCCTTGCATGACCGTGCGCCTGCTGGGCTGATTTTGCGACTCTGGCTGCCAGCACGCTGCTTCACAGCTGGCCACAGGTTCATTTGCCAGCATCATCTTTCGTTCATGATGCAAAGTAGGTGTGTTGAAAATCTGACCAGGACGATCAGCCAACCATGCGAAATCCACCGATTGTGGCGTGGCAGCACAGCAACTGAAAGTTTGGAACTTTTCTAAATCTATTGATAACCACCAGAATTTTTGGTTACAGTAGTAATTTTGCATCAGTACTCATCGTCATAATCGTCCTCTTGGTCTTCCTCAAGATCTTCATCTTCCTTGAGATAATCTGACAGTGCACGTTTGACATCACTATCGCCTTTGAATGATTGTTTGATATCTTCAGCATCAAAATCGTTATCGATCAACAGGCTAACCAAACTGTCCGCTGCTTCTGAACGGTCAGCAGTGCTGATGTGACGTTTAAGTTCTTGCCAGACTTCGTGTACGATATCTACTGCCATATCACTCCTCCTCTTGGGCGTCGGCAGTACTTACCTCGGTCTTCTGATTTTGGAAATCTCGCATGACCCGGTCCAGGCAGCCATCTTCGTTTGATTCCCAGCCTTTGCGGAAATGTTTGATGATCTCACCATCTGAAGTCACGAACATCAGCCGGTTGCCATCTTTTTTTAGCATGCCTTTCTTTTCAGCAAGATCGGTCAGGCCCGAGTAGGGATTCATTCCAGTCTCGTACGGTATCTTGACCTGCACGCCCTCGAAAGGTTTGGCATAGCGTGTTTTCATTACTTTACATGCCGATCGTATGCCCATGACGTCAGAAATCTTGTTGCCGTCCTCGTCCTCTTTGAGTTTGAGTTTACGCATGGCCACCACGATCGATGAAGCGTAGATAAAACCTTGGCCGCCTGAGATCTTGTCGTCTGGATCAAACATGTCCTGGCTGGCGTAGGTGTGGTTGGTACAGACCATGCCTACGTTGTAGTTGCCGAACATGTTCACGCAATTACGCACCAGCGCGGTCAGGCTCTTGGCCTTCCTACCAAGGTCACCCTTCATATCTCCTGCTTCAAACTGGTTCACATCTGTGGGTGTTAGCAACATTCCCAGGCTGTCGATCACGAACAGCACCTTGGGGCGCTCTTCGCCCGTCAAGCCCTTATAATCGGCCATGAATGTTGAAATAGTTTTGGCTACATCATCAATCATGGCCATGCTTAGTTTCAGCAGTTTCTTCTCGTCTGTGTCCACGCCCAGGGCATGCAACCATGCTTCGTCCAGCGCGTTTTCCGTGTCAACCAGAACAACGAATATGCCCTGTTCCTGTGCGTGCTTGATGATGTTACCGGAGCAGATGTAGCTCTTGCCCGCTCCTGACTCGCCCGCAAACACAGTGACCTTGCCTAGTGGCACGCCCTTGTGGAAATCGCCCGAGATCAAATAGTTCAGGGCGTAATTGCCAGTAGAGATCCAGTCTGTGGGATCGTTGAAACCTATAGAAAGTCCATCGATTGACTTGGTGATTTCCTTGCGAAATTTGCTTACATCAAAAGGTTTGGCCATTATGGTCCTTGGTTAGTGTAAATGTATGCTAGCTCTATTGCCAGCTTTTGAATTGTGGTAGAGTAAAGTTCTATAATGCTTGAGATTGTGCTCTAGGTCAACTGCATTGGCAATCGGGATCTTGGTAGTGATGGGAGTCACATCGAGATTCTTGCACCAGGTCAAAAATTCTTGGCTATAAGGTATGGTCTGCGGTCGGTCAAGATTAATCTGGAATGCCAATTCAAAAGTTTCGTAATTGTAATGATCCTCACACTTTAGATCAGTGTCCCAAAATTGCCACTTATTGTAGTATTGCCGTCCCACATAAGTGTAGGCAAAGCCGAAATTTACAATGTCATTGTTGCTTATCATGGTTTTTTGAAACGGATTGTCAAACACTTGCCATTTTTGATCTGACTTGAACTCGATGTTTCCAGCAAAAAACTGTTCCAGTCTATGCACAGTCATATTGACTTCTTCGTAGGGAAAAATATATCCCAATTTTTTCATTGCTTCGGCGAGTTTGATCTGACGGATGTGGTCGGGATATTGTTCATGCAAACGCCAGCCTAATCTACTGGTTTTTAGATTAGACGAAAATCGTAAATCTTCAATATTGATCTCATTACGCTGAGATAATACCCATTGCTCATGCTGTTGATTCAGGAACTGTTGATCAAGATAATCTAACCGATTGTTCTTTTCATCAAATCTTGATCCGCACAGATCTGACATGACAGAATTTGTCACGGTTAAAGCATGGTGTATATCATCCAAATAGCGATCAATCGATCGACTTATGTCTGCTTCGTCTGTGAAGCTATTGCAGTTTTTTTGTTGAACTTGAGAGACAAAGTATTGCAGAATATCATGATTGTACAGGATATCAAATGCTATTGAATCACCTGTGTTGTCAAATACTAATGAAAATTTCATTGATTTGTGTGATATGATAAGCGTGCGGGGTCAACCCGCACGCTGTTGTACATCAACCTTTATTTTGCCGAGCGCGGATCATGGCCAGGATGTCTTGCGCATTCTGACCACCTGCTGCTGGTTTGGTCACTGGTGTGGTGGCCGCCTGAGCATCGTCCTCGTCGAACTGACTGGCAGCGGGTGCTGCCTTCGCTGCAGGGGCGACCGGGGCCGGTGCGGCTTCCTCATCTACAACGGGCGCCGATGTGGATGAAGCAGATGGAGCCGCTATGCCGGCCGGTCTAAAGTATTGACCCCAACGCTCGGGATCATAAGGTTTGCCATCGACCGAAGCTTCGAACATCTCTTTCATTACTTTGAGTTCCACTTCGGTTGGGCGTTTGGGCAGGAAGTCGTTCAAGGTGAACAAGCCGTGAGCCTGCAGTGCGGCCTGCTCAGCCTCGGTCAGAGCCGTCTCTTTCCTACTCCACTTGCTGGTATTGTAGTCCGCATAGCCACCTTTGGAGGTCTTGGTGATGCGGAAATCCAAACCACGCATGAGGTCGGTGGGCAGCTCTTCCAGTTCTGGATCCATGAGCGCGGCCTTGATCAGGGTGAAGATCTGGGGACCGATGATGAATCGCCGGATGGGATTCTCTGGAGTGCGGTCTTCCGTTAGCGGATTCTCTCTCACGAAGCCTTGCATGATGTAGCTGCGTTTTTTCCAGTACTTGCGACCCATGTCTTCCAGGGCCTTGTCTTTGAACCACGTGCGCACTTCTGCCAGGATTGGGCAGGCTTCGCCCCACATCTCCACGCAGGGTACCTGTACCTGTGTTTGCTTTGAGTCCATCTCGCCTTTGATGCCAGCGAATGGCAGTTTGATCATGGCCCGCTCGACCCAGAAGAATGTGTTTTTTGGATCGCCGTCTGGTAAGAATCTTACCACGGCCGAGTGCCCTTCTTCCATGTTCCAGTGGGGGTAGATCGCGTTGTCGCCGCCAGATGATTGACCGCCTTTGTTCGACTCTGCGGCTTGTAGTCGAGCGCGGATTTCTGCTAAAGATGCCATAGTTGATTGTCCTTTCGTTGCCTATGTTTACTGCTGCCTAGTGTACTGCTTGCCTATTATGTACACTCAAGAATCAGTGTACATGCTTTATTTAGCGAAGTCAAACGAAAATGAGATTATTTTTGCCGTATTTCTAGATAATAGATCTGCGTGGGAGCGGCCCAGTCACAATAGCGCGGGCTGGTCCAA
>Ga0172367_10008581_pt1 | contig 11389 bp, 18 predicted proteins | sample Lak10m_FD_114542 | JGI IMG/M metagenome (GOLD analysis project Ga0172367, IMG submission 114542) | Freshwater microbial communities from Kabuno Bay, South-Kivu, Congo - kab_022012_10m | ecosystem: Environmental > Aquatic > Freshwater > Lake | place: Democratic Republic of the Congo: South-Kivu...
GATCTTTCCAAATAACAGGAATCCATTTGTATAGATTTTTGATCCCGATAATAAATTGTTTGGGATAGTACCGAATTTCAAACTTCCAATACAATTCAATTTTCTTCCAAAAAGAAATTTTTTTGTTTTTCATAGGACAAAGATACAATAAGAAATTGGAATTTCAAAATAACATATTGGTAGACGGAAAGGGAATCGAACCCTCGACCTTGATGGTATAAGCATCCTGCTCTCACCCCTGAGCTATCCGTCTATTATTATTAACGGAAATAAGTCACATCCCCGTTTGTATTGTCCCAAGGACAATTATAAACAGATTTGATCTCAGGTATTCGTTCATCAAGTGTGAATTCTGTTGACATTTGTTGTTTTAGGGTACCCAACTCATCAGTCATAAGCACTACTTTGATTCGTTCTAAATTCTGATCATTTGGGTGAGTCTCCATTACTCTTTGTTTTTCCCTTTGTTTTTTTTATTTGTCAACTTTGGTTGTTTCATTTCTTTTTTGACATTACGACCTTTAGGTTTTTCATCACCATCAAGGTCAGCATGTCTCCAATCAAATTTACTCATTTAGAATGAATTATTAAAATTTTGAGCTTGAGGAGGGACTCGAACCCCCGACGAGCTGATTACAAATCAGCCATTCTACCAACTGAATTACTCAAGCTTTAGTTGTACAAATATACATCAAATATATATTCTGTCAAACACTTTTAAAAAATAAATTATTTTTTGTGAACCCAATAACTTTTGATTACTGAACAATTTCTATCGTTATCTATAATCAACTCATCAACGGCTTTAGTAACACCAATAAAGTTGTTATAATCATGTCCACACAAATACCCTCCTTTTTTTACTTTTGGGTACCATGAATTAATATCATTTTTCACATCATCATATTCGTGGGATGCGTCTATAAAAACAAAATCCAAACTTTCATCTTCATAGAGCTTTGAAGCATCAACAGAATTTTTCTTTATTGGATTTATAAAAGTTGAAACCGAAGATGTATTTTCCATAAATTGATTGAACAACCAATCTTTATCCTCAGATAGTTCTTTTACATAGTGTATTGAATTAACGTTCAAGTGTTCAGACGACCCCTCCCAAGTATCAACACAATCAAATTTTATATTTTTCTTGGAATTGATGATTTCTACCGCCATAAGAGAAGCACTACGACCCTTCCACGATCCTACCTCCACAAAATGAGAGCCATCCGAAAATTCTTCAACCATTTGAGAATACAGATTTTCATAGTCCATCCAATCTTCCCCAATGTTTTTATAAAAATGTTCCATAATCAATTTTGATTTTTAATTGCCCCTTGTAATTGAATCTTGATCGAGTGTTTACAAAACTCATCATCACAAGAGTACATAAAACCCTCCTCGTAACCTGGCGTTATTTTATGGAGGGCTTTCTTACCGCAAATTACACAGGTAGGTTTTGTATTCATTCTTGATTTCTTGTTGAATAGATCTCGGCAGATTTTCTTTCCATCCATCCGAGATCTGAATTTTTGAACTCAACCCAAGTTTCGAAGTTTTTAAGTTCCTCTAGCATTTCATATGGAACCAAAACAAAACCCTCTGGTGATGTCCCTTTGAATTTATTGTATTTGTGTTTAGACAAATCAATTTCCATTACTTTATCTCTTTTACATAGTATTTGTTCCCTTGTGTAGAGTTGGTTTCAAAAAGGGTTGCAATTTTTTGAGCCGATTCAAAAGAATCGAACTCCATGGGAATTCCTTCACTGTCGTTTACCAAAACAGTCATTTGTTTACCTAAAAGGTTTCCTTCTTTGAATACTACATACGGCATAATATTTTTTTTATATTTGTAGGGATGACAGGGCTCGAACCTGCGACCCCCTGGTCCCAAACCAGGTGCGCTACCAACTGCGCTACATCCCTATATGTTTCAATTATACTATAGATATTTCCTTAGTCAAATGAAACGTTATAACTACCCATGAATTCATGGAGTTGACTCCGACATTGTTCAAAAGCCTGTATAGTGTCATCACTCATATCGTCGGGAGCATACTTGATCTTACTACGAAGATACTGATCCATATCCCACAATACGGAGTGAAACTTTGAACCAGTTGTCGCCATTTGGAACTCGTGGTCATCTTCCGGTAAATTAAACTCTAAAACTGCTTTCATAATTTATTAGATTTTAGTTGCGCATTCTGTTATTACAAATCTTGATCCAAAGGTAACGCTTTTTACCTGATGTTTCAAACTTCCGTCATAAATTATTGCAATATTTGATTCATTTGGTACATCCTGACCATTTATTTCCAATTCACCACCTGAATAATTATTGTTCAATACCAAAGAAATTACCTTATCTCGTTGAAATGATTTTATATAATCAAAATGTGGTGAGTGTTTTCCACCAATAGGGTAATGTGTAAAATAATGAGGACCTTCCAAAATATTTTCACCAATTACACAAGAGAATAAATCAGAGAAGATCTCTGTGAGGAAATAGAATCGATATATTGGGATTCCAATAATTTCTACATTTCTGTTCGAAGATACAATCTTTGTTTTTTTATCTGAATTTACATCCCAAATATTTTTGTTGTTATGATGACCAATCTCAACAGAATCCCAATAAGTCATCAACATTTTAATTTGATCCAAAGAAAAAACATTACGAACAACACTAAAGTTATCGTAATGATCGATTCTTTTACAAAGATTATCCATGCGGTGCGGACGAGACTCGAACCCGCGACCCTCGGCGTGACAGGCCGATATTCTAACCAACTGAACTACCGCACCAAAAATAAAGAGTCGAGGCAGGAATCGAACCTATCGCGTCACATCCCGAAGGAACTGCTCTACCACTGAGCTACACGACTCTTTGAGCGAAAGACCGGATTCGAACCGGCGACCCTGACCTTGGCAAGGTCATGCTCTACCAACTGAGCTACTTTCGCAAATCCGAATACATTTCCAATTTTGTGGGACGACTTCGGATTGGTATCCTTCAAACTGAGGATCCACCAGTTGCGGAGGAGGGATTCGAACCCCCGACCCCAAGGTTATGAGCCTTGTAAGCTAACCTCTGCTCTACCCCGCTATACTACAAATATATGAAAATTTTTTTTATTTCCAAATTATTCTTCATCCCAATCAACTTCCATCAAGAAGTCGTAGAGTGGTTCGTTGTCCCACACCTGACGAATTCTATCAACTGCAGTACCATCTTCGGTCAGATCGGTAAAGTAATTTGTCCAATCCCAACTATCTTCAACTCGTACGATGAATTCAAGACCTTCCTGAGTTTTCAGGTGATACTCACGAGTCTCGACCGTGTAAATCAAATTACCTTGTTGTTTTTCTTTATCTACTGTGTACATGTTTTTTCGTTTTGATACTACAAATATACAACAAGATTTTATAATAACCAAATTTTATTTTGTGCCCCCTGAGAGATTCGAACTCCCAATACTTCATCCGTAGTGAAGTGGTTTATCCATTAGCCTAAGGGGGCTTTCAATCAACAAAGTATAACCAGGATTCTGTAACAACGAAACTTGTAAAAAATGCAAGTTTTGATGATAGTGTCATTAATCTATTGGCCCCCACCTTGTCCGACCAGCTCACCATCATGGACTGTTTTGGGTTGCATCCTCGGTGGTTTTCACGATATAAGGATCAGGACTTATAATAGACCATTATAAGTTTGTTCCCTTATACCTCCCACCTTAAGCTGAGATGTCCTGAGTTTCCTCTCCGTAGAGCGACACCACTTTGTTGATTATTTTGATTCAGTCTCGTAGACAACTACAGGGTCAAAAGAATAATAAGTATCACCAAGAAGCATCTCGTAAACTTTTATATTATACTTTCCACCACGTTCAAGTGATTCTTCGTGAGCAACCATCTGTGCAATTTCTTGTGATATAAAAACACCCACAGGATATGAGTGTTGATTGATATCACCATGAAGGTAAGCAATTACGTTATAAATTTTCATTTTCTTCTAAATTTTTTGGTGATTTCCCACCGAATTTACTATTTGCCCATAATTCATCAAAATCTTTGAATCCTCTTTCTACCGCGTAATCATCGTTTTTCTTTTTCTGAAACTCTCTGATTTTTTCAGGATCCCTCATATCATCGGGGTTTTCAAATCCGAGAGATTTAGCACACTCTTTTTCACACCACTGGTGAGAACCGATTGAGATATGGATTGGTAAATCGGTTTCAAGAGAATCCATGAAGTCCTCAAACTGATTTGCCGACACGAATGGCATCGTGTAGATTCCCTCATCAACCGCATAACCTGACTCGTCTTGACTGTCAAAAATTTCAATCCTTCCCATTCGGTATTTCTCACCAAACAAAGAGAACACTCCATATCCGACAGTCGAGTAATAGAATCTACCAGGGTCACTGACACCATGAATATCGATACATTTAGGGTTTCTCTCCATATACATGGCAAGCTCATCCACCAACTGCGCATCAGTAAGTTCTTTACCCTCACTGTGAGTTCGGATATTCTTCATGAACCATTCTAGTTTTTTCCTATCGATTTTCATTGTAGGTCAAGTTTATTTGATTTGTAGCTCAAAGATATCAATTTCTGAGCCAATTATTAATTTATGATGAGCCAAATTGTAGCAAGGGGGAGAATCGAACTCCCGACCTTTGGGTTATGAATCCAATGTTCTAGCCGACTGAACTACCTTGCCATAAAAAAACGGGGATCTAAATCCCCGTTACAAAAAATAACAACTAAAAAAACTCCGTGGAGGTTGAGACTCGTAGACCATCCAAATATTCCTCGTGTTTAGTGTGAGTGTCGCTGATGAATGTAATTTTCATTTTACTTATGTTTTATATCAAATAGAACATCTTTTTTTACTTGATCCAAATATTGAATTCTCTTTTCTTGACTAACAAATGGAACACTCCAAAACTGTCGGGTTTTTGTTTTAAACCAACCAAAAACAAATGAATAAACTCCCATCACCAATCTTAACTTTACTGAATTAAAGTACATTGTTTTGACAGGAAGTGCTGGAGCTCCGTGAGTTAGGTATGTTCTAACTTTTTTGTGTGATAACAAAGGTTTTGGGTAACCATATACTTTTGTAATTGGTACAAATTTGTATGCAAACCCTGGCGTAAACACCTCGTCAAAAAATGTTTCCAATCTTGGAGTAAGTCTAAACCACCATACTGGTGAGACAAAGTAAATTCTGTCTGCCCACTCAACCTTTTGTTTATATCCATTTATAAGTTCAGTTCTTGGACGTGCAAAACTATTCCGATACAAATCAATCAATTGGACTTCTTCACTATTAGACTCCAACGTGTCTTGAATGGTTTTCATGATACCACTATAACAAAAAGATTCTTCGTTAGGATGTCCTATAACAATTAAGTTTTTCACAATTGTTTTCGTATTTTTACTTTCCTACTATTGGGTTTAGACTTTGGAAATCTTCCCCAATTTCCACCACCATCCAAATCAATTAAATCAATTTTTTGGGGTTCAGATTCCTCTTTCTGAATTTGATGTTGTTTGTTTACCATTATCAGATATCCTACCATATAAAGTATGAATACAACTGAACCAACAATGAACATACCAATATTTTCCATGTTATTTCTTTTTGTTTTTGAAGTAATCAGTTCTACGTTGTCTAATAGCCACGGATGCTGATAGGATTGATGGTACCCAAATACCGACAAATATTCCTTCTAATTGATTTCCCGTAAACCACAGAGTTACAGAATATAAAAAAGAAATAAATGCTAAGATAATGGGATAATATAATCCCCAAAATTCAATAATTTTATTTTTCATTTTACTTTTCGTTTTTTTTGGTTTTAGGCATTCGTTATAGAATTGCCATCAAAAGAATAATAACAATAATTCCAATAACTTCCATAATTTTTATTTTGTTAAATATAACATCTTATTTTGCAATATCCAAACTTTCAACAACATGTTTTACTGTGTCTTTAACTACTGGTAATGGTGGAGGTGGAAGAGGTGTTGGTATTTTCATCATACTCACCTGCTCCAACTGACTGACTTTGAATAAATTCTTCTTGATCCATCTGATCTCCATATTCATTTACCACACGACCACTTCGGATAAACTCAAAGAGTTCTTCTTTTGTCTTGTAGTATTTTGAATCATTCCAATTCCAAAGAAATTTCCAACCTGAACTTCGCTTACCCAAATGAACTTTGGTTCCATCCAAGAATTCCTCCCACGGTGAAATAGAATCGCACTCACCAACTGAAATCGAACGAAATCCACGTCCAATTTGATCGGGACTAATGGTATCCATAGCGTCAATCCTCATACGAAGCTTTTGTTCCCGCTTTATCATCTCATGACCCTTAGGTACACGGTAGTAGTTAGTTCCCATGGTGTTTATTTTTTTATAAATTATTCTTCTTCGTCCTCATCCCAATCATCATCGGAATCAATGTCATCCATGGTGAATAATTCGACAGTAAGGTTCTTACCGCGGTAGGTCTCCTCATCATAGTTGCGTTCCAATTCTTGACCTTTGAAGAACATCTTTGATACCAACGTTTCTTCGTACTCTGGAGTCTCCATAGTCTGAAAATTTACCGCAAAATCGGTGGGTTTGGGTTCTTCGTCAGACTCAATATCAAACCCATACATCGTTCCTTTAATGGTCTCGTAAACAAGAAGAATATTCTCTTTCCCTTCGTGGGGGAAAGCATCAATTTCTTTTTCATGTTCGTCTTCATTGTCAGGATATTCGAACTTATCCATAAAACGATCCATCTCTTCAGATTTCACATCCCAAACAACTTCGTCGTTTTCATTTACTAAAACAAAGTGCAGACTCTCAGTTGCAATTGCTGTTGTGGTAACCCAGTAGTTTGTCATGTAATGGTCATAATCTTCCAAGATTTCAGGAAGATCCATGTACATTTCATCCAAGGTTTTATGACCTTCTTTTTCTTTGTAAGTAAAAATTGTCTGAACTTCTTCGTCAGTCAAAACGTGAGCGGACCCATCTAATCCAAGTCCGTTTACAAGTAGTTTATATTTTGCCATGTGGTGGGTTTTTATTTACCACAAATATACAAACTTTTTGTCAAATGACAAAATGTTGGTGAAAAAAAAAAGGTTGGTAGTGATCGACTTTATCAGGAATCTGACCTCACTCACGAATTCGGCTTCACACACCCTCAGAGAGACGGGTCTCATCATAAAATCAGACGTGAGTTCCAAAACAAACGACCTATCCTTAGTGTGTACCCTTGCGATATGCTCTCCCATACTGTCGACCTACGCATCTTACTACCAACCCACACGATAGTCGGGGTAGGAATCCCACCTACAATTGAGAACAACCCACTAATAGGTCACAATGTTCTCCATCCGAAATGGATGTGCCTTTTTCAATTCAGCCACCCGACTATTTTGCTCTCCCTCTTGGACTCGAACCAAGGACCCTTTGATTAACAGTCAAATGCTCTAACCGACTGAGCTAAGGGAGAATCCATGGCATGCAAGTTTTTTTTGTGGACCGTAACGGATTCGAACCGTTGACCCCCTGCGTGCAAAGCAGGTGCTCTAGCCAGCTGAGCTAACAGCCCTTATAAATAAGTATCAGAGGTGGGAATCGAACCCACACACCGAAGTACACGAGTTTGAGTCGTGCGCGTCTACCTATTCCGCCACTCTGACATTTTGTTGGAAGGGACGGATTCGAACCGCCGTACCCGTAAGGGAGCAGATTTACAGTCTGCCGGTTTTAACCACTCACCCACCTTCCAAGGTTGTGATGTAGACGGGGTTTGAACCACGTGGCACAAGTTTTTTCAGGACTCTGCTCTACCATGGGAATGTCATATGAGCATTCCTCCTGAGCTACTACATCAGATTGTACCGAGGGTGGGACTCGAACCCACACACACAAGGCACTGGTTCCTAAGACCAGCGTGTCTACCATTCCACCACCTCGGCAACTTTCTTCACCAACATTTCAAAGATCATTTGTCTTTCAACACCACAAAGATACAACGACTTTATCATACATCCAAATGGGAATAATAAATATATCAGAGTATTTATAGATAAAAAATGGCTACCACACGACCTTTCGCATACAACTCAGGTTCTGTACTATCAGGAACTGAACAATACGGAACCATTGCTGTTGGTACCGGTGATAATCCCTATGACCAAAATTATGGGGGACTTCAGTGGTGGAGTGGGCCTGACGAAGATCTTGGATATTGTATTGGAACATCAGTACCATCAGGTGATCAACCAACTCCATTGGGGAATATAGGAACAGTTCAATTTTGGAGGACCGACGGTTTTGATGAGAATGAATTCATTGAGTTATCCGAAGTAATTACGGGTCAAAATTTTACAGGATCAACCGAAGCAAAACAATATTTGAACAATAACGGGTATTGGACATCATTTTCATCATATCCAGCAAGTCTTATAGTTTATTTGGATAGTGGTAATTCTTCTTCTTATTCCGGTACAGGATCTCTATGGAGTGATCTAACCTCTAACGACAACGATGCCACTCTTATCAACACTCCAACATACTCATCTTCATTTGGTGGTATACTACAGTTTGATGACACATCTTTAGAATACGGTACCATACCAAACTTGGGGAATTTGAATCAATGGACTGTTGAAGTTTGGTTCAGGTTAAGTTCACCTCTGACAGGAAAAATAACCGCAATCATTTCTAACCAATTTGATTTAGTAAATAAATTAAATTTTAGTATTGGAACTAACAATGCACCGGTCAACAGAAACATTGCTGTTGGGTTTTATGATGGCGCGTGGAGAACAACAACCGGATTTGTACCACAAGTAAGTCAGTGGTATCAAGTTGTAGGTACTTATGATGGTTCCACAATTAGACAATACGTAAACGGTGTTGCGTCAGGTGGAACATTAAATTATGTGGGTACTCCTCAAAGTGGTGGTGGAATAAGATTGATGAGAAGGTGGGATGATAGTTTAACGGCTAGTAATTTTATAGATGGTGACTTATCAATTGTGAAGATTTACAATACCGCACTTAACAGTTCTGAGGTATTGGACAACTTTAATGAAAACAAAAATACATTCAATCTATAATGGCAACATCAAGACCTTTCGCATATAATACAGGATCAACTCTTTCAGGTACTGATCAATTTGGGACAATTGCTGTAGGAATTGATGATAACCCATACGATCAAAATTATGGGGGACTACAATGGTGGAATGGTCCTGACGAAGAATTGGGTTATTGTATAGGTACTTCAGTTCCTAGTGGTGATCACCCAACTCCATTGGGGAATATTGGAACAGTACAATTTTGGAGAACTAATACTTTAGATGATACAGAATTTATTGAATTGTCAAGTGTAATTACTTCACAAAATTTTACAGGAGGTACCGAAGCAAAAACATGGTTGAATGATAATGGATATTGGACTTCTTGGGAATATGTTTATCCAAACACCGCTAATTTATATTACGATGCGGGTAACCCATCTTCATATCCAGGATCTGGTACATCATTGTTTAATATTGGGACAGATGGTCCTGCAACTGGAACTGAAGGTTCGATTGCCGGAGTTATTTATGAACCATCAATTGCTGGTGGTGTGTTTAATTTTGATGGTATCGCAGATGATATAAACTTCAATGTTTATAACTTTACTGATGACTTTACAGTGACCGCTTGGGTGTACCCACGTTCTGAAAATAGTATCAACTGTTTGATTTCTAACGTTGGTGCCAACGTAAACGTAGCTGGCTTTAAGTTAGGTTGGAACAATTGGAATACTCAGAATGGTTATATGAATTTAGAAGCCGGTAACGGTAATGCCGGTGGAACGGTATCCACAAATTCGAGAGCAATCACCGAAAATGTTTGGCAATTCATAACATACCGAATTGATCGTTCAAATCAAACTTACACATTTTTTGTCAATGGAGTTGAACAACCTAATAATGGTATTACAGTTCCAACAAATTTTGCAACTCAAACACTACGATGGTACATTGGTGCTATCGGGGGAAATTCTTATTTTATGAACGCCAATTTGGGTGAATTAAGAGTTTACAAATCATTACGATCTAACCCTCAGATAATTGAGGAGTTTGACGCAACTAAAACTAGATATGGAATATAAATAAAAAATGGCAACTTCAAGACCTTTTTCCTATAACACAGGGCCGTTGGTACCTGGAACAGAACAATTCGGAACCTTAGTAGTAGGTATCGGGAATCACAGATATGACGAAAATTATGGTGGATTACAATGGTGGAACGGTCCTGATGAAGAATTAGGATATGTTATAGGAACTTCAGTACCAACCCAAGATCAACCAAGTCCAATAGGAAATGTTGGTAATGTTCAATTTTGGAGAACAGAAACATTAAGTGATTCCGAATTTCTACAATTATCCAATCTAATTTTAGGTCAAAACTTACTTACACCTCAATTAGCCAAACAAGAATTGAATAATAATGGTTATTGGACTAATTGGCCAGGTACATTACCCTCAGGTATGGTATTATACTTAGATGCCGGAGTAACTTCATCATATTCTGGAAGTGGAAGTATTTGGTACGATCTTTCAGGATACGGTAACAACGGAACATTGAGTGGTGCAACTTATAGTTCTGATGATGGTGGTACAATGGTTTTTGATGGTATTAATGACTCAATCACTTTTTCAAACCCTGTAGAAATTCCAATCGGAAATGAACCTTACACAATTTCTGTGTGGTTTAACTCCGAAGAAATGCCATCAACCCGTGGATTTATTGGTTGGGGTGCATTTGGTAATGTGAATCAAGTAAATGCTTGGAGACTACAAACATTTGCAGGTGGAAATACAGGATTTGTTCATTATTGGTGGGGTAATGACCTTTCATTCCAAACACCTCTATCAGTTAATACATGGTATAATGCTGTTGCAGCATATTCGAATGGATCTAGAAAAATTTATTTGAATAATGTTTTAGTTGCAGAAGATTTCCCAACAGGACATAATGTACCATATTCTACCAACCTAAGAGTTGGTGTAACTTATGATGGATTTAACGAATGGTTTGACGGAAAAATAGCTCAAGTTGTAATCTATAAAAGGCAAGCAACCGACTCTGAAATTGCTGCAATTTGGAATTCGGGTAAAGATAGGTTTGGTTATGGACCAACTCCAACACCGAGCCCAACTCCAACAAATACCCCTACCCCTTCGATAACACCATCTTTAACCACCACAATAACCCCAACAAATACTAATACACCAACTTCTTCTGTAACCCCAACACTAACAAAAACACCAACTTTAACACCCACAAATACTCCAACACCA
>Ga0172367_10008584_pt1 | contig 11388 bp, 11 predicted proteins | sample Lak10m_FD_114542 | JGI IMG/M metagenome (GOLD analysis project Ga0172367, IMG submission 114542) | Freshwater microbial communities from Kabuno Bay, South-Kivu, Congo - kab_022012_10m | ecosystem: Environmental > Aquatic > Freshwater > Lake | place: Democratic Republic of the Congo: South-Kivu...
GCCGCCATATTCGTCGATTAGGATAGCCATTTGTTTTTTCTTCTGTTGCATGATTTTCATTAGGTCAATAACAAAAATCCCATCGGTGATTTTGAGAATGTCGTTGCGGATACTAGAGAGAGTCTGGTCGAGATGTCCTTGTTCGATAGCAGCGAGCACGTCTCTTACACTGATATAGCCAGTGACATTATCGAGTTTATTCTTATAAACTGGGAAACGCGAGTGGCTGCTGCGGTTGATCTCGCTCATAGCTTCACGCACGCTGATATCTTCGCGCAGGCAGACCATATCAGTGCGCGGGGTCATAACGTCTTTGGCGACTGTATCGTTGAACTCGAAGACATTCTGCAAGAGTTCTTCTTCCTCTTCTTCTAGTACACCAACTTCTTGCGAGCTGCTGATAATGAGCTTAAGCTCGTCTTCAGTGTGGATCACGCCGCTCTCATCAGGCACCACATTAATCATACGCATACAAAAATTCGCACAGGTATTAAGCAGCCACACTGGACCTCTAAACAGTTGGTGCAATGAGATCATAAAATAAGCAAGTGCCATGCTGGTTTCAACTGGCTTAAAGAGGGCGATATTCTTGGGGACTATTTCGCCGAGTATGACATGGAAAAAAGTAATCAGTGCAATAGCAACAGTGATAGCAATAGCGTGACTACTTAGCTCAGCTGAGATGCCAGGTAATTGAGCCACCTCTACTAGCTGATGCACTAGAGGTGATATCCAATGCTCGACTTTAATTTCAGCAACAGCACCAAGAACTAGGCTAGAGATAGTGATACCGACCTGGCAGGCTGATATATAGTCATTGATATTATCGAGGACTTTTTGTAGGGCTTTGGCGCGGCGGATTTTGCTTTTGTTCTCGGGGATAGCTGGGTCGAGCTCGACCATCTGGTCTATCTGAGTGCGTCTAAGCCTAGCTACCGAGAACTCTGCCGCAACAAAAGTTCCATTAAGGGCTATCAGTGAGAGAATTAAAAATAAGGACCCAATTTCGTCCATTAGTTGAATATCAGATACAATATACCACGCAATTGACCCATAACTTACATGCGCTTTAAGGGTAAAATGCCGCCAAAGGCCTATCCTTATGCATAAAATCAGGGTTTTTAGCTATATTTTCGTGAGTGTCTTATCTTGTCAGATGCCAGTATTCGCCGCCGCATTATCTGGTCGTGCCGTCGCTGGTGAAAGTGAAATTATGGCAGTAGCCAAGCAGCGCCAGTCGGCCATTATTGAGCAAGATCATCTCAAGGGCAAAATCTCAGAAATGTCAGAGCCGCTTCTCGCTCGTGCCATGATTATCCCTTCGCAGTTGCGCACACCTATAGATACTCGCACTAGTAAACTTGGCGATTTGGTTACTGTCGAGACTAATGAAGATTTGCTGATATCAGAAGATGTGATATTGCCAGCGGGCAGCTACCTTAAGGGCACTATTAGCCGTCTTGAGAAGCCCGGGCGTCTAATGAAAGATCCCAAGATAGAAGTCGAGTTCAGCACAGCTTACATAGCTGGGCAAAAAGAACAGATACATCTACTCGGTAAGCTCTCGGCTAAACAAATGCTAGAAAAATCTACTCGTCTTAGTGATGGTGCTTCTTATAAATCCAAAGCGGTTAAAGCTGGCATAGTAGGTGGTACTGCTGGACTTGCTGGCGGCTATGTCTACACCGCCCTCAGATCACCCTACGGCGCTTATGGCATAGGCAGTATGCTTAATAAAATCACGGTATTGGGTTTTGGCGTCGGTGGTGCGATGTTAGGTATGAGTATGATTACCCGCGATGATGCGCGGCTGGAGACGGGTACGGCACTAGATATATTAGTACAAGAGCCTTCGGAGGCTATCTAGACTGGCGTTGTCATTGCGAGCCCATGTAGTTGGGCGTGGCTGTCATTGCGAGCCCGAAGGGCGAAGCAACCCCCATGCTGCTCAAAGTCTAGGGATCCTTCGCTTCGCTCAGGATGACGCTTTGTATCAATTGCTTCGCTGCTCCTTGCAGTGATAAAAAAACCCCAGCTTGGGGCTGGGGTTTTTCGTGTTTAATGCATGGGGATTGCTTCGACTGCTACGCAGTCTTGCAATAACCGCTTACTTCGCAGCAGCTGGTTGCTCTGGAGATACTATCTCAAGTATTTTTACTTGGAAGTTAAGATCTTTGCCAGCAAGTGGGTGGTTGTAATCTACAATCACGCCCTTGTCAGTGATCTTAGCTATCTTCACAGGAGCTTGAGCTGTTCTACCATCAGGAAGAGTTCTAGTAACGAATATAGTCGCGCCTTCTTTGAGGTTAGCGTTTGCGCCTACTAGTACTTTCTCCTTCGGCAGTTCTACTTGTTTCTTAGGATCGTGAACACCATAAGCATCTGCTGCTTTGAGTTTCACTTTCTTAGAAGAACCTTGTCTCATATTAGTAATCGCTTTTTCGAAAGCTGGTAATACTTGACCAGAGCCAACTAAGAATGCAAACGGCTGTTTGCCTTTAGTGGTGTCAAACACCGTACCATCATCGAAAGTACCTTCGTACTCGAGCTTAACTACTACACCGGACTCTACTTTTGGTCCGCCGCAAGCTGTTACGGTGAATACTAGAGCTAAACATGCTAATAACTTAAATATATTTTTCATAACCATGAAATTATAGCTAGAGACTGCGCTAGTGTCCATGTCTATATATGATAAAGAAAATATTTATGCTACGACATCAACAGAGCTGTAGTTTTCTTGTCTGAGGTAATCAGCCATTATGCTCTCGACATAGTTTTGGGTTTCTTTATAAGGAGGGATTCCGTTATAACGCTTTACGGCTTCTGGACCGGCGTTGTAGGCAGCAAGTGCTTTAGGGATATTGCCATCAAAAGTTTGGATTTGCTGAGCGAGATATTTAACTCCGCCACGTAGATTCTGATAAGGGTTCATGGTGTTAAAGACACCCATACTCTTAGCTGTTGCTGGCATCAGCTGCATTAGTCCTTCAGCACCGGCGCCGCTGCGCGCAGCAGGATTAAAACCAGATTCTTGTCTAATTACACTAAGCACTAGAGATTCTGGTAGCTCGACATTATATTCACTGCTTATTTCTTGCACGGTATTAGAGATGAAATCACCAAAAGCTTCTGGTAGCTTAGTCATGCTCTGCTGCTTCTCAGCAGCAAGCTCAGTAGAGCTAAGTTTAGTAGCTAGAATCTCAGAAAAACCAGAATCAACTTCATCACCTAGAGCTGCTGGCTTAGGACTGCTAGCTAGCGCGCGGTTAACCTTGAGCTCGACATTGTTAATGTAGTGCTCGATCTCAGCTATTCTTGACTGGATGAAGGATAGAGGGGGCATCTCATATACTATTGAGCCACTTTAGGCGGCGGATTCTACTCGGTTATTTGGACTAGGTTGTTTGGTGGATAGAGCTGGAATAAGCTTCCAGACAGGGTTTCTGCTTTTGGTTTAATTCTCTGCTATAGTGAAATCATGCTTCCATTCGGAATAGGTCTACCTGAGTTAGTTGTTATTCTAGTAATAGCACTAGTTATTTTCGGCCCTAAGCGCCTGCCTGATTTGGGTAAGAACCTAGGTAAAGCCATTAGTGGCTTCAAGAAAGGTATGACTGAGGCGGCTGAAGAATTCAAGTCAGAATTAGACGAGAGCAAGAAATCTTAATCTCGTTGTGAGCGAAGCGCAGCAAAATTCATTAAGCATAGTCTCAAGCGCTTAGCATCCGGGGCATTGCCGCCGCCCGCTTGCATAGCTTAGATTTTTCTATGTTCACAATGACAAAGCTTTTTCATGCGCCGCCAGCTCAAGTTTATTCTCAGCGGCTGTCTTAATAAAAATCTCTAAAGCATCATGCTGCCTAGCTTTAAGCGCACGGATAATTAATTCATCAGCCAAATGTGGGTTCTTAGGCAGAAGGCTGCCGTGAAGATAGCTACAGAAGAGATTATGATACACGGCACCTTCGTAGCCGTCTTCAGCATTATTGCCGTGACCTTGCACCACTTTAGCTAGAGGCTGCACCTTAGTGCTGCTGAAGCGAGTGCGCCCCGAGTGGTTTTCAAAACCTACTATAGTATTGAGCTTGTCTTTAAAACTGTTTTCAGGAGAAAGCTCCACAAGTAAATTAGCGACTACATTACCAATAAGCCTATCTAGTTTCTTGATACCTTCAGCGCCAGAATGTTCAGGAGCAGCTTCAGTGACTACATCGATGATACCGAGCCCCGGAGTTTTCTCGCCAGCTGAGTTTTGGTAATAATGCCCAAGCAGCTGATAACCACCACAAATAGCTAGCATCGCTGTGCCAGCTGCAATACAGTCACTAAGTTCATTGCGGCGGCCTAGCAGATCAAGAGCAACAAGTTCTTGCTGTCTATCTTGTCCGCCACCGATGAATAATATGTCGTAATCAGCTAAATGCTTCTCAGGCTCGCCGATATTGATGTCTTCTACTTCTAGTATTAGTCCATGCGCTTCAGCACGTCTTATTAGGCTAATCACATTGCCGCGATCGCCATAGATATTAAGATGCGCTGAATAAATATGTGCGAGCCTAAGTTTAGTCATTATCTTCTAGGAATAGTACCCTCTTCATCGAAGGACTCTTCACTAGTTCTGATGATGGGTACAACTCATTCAAGTCGTGCCCTTGAGCTTGCAAGTTTTTAAGAGCGCCTACTACAGCCTCTCTTACTTCTGGCGTGCCCTCAAGAGTAGCTAGTACCTTACGGTAATCACTCTCTAAATCTCCAAAACTCAGATCGCTAGTATCAGAGTCCATATCTTCATTATATGACTCTTGACCTGCTTTTTTACGACGTTTTTTTAGTAGCTCTGTCGTAAAACTCAGAGCCAGCAATTTTGTCGCTTCATTTACCCTCATTATGTGCTCCCCCATATAGTTTAGGTAATCGGCACTAGTAGCTCAGAGCTTTAATTAAATTGCATTAATAGTGGTTTTTACCTATGCTTTCTTCTTAATCTTCTCAACAGCCAGCACCTTGACTTCAAAAGTTAAATCTTTAGCAGCAAGTAAATGATTAGTATCTATATAAATATCTGTATCGTTAATTTCTACTACTCTGGCTAAGATTGAGCCTTGCGGTCCTTGTAGCACGATGTTAGCACCTTCTTCTATGGGCATATCTGCTGGTACTTGCGCTCTAGGCAGCTGGAAGAGTTTAGCGCTATCTTCTGGACCATAAGCATAATCAGCTGGAATACTAATAGTAGTTTTATCGCCAGCTTTAAGCCCGATCACCCCATCTTCAAAACCCTTGAGAACAGTGCCATCACCTATAACGAATTCAAGCGGAGCTTGCTTCAGATTAGTATCAAAAATTATCCCGTCATCAACCTTGCCGACGTATTCTACTTTCACTAGGCTACCCGTTTTGGCAATTTTGCCTTTGGCGTAGGCGGCAGTGAATATCAGGCTACTGCTTAGGGCTAGGACTAGGATTCGCTTCATGCTTTTATTGTAGCTTGAATTTAGCTGAGATTATGCACTCATGCCTGCAGCGCAAAAACAAGCCGTCGGGCTTGTTTTTGCTATTGCCCATAATAATGCAGAACAATATCAGCATTCTTAGCATTAAGCCCAGTGTTATTAGCTTTTTCGAAAACTATCTGCGTCCCATTAAAACTATCTACCTGCAGGTTGGTACCCGGGATAGGCACGTTAGTGTTACCGCTATTAATAGTAGTAGTGTTAGAACCGCTAACTATTTGTACTTGGTTGGCTGTGCCTGTTTGCAGTCTAATAATTAGATCTGGTGAATAGTTAGCAAGTTTAGCCACGTAAGCGGTGCCTGTGCCAGACGCGACATTAAAACTGACTGTCGGATTAAGACTGCTAAGTGTTTGAGTGCTAACTTGCAGCAGACGATTAGCTACTGTGCCTAGATCATTGCTGGTGAGTACATTATAAGTAGTACCCGGGACACCGAGCTGTACTTGCAAGACTTTGTTGTCATTAGTTTTGAGTATGACGTCATTAGCTGCTGTGCCGCCAGTGATGCGAGCGCTAGTGAGCGCGACACCACCGTTTTTAATTAAGCCGACATTACCTGCTAGTATCTCGAAAGCATCAAGGATAGTAGTGAATTGATTAATGTTCTCGTAGCTAAGATGAGCGCCGAAGCCATCAAGCTGCTGACCTAGAATGTTAGGACTGTAATTATCAAGGTCTGTGCTTAGTAGTACTTTCAGTAGTACACCATTATTATCCATTTGATAGAGAGTGCCGCCATTATTAATTAGCGATCTGCGTCTATTGGTTGCAGCAGTCTGATCGATTAGCATTAAACCGCCACCGAAAGTGCTGTTCACTGATTGATTGCGTTTGCCATTAAGCACCACTAGACCATTTGTCGCGGTGGAAGCATCTACTTGAACACCATTGGTGCTTGAAGCGCCAGAGTTAAAAAGAAATATATCGCTCTGGACTACGGCGCTAGCTGAACCTATAGATAGGATTAGGGCTAGGATGCTGACTATGACTGATTTTGCTGTTTGTTTCATTATCTCCCCCGAGATTTATTTAGAATGCCTTGTATTTTAAGTTAATGGTTTTCGCTGTGTAAGAACCAAGAAGAGGTAAGTTCTTCAGATTGATCTTGTTATTAGCGAAGAACACAGCGTAATCTTGCCCGACTATAGTAAGAGCTGTGCCATTAGTAGTCGGTGCAACTGGTCCAGTGCCACCGAAGTTAGTAGTAACACCACCGACCTCATAAGAGATAGGTGATAGATTACCGCCACTAAAACTAAACTTCATAGTCACAACCACGCTATTAGTGCTGCTCTTAAGAGCTATTACTGTAGCTGGAGAATTATTGCCGCTTGGATTAGTCGCTAACAATGAAGCAAGAGTGATAGTACCGTTACCTGGTAGCGCCACGTCTTCTTCTGTAGTTACTGGCGTGCCAGTAGCAACTAGTGACCAAGGTCCAGTGCTGCTATTAGGATTAGGCAGAGTGCCAGCCGGAATGTCTTGAGTAGCCAAGAAAGTGCTACCACCGAATATTACGGTATCGCCTTTTTTGTAACCGCTAGTACTATTGAAAGTTCCTTGTGGTGTGATTGTAGTGTTGTTGTTTACCACTGTTACTGGTGCTACAGCATCTGGTACAGCTACCAGTAGAGTCCAGTATTGTGATACTGCTGGATTGCTGATATTAGCTCTGGTTGGAGCAGTGAGTCCTGCTGGTATTGATTTGCTAGCAATAAAAGAACTGTTGTCGCTAGAAACTATATCGCCAGTAGAGTAGCTAGCAAGAGTGCTGAAATTACCTCTAGCAGAGATCCCCGAAGCTGTGCCGCCATTGGTGCTGCCATCATCACTATTATTAAGCGCTACTTTTTTGTTGAAGGTATGCACAGGAGTGCTGGCTGCTGGTAGAGTGATAACAAAATTATTAGTACCACTAGCAAGTTGAACTGCTGAAGTGATGTCGCGGTGGCTGCTCTGAGGCAGTATCACTAGACGTTGAAGAATATATTCAGCGATACCATCAAGCTGAGCTTTAGTGAAACCACTTGGTAATGCTGCTGGGAACTGGTTAGAATCAGTCTCTTCGGTTACTAGTGCATCATCAGCTGGTGAGAAAGTACCTTCGAAGGGACCAGCATAAGTAGCACCAGTGTCAGTAAGAATATAGAAGCGATATTTGGTGTTAGGATCGCTAAGACCAACAAGAGGTAATCTGAAGCGAGCACTACCTTTGCGCAAATGATATCTATGGCTAGTAGTTGCTACCCATTCTTCGTTGCTGCCGACTACTTTAAAAGTAGCGATAGAGAAAGTTGGTTTATTAAAATCAGAACTAAAATTAGCAATCTTGTGTATGCCGCGCACACGGCCTAGTATCACAGGATCAACTTTAGCTTTGGAAGCAGCAGCGTCAAGATCTTTGGCGCGCACTTCGAAGATCAGGCCACTATCTGTACCTATATTAGTGAGTCTCGCTAGCGGCGGAGTGTTAGTATCATCCAGCTCGGTGAAGCCAGCGGCTATTACTGTATTAGATAGGCATAAGGCCAGAACTAGTAAAATCTTAAAACTCTTGTTTGTATTCATAAATTAAGTTCTCTGAACGAGGCCTAATTGTAACACCAATTAGAGTTCAACTGCAGTAAGATAACAAGAATTTAATAAAGATAAGGTTCGGGTACGCCGATTGTGATTATAACTAAATTATAATTTTATTAAAACAAGCTCATTTTTGATGCTAGCTACAGTCTTAATAGTCTCACCAGCGATAAGAGCATCAACCGCCTTAATGCCCATATCATGAGCTAGTATCCTATCGCTTGCACTTGGCGCGCCGCCGCGCTGTACATGACCTAAAATACAGACCCTGAAATTATATGGATTTTCGCCGCATTGTTTTTGGTAGGCGTTGATCCTTTCAGCAAGCTTAAAAGCCCCGCCCGACTCGTCGCCCTCTGCTACTACTATAATGTCGTGACCGCGCGAGCGCAATGTAGAGGTAAGTGCATGAAAATCATTAACTGTCTCTGGAGTGAGTATTAACCTCGCGCCGCTAGCTATGCCTACAGCGCGTGCGATATCACCTGAGTGCCTGCCCATCACTTCTACTATAAAAGTAATATTGTGCGAATCACCAGTATCGCGCAGTTTATCAATAGCAGTGACAGCAGTGTTCACCGCGGTGTCGTAACCTATGGTCAGCTCTGTGCCTGCGACATCATTATCAATAGTGCCGGGCGTGCCAATTACTAGCCCCTCTGACCATTGTCCGCGCGCTGAGCCATTAGTCTCTGTGCCAGTACCTGAGAAGGCTTTAAGCCCAGCATAACTACCATCACCACCACAGCAAATTAGCCCATCTATATTATGCTTGCGTAAATTATTAGCAGCTTTAGTTCGTCCCTCGGCGCTGAGAAACTCTAGCGAGCGCGAAGTTTTGAGTATGGTGCCACCGCGCTGAACTATGTTCGAGACTGATTCGTAGTTAAGCGGTTCTATCTTGCCTTCGATCATGCCTTGATAACCTTCGTAGATGCCATAAGGCTGAAGACCGCGAGCAAGTGCGTGCCTGACTATTGCCCTGATGTGGGCGTTCATGCCGGGGGCGTCGCCGCCGCTTGTCATTATTGCTAGTCGTCTCATAGTAAAAACGACACCGATGTGTCGATTTTGCGCTTTCCATTACGAGTGCAAAATTGACGGTGTCGAGATTAATTGTAACGTGATTCTTTATGGATTGCTTCGCCGCTGTGCGGCTCGCAATGACGTCATTGCGAGGAGTCCGCTAGGACCGAAGCAATCCATTGGGCAGTGTGTACAATGATAAGCATGCGCTTAATCTGTTCTGCATGGCAAGAAGAACTCAAGTATATTGAGCCGCGGGATCGCCACGGCGCTGCGCGCCTCGCGATGACGAGGGATGCTGCGCTCGCAATGACTGGAGATCAGCCGCGCAGCTGCGAAGCGACCCCCATGCTAGCAGCGCTTGGCATAGGTTATCTAGAAGCAGCACTCGAACTAACTAGAATATTAGAGCAGCATAGTGATATCGATGAGATTGTTTTTCTCGGCACTTGCGGTTCTTATAATCACGACTTAAATATCGGTGATGTGGTTAGTGTTAGTTCTGTGCGTTTGTTAGAGCGCGGTACGGTGTTGGGGCTGGCATATAGTGTGGGTACACCGAGTCGTTATGAGGCGAATGGGGATTGCTTCGCTGCGCTCGCAATGACGGGTGATGCGGCGGTAGATTGTCTTTGTTCGCTGGAGATTACTAACTCTTCAGAACTCTCCGCGCAAATTCTCAAGCATTATGGTTTTGAGCGAGCAGTAGAAAACATGGAACTCTATGGCGTTGCGCGCGTGGCTAGTGAGCGCGGCATTAAATGGTCAGCTCATCTCGGTGTAACTAATTACACAGATCTTAATGCGCACCGTGATTGGCAGGCTAATCATCAGAGTCTGTCTCAGCAACTCGCTATATCTATTGCAAATAAATATTCTTGCAATAACCAGCAACCTTGTTAAACAGAGGACCAGAGACAGTATCACCCCAACCGCCGTCGGTTTGTGGATCATCGATGACGCTAAGTATGATAAAGCGCGGTTGCGAAGCAGGGAAGAAGCCTAAGAAACTCGCTACAGTGTGGTTACGGTGATAACCGCCGCCTTCTTTGATTTTTTGGGCAGTACCAGTTTTACCAGCGACTTCTAGACCTTCGACTTTGCCAGCGATACTATGTTTTTCTTTAAGGTTATAAGCCAGCGAGCGCGTGAGCAGCCCTCTAACTGTGCGTGCGGTCTCTGGGTTAATCACTACGAACATCTCTTCTTTATCTTTGCCTTGACGTTTGAATTTGAATAAATGTTTTTTCTCTTTGTAATATTTTTCAATTAATTCTGCTTGGCGTTTATGTATAGCCGCTGGATTTTCTACTTTAGTTAGTGTGGGTTTAATCCAAACGCCATCATTGGCGATAGCGTTAGCGGCAGCGAGCATTTGTAGCGGGGTAATAGAAATCGCTCCCTGACCCATTCCTGTGGTGGCAGTGTCAGATTGGTGCCAGCTATGTGGTTTTTTGACTATGCCCTTAGTTTCACCCATAAGTTCTATCTCTGTCTTATTACCGAAGCCAAACATACGTATATAGTTATAAAAAGTATTTGCTCCCATCTTGAGTGCTAGGTGTCCAGCGAAAGTATTACTAGATCTGGCGAATAGTTTTTCGAGATCTAGCTGCTCGCAATGAAAAGTTTTGGCGCTATAACCATGGTTAGCTATTTTCCAGCGCTCTACTTCTATATAGCCGCGATCATAAAAAGTATAATCAAGTCCTACTGCCCCAGAATCTAGCGCTGAACTTACGGTAATCATTTTAAATATAGATCCCGGTTGATAAACATCAGTCAGAGCCCAGTTCTTAGTATGTTCTAGAGGTGCTTCGTAGTATTTATTCGGATCGAAGGCTGGATAACTTGCCCAGCTATATATCTCACCAGTATCGACGCGCATCACTATTACTGTGCCTCTAGTCGCGTGAGTTTGATCTATGCGCTCATAGAGGGCATGTTCGACCATGGCTTGGAGCCGAGAGTCTATGCTGAGATTAAGTTTGTTTTTCTTGAGTAATTGTTTCTCGAAGCTAGCCTCTATACCTTGGCGGGCTTTGCCATAGAGATCTACATAGCCAAGTAGATGCGCTGCTGCGGTTTTCTGTGGATAATAACGCTGGGTAGTGCGTCTGAGGAGAAGTAATCTGGAACCGAGTTTGCGGATTTGCACAGCTTGTTCTTTATTGAGTTCGCGCGCTACGACTTTACTAAAATTACTTCTGAGAATAATATCCATCTTATCCACAGGTAAATTATTACGACTAATAATGCGCGC
>Ga0172367_10008586_pt1 | contig 11387 bp, 10 predicted proteins | sample Lak10m_FD_114542 | JGI IMG/M metagenome (GOLD analysis project Ga0172367, IMG submission 114542) | Freshwater microbial communities from Kabuno Bay, South-Kivu, Congo - kab_022012_10m | ecosystem: Environmental > Aquatic > Freshwater > Lake | place: Democratic Republic of the Congo: South-Kivu...
CAATGCGGAAGCCTATGCCGCGCGGCTTGCGGCACTGGACCAATGGGTGCGCGCGGAAATCGCCAAGGTGCCGGCAGCGCGGCGCAAAATTGTCACGAGCCATGATGCCTTTGGCTATTTCGGGGAAGCCTATGGCGTGCGCTTCCTGGCACCCCAGGGCGTTTCCACCGAGGCCGAGCCCTCGGCAGCCGAAGTCGGGCGGCTCATTCGCCAGATCAAGGCAGAGAATATCACCGCGCTTTTCATGGAAAACATGAGCAACCCTGCCACGCTGCAACGCATTGCGCAGGAAACAGGCCTGCGGGTGCGCGGCCGGCTTTATGCCGATGCGCTTTCCGCCGAAGCCGGCCCGGCGCCGACCTATGAAGCCATGTTCCGGCATAATGTCTCGCTGATGGTGCCGGCGATGCGCGGCGACGCCGTTTGATGGTGGTGCGGCCACGGGAGATCACCTTTGGGCGAGGAAACTGCTGACGGAAAACACATGCCACGCCACACACCTCGCCAAGGAAAAGGACCATGAGCTTTGTTTGTGAGGTCTTCCCGCCCGATGCCGATGCGCTGAGCCCGATTTGCCCAAGCGCCATCAGCAGCCGGGATGAGAATGTCCTGTTCGAGATTTTCCGCCCCGATGTTGCGCTGGCGATCTGGCTGCGACCGCAACCTGCCAAATGGAAGGCTGGGCTTGGTACCTTGTTGCAGCAAGTGCCCTTTGGCGCCGTTGGTCGCGGCACCTCGGAAGATGCCCTGGACCAAATTGTGCAGGAACTGCCCGTGCCCGCCCCTGCGGCGCTGCTGTCAGATATGCTGCTGCTGGGTCGCTTCTTTGCCACCATCACGCAGCAATCGGAAATCCGCGCGAGCCTTGCGGGGGTGAATGATGATTCCTGCCGGCGCTTTCATTGCGATTCGGTCAGGCTGCGCTTGCTCTGCACTTATCATGGCCCGGGCACGCAATTTACCATGTGTGGGCCGCAATGCCGCGCGCCGCATCAAATACCTGCCTGCGCCGTGGCTTTGGTAAAGGGCAGCGCCCATCCGGCGGCGCTTGGCAATGCCTGCCTGCACCGCTCCCCGCCCGTTTCCCATTTGCCGGAAAACCGCCGGGGCCGATTGCTGTTCTGCATTGATGAACCAGGATTCCTGCCATGAACGCCATGGACAAAAGATTGCCGGTCACCGTGCTGTCAGGCTTCCTGGGGGCGGGCAAGACCACGCTGCTCAATCACGTTTTGGCCAATCGCGACGGTAAGCGCGTCGCGGTCATCGTGAATGACATGAGTGAGGTGAATATAGACGCGGCCCTGGTGGGCAATACCGGTACGCTGTCGCGTACCGAAGAAAAACTGGTTGAAATGTCCAATGGCTGCATATGCTGCACCCTGCGTGAGGATTTGATGCAGGAGGTAACCAAGCTTGCCGCTGAAGGGCGCTTCGATGCCTTGCTGATTGAAAGCACCGGCATCAGCGAACCCATGCCCGTGGCTGCGACCTTTGATTTCCGCACCGAAGCTGGCTTCTGCCTTGGCGATGTTGCGCGCCTTGATACCATGGTGACGGTGGTGGATGCGCAAAGCTTCCTGCGCGATTACGGCAGCGCCGACCGCCTGGCCGCGCGGGGTGAAAGCGCCGGCCCCGAAGATACTCGCCTGCTGGTGGATTTGCTGATCGAACAAATTGAATTCGCCGATGTCATCATCGTCAACAAACAGGATTTGGTGAGCGAGGCGGAATTGCGCCGCCTTGCCGCGCTGCTGGCCACCTTCAACCCCAATGCGGAAATCCTCGGCTGCACTAAGGGGGCGGTGCCGCTTGGCCATATCCTGCATACCGGGCGCTTTGATTTCGATGCGGCGCGCCGTTCCGCAGGCTGGATCAAGGCGCTTTCCGGTGAGCATTTGCCGGAAAGCGTTGAATTCGGCATCACCAGCTTTGTCTGGCGGGCACGCCGCCCGGTACATCCGGAACGCTTCAAGCGCTTCATTGAAGGTGATCTTCCGGGCGTGGTGCGCGCCAAGGGGTTTTTCTGGCTGGCGACGCGCATGCCTTGGGCGGGGGAATGGCAATTGGCCGGCGCCATTGGCCGGCATGAAGCGGCAGGATTCTGGTGGGCCGCGCAGCCGGCCTCTCGTTGGCCGGATGATCCCGACTGGCGCGCCACGATCGAGGCGAATTGGCAGGAACCCCATGGTGACCGGCGTCAGGAAATCGTCTTTATCGGCATCGGCATGGATGAGGCAGGGCTGCGCGCAGCATTGCAAAAAACGCTTTTGACCGATGAGGAATGGCGCGCCGGGCCACGCGCCTGGGCGCGCCTGCCTGACCCATTTCCGGTCTGGCGTGAGGGCTGAAACCGCTATCGGGATACGAGGAAGGCCTAACGCCTAACGCCCCAACCCGTCCCAGAATTCCTTGACCTTGGCGAAGAAGCCTTCGCTTTCCGGGCTGGTGCGCCCGCCCTTCTCTGCCTCGGCTTCAAACTGCTCCAGCAATTCGCGCTGCTTGGGCGAAAGGTTCTGTGGCGTCTCCACCACCACCTGCACATACATATCGCCGCGCGCGGCAGACCGCAGCACGGAAAATCCCTTGCTGCGCAGGCGGAATTGATCGCCTGTTTGCGTGCCGGCGGGGATGGTCACTTTCGAACGCCCGCCATCAATGCTCGGCACTTCCACATGCCCGCCAAGTGCTGCTTGAGTCATACGAAGCGGCACGCGCACCAGAATATTCGCGCCATCGCGCTGGAAAATCGGATGCGGCCGGACCGCGATATCAACGTAAAGATCACCCGCCGGCGCACCGCGCTGCCCGGCCTCACCCTCGCCACTCAGGCGAATGCGCGTGCCGTCATCAACGCCGGCAGGCACCGAGACATTCAGGCTGCGTTCGCGCTGCACGCGCCCCGCGCCACGACAGATCTTGCACGGGTTCTTGATGGTGCGGCCGGTGCCGCTGCAGGTCGGGCAGGTGCGCTCCACCAGGAAAAAACCCTGCTGCGCCCTGACCTTGCCGCTGCCTTGGCAGGTGCCGCAGGTTTGCACACCCGATGCTGAACCACCTTCCGCCCCCACACCTTTGCAAGCTTCGCAGGAAACGCTTGTCGCGAAACGGATGGTCTTTTTCGCCCCGGCAAAGGCTTCTTCCAGAGAAACCTCCACCTGTGTGCGCAAATCAGACCCGCGCCCGGATGCTGCGCGCTGGCCACGCCCGCCGCCGCCGAAGCGGCCGAACATTTCCTCAAAAATATCCTCAAAGCCGCCGCCGCCGAAGGGGCTGCCGCCGCCAAAGCCGCCACCGCCACCAGGCCCGCCCTGTTCAAAGGCAGCATGGCCGAAGCGGTCATAGGCCGCGCGCTTTTCGGCATCCTTCAGCACATCGTAAGCCTCATTCAATTCCTTGAATTTGGCTTCCGCTTCCGCATTGCCCTGATTGCGATCAGGGTGCCATTGCATCGCGAGCTTGCGATAGGCTTTCTTGAGGTCATCCTCGCCCGCACCGCGCGCGACGCCGAGAACCTCGTAATAATCGCGTTTTGCCATGATCGGGCTACCGTTTCGGACACAAGACGGCCCCTGGCGCCAAAAGGCACCAGGGGAACGCTTTGGTCAAAGGCGCCATCACCCTGGAAGGGATCAGGAAGGCTTCTTCTTGTTCGGGTCCACTTCCTCGAACTCGGCATCCACAACCTTGTCCTTGGAAGCACCACCCGCGCCCCCACCGGCCGCCGGTTCTTCGGGCTTCGGCGCAGCCTGTTCGGCCTTATAGAGCGCCTCACCCATTTTCATCGCGGCCTGGGACAGCTTTTCAGAGGCCTCGCGGATCAGATCGGCGTCCTGGCCTTCCATGGCGGTGCGGGCAGCGGCGAGCGCCGATTCCACTTCCACCTTTTCAGCCGGCGGCACCTTCTCGCCGCTTTCCTTCAGCGTCTTGTCAGTGGAATGCACCAACGCATCAAGCCCGTTGCGCGCTTCCACAGCCTCACGCCGCTTGCGGTCCGCTTCGGCATTGGCTTCGGCATCCTTCACCATGCGTTCGATATCGGCGTCAGACAGACCCGACTTCGCCTGGATGCGGATTTGCTGTTCCTTGCCGGTCGCCTTGTCCTTCGCGCTGACGCTGACAATGCCGTTCGCGTCAATATCGAAGGTCACTTCCACCTGCGGCACACCACGCGGCGCGGGGGGAATGCCGGTCAGATCAAAGGTGCCAAGCTGCTTGTTATCCGCAGCCATTTCACGTTCGCCCTGATAGACCTTGATGGTGACCGCGGTTTGATTGTCATCCGCCGTCGAGAAGGTCTGGCTCTTTTTCGTCGGGATCGTCGTGTTGCGATCAATCAACCGCGTGAAGACGCCACCCAAGGTTTCAATGCCAAGGCTGAGCGGCGTCACATCCAGCAGCAGCACATCCTTGACATCACCCTTCAGCACGCCGCCCTGAATGGCCGCGCCAATGGCGACAACCTCATCGGGGTTCACGTTGCGCGCGGGTTCCTTGCCGAAGAATTGGCGCACCGCTTCGACAACCTTGGGCATGCGCGTCATGCCGCCAACCAGGATCACCTCATCGACTTCGTTGGCGGCAAGGCCGGCATCCTTCAGCGCCTGACGGCAGGGTTCCATGGTGCGGCTGATCAGATCATCCACCAGCGCTTCCAGCTTAGCGCGCGTCAGCTTCATGACCAGGTGCTTGGGGCCAGAGGCATCGGCGGTGATGAAGGGCAGATTGACTTCAGTTTCCTTGGAAGAGGAAAGCTCAATCTTCGCCTTTTCTGCCGCTTCCTTCAGGCGTTGCAGCGCCAGCTTGTCGCCGCGCAGGTCAATGCCCTGTTCCTTGCGGAATTCATCGGCCAGATAGTCAATCACGCGCTGGTCGAAATCCTCACCGCCGAGGAAGGTGTCACCATTGGTGGATTTCACTTCGAACACGCCATCGCCGATTTCCAGGATGGAAACGTCGAAGGTGCCGCCACCAAGGTCATAGACCGCGATGGTGCCGCCCTTTTTCTGTTCCATGCCGTAAGCCAAAGCGGCGGCGGTCGGTTCATTGATGATGCGCAGCACGTCAAGCCCGGCAACCGTGCCGGCTTCCTTGGTGGCCTGGCGCTGCGCGTCATTGAAGTATGCGGGAACGGTAATGACCGCCTGGGAAACCTTCTCGCCGAGATGCGCTTCGGCGGTTTCCTTCATCTTGGTCAGCACCATGGCGCTGATCTGCTGCGGCGCGTAGGTCTTGCCATCCACTTCAACCCAGGCATCGCCATTCGGCGCCTTGGTGATCTTGAAGGGGGCGAGCCCGATATCCTTTTGCACCATCGGGTCATCAAAGCGCCGCCCAATCAGGCGCTTCACCGCGTAAAGCGTGCCCATGGGGTTGGTGACCGCCTGGCGCTTCGCCGATTGCCCAACCAGCCTTTCGCCATTCTTCGCAAACGCGATCATGGAGGGCGTGGTGCGCGCGCCTTCGGCGTTTTCAATCACGCGCACATCCTTGCCTTCAAGAATGGCGACGCAGGAATTGGTGGTGCCGAGGTCTATGCCAATGACCTTACTCATCCGTAGTCTCCTCTGCGGCGGATCGCGGCGGCCCGGAACGGCACCACGGCGACCCCCTGTGCTGTACGATGGCCAAGCGCCATCGCGGATGGGGTTATGTTAAGCCCTGCCCAGACCGAGCCAAACTATCGGGGCGGATGTATGTAATCGCGCCGGGCGAGACAAGATGCCCCGGCCCGATCACCCGCAAAAAGACGGGTTAACGCGGCCCGCGGCGGCGGTTGCGGTCCAACTCCTCAGCCGTCAGGGCGAAGGAAATCCGTACCCGGTATTCTGCCGGGTTGCGCCCGGCCTGGAAGATGATGCTCTCAGGCGCGGTGGTGACGCGGGCGCGGGTCTGATTGCCCTCAAAATTCGCTGTGAGCAGCGCATCCTTCCGTTGGACCAATTGGCTGTCATCCCCACTGGTCACGGCCAGGAACCAGGGGAGCTCCGCCCGATTCCCGCGCGTAGCCGGCCCGCGTTCCACATCCATGATGGCGGCAATTTTCACCTCCACCCCGCCGCCACGGACGTAATCGCAGGTGACACCAACGCCCGCCATGCGGCCATCCACCACCATCGCGGCCAGATCGGGCGGCGCGCCGGGGCGAAAGCGGGTGATATCCGCCCCATCGGCCAGGATGGTCACCCTGGGGCAGGGGGCGAGCACCTGCTCCTTCGTGGATGAGCTGCAAGCCGCGACCAGCCCCGCCAGAATCAGAACCCCGAAGCGCCACATGCTGAAACCCCCTTTGACCCGAACGGGCTGCGGGCTACTCTCACCATTCTTCGCGCCGCGCCGCAACCCGTGGCCGGCCCCATTGGATGGACCCAAGCGCCCATGGCCTCTGCCAAGCCCGCCCTGCACCTCCTGCTTGCCGGCCCGCGCGGCTTCTGCGCCGGCGTGGACCGCGCCATCAAGATTGTGGAGGAAGCGCTGAAGCGCCACGGCGCCCCGGTTTATGTGCGCCATGAGATTGTCCATAACCGCTTCGTTGTCGAAAGCCTGGAAAAACAGGGCGCGGTCTTTGTCGAGGAACTCGACGAAATCCCCGATGACGGCCAGCCCGTGGTGTTTTCCGCCCATGGCGTACCGAAATCCGTCCCCGCCGAGGCCGCCAAGCGCATGATGTTCGCGCTTGATGCCACCTGCCCGCTGGTGAGCAAGGTGCATCGCGAAGCCGAACGCCATCACGAACATGGCCGCCATCTTTTCCTGATTGGCCATGCGGGCCATCCCGAGGTGATTGGCACCATGGGCCAATTGCCCGCAGGCGCGGTGACCCTGGTGCAGGATGCGGCGGATGCGGAAAGCGTGGCAGCACCCGAAGGCGCTATCTTGGCCTATACAACGCAAACCACGCTTTCCGTTGACGACACGGCCGAGATCATCGGCATCCTGCAACGTCGCTTTCCGGATATTCGTGGCCCCGCCAAGGAAGATATCTGCTACGCGACCACCAACCGCCAGGCGGCGGTGAAGGCGATTGCAGCGCGGTCCGATCTGGTGGTGGTGGTGGGCGCACCCAATTCATCAAACAGCCAGCGCCTGCGCGAAGTGGCGGAACGCAGCGGCGCACAACGCGCCGTGATGGTGCAACGCGGCGCTGATCTTGATCTTGCGCTGGTGCAGGGCTGCAAGACCGTGGGCGTCACCGCCGGCGCCAGCGCGCCTGAAGTGCTGGTGGAAGAAGTGATGGCGCGGCTTGCTGAGGCTTACTCCTTGAATATCGAGGAAGTGGTGGTGGCGGTGGAACAGATCACCTTCCGCCTGCCGCGCGGGCTCGCCGCCGAATAATGGCTGTCTATACCGAAGTTTCTGATGAGGCGCTCCGCGCCTTTCTGGCGGATTACGCGCTGGGTGAATTGCTGGCATTTCGCGGCATTGCCGAGGGTGTGGAAAATTCCAATTACGCGCTGAAAACGGAGGCCGGCGATTTCATCCTGACGCTTTATGAAAAGCGCGTGGACCCGGCGGAACTGCCTTATTTCCTGGGGCTGATGGACCACCTCGCCGCGCGCGGCATGGCCTGCCCGACGCCAGTGCATGGGCGGGATGACGCGGCCTTGCGCGAATTGGCGGGGCGGCCGGCGGCGATTGTCACCTTTCTGCCCGGCGTCTGGCCGCGCCGCGTGCGGCCAGAGCATTGCGCGCCTTTGGGCCGTGCCTTGGCCGAGATGCATCTGGCCGGGGCAGGGTTTGCGATGCGCCGACCCAATGCGCTGGGCCCCAAGGGCTGGGCGCCCTTGCTGGATGGTTGTCGCGCGCGCGGGGATGAGGTGCAGCCCGGCCTTATTGCGGAATTGGACGCGGCGCTGGCCGGCGTTCTCGCCGCCTGGCCGGCCGAGAGCAGCCTGCCGGTCGGGCAAATCCATGCCGATCTTTTCCCCGATAATGCGTTTTTCCTACCCGGCGCCGATGGCCAGCCGCGCGTGTCCGGCGTGATTGATTTCTATTTCGCCTGCACGGATCTTTTCGCCTATGACATCGCGGTCTGCCTGAATGCCTGGTGCTTTGAGGCTGATTATTCCTTCAACGTGACGCGCGCGCGCGCCATGCTTGGCGCCTATCGCGCCATGCGCCCGATGACCGATGCTGAATTGGCCGCGCTGCCCGTTCTCTGCCGCGGTGCGGCGCTGCGCTTTCTGCTGACCCGGCTTTATGACTGGACGCATACACCTGAAGGTGCCTTGGTGACGCGGAAAGACCCAGGGGAATATCTGCGGAAACTGAGGTTCTTCAGCGGCGCTGAGACGCTCTCGGCCTTTGGCCTGTGACCGGCAGCGCAGACCCGCGCCCCCTGGTTCAGATTTGGACCGATGGCGGCTGCAAGCCCAATCCCGGCCCCGGCGGTTGGGCCGCCATTCTGCGCTTTGGCGAACACGAACGAGAGCTTTCAGGTAGCGAGGCCGAGACCACCAATAACCGCATGGAATTGACCGCGGCCTTGCGGGCGCTTGAGGCGCTGAAAAAACCCTGTCGTGTCGCATTGCATACGGATAGCGAATATCTGCGCAATGGCATCAGCCGCTGGATTCATGGCTGGGTGCGCGCCAATTGGCGCAATGCGGCGAAGGAGCCGGTGAAGAATTTGGATTTGTGGCAGGCCATTCTGGCCGCCGCCAAGCCGCATGAGATTGAATGGCATTGGGTGCGCGGCCATGCGGGCGATCCCATGAATGAACGCGCCGATGCGCTGGCAACGGCGGCGCGGGATAAGGCGGGTGAGGGGTGAGTTTGCTTGGCCGGCACGGACCGCCATCGGATACGCCGTGAATGGATGTTGCCTGTTACCTTTACCTCATTTGGCGCGGGATGTGACCGCCGCATTGCCAAGCCAGTCAAAATCACCGGGGTTGAAAATGCTTGTCATCCGCTGAAATCTGCCAGATGCTGCCCAGCATAACCAAGGATATGAAACCAAATCAGGAGAAGACGCACATGCTCAGTGACCTTCGCGGCGTCATTCCGCCGATTTCCACCCCCTTCGACGCCCAGGGCAATGTGGTGCACTCTGCCTTGGCGGAGATTGTCGATTTCCAGATCGCGGCCGGCGTGCATGGCTTGATCCCCGGCGGCAGCACAGGCGAAGGCCACACGTTTGAGCGTGAGGATTTTCTCCGCATGTTTGAAACCGTGGCGAAGACCAATCGCGGCCGCCTGCCCTTGCTCGCGGGTCTGATCGTGAATTCAACGCAGGAAGCGATCATCCGCGGACGCATGGTGCGCGACCTTGGCGCGCAGGGGCTGCAGGTGACACCCGTGCATTACCTGTTCAAGCCGGATGAGGAAGCAACGCTTGCGCATTTCCGCGCTGTCGCCGAAGGCACGGGGCTGCCAATTCTGATCTATAATGTCATTCCGTGGAACTATCTTTCACCTGCCCTGCTGCTGCGGATCATGCGCGAAGTGCCGGGCGTGGTCGGCGTGAAGCAAAGCTCGGGCGATCTCAAGCTGCTGGCGGATCTGGTCTTGCAGGCGCGTCCGCAGGATCTGATCTTCACGGCGATCGATGCGCTGCTCTATCCAAGCTATGCGCTGGGTGCGCGGGGTACGATCTCAGCCCTGCCGGCCGCTTCGCCACACGCCAATGTGGCTCTTTGGGATGCAGTGCAGCGCGGGGATCACGCCACAGCCAAGGCACTGCATGAACGGCTACTGACGCTGTGGAATGCGCTATCGGCCGAAAATCTGCCGGCCAATGTGAAATACGCGCTGGCTTGCCAGGGTGTCGCTTCCGGCCTTTCCCGTGCCCCCATGCCCATGCCGGATGCGGCGCGCCAAGCGGCGATCCGTGCCGGGCTTGAAGGGCTTGGGGTCACGCTGCGAAAGGCGGCCTAATCGCCAATCCAGAACTCCCCCGGATGTATTCGGGGGAGGCCTTGCCGATTGCGGAGCAATGCCGCTTTTCTCGTTGCTTCCTAGAGCATGTTGCATTCACATGGGTTCACGCAACCCGCTCTAGATCGCTGTTTTTCGAGCATCTTCACACGTTCAGATTTTCCATCTGAACGTGAACTGCTCTAATGCGAAAGCAGTACCGGCACGGTCATTTCCCGCAACAGGCTGCGCGTCACGCCACCCAGGATAAACTCACGCAAACGTGAATGGCCATAAGCGCCCATCACCAGCAAATCTGCGCCCATGTCACTCGCGTGATTAAGCAGCAGCGCTGAATCCGCCACATCCTCCGCCACGGCCTTGGTGCCTTCCACCTTCAGCCCATGGCGCGCCAAATGCCGCGCGATATCGGCACCGGGTTCTTCGCCATGCGCACCAAGCCCACGCTTCGGATTAGCGAGGAATACCGTGGCGTTTTCCGCCTTGGCGATCAGCGGCAGCGCATCATGCAGCGCACGTGTGGCTTCGCGGCTGGCATTCCAGCCAACCAGCACACGCTTGCCGATGCTCTTGAAACTGCCGGCAAAGGGAATGGCGAGCACCGGGCGCCCTGAATCGAACAACACTCTCTCCAGCAGGTCAGCGGAATCGCTTTCCGGATTATCCTGCCCCAGCACCAGAAGATCAGCATAACAGCCATGCAGCGCCAGGATTTCCGGCGTGGTGCCTTCCACCTGCCGCCACTCACCCATAATGCCCTTACGCGCGAGCGCTGCTTCAAACGCTGCCTTCAGCTTCACGCCGGCAGCCAAGGCGGATTGGCGCATCTGTTCCATCAATTCGGATGGGAAGCGCATCACCATCACCTCCCTTTCCCCGGCATCCACTGCGCGGCGCACAAGGGTTGCAATCCGATCCAGCGCATCAGGGGCTACTTCACGCGCTTCAAAGGCTTCGCGCAGCTTTTCCTGTTCTGCGCGGCGCGTTGCAGCCTCGGCACGCTCAGCCGCTTCAGCGACGCGTTTTTTGCCGTCCACATAATCCCAAATGGATTGGGCACTGAATTTATCGGCGGATAAGGTCATGGTCGCGGCCCTTTTTCCTGAGGCGGCTTTTTGCACCCCAGGTCCGAACGCTTCCTTGACCTACATCACATATTCACCGCCCTTCAAAGCTTGGGGCGCGTTTTTCGAGCATGGCATCCACGGCTTCGCGATGATCTCGCGTGCCATGCGCCAGCGCCTGATAGGCCGCCGACATTTCAAGCAGAGTTGAAAGCCGCGTGTGCTGGCTTTCACGCAGCAGGCGCTTGGTCAGCCGCACCGCTTGCGGCGGATTGGCCGCGATTTTCGCGGCAATGGCGCGCGCCGCATCCAATAGCGCTTCCGGCGCCACCACTTTTGAGACCATGCCGCAGGCCAAAGCCTCAGCCGGCCCAATGGTTTCACCGGTGAGTGACAATTCCAAAGCCTTCGACATGCCAACCACTTTTGGCAGCAAATAGGCAC
>Ga0172367_10008590_pt1 | contig 11382 bp, 10 predicted proteins | sample Lak10m_FD_114542 | JGI IMG/M metagenome (GOLD analysis project Ga0172367, IMG submission 114542) | Freshwater microbial communities from Kabuno Bay, South-Kivu, Congo - kab_022012_10m | ecosystem: Environmental > Aquatic > Freshwater > Lake | place: Democratic Republic of the Congo: South-Kivu...
AAATGAACACCACTATCCAGGTATTCATAATCCCAGTACCACTGTTTGCCCGTGACTTTAATACTCATTTCGGACTCTTGTACCTTGTCCAAATCGATAACAGCTTTAGTAGCAGGCACAGCCATACCCACCAAAATCAGAGTCGGGATGATGGTCCATATAATCTCGACGGTGGTATTTTCATGAAATTGTTCAGCTTTATGGCCTTTAGATTTACGATGATGGTAAATCGAATAAAACATAGTGCCAAAAACACCAATACCAATGAATACGCAGATCCACAAAATCAGCATATGCAGATCGTATAACTCATTACTGAGTTGCGTCACCCCTTTCATGAGGTTGAGTGTGTAGTCCGCCTGCGCAGTTCCTAACCCTAGGGCTAACAGAACCAAACCGGCGAGCAGTTGCTTTGTTTTCTTCACGGAGCAGCCTCCTCGATTGTAGTTATAAACTTGTATGCGTATATCTTATTGTAATTCTGTAGCCTGCAATCGAGCAGACAACGCTTCCTTTTACCGATAATTATCACAAATTAACCGGTAAATTTTAACCCATGAGTCACCGTTAAACCAGAAGAGCTTTTCCTAATTTACTAGATCACATAAAAAAGGCCTGCGAATTAAAGCACTCGCAGGCCTTTATTTCTTAAAATAAAACTATCTTTTACTTCAATGCATCGGAATAAGCCATATCGAAGGTTGGAATATGACTATCCAACCAGCTTTTTACCATTTGTCCAACTTCGTCAGTCACTTCCGCTTCACCTGCATGAAATTTGGCTTGAAGGCCTGCGCAAATTTCTACCAACTTGTCGTGTTCCTGTTTATGGCGCTCGTAGCCACCAAAACCTTTAGCCACCATCTCTTTCTCTTCGTGGGCAAAATGATCGACCACATAGGCAATCAGTGCATCCAGAGAAGCGCCAATCGTTGCGCGTGCCGCACCACCAGTTGCTTCATCATATAATTTGTTTAACAAACCAAACAGGGTTTGATGTTCCTGATCTGCAAATCCAACATTTGTACCGTACTGAGCAGCGGTCCAGGTGATTAAAGCCATAGCATACCTCCAAGTTATTTTTTATTATGGAGCGCACATTGTCGTCAATTTAATGGACTAAATTTTGATCTGAATCAATAATTTTCGAGATTCAGAACCTGAGACAAGTAGATAAAAACCCAAAATCGGGCATTTCTTGATACGCCAGCGAACAAACAATTGCACTTCGATTCTGGTTTGAAATAATTTAAAATCGCTTGCATTTCCTGCATATCAAGATCGATCTGCACAACTACCCAACCCGCATACTCCTATCCTGGTGCTTTTATGGCGTGATAAATCAACAATGAATGACTGATAGAGCCCAATCGTATGCCTACAGCCATAATAACCGGCAAATGCAACGCTTCTCCCTGTTCAACATTATTCAACTCGCGACTCTCCCCCTGCTCCTTCAACAACCGCAAACCCATCGGTAGATTACGGAGTTTGGTAAGCACTCAAAATCACATCCAAACTTACTTGGTCATCGCCTCAAGCAATGTGCGCTGAAACTGGCCGATCAAATGCATAATGGTTGACCAGTTCATATTCCATAGATTGCGTGGCATGCTTTTCCAGCAACAAAGCGTTCTGATTTTTCCAACCACCTTGCAACCATTCACAACCTGCCGCAACCGGCTTAATACCCATCAAAACCAAGCCATTGCTCTGCAGTTTATCCATCAATGTAATGCTAACCCAGGTTTTACACACATCCGTATCGGTATCAGTTATAAAAACCCTTAGACATCATTTGATAATTTGAAATGCTAACTTTGCCAGATGGAGTTCATCGCAACATCGCGATTATTTTTGAGATTAATTCTTCTGTATGAGATAAAAATGGAGCGTGTCCTGCTGAAGGCAGGATTTGATAATGGATATTCGGATTTAATTGCTTCACGGCTTGAGCACTATCAGCAGGCACCAACGTATCTTTATCCCCCAAAAGCAAATTAACCGGCAAAACATTGCTCGCAACAAACTCTCGTTTATCGGTATTTTTCAAAATATCCAGCCCTGATTGCAGGATTTGCTGACTAGGCGATGGGACTTCCAAAATTGATTTTTTAAGCTGCTGCAGTAATGATTTACCGTGCGCCAACCCATTAACTTGCAGCGCCAGAAACCGAATCAACGTTTTTTGAACATCGGATTTCAACAATTCTGCAAAACCCTCCAGAGTCTCAGACTTAACACCGGGCCAATCCTGTGTTTTTACAAATTGTGGGTTTCCGGCCAATACAATCAAACTCTTTACCCGCTCTGGAAATCGCTCAGCCAGATCCATAGCCACAGTAGCTCCGAGTGACCAACCCAATAAGTTAAAGGGCTCAATCGGTAAAACGTTTATCAATGCCTCGCTAATCCGTTCCAAGGAAAAGGGTTCAATCGACTCGCTGCGTCCATGCCCAGGCAAGTCAACGCAAACCACCTGGTAATATCGCCCCAATTGCTTAGCAAAATCCCGCCAAACCCCAGTGTGCATAGCCCATCCATGTACTAGTACCAAGATTTGACCCTTTCCATAAGTTTCAATATGAATTTGCGTCAAGGGATCACCTTACCCAGTTCGTCCAATAAAGCATCGACTTGATGATACTGATGTTCCGCAGAAAAAGTGACACGCAAGCGAGCTGTACCTTTGGGAACAGTCGGAGGTCTGATGGGAGACAATAAAAAACCACGCTCAAACAAAGCCGAGCTGATAGCCATGACCTGCTGACTGTCTCCTACCAGAATCGGTTGAATCGGGGTAAAGCTATCCATGAGTTGCAAACCTTGCTGGACTGCACCGAGCCGGAATCTTGCTATCAATGCTTGCAAATGTTCGCGGCGCCAGGATTCGGTTTGCAACAAGCGCAGACTGGTTCGTGTGGCTTCGGCAACTGCAGGAGGCAACGCGGTTGTAAACACATAACTTCGGGCTTTTTGAATCAACCATTCAATCAATTCATCCGATCCTGCTACAAAAGCGCCAAATGTTCCGAAGGCTTTCCCTAAAGTCCCCATCAAAATGGGTACTTGGGTTTGCGTTAGACCAAAATGCTCGACGATACCACCACCGTTTTTTCCCAGCACGCCGAAACCATGCGCATCGTCTATTAGTAGACCAGCTTGGTATTGATCAACCAACTCCACCAATAAAGGCAAATCGGCCAGATCGCCATCCATACTAAACACACCATCGCTGACAACCAGCTTTCTTCCAGCGTTATTATGAATTTGGGCCTGCAAACCCACATAATCAGCATGCTTGAACCGACTGAATTGCGCGCGCGACAGCAAGCCACCATCCAGCAGAGACGCGTGATTCAACCGATCTTCCAAAACATAATCACCACGCCCTACCAATGCCGAAATCACTCCGATATTCGCCATATAACCCGTGGAAAATAATAATGCTTTTTCTCGCCCGGTAAACTCGGCCAATTCCTCTTCCAATGCATGATGAGCCCGGGAATGGCCGCAAATCAGATGTGCTGAGCCACTTCCCACACCGTATTTATCCACCGCCATTTTAAAAGTGGCCACCACTTCAGGATGATTGGCCAAACCCAAGTAATCGTTACTGGAAAAGTTAATGACTGACTTGCCATTAATGGTCAGCACAACAGATTGTGGTCCATCAATAACACGTCGACTACGGTATAAGCACTGCTGACTCAGCTGTTCTAAATCCTGCCTGAATTGGTAAAACCGGTTAGTCATCAAGCATAGCTGGAGCCACCCATGCGCAAACCCAAGCGACCAAATAACTGTTGATCGTGATTCGTCATCGGATTGTCGGTGGTTAGTAATTTATCACCATAAAAAATTGAATTGGCACCGGCCAAAAAGCATAAAGCCTGCATTTCATCGCTCATATCGTTGCGACCTGCCGACAAGCGGACTCTGGACCGTGGCATCAGAATTCTTGCAACAGCAATGGTGCGAACAAATTGCAAAGGATCTAAAGCTTCAATTCCGTGCAAGGGCGTCCCCTCAACCTGCACCAGCATATTGATTGGCACACTTTCCGGATGCTTGGGCATATTCACCAATTGCAACAACAGTTTGGCACGATCGACTTCTGATTCACCCATGCCGACAATACCACCGCAACAAACATTGATACCGGCATCACGCACCCGCTCCAACGTATCCAATCGGTCTTGATAAGTCCGAGTGGTAATGACCTCTGAATAATAGTCTTCGGATGTATCCAGATTATGATTGTAATAATCCAGACCACCTTCTTTTAAAGCCTGAGTTTGTTTATCGGTCAACATACCTAAAGTCACACAAGTTTCCATGCCCAAAGCTTTGACACCTTGCACCATTTCCACCACACGCTCAATATCCCTATCCTTAGGACTCCGCCAAGCCGCTCCCATACAAAAACGCGATGCGCCCTGGTCTTTAGCCTGTTGAGCGGCTTTTAATACGGCATCGACCGGTAACAAGGCTTCGGGGTTTAAATCGGAATCATAGCGCGCACTTTGCGGACAATAACCGCAATCTTCCGAACAGGATCCGGTTTTGATGCTCAATAAACTACTGACCTGAATTTCATTAGGATCGAAATAAACCCGATGCACCGATTGAGCTTTGAATATTAAATCATTAAAAGGCAGGGCAAATAATGACTGCACCTCCTCTATACGCCAATCATGGCGAAGCGGTGCATCAATTTTTATTAATTCCGGGGCAGACATTCTGGTAATCTCCAAACTGGATCGGGTAAAAGACAGGTCGACTACTTATCAACCCAAAACTATGATTCAAGTTAACAATTGGCCAAATATTATACAAAATTTTTTACTGCCATCACGTTGTATCTTTTGCGACCAACCTGGATTTGCAGAGCTGGATTTGTGCAAAGCCTGCCTGGATGATTTTCCGACCAACCAAAACTGCTGTTATCGATGCGGCGAACATTTCGATACCATCATAAACAATCCGCAATTATGCGGTCGCTGTCTAAAGAACCATCCTGGCTTTGATGAAACTCATGCACCTTATCTTTATGGCGACAACATGCGTTATCTGATCACTCAACTTAAATTTCATCAACAGTATAAAAACGCTCGTTTGTTAGGCACACTGATGGCAAAACATATGGCTAAAAATGTTGAATTACCGGAATGCTTGATACCGATTCCGTTACATCCCAATCGATACCAACAACGGGGCTTTAATCAGTCCGTCGAAATTGCCCGCCACCTGTCAACCCAGTTGTCGATTCCAATGAATCTAAACAGCTGTATCCGCCATCGAGACACTCCGCATCAAACTGATTTACCTGCCAAACAACGTCAAAAAAATATGCGTAAGGCGTTCACAGTGGTTCATCGCTTACCTTACCAACATGTTGCTATTGTCGATGATGTCATGACAACCGGGGCCACCACATCGGCATTAGCTGAAGCATTAAAAACACAAGGTGTATGCAGGGTTGATGCCTGGGTTTGTGCTCGTGCCTGAGCTCATAACCATTTAACGGGCTGGATACAACCGTGAACAAACACAATTAATGCACCGCTTTTGTGCGCTACCTGTCATTAAAATTACCCAATATCTCGATCAACACACAAAATGGCGACTGCCGATCCACCTCTAGCACAAGTATTTCCGCACACATGTTAATATATTCCCAAAATCAAGCTGTCTTCTTAACCAAAGTTGAAACAGAGTTATGACCCTTGACCTTATCATCATTGTACTTATCACCGGACTGCTATCCGGTGGCCTCGGGTTTTGGATTGCTCGCAAAACTTTACAACCACTGCCCCCCAGTAATTTCAAAACCAACCAACCGACCATAGACTTCCAAATGGTCAAACAGTATGTCGAAAGCATCGATGACTTTGCACAGCGGATCACGCCAGCTTGGGCAGCGCATATCGAAAATTGTCGTCAAGAGATGGAATATGCCATCGGCGAACTAACCCAGCGTTTTGCCGGGATTACCATGAATCTCGACTCAACGCTCAACTCGTCGAGTTCAACGTTGGACCAAACCCACAATGATATTTTCTCAACCAGCAACTCCGGTTTACAGCAAGTTGTTGGTTCACTTGAAGTCGCGTTACAAGAGAATATCGTCGTACTCGAACGTATTCGCTCCTTAACAGGATTTGTGGACGAACTCAAAACTATGGCTCGAGAAGTGGCCAGGATTGCTGACCAAACCAATCTGATTGCACTGAACGCAGCCATCGAAGCTGCTCGTGCCGGTGATGCGGGTCGTGGTTTTGCAGTAGTCGCCGATGAAGTCAGGAAACTTTCAAAATTATCCGGTGAAACCGGCAAGTTGATCGGCGCTAAAGTCGAGCAGATCAATTTGGCTATGCACTCCACCTTGGCCTTAGTCGAAAAAAGCACCGAAGATGAATCAACTGCAGTGGCTTGTTCCAATGACAATATTCAAGCTGTACTCGGAAATTTACAGACTGTGTTTACAAGCCTTGAGGAGCATTCAAACACTCTGAGCTTGTCTGCCAAGTCTATCAAACATGAAATTGAAGAATCGCTGGTTCAATTTCAATTCCAGGACAGAATCAGTCAAGTGTTGACACATGTCAGCAATAGTATCAATCGGTTTCCACATTACATCGGTATCATTCACGCCGATGGCATCGAATCGCTTCAACCGCTGAATACAGCCGACATGCTGGAAGCGCTTAAAAACACCTATACCATGGAAGCGGAGCACCGAGCCCATGGAGGAGAGGTTTCCGCGACTTCTCAAAGCAGTGACGAAATTACATTTTTCTAGAGGTTATATGCATGGCTAAAACTATTTTAATCGTTGATGATTCAGCTTCTGTCAGACAAGTCGTCAGTATCACCTTAAAAGGCGCTGGCTATGAAGTCATAGAAGGCGTCGATGGCAAAGATGCTTTAAGCAAACTAAAAGGCCAAAAAGTGCATTTGATAATCTCCGATGTCAACATGCCTAATATGGACGGCATTACTTTTGTCAAAGAAGTTAAAAAGCTCGAGGCCTATAAATTTACGCCTATCATAATGCTGACCACTGAATCTCAAGAGGCTAAAAAACAAGAGGGACAGGCTGCGGGAGCCAAAGCATGGGTGGTCAAACCCTTTCAACCCGCTCAAATGTTGTCTGCGGTTTCCAAACTGATTCTGCCGTAAACACGATTATTCCGCTCCATTATCCGGAATTTAATATTCCTAAACCGGGGGTGTATGTATGAAGAGTTTAACTATTGAAGACGAACTCACCATTTTTACCGCTGCAAAACAGAAAGCCGCTTTACTCACATTTTTAAAAAGTGGCAATAAGCTGGAAATCAATCTTTCCAAAATCGAAGAAATGGACACAGCCGGGCTGCAGCTATTGATACTCATCAAACGTGAGGCCGCCAGACTGGGTAAATCCTTGAGTTTTGCCATGCACAGCAAAGTGGTTCTGGAGATTCTGGAACTGACCAATCTGACCACTGCCTTTGGCGATCAAGTGGTACTGTCCGAACATTGAAGGAGTAAGCAAAATGAATCTTGATGCGGAAATGCGCGATGCGCTAATCACCTTCACCGTTGAAAGCCTGGAATTGTTACAAGACATGGAAGATTGCTTGCTCAGTCTGGAAGATGGTGAAGATCCTACTGAGCGTATTAATTCGATTTTCAGGACAGCACACACCATCAAAGGTTCTGCTGGATTGTTTGGCTTAAACCATATCGTCTCGTTTACTCATGTCGTTGAAAGCGTGCTCGATGCAGCCCGTGACGGCAAAATCGCCGTAACATCAGAACTGGTAGCCGCCCTACTTCCCTGCTGCGACCACATGAACTTATTAGTTCGCAATGTTGCCGACGGCCAAATCGAAGAAGACGCCGTTTTGACGGCAAATGGTCAATTTTTATTGGATGGTTTACAGCATTTTCTATCCGCCAAACCCTCTCAAGACAAAATAGTCACAATTTCCGAACAACCCAACAAAATTGAAAGCATTGGCGGCGGCGCCGTCGACAGTGGCAACTGGCATTTATCCTTACGTTTCGGAGCTGATTCCTTGCGTGACGGTATGGACCCTCTGTCATTCATTCGTTATCTGAGCACCCTGGGAACAATTGCTCAACTAACAACCATCTGCGAAGGCATCCCCGCAGCTGAAGACATGAACCCCGAAACCTGTTATCTCGGTTTTGAAATCAACTTAAATAGCAATGCCAGCAAAGAAGAAATAGAAAGCGTTTTTGAATTTGTCCGGGATACCAGCAGCATTCATATCCTGCCCATGGATAGTGAAATCAGTGAATTTATTGATTTAATTAAAGAACTCCCCGAAGAGGAGAGCTTTCTGGGCCAACTTTTAGTTAAAAGTGGGGCTTTAACTCTACGGGAACTGGAAGAAGCACTCAGCATACAGGACGCAGAAAGTTCAGATAACTTAGACTCAGGACCAAGCAAACATAAACAACCACTAGGGGAAATTCTGGTTGAACAACAGGCAATACCAGAACCCATCGTCAATGCCGCTTTAGACAAACAAAAACAGATCAAAGACAGCAAAGCCCGTGAGAATCAAAGTATCCGGGTAGATGCGGAAAGGCTGGACATCCTGATTGATTTAATTGGGGAACTGGTGATCTCCAGCGCCGGGGTGAATTTACGGGCTTTAGAAACCCGCGAAACCGGCTTACAGGAGGCCACCAGCGAAATGATGCGCCTGGTCGAAGAAGTTCGAGATAGCGCATTGCAATTACGCATGGTACCGATTGGCACCACCTTCAGCCGTTTCCATCGAGTAGTTCGCGATGTCAGCAAAGAACTCAATAAAGATATCGAGCTCATCATCAGTGGCGGTGACACCGAAGTCGACAAATCGGTGGTTGAAAAAATTGGCGATCCATTAATGCATCTAGTCCGCAACTCCATGGATCATGGCATCGAAAATGCCGAACTCCGATTGAGCCGCGGCAAAGCCCCACGAGGCATATTACGCCTGAATGCTTATCACGCTTCCGGCAGTATCGTCATTGAAGTCTGCGATGATGGCGGCGGTCTCAATCGCGACAAAATTCTGGAAAAAGCCATTGAGCGCGGCTTGATTCAAGCCAATGCCACGCTGAGCGACCAGGAAATCTTTGCGCTGATTTTCGAACCCGGTTTTTCAACGGCCCAACAGGTATCCAACCTTTCCGGTCGCGGCGTCGGTATGGACGTCGTGAAGAAAAACGTCACTTCGTTACGAGGCAGAATAGAGGTTGAAAGCCAGATGGGTATGGGCACAACGATCAGAATCCATTTGCCTCTGACTTTGGCCATCATAGACGGCTTTATGGTGGGTGTAGGCCTATCCACTTTTGTTATCCCCCTCAATCGAATCCTCGAGTGTGTCGCATTACCCGAAGATACCCGGAATCATGAATATATGGATTTACGCGGAGAGGTATTGCCACTGATACGACTCAGGACGCTGTTTGATATCAATGCGGAACCTTCTCAGCGTGAAAACGTGGTAATTGTTGAATACGCAGGCAACAAAGCCGGTTTCATCGTTGATCGTCTATTGGGTGAATTCCAGACCGTCATAAAACCACTTAGTAAGCTATTCATCCATATTAGAGGGGTTGCGGGTTCAACCATCCTGGGTAATGGAAAAGTCGCGTTGATTCTCGACGTAGCTAGCTTGGTAAGCTTTGTCGAAAACAAACGTCCTACCGGGACTCAAAGCCTTAACTATTCCCCAAACTGATCATTTGGTTTTCCATGTTGGAGAGTTATATGAGTTTTCAGCCATTTTGGGCACCGCACCGCATCACATAATAATTTTTGGCAGTCTATCAAAATCATCATAGATTGCCTGCCCACCCCCTATTCAACACCTTAAGCAAAATAGATTTTGGAGCACGTCGACTAAATAAAACCACTGGCTAAAGACCAACGCCTTTCAAATAATTATAAAAAGTCACTTGTAATCTTTCTTTTATGGGAAAAAATCATGAATAACATGACCTTAAAAGCCAAACTATTTGGCTTGATAAGCGTAGCTCTTTTGGGGCTATTTATCGTTGGTGCAGCAGGTTGGATCGGACTATCGAGTACCGCAGAATCAGTCAATGAAATTGGCAAGGTAAGATTGCCGTCAATACTTAGTCTAAAAATTATTGATGAAGGCCAGGCTTCAATTCGCTCTTTAAACAGACGTATTGCTTTTTTTGAAAACGATGCCAAGGTTCAAGCAGCTGACTATGCGGCTGAGTTAAAGAAAAAAGACCAGATTTGGCAGGAGATTACCAAGGGCTGGAAAATCTATGAACCCCTACCCCAAACCCAAGAAGAAGCAGTGTTATGGGCACAATTTGTCAAGGACTGGAATGAATGGAAGCAAGGCGATCAATCGATTACCGATATCATTACCTCTCTAAGTAACAACAAGGATGAGGCCAAAAAGAAAGAATTATTCATCGAGTTTTATCAACGCATGGACAAATTACTGCCCTTGTATGACAAAGCCGAAGCCAGCTTGACCAGAGTCATTGATTTGAATGTCGATATTGGTAATGCAGCAACCAGCGCCAGCGACGAGCAAATCAGCTCGGCAAAAATACAAATGATTAGCGCACTAATTCTGTCATTAGCTACTTTATTGTTCTTGGGTCTTTGGGTGGTGCGTAGTATTCTGGCACAACTGGGTGGCGAACCAGACTTTGTCGCGGCACTGGCTAATAAAATTGCTGTTGGTGATCTTAGCACCCAAATTCAACTCAACGCCAATGACAAATCCAGCGTCATGGCTGCCATGCAAAATATGGTTACCGCCATACTAGCCTTGATCAGCGATGCTGGCCTACTATCCAAAGCGGCTGTGGATGGCAAATTATCCACAAGAGCTGACGCCTCCAAACACCAGGGTGACTTTCGTAAAATTGTGGAGGGTGTCAACCAAACCCTGGATGCCGTCATAGGACCACTAAATGTTGCAGCCAATTACGTCGACAATATTTCCAAAGGCAACATCCCAGCCAAAATTCCCGATAATTACAATGGCGACTTCAACACCATTAAAAACAATCTGAATAATTGTATAGAATCCATTAGCAACATGGTTGCCGAAGCGGCGAATCTTGAAAAAGCGGCGATTGAGGGTCGATTGGCTACCCGTGCCGACGCCAGTCAATATCAAGGTGATTATCGTAAAATTGTAATGGGCGTCAACAACACCCTGGATGCGGTCATCGGACCGTTGAATGTCGCTGCCGATTATGTGGATAAAATCTCTAAAGGTGCAATACCAGCCAAAATTACTGACACCTACAATGGTGACTTCAACATCCTGAAAAACAATCTGAATACCTGTATCGATGCAGTGAATAAGTTGA
>Ga0172367_10008591_pt1 | contig 11382 bp, 9 predicted proteins | sample Lak10m_FD_114542 | JGI IMG/M metagenome (GOLD analysis project Ga0172367, IMG submission 114542) | Freshwater microbial communities from Kabuno Bay, South-Kivu, Congo - kab_022012_10m | ecosystem: Environmental > Aquatic > Freshwater > Lake | place: Democratic Republic of the Congo: South-Kivu...
GGCCGGATCGGAAATATCGTCTTTGGAAAAAATACACTCTAAAATATAATGGTCTATCGGCTTATCTTTTTGTCGGGCGATTTTAATCTCTTCGCCTCGGATATTAAGCAGACTTTTATCCTTATCAAATGAAATAGGCAGTTTAGGTTTGCTATTATCAAGCCAGGCTTTAGAGTCAATATTATCCAGGATATATTTGCCGACTACGGCCATACATTTCAAATAATAAGCTGAAATACTATATGATACGGCCAGTATATTGCCGTTTTCGTCCCTAGCCTTAAGAGGCATAAAAGTGGTCGTCAATTTTTTAGCCTCTTCAGTCAATCTTTCGGCCTCTTTCAAATCATTTGATTTGGCCTTGTCTCTAGTCTTGGCCAAAGTGTCATAAATCATAATCAGATTAAGCAAATCTATAGGCAAGGCCTCCATTAAATTAAATTCTTCAGGCTTGTTTAAATACGATTCTTGTATTTTTTTAAAGGCAAAATTGGTCGGCCAGGCCGAGGGATTTTTGGCGTCAAAAATATATTCCTGGTGATTAAATTTATCTAGTTCTTTATTTTTGTGCAGTTCTTTTAATATTTTCTTTTGGCTTTCGACATATTCAAAAATATTGCCAAGCATTTTTTGAATATACGGCTCATTTTTTAAAAAATCGATGTAGTTATAGATAATGACAAAACCCTCAAAAGTGCCAGAGTTAGCCTGGTATTCTTTTACGAAAGACTCTATTTTGTGTTTGATTTTGTCGGTTGTCATAACTCAATTTTGGCACAAAATATGCCTTATGGCAATTGGCTAATTTTTGATTTTTTTGGGATTTTATGGTATTTTTATAGAAACTTAAGGAAACTTATAAAAATATGAGATCTAATTATCATATTAAAAATTATTTGGATTTTTACTGCAAAAGCACTAACATGCTTCCTTTTGCGGTTTTATTAAAAGGCAAGTGGGGTTGCGGTAAGACGTATTTTATAAAAGAATATATTAATGGAAAAGAAAATTTTATACATATTAGCCTTTACGGATTGAGTAGCTTTGTCGAGATAAAGGAAAAAATTATAGTCGAAATATTACCGCTCATTCCTGATAAATATAGCAGAATAACCACACTACTATACAAGAATTTAAAACGCATTCCATATATAAAAGAAAAGATCCCTGATAATACTGACGATTTAATACTCGGCCTCTATTTAAATAAAAAAAATAACGGACACATTTTTATATTTGACGACCTTGAGAGGTGTGATATAGCTATTGAAAAGTTGCTTGGATATATCAATCATCTTGTAGAATTTCTAGAACAAAAAGTTATCATAATTGCTAATGAAGAAGCGATATTAAAATCTGGTTCAGGAGATAAATATTCAGAAATAAAAGAGAAATTAATCGGTAAAGAATTTTCTGTTAATCCAAACCCCGAAGAAGCAATAGGATATTTCGTCAATAACATTAAAAACGTCAAATTATATAAGAAGAAAGATTTGATAGCTGAATTGCTTCTAAAATTATTTTATCAATCGGGATACGATAATCTTCGGCTAATACAACAGGCGATTTCTGATTTTGAGTATTTTTTTGAAATTATTGAATCTAAAGTTGACGAAGACTCGCAATTTTTTGAAAAAATAGTTTATGAATTTTTAGCAATTTTTATAGAATACAAAAAAGGTAAAATTAAGAGTGGCGATTTTGATAAATGGCCTTTCTTTTTTCGAGGAATTAATGATAAGGAAAATCACTTTTTAGATAAATACGATGGCATAAGTAATTGGATAATTTGCTACGATGTTGAAGTTTTAGGGAAAGTTTTACAAGGCATAAGTTTAAACGAAGAAGAAAATAAAAAATTACTCGAAAAGATTGAAAGTATTTTAAGCAATAATCAAGAATCATGGCAGATACTGTGGAATTTCAGAGAGAATGATGATTCTACATTTTTTAAAATGCTTGAGGATGTAATGAACAAGTGGCGAAATCGTGAATATATAGATTTTTTTGTTGTTGCCCATGTGTTTGGCATTTTCCTTTATTTTGCCGAACAAGGATTTATACAAGAAAGTAAGGCGACGATTCTTGAACAAGTTAAAGAATATATTAATAACCTTATAAAAGATAATAATTTCCCCCTAGATCTTGGGGAAGAGAGAAGTGGAATGGGTTGGTGGGAAGGTACTTATGGCCTAGGTTATCATGGAAATGATTCCTCTGAATGGAAAGAGTTTATGGGATTTGTTAAAGAAAAAACGAAAGAATTGAGACCGAAATTTATTAAAGAAAAAATACAAAATGAATTATTGCCTATTTTAAGAGGAAAAGTTAAATCAAATGAAAATTTGGATCTCTTGATTAATTACAATTTTTTACATGATTCACTGGGTAAAGGAGAGGCTTATTTTCAGTATTTAGAAGCAGGCGAAATAAAAGACATTTTAATTAAAAATGGAATTAGCTCACTTAATCGCTACAAGACAATTTTTATACAAAGATATACCGAGAGAAAAGCTGATATAATAGGCATAGAGCAAGAAAATGATTTTTTAGTTCAACTAAAGGGCGTGCTAGAAGAAGAGATTAAAAAAACAAAGCAATTATTTGGCGGCCGATTAACTCCAAAAATATTTTTAATTAATGCCTTTATAGACAAGGCTTTAGCTCCTTTTATCAAAATCAATATAAAAGAAACAAATATGAATTATAAAGGTGTAATAATTGAAGAAAGTTTAGAAAATAATGATATTTTAAAGAGTATCAATATTTTAAGTACTAAAGTTGAGTCCGTCGTAGAAAAGCATAAAACTCCCTGGTTAAAACAATGGACTTTGCATACCGTTGAATTGCCAGAAAATCAGGCTGATAATATTGCCCAGGAAATTAGTAAGGCATTAGATCAAGAGCATTCCTGGTATGCCGATTTTAAGAATGAAACTACGCACTTTATAATTTTTAGGGATAAAGTTTTTAAAATAGATCGAACGAGCAAAGAGCAGTATGACAAAGCGAAAGAATATGGCATTTCTTTAGGTATTCCGCCCTATCAAGTCGATTTTCATCCCGAAGTTAAAGAGTGGGAAAAATAAAATATATTAACCTATATGAAATTATATCGTTTTAGTCCAATTAAAAATGAAGAACAATTAAAAGAAGCTGTGGTTTATATAGCTACCAAAACTACAGAATTATCAAAGAAAATAATCGAAAATACCTTTCCAGTTAGTTCTTTGACAGTATTTTCTCATTATCCTGATGAATTTGAAAATTTACAAAAAATGCTATCAAATTTAGGTAAGCCTTATAACGAAAATAACGGCCCGAGAATTCTTTTGAAAGAGCCGATACAAGCAGGAGACAACACAATTAAATATTTGCGAATAAGAAAGCCCGATCCTTATCGCATGCAGGTAGGCTGTTCTGATTTTGATGTTGAAGATTATTTAGATTTTGAAAATAAATATTTACTTAAACGCACCAATAATCTTCGCTTAATTGATCGGCCAGATTATAAAATGATTGAATTTTTTGACGCCGATTTTGATGTATTGGCCTATGTAGTTTCAAAATAATATGAATAAAATTAACAATAATTTAGTTTTAGAATTACATGTTCCTGAGTTTTCTAAAATTCGAGAGTTTTATTTAATGTTCGGTTTTAGTGAGTTATCATATGACCCGACTTCTGGCGGAGGTAGCGATTTAGGGTATTTGGTTATGAAGAGAGAAGACGATCTTGGCAGAACATTAATAAATTTTTATGGCGATAAAGAAAAGGTTTCGCAACATGCCCATTTTAAGGAATTTCCCGTCGATACCCCACGTGGCTATGCCGTAGAAATTACCGTAGTAGTTTCGAATGTTGAAGAATTATGGAATACAGTTAAGGATAAATTAACCATAAAGCAGATAGGCCAACCATTAACCATGAAACGTTGGAATAAAAAAGATTTTAGAGTGATTGACCCTTTTGGTTTTTATATTCGTTTTACGGAATTAGTGGATTGGGGACAATAATAAAGATTTTGTGATAAAACCGTTCCAAGTATATCCCAACCTCGGAGCATTGAAGAAAAATGAGCCGAAAGGCTTATTTTTGTTAGGCAAGAAGTTCCATAGTTTTTGACACAATTTTTAAAATTTAACAAATCTATTAATTTTGTTAATAAATAACAGTTCCAATCCCTACGCCTGTTTTAAAGATTAGAGTGTGTTATAATAAAAATATGAGTAAAATATTAATTACACCTAAAATAAATCCTGATTTGGACGGAGTAGCATGTGCTTATGCTTATGCCAAGTTTTTGAATATAACTCAAAAGGAGAATCAATATGTTGCTGGTATATACGGAAAACCCCAAGTTGAAGCCCGGTTTTTATTGGAAAAATTAAAGATTAACAATGGACTTGTTTATAATCCCGAAGACAATTTTGATAAATTTATCATAGTTGATGCTAGCGATGTAAAAGGAATGCCGAGTATTATGCGCCCTCTGGACGTTATCGAGGTTATTGATCACAGAGAAACCCATAAAGCGATGGAGTTGTTTCCTAATGCCAATATTCAAATAGAGCCGGTCGGGGCAGCCGCTACTTTAATTTTTGAAAAATTTAAAGAAATATCCTTCCCGTTTGATGAAAATATAATGTTCTTATTATACGGTGCCATTTTTTCCAATACCCTTAATTTTAAATCAGACATAGTAAGTGATAGGGATGTTGAGGCTGTTAAATTTATAGGTAATAACTTAACATCGTTAGTCCCAAGCGGGATGATTGATGAAATGTTTAAGTATAAAACGGAATATATTATACATAATTTTGAAGAGGTAATAAAAGATGATTTTAAAATATTTGATTACAATGGAAAGTTGGGGATTGCCCAGATAGAGGGCTTTGATTTTGAGAATTTAATTAATATTCAAAAAGAGCAAATTAGTGATGTTTTAAAAAAGATCAAAGATGAAAACCAATTAAATTATATTTTTCTAACAGCAGCCGACATAAAGAATGGTTATAATATTTTTTTGGTGATAGACGAGATAACTAAAAGATTGTTGGCGGGAAGAATGGGACTAATATTTAATGCTGATAATGTAGCTAGAAACTCAAAATTATTGTTAAGAAAGCAAATATTACCTTTAATAATTTGATTAATTTATTGGTTAAAATATAAGAAAATGGATATTTTTAATAAATTAGTAAGGGACAATATTCCTGAAATAATACAAAAAGAGAATAAAATTCCTAAAACAAGAATTTTAAGCAATGACGAATATAAATACGAATTGCTTAAAAAATTAGTTGAGGAATCTAATGAAGTCTTAGAGGCCAGAGAGGATAAAAAAGACTTAATAAAAGAACTCGGAGATTTATTGGAAGTTATCGATTCTACTATTAAAGCCTTTGATCTCAAAAAGGAGGAAATTTTAGCCCTAAAAGATAAAAGGAGACAAGAAAGGGGAGGGTTTGATAAACAAATTTTTCTTGAAAGCGTTGAATAATAACCAGAGGCATTAATTTGCCTCTATTTTTTTATTTATTTTTAGTTAAAGCCGTTCCAACTATATCCCAACCTTGGAGCATTAATTGGAGCTTTTCTCGCTCTTCAATGCTTAGATGTTGATAGTTCATACACTTTGATAATATGGTTAATTATATCAAAGTGTTGCACTTACTTATTGAACTGGGGTGATAATTTATTTTATTAGTTTTAAATAATCATTTTCATTAACAATCTAAATAAATTAGTCATGGAGAGAATCATGTTGAATGAATTCAGGGGGCGTCTTATCGCCCGGGCTTACCAGTGTTTCGATGAAATTACAGGTTTGGGCCCAAAAGTCCGTATGGACGAAACGCCTCGCACTGGCATCCGGATATATGTTACAGAGTCACAAACAAGAAACTCCGTTTTTACCTTTATTTACAGGTCATCTGAAAACGCCCAGAGCTTTGCGGTTGAAAAAGCTGTGAGTTCATTTACCCGGGGTGAGTTTGCCTCACAAAATAGCGAGAATCCAGAAAAAATGGAATTTTGCGGTAGCCTGACTGTAAATTTTGACGGTATTATTATTCAGGCTTCAACTTCCGGTCTTCAGGGAAGTGAGGACGTCTACGTCTCTGCCAACCTTTTATCAGAGGCATTTTCCGTCACCGTGAAAGAAATACTTGCTAACGTTGTCGCTCATGGCGGCATGCTCCCGGAAGAATTTTTTGATTCGAACCATTACCTCTGCCATTTATTGGAAAATAAATAAGAGGGACAGAAATTTTTTTTGTACCTTAAGAAGAACGGTTTTAGCTTTTAGCTGAGACCGTTTTTTCTTATTCTTTCGTTTTTGCGCTATAATGAAGTTTATAAGTTTATTTTTAATTATTTATCATATGAAAAAACAAAGATTAAGAATTATTGTGTTTTTAGCCGGCCTTCTTTTAATCGCTCTCAGCCTTTATTTGGCCGGGAAAGATAAATATCAAGCTCCGGCGAACAATCAGACCTCTACTCCTTCCACCTTCAATCCCTTAGATGCCGCCTATCTAATTGATAATCAGGCAGTGGTGCTTAAAGATGGTAAAACCGCCGATTCTGCTGTTACCGTTTTTGGTAATCCAGTGCTAGGTGATTTAAACGGTGATGGTCGAGATGACGCCGCTTTAATGTTGTTGCAGAATTCTGAAGGCAGCGGCTCCTTTTTCTATATAGCCGTTGCTCTTAATACCGAGGTGGGTGTGCAGGGAACTAACGCCATTTTTTTGGGCGATCGGATTGCGCCGCAAAATATTGAGATTAAAGAGGGGCAGATTATTGCTAATTATGCCGACCGTCAAGCCGGTGAACCGATGACAACTGCGCCTTCAATTGGCGTGAGCGCTTATTTTTCCATCAAAGATGGAGTTTTGCAAAAAATTGAACCTTTGGCGGCTGTCAGCACCTACCTTGTTTCTGCTGAAGATTCCGTTAAATATTGCAATGGCGCGGATATGAATAGTGACGGCTATCGCCAGACGATTAAGGTCGCCCAGCCGCTTGCCTTCTCCGAAGCCAGCCCGACTTTAAAACAGACAATAGCGGCCGTAATCGATGCCGCGACGACTGGCAATTGCCAGCGGGTAGCCAGTAATTTCGGCCTCTCCAGCGACGGTTCGACCGTTTATATCGCTCCAGTCGATGCTTGGGCCGGTGTTTCTATTACTATGTGCAGCTGCCAGCCGCAAGTTGAAGTAAACCTTTTGCGTTTACCGGGGATAAAAAAAGTGACCTGGTTGCCGGCCGTCAGTAATTTTGAAGAATGCGCCGCCCTTAATGGCGCTATTATGGAATCTTATCCTCGCCAATGCAGTTATGACAGTCAAACTTTTACGGAAAATATCGGGAATGAAGGGCAAACAAATGATAATATTATCCTGGAATCGCCGCCAGCCAATTCTACCGTCAGCAGTCCTTTAGTGGTAAAGGGGCAGGCGCGTGGTTCTTGGTTTTTTGAAGCCAGTTTTCCGGTCTTCTTGACTGATTGGGATGGCAAGATTATTGCCCAGGGCATAGCCCAGGCGCAAGGCGATTGGATGACTGCTGAATTTGTTCCCTTTGCAGCCACTTTATCTTTTACCGCTGATAAGAACGCTTATAGTAATCGGGGCAGTTTAATTTTAAAGAAAGATAATCCTTCGGGCATGCCTAGCCTTGATGATGCTTTAGAGGTGCCGGTGACTATTTTGGCGGAGTAAGGCAATAATTTATTTTCCTTAGAACCGATGTTTCGGAAAAAAGAGCATCGGTTTTTTGTATCATAAAAAGCTATCTGAGCGGATAGCTTTTTATTAGGGGTGAACTTAGTGTTTGGCTTCCTTTTATTTTCTCCAAGATTCCTTTTGGAGATTATTAGAAAGCTTAATTCTGATTGTGTAATTTAATCATCTTGACCGGAGTGATGATTGTTATTTTTTTCCTTATTTCGGTGTTCTTTATTCTCAGAATGATCATTTTTATGATCCTCTGATTTGCCTTGATTGTTCGAGGAGGGATTGCCTAGAGTAATTGTGGCCGCGTTTGATAAGCCTGATAAATTGCCGGAAATATCAAAAGCTAAAACTTGATAGGTATAGGAGTTGTTGTTTTGGGCGGTATTGTCGGTAAAGGAATTGGTCTTGCTGATAAATATCTTATAATCCGAAGCTTTGATGAATTTATTGTTATTTAGGCTGGAGAGGCTAACCCCATTATTTGTTTTAGTCTTAGTCCGGATAATAGCATAACCGAGAACGCCGACATTATCAGTGGAAGCGGTCCAATCAAGGTTTACTTGAGTTGAACTTGAGCTGGCAACCGTCGCACTTAAATTGCTTGGCGTGCTGGGAGGAATAATATCATTTGTCTCAGTGACAGTTAAGGTGCTGGCCGAAACACTGACTGACATCGCGGATACGTTAGCGGCGGCGTCATAGGCGCTGACACTGTAGCTATAAACGGTTGCCGGACTTAATCCGGTATCACTGAAGGTGTTAGCGGTTGATGTGGCGATAAGATTATTGTCACGGTAGATATTATAAGCAATTACGCCGACGTCATCAGTAGATGCGGTCCAGGATAAGTCTATTTGACTGGTAGAAATAGCGCTGGCCACTAAATTCATGGGAACGCTTGGCGCATTTATATCTATTGGGCTAGCATTTGTAGTGGCGCTGGCAACATTGGAAACGGGAGAAATATTACCGGCAGCATCAAATGCCATCACCGAATAAGAATAGTTGGTACTCGGTTGGACAGACAGGTCGGAATAACTGTTATTAGCTGTATTTGCCAGGATACTATTATTTCTGATAATCATATAACCGGTGACGCTAACATTGTCGCTGGCCTCAGTCCATGCAAGATCGATTTGTTTATCGGAAATTGCGGAGGCCGTTAAATTAGTGGGCGCACTAGGCGGGGTAGTATCCGTGCTTACCTCCGTGCTAATACTCACGGTGTTCGAGGCCGAAGAGATATTACCGGCGGCATCAAAGCTGAGAACGGTGTAAGAATAGGTCGTGTTAGGAGAGACGCTTGTGTCAATATAACTGGTCGAGGCTGTATTTGCCAGCACACTTGAGTTTCTTAAAATTGTATAGCCGGTTACCCCGACGTTATCCGTCGAAGGGGCCCAGGTTAAAAATATTTGACCGCCGACATTTAAAGCGGCGCTTACGTTACTAGGCGCACTTGGAGCCGTTGTATCTCCCGCAGCCAAAGTATTGCTGGCCGCAAAGGGTGTTAACGCTAAAGATAGCCCCAGCATGGACATCAGTAGCGTTTTACTTATTTTTTTCATATGATTGATGTTTATTTAATATTTTTACATAAGTTGTTCCGGTTAAATTATGAAAAAATATTAAACAGTCGCTTAAGTTTATTAGTATGATTTACCTATTATAGTACAAGTGAGCATGATTTTTGTTACAATATATTGCCAATTTTATCAAATTTATTATTTTATAACTTATATTTTTACCGGTTTTCTTGAAAACCGGTATTTTTTATTATAATTTATTTATTGACAGCTTTTGGGCTAAAGGTTATTATATCTATACCTCCCCGGGAGGGTATAATTTTTATATTTTATGAAAAAAAAGTTATTAAATCCTAAAGAAAATGCTGCTCGCCGCTTAAAAATTGTTAGGGGGCATTTGGGTAAAATAATTGAGATGGTTGAAGCTGATGCTTATTGCGTTGACATTCTTCAGCAAACTGCCGCTGTTAAAAGTGCCATTAAAAAAGCTGAAGAAGTTTTATTGGCCAACCATATCAATCATTGTGTCGCTAAGGCGGTAAACACTAAAGGCGAGTCTCGTGTAATTACTGAATTGACTCAATTATTTGGCCGACAATCCTAATACTAATTTTTTAAAATTTATTTAGATTATATGGATAAAATATCTTTAGGTATTAGCGGTATGCACTGTACCGCTTGCGCTAGTTTAATAGAGCGGTCCTTGAATAAAACCGATGGCGTTAAAAAAGCTAATGTTAATTTTGCCGCCGAGAAAGTTGCTGTTTTTTATGATCAATCTAAGGTGCAGTCGCCGGCTTTAATTGCGGCAGTGGCTAAGGCGGGATATAAGGCGGAATTAATTAGCGCTCAAGATGCTGATTATGAAAATAATAAACGAGAACGGGAAAGCCGTAGTTATTTTCATAAATTTATTATCAGCTTAATTTTGAGTTTGCCTTTATTGTATTTCATGATTTTAGATTTTTTTGTTTTTCCTGGAGGGATGAAAGTAATGCCTTATATGGGTCTAGTTTCTTTACTGATAACCATACCCATCCAGTTCTATATTGGTGCCGGCTTCTATCAAGGAATGTGGTCGGCGTTAAGGATGCGTACTTTTAATATGGATAGTTTGGTTGCCATTGGCACTTCCACCGCTTTTTTCTACAGCTTGATAAACTATTTAACTTATGTTTTTTCTCATTCTTCTTTAATCGGCGTTCAGGGCAAGATTCCGGATTTATATTTTGAAACGGCCGCTTTTTTAATTACCTTTGTAATTTTGGGCAAATGGCTAGAAATAAGAACTAAGGCTAAAACCGGGGCGGCTTTGCAAAAATTAATAGGTTTACAGGCAAAAACGGCGCGGGTGGTGCGCGCCGGCAAAATTTTAGATATTTCTATCAACGAGGTTAGGCATGGTGATAATATTATTGTTCGTCCCGGGGAGAAAATTCCGGTCGATGGTCGAATTTTAAAAGGGAGCTCTGCGGTCGATGAATCAATGATTAGCGGCGAGAGTTTGCCTGTGGAGAAAAAGGCCGGTGATCTGGTTATTGGCAGTACGCTTAATAAAAGTGGTAGTTTTGAATTTGTGGCTACTCGTGTCGGTGATGAAACAACTTTGGCTCAGATTATTAAATTAATTGATGAAGCTCAAGGTTCAAAGGCGCCTATTCAAGGCCTGGCTGATAGAATTGCCAGCATCTTTGTGCCCGTGGTTATTGCTTTAGCTTTGTTGGCATTCTTTGTCTGGTTTTTATTATTAGGCGCCAGTCTTTCCTTTTCTTTGCTAGCCTTTACTGCTGTAATTGTCATTGCTTGTCCTTGCGCCTTAGGCTTGGCAACTCCGACAGCATTAATGGTTGGTACTGGTAAGGGGGCGGAAAAAGGAATTTTAATTAAAGGAGGGGAGTCTTTGGAGGCGGCGGCTAAAATTGATGTGGTTGTTTTTGATAAAACCGGTACTTTAAGCAAGGGTAAACCTGAGCTTACAAATGTTATTTCTTTTGGGCAAATGGAAAATAATGAGATAATGGCAATTGTCGCCAGTTTGGAAAAATTATCGGAGCATCCTTTGGCGGAAGCAATTTATAATCGAGCACAGAGTGAAAATATCTCTTTACTTGCA
>Ga0172367_10008592_pt1 | contig 11381 bp, 11 predicted proteins | sample Lak10m_FD_114542 | JGI IMG/M metagenome (GOLD analysis project Ga0172367, IMG submission 114542) | Freshwater microbial communities from Kabuno Bay, South-Kivu, Congo - kab_022012_10m | ecosystem: Environmental > Aquatic > Freshwater > Lake | place: Democratic Republic of the Congo: South-Kivu...
CAAGATCAAGACGGCGATGAAACGCGCGTACGGCTTCAAGTCCTTCGAGTACCTGCGCACCGTGATCTACCTCGTCGCCGGGAAGATCAACATCCCGTTACCCACTCAATGTTGAAGAGAACCGAATTTAATTTGGCAGACGACCCAATGTATTCAAGCGTCGCGAATCTGAATGAATTGGAGTTCACATCAACCAAGACAACAATAATGGTCCCGATGTCAAAACTGGATAATATTCTGCGTGACAGCCTCTCGAAATCGAAACAGCGCGTTCGTTTTCTGAAGCTCGACGTAGAGGGGGCGGAAATCGACGTGCTCCGGGGAGCGGAGAATTCGATCAATGGGCGCCAAATGGAATATGTTTATGTTGAGGTTCATGAAAAACAAATAAGAATTAAAGGACAGGACCCAAAGGAAGTCCATGACATCCTTGTAAGTAGAGGATTCAAGATCGCTGAGAAATTGGGACAACACGCTTTCCTATACAAAACTAATGTGCAAGCAGTTTGAGGTAATTCGCAAAGGTTACTCATTGGATTTGAAGTAACAGACAGAAATACTGAAATGTCCAAACAATCACTACGCATTCTCATGATTAACGACCACATCCATTTCGGTGGCGGAGGGGATGCCGTCTTTCGCTTGGAGCGAAAGGCTTACGAAGAGGCGGGTCATGAGGTCTTTACCTTCTCACAGGCCGCTGAAGTGCCGAACGAGATTTCCGATCATGATACTGTGTGCCGTGTGGGTCATGGAAGGTTAGCCGCCAAGGCGGGCAAGTTCTTGGGCGCACCGCATGTTTACCGCAGCCTGAAGCACCTCTTGGACAGAATACAGCCTGACTTGATCCGGGTTCACCTGGTCTCGAACTATCCGGCGGCAGTATATCCCGCTATTGTGGGATATCAAGTGATTCAGACTTTGCACGGCCCCAATCTCTTTTGCGCAACTTCGTGGGGCAATCTGCGACGCGCCGGCTCAGCCTGTGAATTGGGGATCGGCGGCAAATGCTGGAGAAGGGGCTGTATCTCCTTACCGGCGATGCTGCTATACGCATCACTTGATGCGCGCGTCCGCCCCTGGGTGAAGCAAACGGTTAAGCTCTATCATTGCCCAAGTCGGCAGATACAGGAAAAGGCTGCATCCTTGGGCTTCACGCCCACCATTCACATTCCGTTGGGCATAGATCCCAGCTTTATTCAGACTGTGCCGGCGACGCACGATGGCCCGCCAACGATTCTTTATGTCGGGGGGTTGATCGAGGAGAAAGGACTATTGTTCTTGCCCGACGCATTGGGGTGGATCAAGCAGCGAGTCCCGGATGTAAAGCTCATCTTTTGCGGCCGTGGCCCCTTGGAAGAACGCTTGAAGCGCGAGTTTACCGAGAGAGAGCTGAACGCTAATGTGGTTTTCAAGGGTTTTGTCGATCACACGCAGATCGGTGAACTTTACCGTGGAGTTCATGTGTTTGTGTGCCCAAGTATTTATAGCGAGCAATTTGGCCTGGTGGGGCCCGAAGCGCTCGCCTGTGGCGTTCCGTGCGTCGCCAGCAATGTGGGTGGAATTCCGGAGTGGCTTCATGATGGGGAATGGGGATATTTGGTCCCGCCACGTGATTCCATAGCGTTGTCTGATCGCATAATCTCACTGTTGCTTGATCGCGAGACTCGCTTGCGGTTCGGCAAAAAGGGGCGCGACTTCGCCTTGGCGACGCATGATCCTTGGGTGTATCAAAATCGTTGGCTGGAGCTTGTTCATCAATTCGCACAAAATACCGATGTTTTCTCCCCGCATGGAGCATCTGAGTCATGAAATTTTACCAACATATTCTTCTGACAGTAGAAGGGCTGATGAGGGGGATTCGTCGGCGCATGCGCAACCTTTACTACTCGCAAGTGCTCAAGTCCATGGGAAAGGGCTGTCAGATCTGCGATAACGTTCTTATTACTGGTGCGGAAAACGTCCGCCTTGGTCAATATGTAAGCGTGAATGATGGGGTTATTATCCAATCATGCGAAGGATGTGAAATTTCTATCGGTGACCAAGTGACTCTTTCATACGGAGCCAAATTAATCACTGGCGGCCTCGTCATTGGAACCGGAGGCGCTTCCCATGGGGTACACTTCTCTAAACCGATTATTGTAGAGCCCTCGGTATGGATCGGCGCAGGAGCGATACTTCTCCCCGGCATATGTGTGGGAACTGGAGCTATCGTTGCGGCTGGAAGCGTGGTGACTCGCAATGTCGATCCACATACGACTGTCGGTGGAGTCCCTGCCAAAGCAATTCACCGTGCTGTGCAAGTTGAACAATGAATCTCAATATTAATGCAATGGGAGTCCTTTATTTGTGCGGCGGACGAAGTTTTTACTCCGCCAAACCAGGTCGTAAGATTGCAGGTGTGGTTGAATCTTGGCATCGGATGGGCCACAAAGTCCTGCATGTATGTGGCGGGGATATTCTGCATGGTTCGGAGAATGCACATTCTGCAGAATACGGAGGTGTTTCGTTTTACCGCCAATGGTATCGCCAATTGCGGGCACTTGCCCCTCTTGTTAACACGGCATCGGAACGGCGTGATATTCAGCACGATGCAGCCATGTCCCAACATCTGGAGCAGGTGTTCGGATCGTTCAAGCCCGATTTGATCTGGGAACGTTCCTCACGGCTGCATTGCGCGGGGCTGACAGCAGCGCGGCGCTTGGGTGTGCCCTACGTGCTGGAGTGGAAAGACCATTTGGTTGATTATCGGTTCTCTTTGTACCGGGGTAAGGCGCTGGGGATGGAGAGACGGAAGAACCGTGAAGCGGATTACATCGTAGTCGAATCCGGTGTGCTCCATGATGAACTCGTACGGGATGGTGTAGACCCCAAGAAAATCATCGTAGCCCATAACGCGGTGCAAGCCGACCAGTTCATGAGAGACAAACAGAAACGCGCACGGGTTCGAGAAGAGTTATGTATCGAGGACGAGACGGTTCTGGTGGGCTATTTAGGAAGTTATGCGTTTTATCACGACACGGCCCGACTGGTGTTGGCTGCAAATATCATACGGAAGAACAATGCCGCCGGTAAAGTAAAGATCCTAATGGTAGGCGCGGGGAAGGAATACGACGACAGCCGAAAGCTGGCCGAGGGTTTGGGGGTGCTAGGCGATATGCTGATCATGAAGCCTGGCGTGCCCAAAGTTGAGGTACCAGGAATCCTGGCGGCGCTGGATATCGCGGTCCTGCCTGGATCGACTGACATCATCTGTCCCATCAAGATTCAGGAATACATGGCCTCTGAACTGCCGTCAGTGGTTCCCGACTATGCCTGCAACCGAGAAGTTTTGCGCGATGGCGAAACCGGGTTGTTGTTTAAGCCCAGGGATGAAGTGACGCTAGCCGAGAAGATCATCCTGTTAGCGGAAAACCGGGTACTACGAGAGGAGATGGGGAGACTCGCCCGTGAAGAAGCGATTCAGCGGTTCAGTTGGGAAGCTACTTGGGGATCGGCGCTTGAGCAGATTCTCGATAGGAGTCGTATCTCAGTATCCAAGTAGAACGTCCCGCCTCCCCCATATTGTCTTGGATGAACTGAAATCACAGGAATATTCATAATGGTAAATAGACAATACCAGGTCTGCACAAATTGCGTAATGGACACGACTGATTACCGAATCACATTCGACGAGAAAGGGGTTTGCGACCATTGCAAAGATTTTTATACCACTATCCTGCCACATTGGCACACGGATGAGAGAGGCTGGCAGGCACTACAGAGAATAGTGGGCAAAATCAAGAAGGCGGGCAAAGGGAAGGATTTCGATTGCATTATTGGAATGAGCGGCGGCGTGGATAGTTCCTATTTGGTGTATCACGCCAAAGAAATATTGGGCCTTCGCCCCCTGGTATTTCATGTTGACGCCGGCTGGAACTCACAGCAGGCGGTGAACAACATCGAGCGGATTGTCGATAGGCTGCGTTTGGATTTGTATACTGAGGTGATCGACTGGGAGGAAATGCGCGATCTTCAATTGGCTTATTTCAAATCTGGCGTGCCACAGATTGATGCCCCCCAAGACAACGCATTTTTTGCCACAATGTATAAGTTTGCGGAAGAGAATGACATTAGCTATATTTTGACCGGAGGCAATCTTTCAACAGAATGCGTTCAGATTCCCCTGGAATGGATGTGGTACCAGTCAGATTACACGCTTTTGTTGGATATTCATAAAAGATTTGGAACCCGTTCGTTACTCAAATTCCCCAGAACAACGATTGTGCGGCATAAGATTTACCTTCCGTATATTAAGGGAGTAAAACTCGTAAGGCCATTGGACTACATTCCTTATTTCAAGCAAAACGCTATTGAATTGTTGGTAAAAGAATTCAGTTGGCAGCCCTATCCGCGAAAGCATTTCGAGTCGCGATTTACAGCGTTCTATGAAGGCTATTGGCTATTCAAGAAGTTCGGTTATGATACCCGAAGAGTCTATCTCACGAATCTGATCCTGACAAATCAAATGACGCGAGAAAACGCGTTACTGGAACTGAGCCGGCTGCCATACGATGAGAAATCAATTGTCCACGACTTTGAATATATCGCCACGAAACTCGGGATCTCTGTTGGCGAATTGCACGAATACATGGCCGCACCTAACAAGTCCTATAAAGATTATAAATCGCAGGATTTTCTTTATCGTGCAGGAGCGAGGATTATGAAGTCCTTTGGGCTTGTAGAGAGTATTCGGCGATGATAGCTATTCTGGATTATGGACTGGGAAATGTTTGTGCTTTTGCAAACATCTACAAGTTGCTTAATATTTATGCGGAAATTGTTTCCAAGCCACAAGATCTGCGCTCGGCAGAGAAGATAATTCTGCCAGGCGTCGGGGCGTTTGACTGGGCGATGACCCGATTAAATGAGTCAGGGATGAGAGATGTTCTTGAGGAATTGGTGATTGTTAAGCGTAAGCCCGTTTTAGGGATTTGCGTTGGCATGCAGATGCTGGCCAATAGAAGCGATGAGGGTGCATTGGTGGGGCTTGGATGGATTGATGGAGAAGTAAGGAGATTTGATGGCTCCAATTTCTCCCAAAGAACACATCTCCCGCATATGGGCTGGAATGATGTTCTGCCACAATGCAACGGCGGATTGTTCAGGGACCTTGAGTTCGGTGCGAGATTCTATTTTTTGCATTCGTATTATTTTGTTCCAAGGAATCAGGACCATGTTCTTTCGTTCACGGACTATAACGGCTTCTATGCTTCAAGCGTTGGCAGTGGAAATGTTATGGGTGTGCAGTTTCATCCTGAAAAAAGCCATCAATGGGGCATTCAGCTTTTAAAAAATTTTGCATCAATGTAACTCATGCTGAGACCTAGAATTATTCCCTGTCTACTCGTTCAGAACGGCGGACTCGTAAAGACCGTAAAGTTCGGAATTCCTAAGTACCTTGGCGATCCGATCAATGCGGTCAAGATATTTAACGAAAAGGAAGTAGATGAAATCATCGTTCTTGATATCGACGCGACTGCCCTCAATCGCACCCCGAACTATGAGCTTATCAAGAACCTAGCCACTGAATGCCGCATGCCGCTTTGCTATGGGGGCGGGGTGCGGAGTGTGGAACAGGCAAGTAGGATCATAAGTTTGGGTGTTGAAAAGGTTGCTATGAGTTCGGCCATTGTGGATGACCCGGAACTCGTATCACGTGTAGCGGAAGTGGTCGGGGGACAGAGCGTGGTTGTTGTCATGGACGTGATGAAGCGTGGATTCGGCGGCAAGTATGAGATTTTAATCCACAATGCCGGCAAGATGACTGGGTTGGATCCGATAGATTTAGCAAAGAAGGTCGAAAGCTTAGGGGCCGGCGAGGTTGTGATTAATTCCATTGATCAAGATGGCACTATGAAAGGCTATGACAAAACCCTGATTCACGCCGTTCATGAATCGATCTCTATACCGATCACCGCGCTTGGCGGTGCCGGTTCATTAAGGGATATCGCAGATCTTGTCGAGTCTTTTGGAACTATTGGCGCCGCAGCCGGCAGCCTGTTTGTGTTCAAGGGTGTTTATCGTGCTGTATTGATCAATTATCCCAGTCGAAGCGAAAAAGACGCAATTATTTCGGGAGCCTTCCAATAATCGAAATTGGGATAAATGCATCCCGCAATCGCGCTGGAGGCGCCAAAATTCATCTCATTGGCATACTCAAGGGTAGCGATCCCCTTGCATTCGGTATTGGCAAAGTCCATGTATGGTCATTCAGAACCTTGCTTGACATGCTTCCAAATCGACCCTGGCTCATCAAACACAACCCGCCTGAGTTGGAACGTTCCCTCATCCATCAACTTTGGTGGGAATACCATTCCCTGCCGAAAGAGGCGCGAGAAAATAATTGCGAGATTATATTGAATACGGACGCAGGCACTGTATGCGAATTTCACCCATCCGTTGTTATGAGTCGAGACCTGCTGTCTTACGAGAAGAAAGAAATGAAACGTTATGGCATATCCTTGGCCCGTTTGAGGCTTATTGTTTTAAGGTACTTACAGACGAGATCCTTGAGACGCACTGACGGGGCGCTTTTTCTTACGGATTATGCAGCGAGGACTGTTCAGGAAACGACGGGAAAGCTTGCAAATTTCGCGGTAATTCCGCATGGCGTAGGAAAGGCGTTCAAGCACATGCAACCAGCATCCGAAAGAAGCTGGCCTGAAGATCGGAACGCAGTAATTCAATGTGTATACGTCTCTAACGCCTTGCCGTACAAGCATCAATGGAATGTTATTACCGCCGTAGGTCTTCTCAAGGGGCGTGGGTATAACGTATCGCTACTGTTGGTGGGTGGTGGCAGCGGAAGGGCGCAAATGTTGGTAGAGAAAGAATTGGAACGGGTCGACCCTCATGGAGAATTTGTAAAAAAATTAGGCTTTGTTAGCCATGACGAGTTGCCCGCCATACTTGGTGATGCCGACATCTTTGTTTTTGCGTCAAGTTGCGAGAATATGCCGAATACGCTCGTTGAGGCCATGGCCGTAGGGCTTCCGATTGCCTGTTCAGATAAAGGACCCATGCCTGAAATCTTAAGGAATGGCGGAGTATATTTTGATCCCGAAAAACCGACCTCTATAGCAACTGCGATTGAGAAAATCATTAAGAACGAAGGAATGCGGAAATCTATTACTAAAAGGGCTAAAGAGCTTTCCGAGAAGTTCTCCTGGTCAAAATGTGCCAGTGAAACATGGGAATATTTACACAAGACTACTATAAGGCATCTTAACTAACTCATTTTTAAGGCAAACAATGGACTACATGGCTCAAGGGCTAGGCTTTAAATTCAAGAAGACGCTGCGCTATATTCGCCTCTTTGGCGTCAAGCGCACCTTGGTCAAGATCAAAGGCCAGTATCATATGAGGAAGCGGTATGCGTCATTGCCCAAGTTGGCATCTTCGCCTGAAGATGGGGGCCACGTTGGACTGATTGGATGCGGAAATTTCGCGTTTAGCAATATCGCCTACTATCTAAAAATGAACTACGGACGTGTCATCCGGGGCGCCATGGATATCGATATTCACAAAGCCGCGTCACTCTACAGAAATTACGGGTTGCGCTACTATACCGATGACGCCGAAAAAATCATCGCCGATCCCACCATTGATCTGGTTTATATCGCGTCAAACCACGCCACTCACGCCGAGTATGCAATGCAGGCGCTGCGAGCTGGGAAGAGCGTTCATATTGAAAAGCCACATGTCGTGCGAGAAGACCAGTTGGAGCGCCTTTGTACCACGATGTCCGAATGCAAGGGCAAGGTGAATCTTGGGTTCAATCGTCCGCATAGCAAATTCGGGCAGACGATCAAGCATTATCTCGATTTGCAACCAGGGCCGACGATTTTCAATTGGTTTATTGCAGGTCACGAAATCTCACCCGAACACTGGTATTTTCAGGAGGAGGAAGGTGGACGCGTCCTGGGGAACCTGTGTCACTGGACCGACTTCGTTCTTCAACTTGTCGCCCCCGAAAACCGATATCCGCTAACGATCAATCCCACTCGCGGAAGAAAATCAGATTGTGATATTGCGGTGACTTATACCTTTGGAGACGAAAGCATTTCCGCAATCACCTTCTCGGCCAAAGGGCATACCTTCGAGGGCGTACGTGAACGTTTCGCGGCGCATCGGGGAAACGTGCTGATATCCATGAATGATTTTAGTGATCTGACTGTTGAGATCGTCGCAGAGAAAAAAAAATTCTCTTCGATTTTTCGTGACCATGGCCACGAATTTAACATTAAACGCAGTTACGAGATGGTGCGCCCCCGAGCGGGTATATCCCAGCCGGGTTGTTCCATCGAATATGTTTGGGAAACTGGCAATCTTTTTCTAAAAACCCGTGAAGCGTTAGAGAAAAATAAGCAGATCGTCATCCATTCTATTGACAACTCATGCAATAACAAAGAAAAACAAGCCCTCGGAAGAACGTGATCTTCCACAAAATCAAAAAAATCAATTGAAGAAATAACGGAGCGATGAAGCAGTTATTGCAGCATTTGCGATCTGGGACAGTAGAACTGGCGGAAGTTTCCTCTCCGATAGTGGGACGGAGAGAAGTTTTGATTCAAACCTCACGGTCCCTGATCTCCACCGGCACCGAGCGGATGCTCGTCGAATTCGGCAAGGCCGGTTGGATCGACAAGGCAAGGCAGCAGCCCGACAAGGTACGCCAGGTATTGCAGAAGATCCGCACCGATGGCCTCATCCCCACGGTCGATGCAGTCAGGGCAAAACTAGACCAGCCGCTGCCCCTCGGGTATTGCAATTGCGGGAGGGTTCTCGACGTGGGGGAAGGAGTTACCGGATTCGCCCCTGGCAACCGTGTGGTATCCAATGGTCCGCACGCGGAGGTTGTCAGCGTCCCTGTGAACCTTTGCGTGAAGGTCCCCGATGGCGTGACCGACGACGAAGCGGCGTTCACGGTCCTGTCGGCGGTCGCCCTCCAGGGAATCCGTCTTGCGGCACCGATGTTAGGGGAGACCTTTGCCGTGATCGGCATGGGACTGATCGGCCTGATCACGGCACAGTTGCTCCGTGCGAACGGGTGCCGTGTGATCGGGATCGACATCAACTCCTCCCGGGAAGAGGTGGCGCGCCTTTGCAGTGCCTTGGTGTTCGTGAATTCCTCGGTGGAGGATCCGGTCGCCGCGGCGATGGCCGCTACGAGCGGGCGGGGGGTGGACGGGGTGCTCATCACCGCGGCCACGAAGAGCAACGAGCCGGTTTCCCAAGCTGCCAAGATGTGTAGAAAACGGGGGCGGATCGTCCTCGTCGGTGTTTCCGGGCTGGAGCTGTCGCGTGCGGACTTCTACGAAAAGGAGCTGTCCTTCCAGGTCTCCTGTTCCTACGGTCCCGGCCGGTACGACCCGCAGTACGAGCAGAAGGGGCAGGACTATCCGATCGGTTTTGTTCGTTGGACGGAACAGAGGAACTTCGAGGCTGTCCTGGAGCTGATGGTCTCGGGCCGGCTGGATGTCCGGCCCCTCATCGGTAAAACGGTTGCGCTGGACAAGGCCCCTGCGGTCTACGAGAACCTGTCCGGCGAAGGGTCGGGGCTGGGAATCCTGATCGAGTATCCCGGGGGGCTGCATCTCGAACCCGCATCGTTGGATTCCCGGGGTATCCGCCTGCCGGGGCCGTCGTCCGCGGTTGCTCCCGCGGGAAGCGTGTCGGTCGGTTTCGTCGGCGCGGGCAACTTCGCATCTTCTGTCCTGATCCCGGCATTCCGGGAAGCGGGTGCGCGCCTGGTCGCGATCGCCTCCGAAAAAGGGGTCACGGCAGCCCACGCGGCGAGGAAATTCGGATTCGAGTCCGCCACGGCGGACTTCGATGCGGTCGTATCCGATCCGAAGATCAACACGGTCGTCATCGCGACCCGCCACGATGCGCACGCCGGGATGGCGGCTGCGGCTTTGCGCGCCGGAAAGCACGTCTTCGTGGAAAAGCCGTTGGCGTTGAACGAGGCGCAGTTGGAAGAGGTGATCCGGGCGTATGAAGAGGCATCGTCAAAGGAACCCATCCACCTCATGGTCGGATTCAACCGGCGATTCTCTCCCCAGGCGGTCAAGATCAAGTCCCTCCTCGCGGGGGCGATCGAGCCGAAGGTCTTCGTCATGACGGTGAACGCGGGAGCGATCCCCTCTTCCCACTGGACGCAGGATCCCGACGTCGGGGGCGGAAGGATCGTCGGGGAAGGGTGCCACTTCGTGGACCTTCTTCGCTTCCTGGCCGGATCTCCGGTAACGCACGTGCAGGCGCGATCGGTCGGTGGCTCCCCCTCGGACGGAATTCGAAACGACAAGGTGACCATCACCCTTTCCTTTGGGGACGGTTCCATGGGTACGATCCACTACCTGGCGAACGGCAACAAGAGTTTCCCGAAGGAGCGCCTGGAGGTCTTCTGCGGCGGCCGCATCCTGGTCCTCGACAATTTCCGGCGACTGACCGGCTACGGTTGGAAGGGATTCCGTGCGGACAAACTATGGCGCCAGAACAAAGGTCATTCTGCTGAAGCGGCAGCGTTCGTCGATGCGATCAAGATAGGCGGCGCCCCGCCGATTCCTTTTGAAGAACTTGTGGAAACAACCCGCGTGACGCTCGAGGTCGTAAAAGCGCTCTCCGCAGGGTGAACAAGATTCTTTTAAACCTTCGGACAGTCCAGCACCTTCGCCCCGATCAAATTTACTACCGTATCTGGTATGGACTTCCCTTGTCCCGGGTTGCAGTTCGAAGGTCAGAGATCGCGGGATTGCGGCCGGGGGTAACCCTCGCACCGTCCATTGGAAGACGGATGCCACCGGGTGGGCCAAGCGATTTTACATTTCTCAATCGAAGCCAGTGCTTTCCGAACGGGAAGGTCGAATGGCGCAGTCCGGACAAGGACAAGCTCTGGCGATACAACCTCCATTACTTCGATTACATTTTGGACCAGGACCGGCCGCGCGCATCCGTTGATGCTCTGATCGATGACTGGATCGCGCGGAACCCACCCGGCACCCCGGACGCCTGGGAGCCCTTCCCCGTCTCCCTGCGGGTCGTGAATTGGATCAAGCTGCTGCTCAAGCCTGAATACAGGGAGATTCCAAACACAGCATGGTTGAACAGCCTCCATCAACAGTCCCATTGGCTGGAGCGGAATCTCGAAAAGCACCTTCTGGCCAACCACTACTTCAAGAACGGCAAGGCGCTCCTCTTCGCAGGCCTCTTTTTCTCCGGGGCCGACGCGGACCGCTGGCTTCGGAAGGGCGCAAGGATCGTGGGCAACGAGATCGGGGAGCAGATCCTTTCCGACGGCGGACATTTCGAGCGGAGCCCCATGTACCACACCATGATCC
>Ga0172367_10008593_pt1 | contig 11381 bp, 11 predicted proteins | sample Lak10m_FD_114542 | JGI IMG/M metagenome (GOLD analysis project Ga0172367, IMG submission 114542) | Freshwater microbial communities from Kabuno Bay, South-Kivu, Congo - kab_022012_10m | ecosystem: Environmental > Aquatic > Freshwater > Lake | place: Democratic Republic of the Congo: South-Kivu...
AGGCCCCGGGCTACTACGACGTCGAGAAGATCGTGATCAAGGGCGCCGACGAGGTGGACACCGCCGGGTACGAGGTGTCGGAGGACACCCGCGCCCTGGACCTGACCGAGGCCGACGAGACGGCCCTGGTGCCGGACCTGGAGACGGCCGCCGAGGCCGCGTACAGCCCGTACCAGGCCGGCGTGATTCAGTTCCTCGACACGGACACCGACGCCTCGCTCCCGGTCGGGAGCAAGCGCGACTACGTCGTGGTGATGCGGGCCATGCCGCTGGTCGGCGACCTGCAGGACTTCCTCGCCGGCCGCGACGTCCGCCCCGGGGCGGGCGACGTGCTCGTGCGCGGGGCGGTCCCGTGCGACGTGCGGCTCACGTTCAAGGTGTTGAAGCGGGCGGGTCAGGAGGACCCGGACCTGGCGGCGATGGCGAGCGCCCTGGCCGAGGAGGTCAACGGCTCCGGGTTCCCGGGCCAGCTCTCGGCCAGCACGCTGCAGGCGGTCGCCCACCGGTTCCTGGTCGACGGCCAGGCCACCGGGGCGATGGACCTGTGGGGGTCGATCCGGAGGCCCGACGGCACGAAGCGTCAGCTCCGGTCGACCGACAAGATCGTGGTCCCGGACGAGCCCGACCGCATGGTGTCGGGCCGGACCGTGGCCTTCTTCCTCGACCCGGAAGACGTTAGTATCGCGGTCGAGGTCATAGACGTACCGGCTGTTTAACCGACCACGGAGGGTCACAAATGCGCATCACCGCCGCCGCACTGGCGGTCATCGCGGCTGCGCTTCTCGCGGCGTCACTGCCCGCCCAGCCGCCCAACGCCAACAAGAAGGCTGCCGTACCGAAGGTAGTCGTGAAGGACCCCGCCACGGCGGCCTTCGCGGCGCGGGAGGACCTGCTCAAGGTCGAGCCGCAGGACCGACCGTACACCCGCTACCTGACGCTGTACACCGTCCCCGCCGCCAAGCGGGAGAGCTACGTCCGGCTGTTGAACTTCTGGTGCAACAGCCTCAGCCGCAACTCGCAGATCGTCCTCACCCACCGGGTGGCCGGGACCGACAACGCGCTGCTGCGGCTCGACGTCCGCGACTACTACTGGGAGCCGAAGGTCTGGGACGAGCTGGTGTCGAAGGAGACGTACTTCCTGACCCCGGCGATCCGCCAGCGGAAGGTGGTCCAGCAGGTCGAGGAGACGTACGACGAGCCGATCTACGAGATCAAGAAGACGCAGGTGCTCGTGCCCGCCGGCAACGGCACCTACCGCTACGAGAACCGCGAGGAGAAGGTCCAGACCGGCACCAAGAAGGTCAAGCGGATCAAGGAGGGGCCGGCGAAGGACGAGCAGGAGCGGGTGCTGGCGGCCGGGTTCTGGATCGAGCCGACGGTGTCGGCCGACCTGATCGCCATGAGCCAGTCGACGTACCCGGTCATGCACGGCCTGTTCTTCTTCGACGAGACCAACGAGGACACGTTCTACAAGAAGTTCCTCGGCCTCGGCGACAAGGAGCAGGACTTCCAGAAGCTGATCGACGGCGACCCGGAGGCGGTCGCCAAACTGTACAGCGACCGCCAGGGGACGGTCAGCTTCTCCGGCGTCACCCTGCGCAACCGCCGGCTCACCCGCGTGCCGACCCGCGTCGGCGTGCGGGGCGGGTACTACTGGTTCACCACCGACAGCCGCAAGGACGTGGCGAAGCAGAACTACCTTGAGATCCTGATCGACCGTGGCCCGGAGAACTTCGACGCCACCGAGCAGATCGCCAGCCTGCCCAACGGGCTGCAGGCGTACGGGCTGTTCAACAACCAGAAGGTGCGGCAGGCCGAGGCGCCGCCGGACATCGCCGGCGACAAGAGCTCCACGAACAACGACCTGCGGGTGCGGAACCCGCTGTCGTGCGTCCGGTGCCACGTCGAGGGCATTATTCCGTTCAAGTCGGTCTATCCGCGATTGAGGAAAACCATCAAGATCGAGGCGTACCTCAAGGAGGACCTGCAGCGCCTCGACCAGTTGTACGGCGCCGACCTGATGGAGACCTTCGAGTACGACCAGCTCACCTACTCGAAGGCGATCAAGAAGGCCACGAACATGACGCCGCTGGAGGTGTCTAAGCTGCACGCCCAGGCGTACCACGAGTGGGACGAGGCGCCGGTCACGCTGGAGACGGCGGCCCTGGACCTCGGGTGCTCGGTGGTCGAGGCCCGGAAGGTGCTGGAGCGGAGCGAGCGGGCCACGCTGCTGGTCCTGCTCGACAAGGACGACCCCGAGCCCATCAGCCGGGCTCAGTGGCGGGCGCTGTTCCCCGAGGCGGCGACGCTGCTGTTCAACTCTCGGGTGGCCGACGCCGAGAAGAAGGCGCCGATGCCGGTCATCGAGCCGCCGGTCGCGAAGCCCCGGATCAAGGACTTCGACAAGGCTTTCCCCGCGCCGCCGGAGGCGGCGAAACCACCCGTCAAGGAGGACATGAAGTGAGGAAGATCGCACTGCTGGCACTGGGCCTGAGCCTGCTCGCCATCACCGGCGTGTCGGCCGGCGAGCCGGACAAGATCATCGTGCCCCGGTACAAGTTCTCGTACCAGGGCGGGTATTACTACTACTCCAGCCCGCCCCGGCTCACGCAGGACGAGCTGGACGAGTTCAGCGACAAGGTCGCCGACAAGGTGGTCGAGAAGCTGCTGAAGAAGCTGGCCGAGGACGAGAAGGGCGGGAAGGCGGGCGACCCGCCGGGCACCGTGCAGCCGAAGGCGAACAGCGCCCCGGCCCCGAAGGCCGTGAAGCTCGCCCCGGACCTGCAGTACCTGGCCCAGAACTGCGCGACGTGCCACGGCCCGCAGGGGACCATCAGGGGCGGCTTCCGGCTGTTCACGCCGGAGGGTACAATAAGTCCTGACGTGGACTGGTGGAAGGTGTGGGAGCGGACGACGACCGACGACGCGAAACTGCGGATGCCCCCCGGGAAGCCGAAGGCCCCGCAGAGTGTAACGGACGCGATCGTCAACCGGGCTCGCACGAAAAAGTGAGATCTGGTACAAAGTCAAGGCACACCTGAGAGGTCAAGGAGGACCGACAATGACCCGTCTCGCTGGCCTGATCGCCGCCGCAGTCGCCTTCGCGTTCGGCGGAGAGGCCCAGGCCCAGAACTGCCGGACCGTCGGGAACCGCACCGTCTGCGCGTCCCCGACCGTGTCGTACGCGGCGCCGACCTACGCCGCCCCGACGTACCACGCCCCGTCCTACAACTACGTCCCCCACGTCGTGGTGAAGAACGTGGTGGTCCAGCAGGACTACTTCGTCGAGCCGCAGGTCGTGGAGGTCGTCGAGATCCACAAGGGCGCCGCCGCGAAGGCGTTCGGCGCCCAGCAGTACGGCTATCACGCGTACTACCCGGACCAGGTCGCGGTGATCCGCGAGGTGGTCCGGCGGAAGGTGGTGGTGATCGAAGAGGAGCCGGAGACCCCGCGCAAGTAAGCCCGGGGCCGGAGTCCTTCCCTTACGGTGCCGCACGCGGCATCGCCCTACAGGAGGTTCGAGATGAAGAACGTGCTCGTGGCCCTGGTGGCCCTCGCCTTCCTGGCCGCACCCGCCGTGGCGTGCGACCCGGACGTCGCTCAGGTGAAGAAGGTCCTGGTCCAGGCTGCGGCCAACGACCACTGCTACGACCAGAACGTGCAGAACGTGAAGGTGAAGCAGGTGGTCGTGAAGGAAGTGCCGGTCGTGGTCAAGCAGGTCCAGGTCAAGGAAGTCGTGCAGGTCAAGCAGGTGAAGGAGGTCGTTCAGGTCCAGAACGTCCAGGTCAAGAACGTCCACGCGGCCAACGTGGTGCAGGTGAAGCAGGCGGGCAACGCCAACGCGACCAACGTGAAGGTGCAGTCCGCCGGCAACAGCAACATCAAGGTCGAGGTGAACGACGGCCAGCGTCGCGGCCTCTTCGGCGGACTGTTCCGCCGCTGACAGCAGTAAAGGGCGGGGGCCGTGGCCCCCGCCCGACCCCGTTCCCATCCCCACCCACACAGACCGAGGTTCGACTCCAATGGCGAAGAGCGAAGTGAAGGGCGTGTTCCCCGAGGACGCACTGACCGACCTGATCGGCATGCTCAAGGGCGAGAAGAAGTTCGACCGCTGGGCCGCGATCAGCGCCGGCATCAAGCTGGCCGACTACCTGACCGGGCTGTTCAGCGGCGGCTCCAGCGTGAAGAGCCTCAAGGCCGGCCGGTACTCGAAGGTCGCGACCCTCAAGGCCCTCGAGGGTCTGAAGAGCGCGCCGGGCGAGGTGAAGGCCAACGCCATCCCCGCGTGGCTGATCCCGATCCTGCTCAAGCTCGCGCAGAAGTGGCTCGAAGGCAACGTCTGAGCCGCGACCGGTAGCTAAAGCAAACCCGTGCGGGCGGGGCCAAGACGGCCCCGCCCCGGTCTGCTCCCGAAACACTCGCCCGTCTGACACGGAGGTCAGATCCGATGGCTAAGAAGGCCAAGAAGGACCCCATCTTCAAGCTGCCGCCCTACAAGGTCGAGCAGCTCTTCGTGTCGATGGCCGAGACCCAGGACTGGGGCCTCAAGGCGTTCGGCATCCCCAACCTGTGGTCCCGCACGAAGGGCGAAGGCGCGGTCGTCGCGGTGCTCGACACCGGCGCGGCCCTCGACCACCCCGACCTCAAGGGCCAGATCATCGCGGCGAAGGACTTCACCGGCAGCCCGAGCGGCCCGGCCGACGTCCACGGCCACGGCACCCACTGCTGCGGCATCATCGCCGCCGCCGAGAACGACAGCGGCGTCGTGGGCGTGGCCCCGAAGGCCCGCCTCCTGGTGGGCAAGGTGCTCGGCGACAACGGCTCCGGCAGCGGCGTCGGCATCGCCAACGGGATCCGCTGGGCGGTCGACAGCGGGGCCGACCTGATCAGCATGTCGCTCGGCAGCTCCGACCCCGACCCCCGCATCCAGTCGGCCGTGCGGTACGCCGCGTCGAAGGGCGTGTTCGTCATCGCGGCGGCCGGCAACGAGGGTCCCGGCGAAGGCACGGTCGGGTACCCGGGCGGGTTCGCCGAGTGCGTGTGCGTCGCGGCCGTCGACCAGGCCAAGAAGGTCGCCAAGTTCTCCAGCCGGGGCAGCCAGGTGGACGTGGCGGCGCCGGGCGTCGACATCCTGTCGACCTACCCGCCGAAGAACTACGCCCGCCTCAGCGGCACCTCGATGGCGACCCCGTTCGTCGCCGGCGTGGTGGCCCTGATCGTGGCGAAGCAGAAGGCCCAGGGGAAGAAGGTCATCGGCTCGGTCGACGACCTGCTCGCCCTGGTCAAGAAGACCTCGGTCGACGCCGGCAACCCCGGCTTCGACAGCAGCTACGGCTGGGGCCTGATCGACCCGGACGGCCTCGTGCCGAAGGACACCGAGCCGACCCCGGGCGAGCCGGGCGGGGCGGTGATCGTGCTCGGGCCGGAGGACTTCACCGAGAGCGGGAAGGCGAAGTTCAAGGGGATCAAGAAGATCAGCATCGAACTGCCGTGACGCCAGCGGCAGGTCGGAGGCCCGGGCGGCGGAGTTACGGCCGCCGTCCGGGCCGTTCTCGTAATGGGGGATAGCGGTGACGTACCCGGCCAGCCAACTCGACCAGCCCGACCGGATCCTGGCCCTCCTGGGCAGCCTCTGGTCGGAGACCTACGACGGCCAGGACGTCGTGGAGAAGCTCGTCGCCGGCCGCGCCGAACTCGCCAAGAACACGTTCAACGTGCTGCGGGACGCGATCGCCGTCCGCAGCCGCCTCCAGTGCCCCGTCTTCCGCGTCGAGGGGCACCGCCACTGCCCGCTGCTCCTGAGCACGAAGGCCAACGAGGCCGCCCGCTTCGGCGGCCGGGTGGTGTTCGACGACGGGTACTCGTTCGGGGCCGAGTACGAGCGGTGGGTGTCGTTCCCCGCCCCGGCCGGGCTGGCCGGCGTGAGGGTGATCACCAACCGCCTGACCGAGCCGTCCGCCGTGCTGTTCTACGGCATCGACTTCTGGCTCGAGGGCGGCCGCCTGGTGTTCCGCCGCGACCCGTTCGCCGACGACCGGTTCGCCCGCAAGACGCTGACCGACGAGGGGCTGGAGGTCGATCAGGAGCTCGACCTGTGGCTCGACCGGCCGGAGTTCGAGAAGCACTACGTCCGGGACCACTGGGGGTACGTCGTCGCCGCCGAGGCGGACAGCTCCCAGGGGTACAAGGACCTGACCAACGCGGTCTTCGACATGCTGGTGCTCGGCAGCTCCGTGGGCCTGGCGGTGAACGCCGTGGCCCTGGCGCTCGGCGCGCCGCTGGCCCGGGGCGGGGAGACCGTCGCCGAGGTGACCTCCGACGGGCTGCACACGCTCGTCCTGACCGACAAGAACGCCTACCGCCTGTCGCCCGACAGCACCGTGCTGGTGGCGACCGGCGACGCGCTGAAGGCCGGCGACCCGCTGTGCGACGCGGTCCGGCTGTACGAGTTCAACCGGGGCCAGGTGCCCGCCGACCTGCTCGGCCTGTCGCTCGGGTCCGGGTTCCTCCAGGGCAAGTACCTGGGGGAGGTCGGCTTCCCGAACCGCGACGTGCCGCTCGAGGTCGAGACCGTGGGCGGCGCGACGAAGGTGAGCTGCGAGCTCGGCGGCCACCCGGCCGACGTGGCGACGTTCTGGGCCGAGGCCCACTCCCGGGGCGTGGCCCGTGGGAAGACGCTGGCCCAGGCCCTGGACCGCCGCGACGAGCCCGACGGGCAGCCGCAGCCGGAGAACCTGCCGGCGACGATAAACCCGCTGTCCCTGATCGCGGACAGCGCTCTCAGGTACAACGCGTTCGTGGTCCGCGCGAACGTGGGCGGGGCGACGGAGGACGCGGCGGGGCTGTGGCTCCTGGCCGCCGCCGAGCGCCTGGTGCCGCCGCACACGGCCATGATCCTGCTCCTCGACGCCCCCCGCGTGACCCACGACCTGGTGGTCGGCGGGGCGGACGACGAGATCGACTCGTTCGACGCCGCCGACACCTACGACCACGCGGTGTGGGACGTGGAGCAGCCCGTGATCACCGCCCGCCTCGTGTCGGGCTTCTGCCAGTGAGGGCAACATGAAGGTAGAAGGCATCGTCTCGCTGTTCGACGTCGGACCCGACGGGCTCTGGAAGTTCCTCACCGAGGACAAGAACCAGATCCAGTGGACGTGGGGCGAGATCGCCTGCCACCTGTTCGGCGACGGGAACGCGAAGTACAAGCTGAACGCCATGTACATCGAGTTCGAGAACGTGGCGTCCCCGGGCGACCCGGTGACGGCCCCGAGCTACGACGCCGACGAGGGGGTCGAGTACTACGAGGCCCTGGCCGCGAGCCCGGCCCGCGACTTCCTCCGGGTGCCGCTCCTGGCGAGCCCGCAGAAGGGCGTGGTGGGCGGCTACGAGACGAAGGTGAACTTCAACCAGCTCACCTTCATCGCGCAGTCGAGCGGGACCGCCGGGGTCCACGGCAAGGCGTTCTCCGACGGGGCCAACAGCACCGTCTTCGGCCTGGCGCTCGTGGCCGCCCCGGTGTGGGGCGACCGGACCCAGGACCTGGTGTTCGGCCGGCGGTACTACGCCACGGCCAAGCAGGTGCCGAAGCGGGCGTCGAGTCAGGTGGGCGTGTCCTGGGTGGAACGATTCGTACAGGCGGGGTGAACCAACTATGGCAGGGAAGCCCTGGGTCAACGACGTCAAGCACGTCTCCGACGGCGAGCGGGTGGACGCCCAAGTCGCCGGGCGGCCGAGCCGCGCGCTGGAGCAGCAGGCCGCGTACCTCAAGGCCCGGCTCGAGGCGCTCGAGGCCGGCGAGGGGATGTACCTGTACGAGGTCACCTGCGAGACCGACGCCCTGGTCGGCCAGCCGGTGTACTTCAACACCGAGAACCAGCGGTTCGAGCGCGGCCTGGCCGCCCTCGACACCGACGCCGAGGGCGGGCTCATCCCCGCCGACTCGTGCAACGTGATCGGCGTCGTCTGGTACAAGCACAACAGCACGAAGTGCGACGTCCTCACCTACGGCAAGGGGCAGGTGAGCCTGGCGAACGCGGTCGACGGCGACATCGAGCCGGGGCATTACTACCTGAGCGGCCGCGAGGCCGGCAAGCTCACGCTCCAGAAGCCCGGCGTCACGGTCCCGGTGCTCGTCGCCACGGGGGCGGACGACATTGTCTACGCGCATCCACAATTGAGGGACCTGGCCGAGAGCCACGTCCACTACCGGTTCGAGCTGTACCTGCAGCCGGCCGGCACGACCGCCCCGCCCGAGCCCGACGGGCGGCACGTCATCAGCGTGGCGGACCCCAACGACCCGGGGTGGCTGCCGGCCGACCACGCGACGTTCGACGGCCTGGCCCCGAGGCTCGCCGTGTTCGGGTACAACCTCGACCAGCACCCGGAGCTGGCCCGCATCTGGCCGCCGCTGCCCGGCGACGCCGTGGCGGTGACGCTGTTCCGCGAGACGGACGGCAACGGGGTCGAGCTGCCCACCGGGTCCGACGGCCTGGTAGTGATCGACCGCAACGGCATCTGGTGGATGTCGGACTGCTACGGCGACGTGCCCTGGGGGACGGAGTTCAACAACTCGAGCTCCCTGTCCTCGTCGGCCAGCCACACGAGCCAGACGGCGGCCGAGTGCCCCCGCGTCAAGCAGCGGAAGCTGGTGCTCAGCTTCGCCCGCGTGCGGTACGCGACCGACAAGAGCGTGGTGACGAGCCTCGAGCCGGCCGACCCGGACGGCCCGATCAAGGTGGTCAACTGCGACAACAAGCCGGCCAAGACCGGCGCCCTGCTCCTGAAGTGGGACGGCCAGGCCGCGATCGAGAAGGACGACCAGGACGGCTCCCTGGTGTTCAAGGAGTACGGCACCACCGGCAAGGTGAAGCGGGGCCGGGTCATCGAGGGCGTGCGGTCCACGACGGGCCGGATCGCCGTCGTCGGGTCGGCGTCGAAGAAGATCGGGGCCAAGACGTACGCCCAGGGGCTGGTCGAGCTGACGTTCGACGCCGAGCCCGAGAGCCGCGTCCTGAGCCCGCAGGTGGTGCGGGTCGACGACGCGAAGGACCGGTACTACCAGGAGGTCATGTACCTCGGCCTGCCGCCCGACCAGGCGAGCGGGCTGCGGTACAAGTTCAAGCTGCCGGCGGCCGACGCGCTGCCCGGCACGCCGAAGGTGAAGTTCCGGGTGATGCTGTTCGCCCGCCAGGCAGGCACGCTGCCGACCCTGTCGCTCACCTACCGGCGGATCCCCCGGCCGGACGGTGCCGACCCGCTGCCGACGACGGAGACGAGCCTGACGATCGACACCGAGATCGACGTGGACCAGGACGACTACGTCGAGGTCGACAGCGAGCTGATCGACACGGTGGCCGAGGGCGACATCATCCTGTTCAGCCTGACCCGGGCCGACGACGACGGGTACGCGGGGGAGGTGGGGGTGCTCGACGCCGTGGCGGTGCTCGTGCCCGGCGAATAACGCGGAGGGGCACGGATGCCCACGACGACCCTGTTCAACCTGGAGTGGTTGAACCACAACTCGCAGCGGTCCTACCCGCTCTCCGAGAGCGCCACGAAGCTGGACCAGTCCGGGACGTTCAAGATCCCGGACTCCCTGCTCCTGGCCCTCTACCTCCCGGTCCACGCCGGCGTGAGCGTCGAGGCCGACAAGTTCTTCGTGCGCCGGGTGACCGTGTTCGGCACCGGCGTCAACGTCACCGTCGCGTACCAGGACGGGACCACCAACCCGCCCACGGTCGCCTCCGCCGCCCTGGCGTTCGACGGCCACGTCGAGTACCGGGCGTACCCGCTGCCCGGGGTCGGCGACTTCGACGACTCCCTGGGCAAGGCGGTGTTCGGCAAGCTCGACGAGCTCGAGAGCCTGCCGCCGGGCGAGTACACGTTCGACTACGCCGCCGGGAAGCTCGACCCGGACTGCGTCCGCCCGGCCCTGCGGGCGGTCACGTCCGTGGTCCTGGTGAACGGCAACGACCGCAGCGACAAGCTGACCGGGATCCTCGAGCTGACGGCCGGGACCAACACCAAGCTGTCGGTGATCGAGCTCGGGGCGGTCACCCGGATCCGCATCGACGCCATCAAGGGCGAGGGGCTGACGAAGGAGTGCGTCTGCGAGGACGACCCGGACCAGTACCCGTGCATCAAGACGATCAACGGCATCCCGCCGACCGCCAACGGCGACTTCACCCTCCTGGGCGACGAGTGCCTCACCCTGGAGGGGATCACCAACGGGGTGCGGTTCAACGACCAGTGCTCGAAGCCGTGCTGCGGCTGCACCGAGCTCGAGGCGGTGACCCGCGACCTGGAGCGGTTCGGGGAGGCGGCGACGAGCCTGCAGAACTTCCTCAACCGCCTCGAGGGCAGTGTGAATCGCATGAACTTGACGGTTCTGGGTTCGCGCTTGAACGACAAGGGGTGTAAGACCTGTAATGAACCTGAATCGGAAGTCCCCTGATGTTGACATCTGAAAGGGATGTCGGCAAACTGTCCGCCCCACAACGGAGGTGGACTATGGAGACCTTGACCTGTGTCGGTTGCAGCGCAACCAAGCCGGCCGATCAATTTCACTGGCGGGACGGCTCGAAGACGAAGCGCCGAACCAAATGCAAGGAGTGCTCGCGGGCTTATGGACGGGCCTACAAGAAGAAGGATCCCGAGCGGTGGAAGAGCTACGAGAGGGACAGACGCAAGAAGCAGGTAGCTGCCGACCCAGTCGGATTTCGCGCCGCCCACGCCGAGTACATGCGCAACAGAATGCGACAGAAACGCCAGAGAGTGATCGCTCACCTCGGAGGTAAGTGCTGCCGCTGCGGATTCGACGACTGGCGAGCCCTGCAAGTCGACCACATCAACGGTGGCGGCGTCGCAGAGAGAAAACTCGCCCGAAGCTCCGACGCCCTGTGGCGGCTGGTCCTGGCCGACAAGGACGGCAAGTACCAGTTGCTCTGCGCCAACTGCAACTGGATCAAGCGCTACGAGAACGGCGAAGGCTGCCTGATCTACGACGAGGAGGGCGAGACATGAGCGTCGCAGACAACGGCCGCCCGACCGGCGTGAGCTACTCGGGCACCGAGTTCCCGTTCGTGACCCCCTCCGCCGACGTGAAGGGGCTGTTCGCCGACTTCCACCTGGGCCACCGGGTGGCGGACGTCGTCCTGCCCCTGCGCGTGAAGTGGCTGTCCGGGTTCCGCCAGCCGACGAGCGCGACCTCCAGCGAGAGCGGGTCGAGCTCGAGCGGGCTGCCGGACTCCACCCACGACAGCGACCTCCTGGTGGTCGACGCCGCCGACAAGGTGATCTTCGACAGCACCAAAGCGTACGCGTACAAGGCGAACGACTGGGACGACCGGTTCCGGATCCACGAGTGGATCTCGGACGAGGCC
>Ga0172367_10008597_pt1 | contig 11377 bp, 5 predicted proteins | sample Lak10m_FD_114542 | JGI IMG/M metagenome (GOLD analysis project Ga0172367, IMG submission 114542) | Freshwater microbial communities from Kabuno Bay, South-Kivu, Congo - kab_022012_10m | ecosystem: Environmental > Aquatic > Freshwater > Lake | place: Democratic Republic of the Congo: South-Kivu...
GACCAGAGCCAGACGTACGGCTCGCACGCCTCACAGCAGGTGTTCCTGCGTGAGTACGTGCTCGAGGGTGGCAAGCCGGTCGCGACCGGCCACCTCATCACCGGCCCCGGCGACGGCATGGCCGACTGGAAGAAGGTGAAGGAGCAGGCGCGCAACGTCCTCGGCATCGAGCTCGTCGACACCGACGTCGGCAACATCCCGCTGATCGTCACCGACCCGTACGGCAACTTCATCCCCGGCCCGAACGGCTTCCCGCAGCTCGTGATGAGCGCTGACGGCCTCACGGTCGCCGAGGGCGCGCTGCCGGCGGACGAGTTCTCGTCGGCCACGTCGACCTTCGGCGCGCAGCGCATCGGTCACGCGTTCCTCGACGACATCGCACACCATGCGGCGCCGAACGGCACGCCCGATGCGGACACCATCATCCTCACCAACGAGGCCGGCGTGCCCATCGACGACGGCGACAACACCACCTACGACGACGAGCTGCTCGGCTCGCACTTCATCGCCGGTGACGGTCGCGTCAACGAGAACATCGGCCTCACGGCCGTGCACCACATCTTCCACAGCGAGCACAACCGCCTCGTGGAGGACATCAAGGGCATGATCGAGAGCTCCGGCGAGTTCTCCGCCGCAGAGGTGGCCGACTGGCAGGCGTTCAACGCCGGCAGCGGCTTCGACTACAACGAGCGCCTGTTCCAGGCGGCACGCTTCGTGACCGAGATGGAGTACCAGCACCTCGCATTCGAGGAGTTCGTCCGCAAGGTGCAGCCGATGGTGAACGCCTTCGGCGAAGGCGGCACCGGCTACCAGACCGACCTCGACCCTCGCGTCACCGCTGAGTTCGCCCACGCCGTGTACCGCTTCGGTCACTCGATGCTCAACGAGACGGTCGACCGCGTCACCCCGGAGGGCACCGACGACAGCATGCCGCTGCTCGATGCGTTCCTGAACCCGCCGGCCTTCTTCGACACCGAGGTCGACGCCGGCCAGGCGGCCGGCAACATCATCCGTGGCATGACGCGCCAGGTCGGCAACGAACTCGACGAGTTCGTCACCGAGGCGCTGCGCAACGACCTCGTGGGTCTGCCTCTCGACCTCGCGGCGCTGAACATCGCCCGTGGCCGCGACACCGGCATCCCCACGCTGAACTCGTTCCGCCGCACCGTCTACGCCGCCACCGCCGACGCCGGCCTGGTGCCCTACACCAGCTGGATCGACTTCGGCATGGCGATGCGCAACGAGGCATCGCTGGTGAACTTCGTGGCGGCCTACGGCACCCACGACGACATCACGAACGCCACCACGGTGGCCACCAAGCGTGCGGCGGCGGAGAACCTGTTCACCCTCGCCAACAACCCCGTCGCTCCCCCGACCGAGTCGAGCACTCCTGAGGAGATCGCGGCGTACGACGCGTACACCGACGCCCGTGACTTCCTGATCTCGGACGGCGCCTGGGGCAACGTCGACAACGGCGTCTCACTCACCGGTGTCGACGCGATCGACCTGTGGATGGGTGGCCTCGCCGAGCGCCAGAACGTGTTCGGCGGCCTCCTCGGCCCGACATTCAACTACGTGTTCGAGCGTCAGATGGAGAACCTCCAGGACGGCGACCGCTTCTACTACCTGTCGCGAACCGCCGGCATGAACCTGCTCACCCAGCTCGAGGGCAACTCGTTCGCCGAGCTGATCATGCGCAACACCGACGTCGAGGGCCTCCCGGCCGATGCGTTCTCGCACCCGGCGTACGTGTTCGACCTGTCGGTGCAGAACACCACCGGCCCCATCGTCGACGACCCGCTCACCGAGTGGGACGAGACGCAGTTGCTGGTCCGTGAGCTCAACGGCACCATCCGCTACGCCGGCCCCGAACACGTCGTGTTCAACGGCAGCCCTGGTGGCGACAAGGCTCGCTCCAGCGAGGGCGACGACACCATGCGTGGCAACGACGGCAACGACGTCATGGAAGGCGGCGACGGCAACGACCACATCATCGGCGGCGACGGCGACGACATCATCACCGACCTGTTCGGCGACGACATGATCAAGGGCGGCCCCGGCAACGACGTCATCTCGTCGGGCCGCGGCTTCGGCGGCGACCTCGTGTTCGGCGGCAGCGGCAACGACTTCGTGGCGGTCGGCAACGACCTCACCGAGACGTTCGGTGGCCCCGGCGACGACTTCGTCCTCGGCGGCGACGACATGGACACCGTGTTCGGCGACGAGGGCAGCGACTGGATCGAGGCAGGACGCGGTGCGTTCAACCTCCTCCAGGGCGACAACGGCGCACCGTTCCAGAACGACATCAACGCACCCGGCGACGACGTGCTGTTCGGCTGGGGCGGCGAGGTCGACTACGACGCCGAGGGTGGCGACGACATCATGTTCGCCGGTCCCGGCATCCAGCGTGCCGAGGGCATGCAGGGCTTCGACTGGGTCACCCACCGCGGTGATCCGGAGCCCGTCGACTCCGACATGGACTTCACCGTGCTCCTGCAGCCGGCCGTCGAGACCAACCGTGACCGCTTCGACCTGGTCGAAGGGCTCTCGGGCTGGAACGGCAACGACATCCTCCGCGGCAACGACTTCGATGCCGCCGGGATGGTGGGCCACGAGCTCACCACGCGGGGCTACAACCTCATCGCCGGTCTCGACACGTTGCTCGTCGGCGGTGCCACCGAGTTCACGGGTGGCAACATCCTCCTCGGCGGTGCCGGCAACGACCTCATCGAGGGTCGCGGTGGCGACGACCTGATCGACGGTGACCGTTGGCTCAACGTCCAGTTGCGGGTGCCGAACCTGGCCACCACCGACCCGAGCGACACCAAGCTCGTCGACAACCTGCCGGCCATCCGTGCCGACCTGTTGGCGGGTCGCCTCAACCCCGGTGACATCGTCATCGAGCGCCGCATCGAGCAGCCCGCTGCCGGTCCGTCGGTCGACACCGCGGTGTTCTCCGACGTGGTGGAGAACTACACCATCGAGCCCGGTCCCGACGCCGGCACCTACGTGGTCTCGCACCTCGGCGGCGCAGGCGTGGACGGCACCGACACGCTGCGCGGCATCGAGCGTCTGCTCTTCGCCGACAACTTCACGGTGGAGATCGCGGTGATGTTCAACACCCAGGCCGAGGGCGACGTCGAGATCGACAACCTCACTCCGACCGAGGGCGACACCCTCACGGCCACCGCCACGGTGAACGACGCCGAGGGCGTCCCCGGGCCGGTGGACATCGTCTGGGAGATGGAAACCGCCCCGGGCAACTGGGACCTCGCCGGCTTCGGCGACCAGCTGCTGCTGACCGACGACCACGTCGGCTTCCCCGTGCGTGCGCTCGCCATCTTCGAGGACGGTGTCGGTGTGATCGAGCAGGTCACGGGCACGTTCGTCACCGCTCCGGTGCTCAACGTCAACGACATCCCGACTGGTGGTCCGGTGCTGAGCACCACGATCGTCGAGGTGGGCACCGCCCTCAGCGTCGACCTCAGCAGCATCGCCGACGACGACGGCCTGCCCGACCCGCTGCCCGTTCAGTGGTTCGCCGACGGCATCGCCATCCCCGGCGCCGACGAGATCAGCTTCATCCCCACCCTGGCACAGGCAGGCGACGTGCTGCAGGTGAAGGTCGCCTACACCGACCTCCACGGCACGGACGAACTGCTCGTGTCGGGCTTCACCGACCCCGTTTCGGTTCCGGCGCTGCCGATCCTGACCGTCGACACCACGACGCTCGACTTCGGCACCCGGGCCATCGGTTCTGCTCCCACACAGCAGACGGTCACGATCACCAACGCCGGGAACGCACCGCTGTTGGTGAACGCGGCCACGATCAGCGGCGCCGACGCAGCCTCGTTCAACGCCCTCGCTGGCTGCGCGGCGCCGCTGCTCGAAACCGACAGCTGCGTGGTCACCGTGTCGCTCCTCACCACCGGCGCCGCCGGTGCCCGGAACGCCACGCTCACCATCACCACCAACGACACGAACGGCCCCGCCGTCGTGGCGCTGGGCGGCACCCTGGTGGCCAACACGGCCCCGACCGGTGCGGCGTCGATCGACGACGTCACCCCGATCGAGACCCAGTTGCTCACCGCCTCGAGCGGCAGCATCGCCGACGTCGACGGCCTCACCGCTGCGTCGTTCCAGTTCCAGTGGCAGCAGAACGCCCTGGGCGGCGGTGGTGCGTTCACGAACATCGCCGGTGCCTCGGCACCGACGCTGCTGCTCGGCCCGGACCAGGCGAACCGTCGCATCCGGGTGGTGGCCACCTTCACCGACGACCGTGGCACGGTGCAGTCGGTGGCCTCGGCCGCCACGGCGGTGACGGGTGACGTCTTCCTCGGCACCGCCGGGTTCGACGTCTGGACCGGCACCGTGTCGGACGACCTCGCCACCGGCGGGCCCAACAACGACGCCCTCAACGGCGCCGGCGGCAACGACATCCTTGCCGGCGAGCAGGGCGACGACAACCTGCAGGGTGGTGCCGGGAACGACATCTTCCAGGTCAGCGGTACCGGTCACGGCTTCGACACCGTGAGCGGTGGCGGTGGCGGCGACATCATCCAGGCCCGTTCGAACGGCACGATGATCGGCCTCCGGTCGATCTCCGGGGTGGAGTTGATCACCTCGGGCGGCTTCTCGAACGTCACCATCTGGGGCACCGCCGGTGCCGAGGTGCTGAACTTCGGCGGCGTCACCCTGACGGGCATCGTGTCCATCAACGGTGGCGGCGGCAACGACAGCCTCTCGGGCTCGGCGGCCGGCGACGTCCTCAACGGCGGCAGCGGCAACGACACCCTCGTCGGCAACGGTGGCGCCGACATCATCACGGGTGCGGGCGGCAACGACACCATCACCCCTGGTGCCGGCAACGACATCGTGGTCTTCGGCATCGGCGACAACGCCGACACCGTCATCGGGTTCGACAGCAACCCGACCGGTGGCCAGGACCGCCTCGACGTGCGGGCGCTGGGTGTCACGGCGGCGAACTTCAACGCCACCGTCCTGCGCCAGCAGATCGGTGCGAACACCCGCATCACCATCGGCGCCGTCACGATCACGCTCACCAACGTGAACGTCGGCACGATCACCGTGGCGGACTTCATCACGCTCTGACGTCCACCACCCCCGGAGTGGCCGGTCCCCTTCCCGTCGCGGGACCGGCCATTTTCCCGGAACGCCCCCCATCGAGCCCCGTTTCGGGGCACGATGGGGGGATGTTTCGTTCCAAGGGCAGTGCTGACGACGGCGACTTCGTCGATCTGGGCGCTCACACCGCCACCACCTCGCTCGGTCGACTGGTGCTCGGTGTGTGGATCGCCAGCCTCGTGGCCATCGTGACCGTCAGCGTGTTGCACGTGTGGGTGATGCGCAGCGAACTCCGCGACCACGAGACGCAACGCGCTGTCGCCGACGTGCGCGACCGCGTCGACCTCACCATCGAACACGACGTCACCGAGGGTCTCATCGCCGGCGACCCGGCAGCGATCGAGGAGTTCGAGGCGGTGGTCAACGAGCACATCGTGCGGCCCACCACCGCCGGGCTGGCGCTGTGGACGCAGGACGGGCGCATTGCGTGGGCCCTCGATCCGTCGTTCATCGGACAACGCTCCGAGCTCCCGCCCGAGGTGTCCACCGCGCTCGACACGATGCAGGTGCAGACCGGCGGAGGCGACGAGGAGGAGGACGACGGGGTGCCCGAACCCGGATGGAAGCCGCAGTCGGCCATCGAGGTGTATGCACCGTTCGTCACGACGTGGGGCGAACGGATGGTGTGGGAGGTGGGGCTCGAACGCGACCAGGTGTCGCAGCAGGCCAACCGTCTGGTGGTGCTCGTGGCACTGCTGTCGGCCCTCGGTGCCGGGCTGCTGCTCACCACCCAGGGGGTGATGGGTCGCACACTCGTCCACCGCCACGAGCGTGAACGCGCGTATCGACGCTGGCTCACGCAGCGCACCGCCGAGATGGCGGTCGTCGAGCGGCGTCAGATCGCCGCCGACCTGCACGACGGTGTGGTCCAGGAGCTCACCGGCATCGTCCTCGATCTCGAGGCCCCGGTCGAAGGGAGCGACGCTCCCATGTCGAAGGACGAGCGGGCCGAGTTCGCGCGTCGCGTGCGCAACACCGTGTCCACGCTCCGCGGCCAGACCGCCGAGCTGTACCCGACGACGTCGGCGCTGATCGACGTCCCCACCGCGTTGCAGAGCATGCTCGATCGCACGCCGCGGGGTCTCGCGACATCGCTGGAGGTCGACCCCGACGCCACCGTGCAGCCGGCCTATCGGTGGCTCGTCTTCCGGGTCGCGCAGGAGGCGTTGCGCAACGTCGTGCAGCACTCGAAGGCGCCCCACGCGAACGTGGAACTGCGCCGCACGGAGTCCGGTACAGTCCTCATCGTGCAGGACGACGGCATCGGTTTCGACCCGGAGATCGACGCAGTCGAGCCCGGTCACATGGGCCTCTCGTTGTTGTCCGACATGGCCACGGCGGCCGGTGCGTCGCTGTCCATCCGATCTGCCCGAGGCACGGGCACCACGGTCCGCCTGGAGGTTCCGCTGTGATCCGAGTCATCGTCGTCGACGACCACCCCGTGGTGTGCGCAGGGCTCGCCCGCCTCATCGCTGCCGAGGACGACCTCGAGGTGATGGCCACCGCGCTCGACGGCGAGAAGGCCATCGAGCTCGATCGCACGCTGCGTCCCGACGTCACCCTGATGGACCTGTCGATGCATCCCGTCGACGGCGTGGAGGCCACCCGACGCATCATGGCCCAGCGACCCGACGCGCACGTGCTCGTGCTCGCGGCCACCGCCGACCCGCCACACGTGTTGGCGGCCATCGACGCCGGGGCACTCGGCTTCCTGTTGAAGGACAGCGATCCCACGGCCATCGGCGACGGCATCCGCGCCGCAGCGCGAGGCGAGTCGCCGCTCGATCCGCGCCTCGCCAGCACGCTCGTGCGCGACCGCCATTCCCGTCGCGCCGGCGTGAAGCTCACCGATCGCGAGGCCGAGGTGTTGGCCCTCGCCGCGCAGGGAATGCTCAACAAGCAGATCGCGCGCACGCTCGGCATCGGCGAGAAGACCGTCAAGGCACACCTCGGCCGCGTCTACGAACGCCTGGGCGTCACCAACCGCGCCGACGCCGTGGCATGGGCGCTCGACAGCGATCTCGCGGGCGCGAGCCCTTCGTCGGCAGGCTGAAACGGCCGCGACCTGGACCTCGCGACGCAGAGTCCTACGACAAAGAAAAGTTCGCTCCGAACGCGGACGGGGTTCGCAGACGAGGTCAACCGTGTTGACCGCCGCTCGGCCTCACATCGGGCGATCGGTCGCCACCCTTCGCGTTCGCCCGATCGGTGTCGGTGACACCACTTGAGACTGAGGGTCCTACGACCCCTTCGGGTCCTTCGACCGAGGCCTTTCGTCCCCGGAATTCGTCTGCTTCAATCCGTCCACGGGTCGTCGGACACCGGTGCCGCACGGGAGCAGCACCGGCTCGACGGGAGACGACGATCCGTGAAAGGGCGATCATGAACATCAGTCTCTTCGGACCGTTGCAGTGTCACGACGGCGGGCGCACGTTGCGGGCGAGCGACCTCGGCGGCGCCAAGCCGCGAGGCCTGCTGGAACTGCTGCTGCTGGCTCGTGGCCGCACGCTGAGCAAGGAGCAGCTCGCCGAGGCCCTGTGGGCCGACCGCCAGCCGCAGAACGTGGCCGGCACCCTCGAGCACTACGTGTGTGTGCTGCGCCGCAAGTTGTTCACCGACCAGGCACTGGCTCGCGAGGTGCTCGTCACCGAGCCCGGCGCGTACCGGTTCGACACGTCGCGTGTCGGTCTCGATCTCGACGAGTTCGACCGTCTCGTCCGTCAGGCCGAGCATGCCGAGGAGGGCCGCCGTCGGGTGCTGCTCTCGCAGGCGGTCGACCTCGCTCGTCACGACCTGCTCGACGACGCCCCGTACGCCCCGTGGGCCGTGGCAGAACGCGAGCTGTATCGCAGCCGCATCACCCGCGCCCACCTCGCCATCGCCCGCGAGTGCCTGGCCGCCGGCCAGTACGACTGCGCGATGCGTCATGGCGAATCGGCGCTGCAGTTCGCCCCGTACTCCGAGGAGGCGTTCCGCACCCTGATGGTGGCCGACCACGCGCTCGGCCACGCCGACCTGGCCCGTGCGGCGCACCGTCGCTGCCGCCAGGTGTTGGCCGAGCATCTCGGCGTCGACCCCACCAGTGAGACCGAGGCCGTCGCCGCAGCGATCGACGCCGGCGTGCCCGCCGACGAGCTGGTGCGCGCCTTCCTCGACCGTGCCCTGCACGGCATGCTCGCCGCTGCCTGACGCGTCAGAGCGTGCGCGCGATGCGCTCGCCGATCATCACGGCCGGCATGTTGGTGTTGGCTCGGGTGATCTGTGGCATCAGGCTCACGTCGGCCACCACCACGTTCGGAAGGCCGTGCACGCGGCCGTCGACATCGCACACGGCCATCGGGCCCGAGCCCATCGCGCAGGTGCCGACCGGGTGGTAGTAGTGCGCCACGTTGGCGAAGATGGCCGCGTCGGTGCTCATGTCGGTGACCCGGTGTCCGAGTATCGAGGCGAGCACCGGCTGTGACAGGAGTCGCTCTGCCAGCACCAGCCCTTCGCGCAACACGGCGAGGTCGTGGCCGTCGGGGTCGCTGAGATAGCCGTGGTCGATGTGTGGGTGTGCCGCCGGGTCGGCCGAGGTGACGTGCACGATGCCACGACTGCGCACGTCGACACACGACACCTCGATGCGCACGGCGCCGTAGAACAAGCTGGTCTGGTCGCTGGCGCAGACGGGGAACAGATGCAGGTCGTAGCGACCGTCGGGTGACTGCGACGTCACGAACTTTCCGAGTGTCTGCTCCTCGGGCAGGAACCCGGTGGCCGCCACCTCGTCGAGCCACGCCTGGAGTTCGTCCGGCACCGAACGATCGGCGTGCACGAGCGGATGGTCGTGCAGGTTCGCACCGACGCCGGGCAGCGCGACCTTCACGTCGATGCCCACCGAGCGCAACACGTCGGGATCGCCCACGCCCGATCGCTCGAGCACGAGCGGGGTGCCATACGCGCCGCACGACAGCACCACGGTGCCGGCCTCCACCGTGAGCCGCTCACCGTGCCGCACGCCGATCACGCGTGCGCCGCCACCGTGCGACTCCACCCGGTCGACCAGCGTCTCGTCGAGGATGCGGAGCGTGCCACCTCGCACGGGGTCGACATACGCGAACGCCGCGTTCCACCGCACACCGTCGACCACGTTCACCGTCTCGAGCCCGAACGACGGCCCCGCATCGAGGTCGCACAGGTCGCTGGCGATGGGCCAGCCGAGCGCCTCAGCGGCCTGCAGGCAGCGCTCGTGGAACGGACCGGCCTCGTGCCGCTCGTAGGCACGCACCCGCATCCGCTCGAGCACCACCTCGTACAGCGCCGCCACGTCGGCGCCGGTCCAGCCCGCGAGGCCCCACGCGTCGTACTCCTCTCGCTGGCCGACCGCGGCGATGGCACCGTTGTGCGAGCTGCAGCCGCCCATCACCCTGGCGCGTTCGAACGTCCACCGACCCGGCGTGTAGCCCCAGTCGTGCGAGGTGGCCAGCATCTGCGCACTCATCAGGTCGGCGGGCCATCGGCCCGAGTCGCGAGCGCCGTAGTCGGGGCCGGCCTCGAGGAGCACCACGTCGCGCCCCTGCTCGGCGAGGCGACCGGCCACCACGCAACCGGCGGAGCCGGCACCCACCACCACCACATCGGCCTCGACGGTGCTCATCCGATTCCTCCCAGGGTGAATGCGCCGATCGGGTCGGCGGGATCGACGAGGTCGTCGACGATGTCGAAATGATGCCGCGGCGCTCGCTCGAACTCGGTGACCGCCGCACCCGCGAGGCGCAGCTTCGCCGCCATCACGTGCGACTGCGCCTTGAACGCATCGGTCTCGTTGTCGCCCCACGTGACGAGCGTGCGAGTGGGCACCGCCACGGGCAGCAACGCCGGGCTCAGGGTGGCGGCTGCGTCGTCGGTGAGGCCGATCGCCTCGTTGACGCTGGTGTGCACGATGGGCCGCAGGTCGTACACACCGCTGAGCAGCACCACACGATCCACGGCGAGCGACGGCACCTCGGCCAGCGCCACCATTGCGGCGAGGTGTGCGCCGGCGGAGTGGCCGGCCAGCACCACCTCACGGTGCGGTCCCAGGGCGGCGAGCTCGCCGAGCGCCCCGCGGCACGCCTCGATCATCGCCGGCAACGACCCCGCGGGGGCGATGGGATACTCGACCGCCGCGTAGGCCCATCCCTGTGCGAGCGCACCCGGCGCAAGGTACAGCGACGCCTCGGCGCTGAGCGCCTGCCAGTACCCCCCGTGCACGAACACCAACAGCGGCGCGCCCGGTGCCGCCGTCACGAACTGCGTGCCGCCCGGCAGCTCGTGCACCCGGTCACCGAGCGTCGCGCGTGCCGCAGCGCTGCGGGCCACGTAGTCGTCGACGAACGGCTGCGCCGAGCCACCCACCCGAGAACTGGGCGAATACTCCTGTTCCAGGTCCGACACGGTGACCATCGTAGGCGCCGACGCGTAGGGTCTTTGGTCCCATCCCCAAGGGGTCACGCGCCCCTGACTGCCAGGGTGGACGCACCGCTACCGTCGTCTGCGTGTCCGTGAACCGCAAGTCCTCACCCCGTCGTCCTCTTCACCTCACCGTTGCCCTGGTCGGCCTGCTGGCCGTCGGCGCTGCGGCGTGCTCCGAAGACCCGAACGACGCCGTCACCACGTCGGCCGCCTCCACCGTGCCCGGCGACTCAACCTCGACCACCGAGGTCCCCCTCCCGATGGGCGACATCGTGGCCACGGCCCTGACGGGCCACGTGTTCACGCAGCTCGCCGGCAACGTGGTCGACGCCGGACTCGTCGAGGCGCTGCGCGCACCCGGCCCGTTCACGGTGTTCGCCCCCACCGACGCTGCGTTCGAGAAGCTGCCGCTCGACGTGCTGCACACCGTGCAGGACAACGGCGACGTACTCAAGGCCGTCCTGCTCCACCACGTGGTGGAGGGCGCCATCACCCCGGAGACCATGGAGGAGGGTGAGCTCACCACCTTGGCCGGCACCACCCTCACCGTCACCAAGGTCGGCGACACGTTCTTCGTCGACGGCAACCCCGTCGGTGCCGGCGTGCAGGCCACCAACGGCTGGGTGTTCGTGATGGGCGACGTGCTCGTCCCCGGCCAGGCGCTCGGCACGGTCGTCGACGTGGCCGTCACGTTCAAGGACGCCGGCTTCGGCACGCTGGTCACCGCGGTCACCGAGGCCGGCCTCGTGGAGACGCTGTCCGGCGAGGGCCCGTTCACGGTGTTCGCCCCGGTCGA
>Ga0172367_10008598_pt1 | contig 11376 bp, 4 predicted proteins | sample Lak10m_FD_114542 | JGI IMG/M metagenome (GOLD analysis project Ga0172367, IMG submission 114542) | Freshwater microbial communities from Kabuno Bay, South-Kivu, Congo - kab_022012_10m | ecosystem: Environmental > Aquatic > Freshwater > Lake | place: Democratic Republic of the Congo: South-Kivu...
ATAGGTCAGCAGATTATGGCCTCGCAGGCCCTCCAGTCCGTCGGGCAGGTCCAGACCAGCGGCGCTCGGGATTGTCCCCTCCGCGCCTTGCGCCCGCGCAATGATCACGACGTCCAGAATCTGTCGTCGGCGCGCCAGTTCCATCTCCAGCTCGACCCGCCATTGCGTGCCGCAGAAAAGGTCGGTCAAGAGGATGCCGAACAGACGGTGCCAGTGCAGGATATTTCCGGGTGTCATGAGCCGCATCCGCTATCGTCGGGCCTGCCAACTGTTGCACAAAAAACGTGACAGCGGACAGGAAACTTGCCGCGATCTCTGCCACTGATTTGCTACTTGGGGAGGGGGGCGCGATGATGGAGGGAGGTAATGGCGTGGCCTCGGGGGCGATAGTGGTCAGGGGACGTTGTCCCCCGACACCCCCTACCAAAGGCCGGCGGGCCTTTGGAAACCGGGTTATTGTATGGTGCGGAGTTGTAGGGGCGAGGGAGACACGATGGCGAGATGTATTATCGGTGTGGCGCTCGTTTAGACGTGATGGTAGAATTCTATAATTATCAATGCCTTGACAACCGTCCGCCGCTATGCTGTATTTTGCTCTTCGAGTCGCCGCTGGCGGGGAATTTCGCCCAGCCCGGGTGATGAAGGCCGGCAACCACGACGCTGGCCCGGGCTAAAAAGCTGGCGTCCGAGGCACCAAATGGCAGTGTATGTCCCCGGGTTTGAATGCGATCTCTTTGTCAGCTATGCCCATGTTGACAATGATCCCATATTTGGAAACCCGGCGGGGTGGGTTGAGCGTCTGGTCCGTAATCTCGACGGCGTATTGGCGAGCAAAATTGGCCGCAAAGATGACTATACGATTTGGTGGGATAAAAGAGATTTTCGCGGCAACCATAGTGTTGCCGATATCCTCGACAGACTTAGGCGTTCAGCCGTGTTCTTGGTAATCTTGTCACCTGGATGGCTTCACGAGAGGTCATTTTGCCGCGACGAGATGAAGGCGTTTTGCCAGAGGGCGAGGGACGAACGACGGGGCTGCATTTTCACAGTCGAGCGGGACCGGCTGGACAAGAGCATGGCTGTGCCTGAAGAGATTAAGGCGCTCGGGCGCTACACGTTTTGGAGCACAGACAATCACGACACTGCGATCCCGTATGGTATTGTTGGTTCTGCCGAGGCGGAGAGGGGATATACCAGCCAGGTCACGCGGCTGGCAGCTGACATATCATCGCAATTGAAGCACCTTCGCGGAAGTGTCCGTCAGCAGACTATTGCACCCTCTGCGCCGACAAACGTGCAGGCGACGACATCGGCCGAAGCGCCTGAGGGACCGCAGCCCCCATTGGTGGTTTTGGGCGATGTTGCCTCTGATTTGCTGAGCGAGCGTGACCAGGCGCGGCGATGCCTGGAACTGGCGGGCATCACGGTTTGGCCCCGATCAGGCAACCTGCTGGATGAGGTTGGATTCGATTCCGTCCCCCCCTGCCGTAGTGGCGGTCCCACCTTCCTCCAGCTTCTTGGCCCAGGTTCAGGCGTCCGCGCCGGGACTTCGCCGCCGGGCGGGGGGGCGGAGATCGGCCGGGCCTGGTGGCAATACCGTCGAGCAGTCGAGGCAGGCTGGGGGGTACGGCAGTGGCGGCGGCACAATCTTGATTGCAAGGCAGTGAGCGATTCCTGCCTGCGCGATCTCCTCAGCCTCGAGACAGTAGAGGCGGACTCGCTGGACGCCTTTCTGAGCCGGGTCGTGGCGGCAATAACGCCAAATCCGCCGACAAAGGCGGTACCAAGGGCGCAGACCGCAGAAATCCCGGCCAGCCCGCCGAATCTGTTCATTAATGCCGCGCCCGTGGATATGGAACTGGCGCGCAACCTTCGGACGGCACTGGCCTCGGACGGTCTGTTGGTCTCCATACCCGAACGGAATCATGGCGACCCCAGGAGGGATTTGGAAAAAAGCTTGGTTAAGGCTACCGGCACGTTGCTGCTATATGGAGATGCCAGGCTAAATTGGGTGAAGTCGCAGGTCAATCAATATTACAAACTAACACCGCAACAGGAGGCGCGGTCGCAGCGTCTCGCGGTCCTAACGACGCACCCTCCCAGGAAGGACAATCCAATCGAGCAGTCCAAGGGGGTAGGGCTGTTCGGAGAGGCCAGCGCGGGACCGGAAGTCATAAGTGCTATTAAGCAGTGATTCACCGGCAATGCGCTTGCGGGTGGCGCGCATGTCTGAGACTCCCTATCCCGGCCTGCGGGCGTTTCGGCGCGACGAGTCGGATGTCTTCTTTGGCCGCGAAACCCACGTCGACGCCATGCTTGAGCGGCTCGGTGCCCATCACTTCCTGGCGGTGACGGGGGCATCGGGCGCCGGCAAATCCTCCCTGGTCAAGACAGGCCTGCTTGATGCGCTTGAACTTGGCTTCTTGGCCGAGGCCGGTCCCAACTGGACGGTCGTCGAGTTCCGGCCCGGGGAGCGAGCGCTGCGTAATCTGGCCGAGGCGCTGGTGGCGGCCGCGGAGCAGGCCTGGGGGCTAGAGCGGTTTGGCGACATCGTGCCGTTGCTGGAGGCGGAACTCAGCCAGAGCCGGCGCTCACTGGAACCCTGGCTGGCGGGGGTTGGATTTCCGGCCGATGAGAATCTGCTGATTCTGGTTGACCAGTTTGAAGAGTTGTTCCGCTACCGCCGGGGCGCCGAGCCAGCGGCCGGCAGCGACCCCGGTGTGTGGTCGGCCGACTGGCGGGTGGCGGCGGACGCCTTTGTGCAGCTCCTGCTGGCGAGCGCCGGCGCCTGCGGGGGCCGGGTCAACGTGGTGTTGACCATGCGTTCGGACTTCCTCGGTGACTGCGGCGTGTTCGAGGGGCTGGCCGAGCGTATCAACGAGTCGCAGTTTCTGACCCCGCGGATGACGCGCGAGCAGCTCCGCAGCGCGATCGAGGGACCCTGCCGCGTTTACGGTGGCAGCATCGAGCCGGAGCTGACCGATCGGCTGCTCGAAGAAATCGCCCTGGATGCCGACCCGCTGCCGCTGATGCAGCACGCGCTGATGCGACTGTGGGCACACGCGACCAAGACGGCGGGCGAAACGGCCGGCAACGGCAAGACAGTCGGCTTGCGCGAGCGGGACTACCGGGAGCAGATCGGTGGCCTGCAACAGGCTCTGTCCCGCCACGCGGATGACGTGCTGGCAGAGGTCGCCCCGGAAGCTGACAAGCACCGTCGGCGCTTGGCTGGCATCCTGTTCCGGTGCCTGACTGTGGGGTCGGGCTCGGTGTACGACCGCCGCCGCCCAGCCAGTCTCGGTGAAATCGCGGCGGTCGCCGGGCTTGATGATGTCACCGACCTGATCCCGATCATCGAAGGCTTCCGGACCACCGGCCGCCATTTCCTGACCCTCAACCCGCAAGGCCCCGCAGGTCCCGGGAGCATGGTTGACATCACCCATGAAAGTCTAATTCGGCGCTGGGAGCAGCTTCGCGAATGGGTAACCGAGGAATACGAGGCCGCCGAATTCTGGCGCCGCCTTGCCACCACCGCGGCCGAGTGGGACAAGGGCCGGGCCGCCTTGTGGTCATCCCCAGACATCGACATCGCGTTACGCTGGTACGAGGACCAAGCGCCAACCGCTGATTGGGCCAAGCGCTACGGCGGCGACTTCGAACTGGCGAAGCGCTTTGTCGCCGAGAGCGAACAGCAGCAGATTGACCAGCAGCGCGAAAAGGAACGACAGGCTGAACTGATCCGGACGGCCCGCGATCATGCCGAGCGGCAACTTCGGCGATCCCGGATCAACCAATCGCGTTTCCTGGCAGCGAAGTCCACGGAAGCAATGAAGAACGGCAATTGCGAGAAAGCGCTGGGATTGGCGCTGGAAGCGTTGCCGAGGTCGTTCGCCCACCCGGAACGCGCTGATCGCCCCCTGCTTCGGGGGGCCGCCGAAGTCTTGGCTGCCATTCGCGTAGCCTATGACCTTCCCAACATCGGCTTGCCAGGCTGGAATGGCGCATTCATCGGAAATGGCAGTCGCGCAGTAACTGTTGATTGGTATGGGATTCACCATTGGGATGCAACAACCGGGGCAGAGATTTCAATTATTCCACTGAATCGTGAAGACTACAGCCTCCTTGACATGTTATTCAGCGCGGATGGGTCGCTGGTGAGTGCTTTCGGTAGACACGATAAGAGCGCCATTTCCATCTGGAGCACCGAGAGCGGCGCCAAGGTGGCGACGCTCCAGGAGATTAAGGGGAGAGCCGTTACTTGGGCGTTTTCCAAGGACTTGCGCTGGGTGGTGACTGGGTCAGAAGATGGCATTGCGCAGGTGTGGTGTGTCGCAACCGGCCACGAGGTCGCCGTCTTGATCGGACATAACAGTAAGGTCACTTCGGTGGCAATCAGCCAGGACGGACCACGGGTGATCACGGCCTGTGGTGACAGAGCCGTGCGTCTGTGGAGTGTTGCAGATGGTAATCTTCTGGCAATCACACATATTGGTAGAAACTTAATTAGAGCCGTCACCTTCTCGCCCGACGAAAAAGATGTTATTATGATATTTATGGATGGCAGTGTCAAGTCGTGGGATGGAACCGGCTACGGCAAGCCAAGGGTGGTGGTTCGCGGCCCTCGCCCGATCGACTATAGAAGTCTGAGCCCGGACAGAGTGCCGCTGGCCACGGAGACGTCAGATGGCTCCGTGCGGATTTCGAGTCTCGCGGACATCGGCAACGCCATCTCCTTTCGCATGCCCGAAGCCGGGAAGAGAAGTCGCGTCCAAACGGTGGCGATCAGCCCAGACGCGTCGCGGATCATGACGTTGCACGCTGACGATACAATTCGACTTTGGAAGCTAAGCCGGACGGTGACGCGTTCCGACGGCGGGCCGAAATCAGGGGTGGCGGGCCACCGGCTGGTGGCGCGCAGCCCGGATTGGTCACGAGTGCTGACGACACGAGAGGTCAGGAGCAGACGTTGGTACGATAAGGCGTTCCAGTCATGGCTCGACGTCCTGGCGACGGAGCAGGGCGAGCCGATTTCAGCGCCCTTCGAGCGAGTCGGTCATGATGTAATCACCGCACCAGAGTGCGCCGAGGCTTGGCTCTCGGACACGAGGACCGGCGCCCGGCCGGTGGTGCTGCGTGGCCACCGAGCCCCTGTCCTGAGCGCAGCATTCAGCCCGAACGGAACCTGGGTGGTCACGACCTCCTGGGACGGATGTGTCCGGCTGTGGGACGCGGCCAGTGGTGCCATGCACGCGGTTCTGCCTAACCAGGCGGATAACTCGTCCGTGTTTGCCGCGGTCAGCCCGGATGGTTCCCGGGTCCTCATAAGTCCTGATGATTCCGAGGCGCTTGTGGTGAATACAGCGAGCGGAGCCGCGGTGACTGAGCTAACCATACATGACCGGATGGTCACGTCCGGCGCCTTCAGCCCCGACGGCGCGCGGATGGTGACCGCATCCACAGACGGGACCGCCCAGGTCTGGGATGCCGCTACCGGGGCCCGGCGCGCGGTCCTGCGCGGCCATGGGGGTGAGGTGACGTCGGCAGTCTTCAGTGCCGACGGTTCGCGGGTGCTCACAGTTGCCGTTGATCGCACCGCCCGGCTGTGGGATGTCTTGACCGGGGCCGTGATCGCGATCCTTCGTGACTCTGCGCCTCACGAGGTGGTGGCGGCCCGGTTTGATGCGGACGGCGAGGGTATTCTGACCGAAGCCTCGGACGGATCCGTCCGCCGCTGGGCGGAGTGGGGCGGCGTCAGCCTTGCCGAGGCGCTGGCTGTTGCCCACGCCCGCATGCCGAGGGCGCTTAATGAGTATGAGCGTGCCGAGGCGTTCCTGACCAATCCGGAGGACGGCGCATTTGACGCGTCGGGCGGAGTGCCGCTTGGGCCAAGCGACCGGCCGGCGGCCGAGCCGGGCGGGACCGGCGGCAGCCAGCCCGACCGCGGTCAGCCGCCAACAACGGACGACGAGGCCGAACGTGTTCAGCACTTGTGGGACGGCGCCGGCATCCCTGCCGATCGCCCACAGGCCATCCGCCTGTGGCGCACGGCGGCCGGGGGAGGGCAACCGACCGCGCACGAACGGCTGGGCTGGCTTTTTGATTTCGATCGTGGCGAGGGACCCCGGAACCTGGAGCGCGCCCTGTTCCATTACATGGTCGCCGTCCGCCTGTTCGAGCAGGCCGGAGACACGGGAAAGCGTATGGGCGCAGCCGCCGACGCCCGCCGTCGGCAGGTCTCGCTGGCCTCCATCCTGCCGATGAAAACGGTGGCGCGGATCTGGGAGCGGGCGCTGGTTTGGCAGCCGGGCCAGTCTTTCAATGATGATGACACGGCGAGATAATACAACTGCGCGTAACTTCTGACCCTTTGCCCCTTATAACCGGTTCCCAAAGGCCTTTCGGCCTTTGGCTGGGGGTGTCGGGGGACAGCGTCCCCTGACGGCCGGCGTAAGCCGGCAACGCCGCCGGCAACGGATCAAGATTAAGCCCGCCAGCATAACGCCCCTCTTACCGCCCCAGATACCCCAACACAATCCCCGACACCAGCACCAGCGACACCACGCACGCGGCGATGGAGGCGACTTGGCGGCCGGTGCCGTTCACCAAGGCGTCATGATTGCTCATGGTTGCGCGCTGCTTCTCGATTTCGCGCTGGGTTTTGCGGTACTCCTTGCGGGCCTCGGCGAAGCCGCCGGCGTCCTTGCGCAGTTCATCGCCGTTGTCGATCAACTTGAGCAGGTCATTAATGCGCCCGGCCCGCGCGGTCGATTCCAAATCGCGCCGCATTTTGTCCTGGAGCGGCCGGTTGTGGATGCGGTCGACTGCCGGCTTGGCCAGGGTGACCAGCCAGTCGCACAGCCGCGGCAGCGTTTGGCTGCTGCCGCGGTACTGCACCTCGGCCAGGATGGTAATGATGGCGAGAATCCGCCGCACCGGCGAGACGCCGACGCCGAGTTGGACCAGCAGCCCCTCGTCGATCATCCGGTGACGCGAGGCGATGAAGGCGGCGATATGGCGGTCCATCGGCTCGGTCGGCCGCCCCCGGGCGGCGCCCAGGGTGTCAAGCGCGGCCGCCAGTTCCGTCAGCGTCATCGCACAATAGCTCTCGACCGCCTGACTGAGACATTGCAGATTGCGGTTGAGATCATAAAGAACCCGCTCGACACCGAAGCCGGGCCCAAGCCGGTCAAGCAGGGTCCTTGTGGAGTCCAGGGTCTGGGCGATCTGGACCGTCTGCGGCTTGACCTCAGTCTGGAAATCCATCCAGACCACCGGCAGTTGCCCGCGCAGGATTTCGGCGATCGCCTGAAAGTTTTCCTTGCGCAGCGCCGCCTCGGCCAGGGCGATCCCGATCGCGTCCGGCATCACCGCGCGGCCGCGATAGCGGATCGGCGCCGACGGATCGAGCGCCATGGAAACCCGGCTGACCAAGCGGTCGACCTGGGTCGTGGGCGCCCCGCCGGCCGCGCCGGCGACCGCCTTCTGGACCGCAAGCCCCAGCGCCTCATCGGAAATGCTGCGCTTGATCCAGACATCGACCTCGCCGCTCTCGATCACCCGGGCCCCTTCCGGCCCGGCGGCGCTGAGCGCGCGGGCGACCGAACGCGGGTCCCAGTACTCTCGCCCGGCGATCACCAGCGGCCGGCTGGCCCGCCGCGAGACGATCTGCTGCTTGGGATTCTGGCGCCTTCCTTCCATCCACTGCTCGACCTGCACCATGCCCCAGCGCTGCTTTTCATCGTCGACCAACAGGCCGCGGACCAGCTCGGTGCCGCCGCCTGACGGCAGCCGCTGCGAGCCGACCAGGGCCGCAAACGAACCGCGCTCGATGCGCGCACTCAAGACCGCCTCGTCCTCCGTGGTCCCGATCGGGTTACGGCCAAGCAGCAAGGTCAGAACGGTCACCCCGAGTGCATAAAAATCGTCGGCCGGGGCGCCGTTGCCGCGTCCGATCGCCTGCGCCATTGCCCGTTCCTGGGTTTCGAACAGCATCGGCTGACCGTACCCGGGCGGCGTCGACACGCACTCGCCCAGCATCAGCGCGCTGCCATCGCCGCTGCCGGCTTCGCGCCGGAACAGGTTGGTCGGCCGCACCCCACCGTGAATGAGGGCCCGCGCATGCAGGCTCTTGAGTGCGCTGACCACCGGTGGCAGTACCTGCCGGGCGAGCCGGTCCTCGTTGAACGGGGTGATGGCTTCATTGAGGTCGGCCATCAGCGGCAGGCCGCCCGGTCGGTCGAACACCAGCGCAAACCGGTGCCCCCGCTCGGATGGCCACTCGACCACGCCCCACTGCGTCACCCGCACCATCCCCTGCGACTCCAGGCCGGAGAGCGTCGTGAACGACTCCTGACGCACGGGCACCCGATTGAGGCAGAGGAGCGCGTAAAACTCGGACGACTCCTTGGCATGGCGGGCGACAAAGGCGGGACCGGCGGGGGTATCGAGGTGCGGCAAGCGCTGGTCGGGCAGAATATCGATATGCTCGCCCAGGCGGACCGGCGCCAACGGCTGCCCGCGGCTGCCCCCGACGGCGGCGCCACCCGCCTTTGGCCCGGCAGGCTTGGGTTCGGGCGGCTTGGGTTCGGGCGAACCGCCTGCCGGTGCGTCGCTGCTAACAGCCATCCCGCTCTTTTCCCTCCTCTTCCTGGCCAAACCCGGTTTCCAAAGGCCCGCCGGCCTTTGGCAGGGGGTGTCGGGGGACAGCGTCCCCTGACCTTGCGCCGAGCAGGCGCTAGGGTCTTTAGCGTGTTGATCCGTCAGGGGACTTTGTCCCCCGACACCCCCAACCAAAGGCCGGCGGGCCTTTGGAAACCGGGTAATTGCCCCCCGGCCTATTTCACCGAAGCGTCACTGCCGCCCGCTTGCCGTCGTCCGCTCCCGTCCTCGTCGGCGGTCGGCGGCGTAATGCGCAGCGACGTGACTTGGTGACGGACCCGGCTCAGCACCTCGAACCGGAACTCATAAAACGTAAAAACCTGACCGACGCTCGGTATCAGCCGCGCTTCGTTGATGACCAGACCGGCAATGGTGGAGGCCTTGTGATCCGGCAACCGCCACTCGAATTCCCGATTGAGATCGCGGATGGTCACCGTGCCGTCGACGACATAAGTGCCGCCCGGCTCGGCACACACCCCCTGCACCGTCACATCATGTTCATCGTGGATGTCGCCGACGATATCCTCCAAAATATCCTCAAGCGTCACCACCCCCATCAGGGCCCCATACTCGTCGATCACCAGGGCGAAATGCTCGCGGCGTTGCCGGAACGCCTGGAGCTGATCGAACAGGGTTGTGGTATCTGGCACAAACCAAGGCTTGGCGGCAATCTCGAGCAGATCAAGGCCCTCAAGGCGACCATCGCGCGCCCGCACCTCGCGCAGCAACGCCTTGGCGTTGATGACGCCGACGACATTATCAGGGTTATCCTGCCAAACCGGCAGCCGGGTGAACCGGGCGTCGAGCACCGCATCGACAACCTGCGACGGGTCGGTCCGCGCGTCGATGGTGACCAGGTTGCGGCGGTGGGACATGACCTGGCTCACCGCCACGTCGGTGAGATCGAGGATCGAGCGCAGCATCGCCCGCTCCTCGCGGACCTCCTCCTCGGTTTCCTCCTTGCGATGAAGGTCAATCGCGCCGCGCAACTCGGCCTCCGACGAATCGGTCGGGATCAATTCCCGCCCGCCGCGCAACGAGCGCAACAGTTGCAGGACCACCACCTCCGCCGTCAGCGTCACCGGCCCCAGCACCCGCACCAGATTATCAACCACGCGTGCGACCCGCAGCGAGGTGTTGTCCGGATCGTTGAGGGCGTAGGTCTTGGGTGCCACCTCGGAAAAGATGACGATCAGCACCGTCATCACGATGGTGGCATAAACCACGCCCGAATCACCAAAAAAGTCGATCAGTACACTGGTCGCCAGCGCCGACGAAAGGATGTTGACGATGTTGTTGGCAAAAAGAAGAGCGCTGATCATCCGCTCTTTCTGCTCACGCAAGCGATTGACCCGCCGGGCCCGATGGTCGCCCTCCTGCTCGAGCTGGTGCATGCGTGGACGCGAGGCGGCGGTCAATGCGGTCTCAGACGCCGAAAACAGCGCCGAGAGCATCAGCAGAACCACAATAGCAACCACGATTGCCCAGAACTCGGAATCGAACGCGTTCTCCATCATCCATCCACCACTGCCCAGATACCTCACACCAAATAAAAAAAGAGGGGGTTCCGGGGCCGGTCAGGCCCTGGATCGGGGGGCCTTTCGGGGGGCGGAAGCCCCCCGAGAATGGGGCACGCAACCACTCTGGGGGCTTTCGCCCCCCGACCCCCAACTGGGGGGCCTGACCGGCCCCCCAGCCCCCCCCCCTCTTTTCCCAAAAGAACGTACCAGATTACGCCATTCTTAAGGTTATCAACGCGCGAGCGCCGCTGCCACCTCAAAACCCGGCCCGGCCGGCCAAAGCATCCTCAACCAAATGCCTGACCTCCGCCAGTTCAACATCCCGGCTGATGAAAGCAGCGCCGATGTCACGCATCAGAATGAAGGTCATGCGACCGCCGACCACCTTCTTGTCGTGGCGCATCGGCGTCAGCAGCGTATCCGCCGTCCAGCCGCCGGCCCCGGCGATCTGGCGCGGCGAACTCGGCAGCCCGACCGCGGCCAGGTGAGCCCGCACCTGCTTGACCACCACCGCCGGCACCAGGCCAAGGCGATTGGAGAGCGCAAGCGCCATCACCATGCCGACGGCGACCGCCTCGCCATGGTAGAGGGTGTCGCCAAAGCCGGTGGCCGCTTCCAGCGCGTGTCCGAACGTGTGGCCGAGGTTGAGCAGGGCGCGCAAGCCCGTCTCGCGCTCATCGCCGGCGACGATCGCCGCCTTCGCCTCACAGCTTACCACCACGGCGTGATGCAGACGGGCGTGATCGCCCATGCACAACGCCTGGGCATTGCCGTCCAGCCAATCAAAGAAGGCGGTGTCGCCGAGCAACGCGTATTTTAGAATCTCCGCGTAACCGGCGCGCACATGACGCTGCGGCAGGGTATCGATCGTGGCCACATCGGCCAGCACCATTCGTGGCTGATGGAATGCGCCGACCAGATTCTTGCCGTGCCGGACATTAATGGCGGTCTTGCCGCCGACCGAGCTGTCGACCTGCGCGAGCACGGAGGTCGGTATCTGGATGAAGTCGATCCCGCGCAAGGCGACCGCGGCGACGAAACCGGTGAGATCACCCACCACCCCACCGCCAAGCGCCACCACCAGCGTCGCCCGATCAACGCCGCGCTCGAACAACGCGCCCAGCACCTCCTCGAACCGGGAGAAGCTCTTGCTTTCCTCCCCCGGCGGGATAATCACCGGTTGCAGCATCCGCAGCCC
>Ga0172367_10008599_pt1 | contig 11375 bp, 12 predicted proteins | sample Lak10m_FD_114542 | JGI IMG/M metagenome (GOLD analysis project Ga0172367, IMG submission 114542) | Freshwater microbial communities from Kabuno Bay, South-Kivu, Congo - kab_022012_10m | ecosystem: Environmental > Aquatic > Freshwater > Lake | place: Democratic Republic of the Congo: South-Kivu...
CAACCATAAATAACGTATTAAATTCTCCTTGCCCCCAAATAATTCCTTTTTGGTCAATAACCAAACCATATGGAGATATACCAAGAAAAATGTCTGCCATCTTTGCTCCATCATTGGCATTTAGTCTAACCAAAGTTTTTGAGTTCCAATAACCAATCCATACATGGTTTTCTTTGTCTACTGCCGCACCTCTTGCATATGAACCTTTATTTGGATTAACAATAAACTTGATACACTCGTCATTACCTATTGGCTGTGAGCCAGTTGATGTTTCAATAATTCCATTTCCATTTTTATCAATACACTTTGTTTTGTCTGCAATAATTTTTGCTACTTGACCATCGCCACGACAGGCAACCCAAACATTACCTTCAAGGTCAACTGATGTTCTTGATGGATCAGAACAAACCTGAAAACGACCCACCTCTGTTATTGTTTTGCAATCAACCTTTGAGACAGTGTTATTTGGTGAGTTTGCGATCCAAATAAACTTTAGGTTCAATGAAATTGATGATAGATCAAGTGTTACATTTCCTTGTGGATCCAAACCAAGACCAGTTGCATTTTCACTATTTAAGTTCCATGAACCACCACCAACTGTTTGTTGATTACAAGTTAGATCACAATTTCCACAAGTTGATTTAACTCCCTCGTCTGTTTCACCATCGCAATCATTATCTTTATTATCGCATATTTCTGGAGAAGGTCCAACATCACTTAGACACACATCCCAAAACCCGTCTTTACAAGCCTGTGAACCTTTTTTGCAAACTCCCTTGCCAGCAGTTGCAGGGTCATATGAATAACATGGTAATGGCTTACCAGAACATGAACAACCAACTGTACCAACTTTGGTACAATCAGGGCATACATCACCAAAGTTTGGATTAAAGTCGTCACAGTCTGGACCTAAATTGCAACCATCACCAAATCCGTCACTATCTTCGTCGGTGCATACAGGAGGCTCTACAACCTCTTCAATATCTTCCATTGTGTCTTCTTGTGTATCTTCCGTGTCTGCATTTTCTAGGTCATTTTCTGTATCTTCTGTAGGCACATCCGCAGATACATCTTCAGCCACATCTATATCTTCCGCTGCCATGTCTTGTTCTGCAACATCTGCAACATCTTTTTCAATTGTTCCAATATCTTGTTTTATATCAAAACCAAAACCAGACTGAACGCTTGGGTTGGTTTGCTCTTGCGAACAAGATATTAAGAATAATAAAGACAAAATAAATTTCTTTGACATAATAAACTCCTTTATATAAATAGAATAAACAAACAAAGAACCCCTGTCAAGTTTCCCTGACAGGGGTTCCCATTACTCATTTACTCTACTGATTAACCCAAGAGATCTTGGCAGATAACTAGACCGTACATATCGGGTCTAACCATCTTCTTGGCGTAACGAGTCATTACACCCTTACGAGGAGCAAAATCCTCTGTGCCAAAGATGGTGGGGGTTACTTGTAGTGGTACGTAAGGAGCGTAAACGTAACCAGACTCTAGGAAGCTGTTGCCTCTACGACCAACCAAGATAACTTGGCGTGGGAAGTAGGGGTCAACATAAACGTCCCATTTCTTGGAAATGTTACCAACTTTAACAACACCAGCAGAACCACCCTTGGTTTCGTCAGCTAGAACACTAGCCTTGAAGCCTGCGGTGAACTCTAGTAAGTTAGCTACTTCGGGTGAGCAAACTAGGAAGTTGGCACCACCGCGTAGTGTCTTTCTGTGGACTTGAGCTGAAACATCATTGATTGTTTCAATGAGTGTTTCATACCACATGGAGACATTACCAGTGAAGCTTGCGCCTGTGATTGTTGCACCAGTTGTACGATTTACGAACTTACCGGGTCTACGTGACCAGTATAGAGTTGAAGCAGTTGCACCTTTGATTAGGTCGCCCAATACTTCACGATCAATTTCTAGAGCAATTTGCTCAGAGAGAATAGAGGTTAGCTCTACTTCTGCATCGAGGTTATGATAAGCATTTAGGTCTTGACCTAGTTCTGGTGACCACTTGGCACGTAGTTTCTTGGTGATAGCTGTTACAGCAATTGAATCAACTTTGATATCGATTTCAGGAATTGCTGATGTGGCAGTATCGCCAATATTACCGCTTACTGTGGTAACATCTGATTCTAGCAACCAATCGGCAGCACCAACGACAGAACCAATAGCGTTTGAAGCTGAGAATTTATCAGCAGCAGCGTATTGGAAGCCGAGAGTGGCGTTTAGAGCAGACTTCAAATTATCTGTTGTTTCAGAACCAGTAGCAACTGTAACAATTAATAACTTGGTAGAATCAGTTGGGTCAGCCGCAGTCAAACGACGAACTTGTTTACCACCAGCAGCACCCAATGAAGATGTAATGGTTATAGTAACCAATGCATCGGTATTTAAATTGGTTAGAGCTGATTTAGAAACAGTGGCAACACAAACTACAGAACCTGAGAGATCGGCATCAAATTGAACCAATCTATCGCCGCCGATGCTTTGATAAGCAACGCTACCAAAAGTATATGTGCTACCTACAGTTCCAGAAGCTACTACAGTTGCGGCAGTAGTTAAACCTTTAATTGGTGATGAATAACCTTGATTTAAAGCATAGAAACCTTTTTCAGCAAACTGAGGTTCGGCTGTTGAACCAAGTCTAACACCGCCAGTGATTTGGCTTGCCAATCTACCACCACCGTATAGTGAATCTGAAGTTGTTGCAACGTCAGAGCCTGTACCAGATGGACGCTTATTGCCATATGAGAAGTCGAGGAAGAAGATTAGACCAGAGGGAAGGCTCATGGGTTGTACGGAGACAATCTCATTAGCGATCAACTGACCGAATACTCTTCTTACGATGGGGAACGCAACAGCAGCAAAACCCTCAACGTCGCCACCAGCCATTGTGGTGGATTCGCGGAGTAGTTCTTTTGCTTGATTTTCTAACAAACGAGCCATTGAATTTTTTGTAACATCGCTCTCGATACCTTCCAAAAGACCTGTACGTGTCCATTTATTCAATAGAGCAGCACCTTCTTTTTGTAGGTCACGACTAACGATACCTTCTGTTAATCTTTCTACAATACCTGACATGATTATATCCTCCTAGATATAGTTAAATAATTTATAGACCCGCTAATCTCTTCCAACGATCAGAAACAGGATCTGCTTCTTTCTTTTCATCAATTCTGCGGGGGCTAACAACTAAAGAGCTATTTCTATTGATTGCCTCACTCAGCGATTTTGGTTTTTGAACGCTACCATTGGTGCTGCCCACTGAATTTAGAGTATCATATATTACTTTAGCTTGTTCTAATGATTCTGCATTTGAAAGATTCTCGACAAGTTTTTCTTTTTGTCGCTCATTCAAAGAGGGATCTTTCAATACACAGTTCGTATAAAAGAGTTTGCCGTTGGTCGTATTTGATTCAACTAGCTTATCCTTTAGCGATTGTACAACTTTGGTAAGTTGATTTAATTGTTTTTTGCTCTCAGCAAGTTCTGCTTTGAGAGCTTCTTGTTCTTTTTGCTTTTCAGCTAATTCTTTTTTATTGGCTTCGCGTTCTTCTTTCATTGATTCTTCTGCAATTCTTGCAACAATATCAACAAGCTCAGCTTCGCCTAGTGTTGATTGATTTGCACCCATCCAACCAGTTGGAACAACTTTGGTATTAAAGTGAATGGATTCTTCAAGGGATTCTTCCATATCAACTTCATAACCAATAAATGGTGTGTCGCCTGTGGCTTCTTCAAGCTCTAGTTCTTCATCCAATTCTTCATCTAAAGAATTATCAATTTCATAAAGGCTTTCTTCATAATCGCCATCTGGTGACATTTGGGTTTCTTCTAAGACTTCTTCTTCGTCTTCGTCGCTCTCTTCTAGAATTGATTTAATGCTATCAAGATCAATATCTAATTCTTCTTGTAATTCTTCTTTACCAGTCACATCTTTTAGTGGAATTTCTACTGGCTTGGAAACATCTTCTTTGGTTAAAAGTTCTTCGTGAGCGAAAGGAATAGTATCTAATACTTCCTCTGTGCCTTCTAAAAGTTTTTCTACAGCATCTTTAATATCTGCCGAATATTTTTCAATAACGATTTGTTCAGCATTTTTTATAGCTGCTTCACGCAATGTGTTGGCGTGTATTACTGCTTCTTCTAAAATTGAACTCATATAGATATACTCCTAACGTCAAATATAAATAGTATATAAAAATACAAAATTATCGTGTTAATTATTTTATGGTATCCTTGGCTCAATTTTTATTGTATAGCCATGTTTGTTTAATACTTCTTGTTCATTAAAACGCTCATTATCTAATGTTATTTCTTTATAAAGAAAGTCTGTAGTTTCTATCTCTCCCCAGCCAATTATACAATAATGAATTTGTTTTGTTGTATTTTTTACAATCGGATTAATTGTTTGAAACCCGTCAGAAAAATTATTATGTTCTCTAATAATGAGTGTTTGTTTCATTGTAGAACATCCCCAATTGCTCTTTGGATATTATATATTTTTGTTCTTTCGTCTGTTGTTAATTTTCTGCCAATTATTATTAAAGATGAATAATCGGCAGTAATTGTAGAGAAGCCATATGAAGAACCCCAATGTATTGGAATATTATTAAAATTGGTAACACTGGTCGCTGTCCCCGGAGCAGCAGGAGATAGAAACCCGGTTAGTGTTTGTGTAACATTATTGATAGAAAACTCAAAGGTGTTGCCAGTTCCATTATCTTTTGCTGCCTTCCAATAAAAAGTAAAGTGATTAAAACCAGTTCTAAGATAATTATTAGTATTATCAACCAGATAAGAAGCAATTTGATAGTGATTTGAAGTATGCCCTCTTTTTAAATCAAATTCTATTTTACCAGAAGCTACTGTGGTTGGAAAAACTATTTGTAATTCTAAAGCTCCCAAAGTATTTACGTATGCACCACCAAAGCCACCTAGACCAGTCTCAAATAATATGGGATAAACTGCTGCGCCATCAACATTATTAAGGTCTAAGTATGTACAAACAGTCATATCTGTAACGCTAGTCATATTTACATTTCCAAATGTACCTTGAGTTGTTCTAGTAGTCAGATATGTTCCACTCGCATTGCCAAAATTTTGGAATGGTCTGCTTGTACTTGAATTCAATGCTGGTCTAGCTGCGTCAGTAACCTGATCTAAATACAAAGGACTTGAACTAGTTAATAAATTTGAAAAACTAGTCCATTTAGAAACTTTTCCATTTGCTATTGTTGCTGTTTCTGGAAAACCAAAAAATATTAGATCTGGTCCTGCTATACTTAAAACGGAAGCATAAATACTAGCAAAATTATCCAAGGATGTTTTAAAACCAACGGATGATGCGGAATTTTTTTTATAAGAACCAAATCCGCTTTTACACATTTTTAACCAACTCCAATAGAGCCAGACCAATTTAATGGGAGTTCGTTATATGGTACATTTGTTACCCCAGCAATAACACTTGCTGTACAGCCAGTTGTACTATTACCCATTAAATAAACGCTGGTGACTTTCCATTCGCCCGTATATGATTCGCCATTATCAAGAATAAAATAATTTGTGTTTTTAACACCGTTTGAACTAAATCCAACTCTCAATGCAGAGTTTGTTCCAGTAGTTTCATTTACGACAGTAACAAATTTTGTAACACTTGGAAAGACGACTTGTGTTGTAGAAGAACCAGAGGCAACTACAGTCACATTGCCAGTTACAAATGGAGTTGCGCTTGCTTGATAAGAGCCAACATCAGATAACCCCGGATATTGCCAATCTAAATTAGAATACTGTGACATTTTATTTTATCCTCTTATTGTTTATTATTTTGAGCTTGAAGTTTTTTCATAACGTTTCTTCTACGCTTTCTTTTTCTTGCAGCAACTACTGATGGTTTTTCGAAATATTCTCTATCACGAACCTCGTCAATAATTTTTTCGTTCTTCACTTTCTTCATAAAACGTTTGATAAGATGTTCTGCACTCTCATCGCGCCTTAAATGAACTTGTGCGTTTACTGGTCTTCTTTTAGACATATTACCTCTTTTTATCTGTTGCTAAGGTTTTCCACATTTTCATTCCGGGAATTGATGCGATATCAACGCCGGGATCTGTTGGTGCTTGACCACTTAATGGATCACCCATAGATGCAGGAGATTCCCCTACTTCATAACTAGTAAGCGGCTCAACATTTTCAAATATAGAAGAGTAATTATCAGAACCTAAAGCCGAATATAGCTTTCTTTTGGATTCGTCAATTTTGTTTTTTCTGGCAATCGACTCTTGTTTAAAATCACTTTCAGTTATTTGTTGCTTATTCTCTTGTTTGGAGCTTGTTTTTTGTACTTCGGAAATAAGTGACGAAAGAACGCCTTCTTCTAGAATAAGTTCTTTGACACATTCTTTAATAATTGGTTTGAATAAATTTTTGAGTTGATCTTTTTTGTTGCTCATGTTACTCTCTAAATATGTCGTTTAAAACTCTGTTTATTCTATCAGATCTTGTAAAGATGTTGCTATTAACATTCTTACCTTCTGCAATCATAAACGCGCCAATAGTTGATGGATCGGAAACAAAATCAAAGCAAATTAGTTGGAAATCTTCTTGCACAAGATTGCGCCCACCATTTGATTTTACGGAGCCTAAACCTCTTGAGGAAATACCAAGTTTAACTCCACCCCTGATAAGATCTTTCAAAATTCTACCAGATGGTGTATCCAACACTTTGACTTTTCCAATTACATCTTTGCCCCGCATTTCGATCTCGGTGACAATATGTGAGGCATTCTTAAGCTCAACAACAGATGAATCAGGATGATCTAATTCGCCTAAAGCTCGATTTTCGCCAACAATCTTTTTATAATTTTGTACTTCTTTTCTTAAAATATCTTCTGGATAAACGCGACCATTACCGTTTTCAGCATCGGCACGTTGCATTACGCCAGCCATGATTACTTCACCTTCATTAATCTTCTTACGATCAGCCTCGGTTAGAAGCGAATCATCTGATGACATTTCAAAAAATTCTCTTAATAGTACTTTATCGTTTATCATGGTCAGCTTCCTTTGCAGCAATGAGTCGGTGGACGCAACATCCAGTGTATCATTGTATATGGATTAAAATCCTGATTCATTTTATCCTTAAACCTTCGTCATCAATTAGTTTATCTAAAATATAACTAGTTCCTGAGCTTAGACATGCCATAAAAAACATATCTATAAAACAAAACTCAAAAGTAAATAGTTTGCTAAAACAAGAAAGTAGATAAGTAAACCACCCAACGTGAAAGCCCATACACATTGAACAGTGAAATAACAAACCTAGACCATATAGCCAATCTTTATCTGGTCTAAATCTATCAAAAATTTTTCCATAACATATGATTTGCGTTAAGCCGTAACAAATCAGAATAAAATAAAGTAATTGCATTAAATCCTGAATAATAAACCAAAGGCTTTTTGTTTTGGATCGATGGAGCCTTTTCTTACGCGGTGAGTTGACATTGCTGTTTCATAATCAGTCGAATCATCTTCGCTTGGATTTGTAAGCCATTTTTCAAAACTATCTTCATATTCTGTTTCAATTTTGCTATATTGTTGGTGTTGTTGAAGTAGTTTATATATACCAACCAATACAGCAGAAAGAGAATCTACTTTATCTGAGTTGGGATATATGGCTTCTAATGAGCCATATGTTGAGCCACCTTGAATTGTTTCTGGTATAATTAATCCAAAAGAGCGCAATAATTCAAATAACTCTTTTTGAGCATAATAAGTGTCTCTTGCTTTATTGTCTTTTGCAAGAGTTATAACTTTATTTGCTGTTGGAATAATCATAATGTCAATCAATGGATGATCTTTTATGAGAATATTTCCATCTAATGTTTTTTTAATATCAATTGGTAAAATAACTCTTGTGGGAATTGGTTTATTGACTTTAATCTGAATTTTTTCTTCAGGTTCAACAAATTTAATTCTAGGTTTCGGAGGTTCTAAAGCAACCTCTGGAACTTGTACTGCTTCTTCGCTTGGATTTGTTAGTTTTACTTTGATCATTATTTTTGTAACTCGCTAACAAGAAGTTGAACTTTCATTAAATCAGAAACTCTAGACTCAGTTAAAACAGAATCAGTCTTAAAAGAATCTAGAATCTCAAAGACCTTTTCATACTTAATCTTCATATTGGCATCATGAACAATATCTTTGTCTTCTTTAAAAGTTTCTAATGTTTTTCTAAGTCGTGTAACTTCTTCATTTATATAAAATTTAAATTCAGAAGCATCTTCAACAGAATAAATAAATTTTCTTAAAAGAGTTTTTTGTTCTTCTAATAAATCGGAATACTTTTCATTAAAGATTTTAACAATAGAAGTTACAACAGAATTGCGTAGTTTTACATTTCCAACATTATTAGGTTCTTCTTGAGGCATAATTAAATTATGAACAATGTTTTGTTCTAATATAATTTTCTTTGGTAAAGGTGTTTTGTTATCAAACATTTGATAAATTGTAGCTAAATTTTTATAGCTTGGAACATAATAATTATAAACATCTTTTGACAAGTTTTTATTCATTTGTGAAATAAGTCTACTCTGAGCATTGAAGATATGTGTTTCATCGATTCTGTCATATTCTTCTTTGACTCTTTTAACAAGCTCGGTAGCAGCTCTCTCGTTTAAATTCTTGCTTTCCAATAGGTATTTATATAGCTTTAGTTCTTTATTTAGAACTGTACCATTACCAAAGAAAGTCTTTAACATTTCCAGAATAACTGCTTGTTGTTGCTTATCTTTTCTCAAAATCTGTTTTGTAAGTTCTTTTGATAGAACTTCAAAAAGAAAAGCGGTATTTCTTTTCTTATTATGCTTCATTTTCATCTTTTTTCTCCAAGCTTTTAATTAAATTAAAAATTTCTTTTTTGCTCTCAAATAACTTTTTTTCTGTTTCATTAATGTAATTAGTTTTATTTTCCATCAAACCTTTTGATGCTGCTGATAAATTTTTATAACCCGGCATAACATTTGTTGTGTTTGCAGCAGCTAGGTTGGAACCAGCCATAGATGAATAATTTTTCTTTCTTCCAGCATCTTTTCTCCCATCGTGTTTTACAGGAGTATATTTTTTGCCATTTGAACCTTTTGTTTCATATGAACCATCTTCATATTGTACATATGCTACATTATCCCATTTTGTATCTCTTTTTGCTGGTGCTGCGCCTGCTTCTGGAGGGGCTGCCAATAAAACGCCCTCTCCCCCACCAGCACCGCCTTCGGGTGGCGTTGCTTCTTCTGGTTCCGCTTCTGGTGCTGGCGTTTCACCGCCCTCTGGAGGGGCTTCTTCTCCACCCAAACCACCACCTAAACCACCACCTAAGCCGCCAAGCCCGCCGCCACCGCCTTCGGCGGGAGCAGCAGCACCTTGAGCAGCTTGTTCAAGCATTGCGGCAACTTTTTTATCATAGAATATCTCTTCTTGGTTTCTTTTAAATTCATCTTCAGAAATATTAAACAAATTAATAGCTACCCAACGTTTGCTAAAATAGCCTTCAGTTGCACTTCCAGCAACCTCAAACTTCTTTGCCCATTGCTCTAATTCTTGTAATTCAGCAATCTTTGAGGGATTATTTAAAGACAATTCAAATGAAAGTAAATCAGAACCTTTATAACCTAAAGTATATAAATGAACAATCGCAATCTTTTCTAACTGTTCAAGAATAGATCTTTGTAATCTTTGGATTGTTCTAGCAAAACGAATATCTTTCTGAGCTAGTGTTGCTTTATCTTCTGTCGAATCCTTGCCTCTGGCAAGATAAGAACGTGGAATTTTAATAGCTGAAAATAATTTATCTCTTAAATATTCAACGTCATCAACGCCACCTTTGAATTCACCACCGGGTAATGATTCAATTTTTGTGCTTTGACCACCACGAACAGGAATATAATAATCTTCATCAATACTCATTGGATTGTAACGAAGATCTACTTTACCTGTGTCATTATCAATAACTTTATGACGTTTCATTTGCGTCATAACTTTTTCCATGTATTGTTCAACGTCCTCTGGAGCAATACCACCAACGTCCACATAGAACACTCTTCTTTCAGGAGAGCGCACAATTCTATACGCCATCATTGCGTCTTCTAACATTGTTAATTGACGCCAAATTCTTCTAGCCGCCTCTAATACGGATGAACCATAAGGAGAATATTTGTCATTCCCTAATACTCTAAAGTGTGCGACTTGCCAATTTTCTAAAGTTAAACCAGCAGCATTCCATTGAAATTGAACATAATTTGGATTAGATTTATCTTCACCCTCCAATCTTTCTACTTCGGAAGTTGGCAATGTAATAACACTTTTAATACCTAGAGTTTCTTCAATATCTAAAAACAAAAAAGCATCGCCATACTTACACATATTGCGTGCCCAACCAAATAGATTTGATTCAATATTAATAACGTCATAAAAAAGAGTTTTTAATATTTCTTTAATCTCATCATTTTGACAAGTAATTTTTAATATCTTTTGATATTGATTTGAGGTAGTAATTTCATCTGCATAAATATCCAAAGCAGAAGCAAGCTCTGGCGTATACTCCATTTGATCGAAATCTAAATATCTTTCATTTCTTCTGGCATTAGCAACAGCCATAGCTTGAAGATTATTAAATGGATCATATGTTTGCTTCTTAAACTGTTGACCAGATGAAGATTTAAAGGTAGCTTTACTGGCATCAATAAACTGATCAATTCTTCCATACTTTGGTCTTTGTGTTTGAAAGTTAACAATTGGACCAGATAGTAATCTTGTAAGTCTGCGATATAATTCTGACTCAGGATTATAAGGATTGTTTTTTTTATTTTTATTCCAATTGTTTGCCATCTTTATCCCTTGAATATCATGATGGGCATGACATTGTTGCTTTTATTAGGTAAATAGTTCTTTGTGTTGACTACATTATTTCCATATTGATCAACTTTAGTCATATCAATCATGCCGGGAATATTTGTAGTAAAATGATTTGTATTTTTTCTTATACTTCCAATAATTGCTTTTCTATATTCTACATTTAATTTGTCAGATGTTAATGCATTGTCTCTAATAAATGCAGCAATCGCCGCTGCCATTACTAAATCGTCATTCTTGCCTTTGGATGCTTGTGCTTTACCATGATTCCAAATGAACGTTTTAAATTCAGAATATAGTCTTGATGAATAAGTAATAAATATTCTGTTTCTAATATATTCTTCTAATTTAGCGATAACAAGCGGTCTTGTATTTTGTGTTGTGCTAAAGCCTATAACAGAATTTGAAATATTTTCCGCTTGATATTGATCAATATATTCATGAGAGCTTTTTAC
>Ga0172367_10008600_pt1 | contig 11375 bp, 16 predicted proteins | sample Lak10m_FD_114542 | JGI IMG/M metagenome (GOLD analysis project Ga0172367, IMG submission 114542) | Freshwater microbial communities from Kabuno Bay, South-Kivu, Congo - kab_022012_10m | ecosystem: Environmental > Aquatic > Freshwater > Lake | place: Democratic Republic of the Congo: South-Kivu...
AAATTTCTCGGCATCAGCGTTCGCACCGTGGAACACCATCGCTCCAATATCCTGCTGAAAACCAGCGCGGTTAATCTGCTGGAGCTTGCCCGTTGGCTTGATGCCCGGCGTTGAGGCAGGTATTGTTTCGATTGCCTAATTTTTATATAGGTAATAGCACCTAGGCATAAGCACCGATTTATTATTTTCCTCATCGTGCTTTAATTTTAAAGAAGCGATATTTAACTAATCGTCGTTAGCGGCATTAGCGAAAGAAGTTATAAATTCGGCTTCATCGCTTGCTCCAACAAAATGACATTCACAAAAGCCCACCGGAGAACGCACCATGTCAAAAGTACGAACCGAAGCCGTCCCTGTCACTGAAATATCCTTAGCTTCTTCCGATATGAGTCTTTGTTCGGGCGAAGACTTATACCAAATGGTTGCGGAAGCGGCCTATTATCGCGCCGAACAGCGCGGTTTCGCCCCCGGCAATGAAATGGACGATTGGCTTGAAGCCGAACAAGACGTTTTAAGCTCGCAAAGCCAGCAAGCACAATCTTGATCCGTTATATCCGGCCCATCATCTTCCGTTGCGGGTGGTGGGCTTTTATATAGCTTGCTAAGTTAAATCCGGTTTTGACGTTCACTGTAACTAGTGTTACGAGGAGGATTTTATGGGCAATAAAGAACAAAAAGCAGAAAAAACAGAAAAAACACCGGTGGCTTCCGTGCCTTCGACGGGAAGCCTGTTGTCGCTAGAAGAATTCGATAGTTTTTTCGATAATTTTCTCTCTCGCAAATGGCCGCGTCTGTTGGACTGGAATTTCCCCCCCCCCGCGCTGGAGAGGGGATTTCCTAAAGTCGATATTCTCGATCACGATAATGAAATCGAAGTCCAGGCAGCCTTGCCGGGCATCGACAAGGATGGCTTGGAAGTGACGATTAACGGCCAGTCCATCACCATTCGCGCCTGCACCAAAGAAGAAAAAAAGGAAGAAGGCCGGTATTTCCACCGTGAAATAACGCGCGGCGAATTCCAGCGTACGTTATCCCTACCCGAAAATGTGGACGGCAATAAAGCCACGGCATCGTTTAAAGACGGAATATTGAAGGTGGTTATTCCCAAAACGGAAAAAAGCAAACGCAAAAGCATTAAGATCGAATAACCGGGATGATTTTTAAGGAGTCTCCGTTCATGGGGCGGCTACTTAAAGAGTATTCGGGAGGCTAATTTCATTAAAGGCGGGCATGAAACTTCATAAGGTGTTGTTGCGTTTATTGTTAGTTGTCGCGTTACTCAGTATCCACTATTTAGCTTTTGTAATACCCGTATCGGAAATTTTTCTGATCTATGTTTTGTTTTTCAATCCACGGTGGTTTAAAAATCTAATGGATATTTAGTCGGAAATATGATCTCGCGCGATTACCGATGAACCAATCCAAACTACGGTGTTGTCCGCTATCGAAATAATTTAACGGGTTGACCGGCCTTTTCCGACGACAATGTGGTCGGATGTCTTAACTTAGTGATTTACGGAGGCTTTATGAAGCGCAGCCACACTTTTAATAAAACGCCCAACTTTAGTTTTAGGGAAGTCGGAAAAAAAACCGCGATTCACGAAGCAGGACATGCCGCCGCTATCTACCTTGGCAACAAACAAAACGGACTGCCGCCGGTTTTTTTTCAAATAAGCATAAGAACGGCGGGTGCCGATTCTCAAGCCGGCGGGATTCCCTGTAAGCTTTTTGATAACTATATCGCTAAAGTGGAGGGCGGTCGCCTGATCCAGACGTTGCCGAGTTCGTTTGACGAGGCCACGAAAGATTTCTCGCCTTCCCAAAAACTTACCTACCAGCGCGCTTTCGAAGCCGATATTATTAATTTCCTGGTGGGGCCGTTGGCTGAAGCCAAATATGTCGCATTAAGTGATAACGAGCCGATTTCTCCGTTATTGGTCAATATCAATGCTCTTCATAATTACGGTGGTATGTCCGACCTGAAAATCGTGAATGAATATCTGGAATGCTTCACTAACTGTAATGAACAGAAAAAGATAAAAGTGAATGAGCTATATCAGGCGGCATTCGATTTTATTAGCGAATACACGAATTGGCGGGGTATTAGCGCTTTAGCCGATTATTTGTTAGCTAGCGACCAAGATATTATTGAGCGTGATGAAATAATCGACGTACTTGAGAGCAACAGTCATAGAATGGCAGCCGGGTGGTATGGCGGAATCAGAGCGTATCAAACCGTGGAGCCCATTCAGTCCTTTTAATAATGCTTAACCCGGCCGCTGCTTGTTGAAAGCTTTTAGTAAAATCAACAGATAAGGGCTTATAATCCAGGGCGATCGGATTTGACTTTTTTATTTATCGTAAAATCAAATGCCTATTGTTATTGTAAGCGGAAAATTAAAATTATTTCATATTGATTCATAACGCTTTATTACCATAGCGCGATTGCCCTGGCTTATAATCGGCGCGCGCGGAGTTTCAATGCGCGTATTTCGATGGAGAGAGCATTATGAATATGAGAGTTTTCGGCTTAGTCCTCGCCGGTACCCTAACAGCATTGTCCGGCAACGCGCAGGCTGACCGTACGATTTTTAAATGCAAGACCGAGCAAGGCATGGTTTACCAAAAAACACCTTGCACCGAGGGCGGGGAAACCGTCAAATCCTGGACAGCGCCCGAGGAAACCACCAAGGCGAAAAAGAATCTGTCTCTTGAGCCCGGTTATGGCGGGCATTATTTTCTGGATAGCGAAATTAATGGCAATGCGGTGACGTTTGTCATAGATACCGGCGCATCGGTTGTATCCTTACCCAATTCGGTAGCCACCAAGGCCGAACTCAATTGCCGACGGCCAGTCACCATGCAGACCGCCAATGGTCCCGCTAATGCTTGCACCACTATCATCGACAAACTGAAACTAGGGGATTTTTTGATTCGGAATGTGGAGGCGGTGATCGTGCCCAATTTAGCCCAGCCCTTATTAGGCATGAATGTGTTGCAACGCTTCAGCATCAATCAGGAAGGCGACCGCATGCGTATTAGCGAGCGTTAATGTGGGGAGGTTTTTCATTCCGGGTATTTGTTTTCGGTATTGCCGCCAATTATCCTGTGTCTGAACCGAAACAGCGAAAAAATCACCACGACTAGTAAAACCAGCAATGACAGTTCCAGCGTTACAAAGGCTGCGATCTTAAAATAAGCAAAATACGGATGCACGAAGCGTACAAGCCAGCCGCCCGCCTCATCCGCGATGGCGGATAGATAGACCACGCCGTTCAGCCAGACTTTCAGCGTGACCGAAAATTCGGTCATCAGCATTAAATGGGTTAGGGTGACCGCCAGCATACCCATCGAAAACAAATGGAAATGCGAGACTTCCAACATACCCTCGTAACTACGCGGTTGCGTGAACAGCTCCTCGGAACCTAAGTAATAAGCCAGCACCGAATCAGCGTTTAAATCCATTCGATGGAAATACATCAGGCCGTTACTAACCCATAGCAACAGGATATAGCCTAAAAACATCAAAACCAGGGAATTTAACAGCAGCTTGCGTTGTTGCTCTCCGGTGACAAAATAACGCATCAGTGCTTATCCCGTGTTTTTACCATTACCTCATAAACCGCCATGACCTTACGGATAGTCGATAGCGCCGAGCGGGTGCTTAATGTCGCGCCGCTGATGCCGTCCACGCCCTTGTTAAAATCCATGTCTTCCAGCGGCCGGCCGCGCAATTGCTCAAACCAGCGTTGCGGCGGTTGGTACTCGGGCGGCTCATGGAAAGCCAGGGTGTAGACGTCGCGCAGTCCACCTTCGGGAGTTAGGACGATCATTAGCGTTTCCGGTTTAGTCCTGACCGTGCTGGATTCTATCGCCGCATAACCGGTGATTTTCCCCTGCTCCTTGCCGACATAGAAAGTAAACAGGCCGGATTCCAGTTTGGTTTTGGCCAGGGTTTGGATTTTGGCGGTTTGTTGTTCATCGGGAAACAAGGCCAGCGTTTCTACTTGCGCGGTTTTTCCAAACGCCAGTTCCATCGCTTCGTTTTTACTATAAAAAATGGTGGCGTGGCCGGATGTTGCAAACAGCGTCAAGGCAAGCAATAAGGAAAAAATGAATTTCATAGGCTTAAAAATCAGGTGGATTCAAATCCCTCGGCCTTTGAGCGCCAAAGGCGTGTCATGAGTGTAGGCAATTTCCAGTCGGTCATCGCCTACGCTCCAAATAAAAAGAGGTTGCGGTATTTTAACAAACACCCGCAACCTCCGCCTGATTTCACGCGGTTAAGCGTGGCAAATCCTAGAAAATAAAACCGAGACCTAAATTGAAATCATCCGGCACGGTGCCTGTTTTGGCGCTGAAATTCCGGTAATCGGCCTTAATGACGACGTTGGGGATGGGTTTGTATTGAAGACCGAATTGGTAAATTTGCCGATCCAGATTCCCGTTATCCTTAAATCCCGTCGGCACGCCGGCCAAGGTATCGTATTGCTCGTAACGGAAAAACGGCGCCAAATATTGCGTGGTGCTCGGCAGCAACAGGGGCAGCACGTCATAGCCCAATTCCGTATACCAGCCGTAGTTTTCCGAGCCTATCGTTTGACCGCTTGCCGCGCTTAACACGGCGGTATCGTCGATATGCCCCCATGAACCCAGGGCGCGGAATTCCAGGCCGCGATACTTCCATTGCACATGGCCTTCATACAATTGGGTAAACGCATCGACCTTGACGCCGTCGAAAGCTTGGTCTTGTCCGGAATTGCCGACATAGGCGGAACCGCCGACGGAAATGCCGGGCAGGAAATGCGGCGTGTAGTCCATGCGGACGACATGGCCGAAATCTTCGGAAGCCGCTTGACTGCCGCCTTGACGGCCGTCGCGGATGCCGCTGGAACTGAAACTTGCAGCATCCAGGCCATTGACGATATAGGCGGTATAGGTCAAATCGGGGGTGATTTGGCCGAATAAGCCGGCGCCGATTTCCCGCCAAGTGCTGGGGATGATGCGGCGTTCCACCTCGGGACGGTTGTTGCCGAAGAAAAACGGCGGTTCATGAATTTGGTTGATAAAGCCCATAGGAATCAGCACCATACCGGCGCGGACGTTGGCGATAGGGTCGATGAAAAAGTCCAGGGCCGCGAATTCCACCGAGACTTCGCCTTTTTCCTCGGCGCCCGCTTTGGCATGTTCAAATTCCAGCTCGCTATTGAACAGTATCCGATCGGAAAATTTATAGCCGGCATACAAAACCAGGCGTTCCAAGTCGGCATTGTTTTTACTGCCGCCCTTGTCATCGGTGATGGCTTGATAATTGGCCTCGCCATAACCGCCTATCGACAAGCCCTTGCCGACTTGATAAACCTTCGAGGCCGCAGGGCCCAAGCCATAGGCGCTTTTGTATTGGGTTTCCTCGGGGATGGACAGGTTGGTCCGCAGTTTTTCCACTTCCTGGCTTAATACATCGGTCTTACGCTCCAATTGCTTAACGCTATTGCTGGCTTGCGGCGCGGGAGTGGGGGGATTGTTTACCTGGGACTTTAACGAATCAATCTGTTGTTGCTGGGCTTCGATAATTTTCCACATTTCTTCCATCGTTTTCGGCTTTTCCAAAGCCGTCGCCGAGCTGCTTATGGCAACCAAAGTCGCCAATAGTAATTTATCGTTAGCTTTCATTGATAATGCCTCTCATTTAGTTTGTGTATGGCTGGATTATAAATCAAACACAACTAAACGCAAATAGTTCTCATTTGATTGAGGCTATGCCGCAATATTCAACCGCTAGGCCTACAATCGGCAAACGCGCCCTAGGGTGCGATCATGCCGTTTTCTAGGTAACTCTCCGCATACGAGAAAACAATGTTGTTGTCGGCCACTGTCAGCGATTCGTTTTTGCCCTTGTAGTCAAGGCGAAACAAAACATCCTTGATAATATTGATCCTCGCCGCTTTTTTGTCATCCGCCTTGACTATCGTCCACGGAATATTAATCCGGTGGGTTCTTGCCAGCATGATATTCCGGGCCACGCTGTAATCATCCCAGTGTTTTTGCGCCGCCTTGTCTATCGGGCTGACTTTCCATTGCTTAAGCGGGTCTATTTCCCTATCCGTCAAGCGTCTTTTTTGTTCCTCCTTACTGATGTCCAAATAATACTTAAGCAGTTTTATGCCCGACCGCACCAGCATCTCCTCGAAGCTGGGCACGGTTTCCAAAAACTCATGATATTGTTCGTCGCTGCAAAATCCCATCACCCGTTCGACGCCGGCGCGGTTATACCAACTGCGGTTAAATAGCACCATTTCCTGCGCCGCCGGCAAATGTCCGACAAAGCGTTGAAAATACCAACTATTGATTTCGCGGTCCGAAGGCGCGCCCAAAGCCACGACCCGAATTTCACGGGGGCTGAGATACTCGATAATACGCTTGATCGTGCCGTCCTTGCCGCCGGCATCCCGGCCTTCAAAAATTATTAGAATTTTGTTGTTATGTTTGATGATATGGTTCTGGAGTTTGACCAATTCTATCTGTAAGGCTGTTAAGGTCTCTTTGTAATTAGGTTTTTCCGCGTGTTTTTCATCATGTTTTTTTGTCATACCTTGTCCTCTCTTGGATAATACCTTGCCACCGAGAATCAGAAGCGAGAAATAGCAGCTTGAGCTTTTGCATAAAATTATATAGTATTGAGCCAATACCACCGGAGCGCATCACCATGAAGAAAATAATAACAAAACCCCTGGCAATAGCCATTTTCGCCGCTTTATCCTTGCCGACCAGCTTGCACGCAGCCGATGAAGCCCATGCCATGCACCAGCTCTACCAAAACAACTGCGCTAGCTGCCACGGTTCCGATCACGGCGGCTACCTAGCCCCCGCGCTGAATGCCGACACCTTGAAAGGCCGCAGTCCAACCGCCTTGCGCACCATCGTCATGGCCGGCAGCTTCGATACTTTAATGCCGCCGTTTTACGGCAAGCTGACCGACGACCAAATCCGCGCCCTGGTCAAGCACCTGCAAGCGACGCCCAAACTGCCCAATCCGCCGTTCACGATCGACGACATGAAAGCCTCGTTGAAAGTTTACGTCGCCGATGAAAGCAAGCTGCCCGAGAAACCCAGCTACGCCATAGACAACATGGACGACGTCATCGGCGTCGCCGCGCGCGGCAAATACGGTCGCGGCGAAGGCTCCCGCGCCGTGTTCATCAATGGCAAGACGCACCAAAAAATCGGCGAAATCCCGACCGGCACCGCCGCGCACATCATCGACTACAACCCGGCCAATCCTCGCTGGGCCTATGTCAAAACCGACACCGCCGAAATCTTCAAGGTCGATTTGTACTCGATGCAAGCCGTGCGCAGCATCAAAACCGGCTGGAACGGCCCCGGCATGGGCGTCTCGCGCGACGGCAAATACATCATGGCCGGTTCGTTCGTACCGCACAACGCCGTGATTTTGAACGCCGACACCCTGGAACCGTTGAAAACCTTTGAACTGGAAGGCATAGACCCCGACGGCAAGCAAGTGTCCTCCGACTCCGGCATGGTCATCGGCACGCCGTTCGACGACATTTTCGCGATCGCCTTGGAAAACGCCGGACAGGTTTGGGTGGTCGATTTGAAGGACGATTTCCCGGTCACCCGCATCACCGACGTGGGCCACCATTTGCATGACGCCTTTTTAACCCACGGCGGCCAAAAATTGATGATCGCCTCCTACGACGACAGCATCGTCGCCGCGATCGACCTGAAAGACCGCAAAATCATCAAGAAGCTCGAAGCCGGCTGTGTGCCTCACGTCGGCGGCGGCTCGGCCGTGGTCGTCGACGGCCGCACCCTGGGCTTCGGCACCAACTTCGGCGATTGCGACAAGACCGTCGTCAGCGTTTGGGATTTGGACAAGATGGAAGTCGTCAAGCAAGTGCCGGTCTCCGGCGGCACCGAATCGCCGGCCGCGCACGCCAACGCGCCCTATGTCGCCGTCGACATCATCAGCAAGGACCGTCGCGCCCGCACCATCCAGTTGATCGACAAGAAAACCCTGGAAGTCGTTAAAACCCTGGACGTCGGCGGCCACGCTTACTTCCCCGAGTACAGCTCCGACGGCAAGTTCCTGTACGTCAGCGCCGGCTATAACGGCGACGAAGTCGTGGTTTACGATTCCACCAGCCTGCAAAAAGTCGCCAGCATCGGCATGGAAAGCCCGGCCGGCATTTTCGCGCACGGCCGCGTACGCTATGTGACTCGCGGCTTGTCGCCCGACGAAATGGCGCAAGCCCAAGGAGCCAAGCCATGAGCGCCCGTGTCTATCTAAGCGCCGCGTTGTTGGCAACGCTGGCGATGCCCGCCCAAGCCGTCAGCATTTACGCCGGCCAAGCGCGGGCGGCGGCGGTCTGCTCGCAATGCCACGGCGTCAAGAATCCGTCCGCCGACGCGCCGTTCCCGCCCTTGGCCGGGCGCGACGAGGCGTATCTTAAAACCGCGCTCAAGCAATACCGCGATAAAACCCGTCCCTCCGACATTATGAACGCGATCGCCGGCTCCTTATCGGATGACGACATCGCCAATGTAGCGGCCTATTACGCGAGATTGAAGCCTTGAGGCTGTTTCTGCCGGGAGTGAAAAAACATGTTTTTTCACTCCCGTTACTGCTCTGTCTGGCCGGCCAAAACAGCTGGGCGGAGCCGTCCCCCGAACGGCAAACCGAGCTGCGCAAGCTGCTCAAAAACGACTGCGGCGCTTGTCACGGCTTGACGCTGCAAGGCGGCATGGGGCCGTCGTTGTTGCCGGAGAATCTAGCCGGCAAGCCCGACGACCTGCTGGTGACGACAATCCTGGAAGGCCGCAAAGGCACGGCCATGCCGCCCTGGCAGCCGTTTATGAGCCGCGATGACGCGGTTTGGTTGGTTAAAATCTTGCGGCAACCCAGGGTGCGCTAGAGGCTATTGATAATTTTGGCGATGCTTGGAATTATCGGCAGGTTTGCGGGCAACGCCGGTTTTGCCCGCCGGTTATTCGCTGCTGTCAATACTTGCCCTTTTGATTTACCGCTTTAAAGCGTCTTTTTGCAGAATCACGGCGGAGTAGCTTAAAAATTCAGGCAAATGACGGGTAATAATGTTAACGGTGATCGGCAATTGCAGCGTTTGGTATTCATGCACGGCGATATTGCCAAAGCCCACCATGCGCTTCAAGCCGTCGGCCAGCGAGGCGTCGATCCAGCCGCAAAGCGCCAGCAACGCGAACACGTCGCGGGCGCTTTGCGGCACGCCCAGCTTGTCGCTGCGGATCCAAGGTACGCGGTGCGTACCCGACAACACTGCTCTTCTTTAAAAGAACGCGCAGTCCTTGGACAACTCGGCTTGAGAACCCGCGTAAGCCCGTCATTACGTTAGGCTATTTCCAAGCGCCGCTCCAACCGTTCTATCCGCTCCAATAACCTGTCGTACCTAACGTGTTGTTCCGCTGCCATACCTGCGAGATGGCCAATTTGCTGGATTAACGTGGCTTGTCCCGCTTCCAGGGTATTGACTCGTGATTTAATTTCTCTCACATCGTCTTTAATGGAACCCATATCGGCCCGGATAGCGCGCAGGTGTTCGAGTACTAAGTTTTCGATATTATCAGCCATATTGTCACCTCAAAAACGGGTTATTGTTGATGTAAATATCAGCCTTTATACCACAGCAAAGCCGATTAACGCGTACGAACCGGGCGCGGCGTTGATGCCGGTAATTTGGGTTTTAATGGCCGCAAAGGTCTCGCCGGGTTGTTGCATCAGCCGCAACAGTACATGCAGGCGGGCAAGCTCTGGCTTCCTGTGATGTGCGAAGCAAGAACTTCCCGGTTGTGAGTTCCCAAGCCGGTGCTTGGGAACCAGAGGAACATACCCCCATCCAGCTCAGCCTAACCCAGCTCCTTTTTCAAATGTCGGCCTCCGCCGCCAGCTCTTTTGTTTAGCAACGGGGTATGTTTTTCAATTGCCTTAGCCTCTGCTCTAAGTATCGAGTGTTCACTATATCTGCCGTCGGCTTTTTGAAAACTCACTCTGTCACCTTTATGTATCTTATGGTGAGTTGCCATCCTGTGCGCGAAGTTATTGGTCTTGCCAATATACAAATGCCCTGCGCCTGTATTATTGCGTAAACGATAAAGACCCGCCTCTTTTGGCAATACATCCCGTCCTATGACATACTCCTTAGGGCGACCAGCTTTAAAGACCCCCATTCAATATCCTCTTCTCGTGGCTCATGAGAATCAATTCCTGAAATGATCATATACGTCGTTAGCCGCTTTAGACGCCAAGGTTGAAACGATAGCTGTAGCAGCCACCTCTAAAAGCAGAAGGATAAATGGCATGTTCACCTCTTATTCAACGGATTGGATTAAAAAATTTCCCCACGCCCTTAATAACCACCCTGGGTCGATCAGATTGGGGTTATCAAAAGATGATCGGTCATTAACCACGTGCGTGGCAATTTGCAAAGCATCGACAGGCACGAGCCAAAGTTGCTTAAAATTCACGAAGCATGGTTTTTGTGTCCATCCTGGATGCCCTTTTCTGAATGCCGAGGGAACCTCAATTCGGCCCATTCCTGGCCGAGAAAAACAGGGCGCCATGATCAAGGATTGGCGGTTAACGACCAGCGCAACAAAGTAATGCGCTCCTGCTACGGAAAATGGGGAGTCGGCGCCGACATCGATGTTTGTTGAGCCATGCTCCGCGAGAATGGCGGGATGGGCAAATTTGGCCAAGCCAACAATTGATTGCTTCATTTGGGGTCTCCATATTTATTACTCGTAAACATAAATATTTCAGTAAGTTGCAAACCGATCTATCGAGGGTGGGGGAATTCAAGCGGCTTGCGGATGCCATTATATCGAGAAAAACTCGCAACTCAAGAAGTATTTTCCTAAATTTAAGATAATACTTCCACAATCAGATATTTGCTGTATAATTTTCAAAAATAACCAGCCATCCCTATTATTTCCAATGAATGAATCTCACATTGATAAACTCAAAAAAATTATGCTTCAAAGAGGATTGGATGCAAAAGAGCTTGCAAACCAATTAGGAATTACGACTAGAACACTCAGTGATTTCTTAAGGCCTGATGGTAGAGAGCCTTCTGGTGCCGTACAAAAGTTAATAGAAATCCTTGCTAACGATGCAGTCCCAGCAATATCAACAAGATTAGGATTAATTTTCATCCACAAAGATTTCTCTAAGGATATACAAGACAAAGCCCTTACCCCTGATATGGTTGTTCATCAACTCGAAGCAGCATTTGATAAGAGCTTAATTTTTGAAAAGTATTTCATTACCGAATCATTATCACTTGAAAATGATTGGGCATTACAAGAAACTCTTAAATCAAGAG